>Ga0209431_10001128_pt1 | contig 22196 bp, 27 predicted proteins | sample RifCSP13_3_FD_184021 | JGI IMG/M metagenome (GOLD analysis project Ga0209431, IMG submission 184021) | Soil microbial communities from Rifle, Colorado - Rifle CSP2_sed 13_3 (SPAdes) (version 2) | ecosystem: Environmental > Terrestrial > Deep subsurface > Rock core/Sediment | place: Rifle...
CTTTATATCAACTTCCTTGAGTGATGCAATTTCTTTTTCCTTCTGAACATCTTTTTCCTTTAATGATGCTATCTCACTTTCCTTTTGACTGTCTTTTACAATTTGCTGCTTGAGCAGATCCTTTATTTCTTTCAATTCCTTTTCGAACATTTCAACTTTGCTTTTTAAAGCCTCTGTTTCCGAAGATTGCGCGAATACATCGTTAATACAAAAAGTTAGCGCTAACGATACTACGATAATAAGACTCAAATAACGCATAATTAGACCTCCTCAATAAAATTAACAAAGACTCATTCTCAAAACATTTTGAAAATTATATAAATTACTCATTAACGCATAATTTACCCCCCCCCATTAGAATAAGTTAGATACAGATACAAATTTAATACGAATTTTTATTCCAACTAATTTTTTTAATAATACCACGCACTTGCTTCCGGGTCTCTGATTTTGGATTCTTTTATCATGGGCATTCTAAACAGAAATAAGACTCAGTCTCAATATGATAAAATAATTTAATAAATAGTCAAGGATATTTTTAAAATAATTGCAAACAGGTTGAAATGATTTTTTAACAAAAAGCCGTAAACCGAGCGCAGATCCCTGCTAAATCAAATAAAAGACGTCTAACAGGACGGTGTTTTTCATTAAATCCATTACAAAGGAGAGGGTGGAGAGAAATGAAGTATACAAAAGACGATAAATAAAAAAGGGTTGTGTCGCAATTGCTACACAACCCTTTTGATTAGTAGAGTTACCGCTATCTATTCAACAATAGGTATAAATTCTCCCGTAACGCCGCCATCGTTTGTATATACCGTTGGCATGTAAAAGGTATTTTCTGCGGCCTGATCTATCTTTTGATTGCATTTTGGACACCTCCTGTTGTGTGGACCTCGGCTTATAAACCTTCTCCCACACATAAGGCAACTCCTTTCTGCTTTATCAGCATAAACATTCTTTAAGGAAAGATTTTTTTCATTATATTTTTTAAGAATTTTACGCCTTGGTTTTTCTTTCTGCTGGACACTCACCACAATGGACTCCTAAAAAAGTTAGAAATATAACATTACAATTTCGACTTAAAAAACAGAATTATATACAATATTGTTCCAAATGTTTAAATTATTTTTTAAAATATATACTAACTTTAAACACTATAACTACTTAAATAGAATATTATTTTTACTTGTATTTAAAGAGACGCAGCGTATAATAAAATCTCTTAATTTTCTAACATAGATTTAACGGGGCGTAGCGCAGTTTGGCTAGCGCGCCTGCCTTGGGAGCAGGAGGTCGGAGGTTCAAATCCTCTCGCCCCGACCACATGACACGGGGGGTTGGAGGCTACGGCCTCCAGCCTACCAGATGTAATTTCCCGCCCCGCCGATGTCAGGATGAATATTCTTTATATTACCCCTATGGCTATCATAATCGCCTTTTCTATTTCGTTCATCTTTTCGTCACGTATCTTGCCCGCAAAAGGACCCCTTATTACCTTAATTATAAGTAAGGATTTGTCTATCGTTGTTACCTGTTCACATTTAGCCATTGATGCCTTTGATAAACCGCCTTCGCCCTCTTGAAGTAAAATATGTGTAGGAGATGGCCTTAAGTTTGTAGACAGAGGAATGACAATTATATCATTGGCTAATTTATTTCGGATATCTAAAGAGACTACCAGAGTAGGACGATTCTTAATATCCTTTGGCTTTGAAGGCAGATTAACTAAATATATCTCTCCTCTTTTTTGCTACTCAATCATCCCATGTCCTCTTTGCACTTTCTACCGCTATCTTAGTCCATTCTCTGTCTTCCTTCTTCTCTTTTTCTGTAAGAGACAGATAATAAGCCTCGATGTCTTTTCCAATTGCTCTTTTTTTAGACTTCAGCAATGAATCACGCAGCATATCTTCCATTACCTGACTTCTTGGGGTTCCTTTTTCTTTTGCAATTTCGTCTATTTTATTAACCACATCATCGCTAATTGTTACTGTTAGTTTTGCTTTACGCAGGGTACTTGTAGATGGCATAATCAACCTCCTTTCAATCTTATTCATTATAAGATAATTAGGGGTTTATTTTCTCTTTTTAGATTTCACTACCTTTTTTGAAACTGACTTTTTAACTGCTTTCTTTGGTTTTGCAAGAGGCGAAGGACGGCAGAGCAGTTCACCTTTTGGCGCAAGACGACCGCAGGAATCACAAACGTATTTCAAATTGACAACCTTGGGGGCACACACATGCCTGGGATCACCCGTTACTGTACCACAAAATCTGCATGAAACGACCTTCTCTGCTACAACTGGGTTACACAGGTGTCCTTTGTCTGTTGCGACCAGACCACATGTCTGACAAGTATAAACATTACCCATAATTATCCTCCCTTTCTATACATTTTTTCCCCGATTAGGACTATATAAAGTTAAAATATATTTTAACATTTCTTCTTTTTATTGGGTGGATTGTTTCCATTGCATCTATTGCCGCTATTATATATACCCCCAAGGGGATTTGAACCCCTGTCTTCAGGCTGAGAACCTGACATCCTGGGCCACTAGACGATGGGGGCATGAAAATGCAAGGAAGTTATAAAGACTTGTAAGTTCCTACCTATAACAAATATTTATAAATAGTAAATAAAAAATACCATATTTATTTTGCGAAGTCAATAAAATTTAGACATTACTTTGCTTTAAAATGCGTGTTGAAACACTAACATGGTTTAAGGCGCAGCACATGGCTGAGTACAGAGCTTTAGAATTGTTTAGTGAATAACCCTTTCTCCTGTTTTTGTTATAGTTATCTTGCCAAAGTCCTCCATCCTGCTTAATTCTTCCGTATTAAAGACAGGACCATCAATACAAACCCGCTGGCCACTACAGTCACATTGACCGCATACGCCAAAACCACATTTGATATACCTCTCCAAAGAAACCTCACATTCGACACCGTGTTCTTTACATAATTCAACTACCTTGTACAACATCCTTTCCGGACCACAGGCATAGACATTCCGGAAGCGTTGTTTTTTAAGTAAGTCCTTGAATAAATCAATGGTTGTTCCTTTGAATCCTGCAGTTCCGTCATCGGTACACAATTTCATACCTTTAAAACGTTTCTGATAAAGTATTTCTTGCGCAGTTCTTGCCCCCTGTATAATAGTCTCATTCCCCAAATGTTTCTCGACAGCAAGATTTAATCTATCAATAAGAGTTGCCAGAGACGCCATTCCGATCCCGCCTCCCATAACACACGAATTTGTATCTGGTTTTAAGCTAAATCCCCTACCATAAGGACCGCGTATTCCAAGCATATCCCCTATCTTTTTACTGTGGAGTACATTAGTAAATATTCCTCTTTTTAAAACAGAGATACCTACGAGGTCATCTTGCATATAAGATATAGTAAAAGGTTTTTCATCGAGGAGTGGTATCCATACCATGACAAATTGCCCCGGCTCAAAACTTAAATCAAGCTTGAAAAAAAAGGTTTTAACACCCGAAGATTCTTCCTGAATATCGCAGATTTTCACCATCACTGGCTGTTCAATCATGTGCTGCACCTACAATGCTTTTTATACTGTCGAAACCGTTTTCCTGCATCCATTGACTAATTTCTTCACATACTTTTTTAAAAACATCAATACCGCGAGAATAAACACCCGTTCCTATCCCAATGGCCGATGCCCCAGCCATTATCATTTCAATGGCATGCCTTCCCGTGGAAATACCCCCGACACCAATAATAGGAATTTTTATGGCCTTATATAAATCATACACACATCTTACGGCAACGGGTCTCAGGGCATCGCCTGTAACACCACCTACCTTAAAGCTTAAAATGGGCTTTTGGGCTTCTATGTTGATGATCATGCCCGGCCCCATCGAGTTAACTGCCGTGATAGCATCCGCGCCTGCATCCTCCGCAGCCTTTCCAATCGTACAAATTTCGGGAATATTGGGAGATAGCTTAACGAATATCGGCAATTTGGTTACCTTTCTTACTGCAGATGTTATGTCGAAGGTTGCTTGTGGCGTGCCGTGTCCTGCGAGCAGCCCAAATCCTGGTGTGTGCGGACAGGAAAGGGGAATCTCTATTGCTGAAAATCTTTGGGCAGAAAGACCCTCGACCACTCTCGCAAAATCTTCCTTCTGTGCGCCGATTACACTGGCAATGACCGGAACGCCGACATCCTGAAGGTTGGTAAATTCCCTGGCGGCTGCATCAACACCCGGATTCGAATATCCCACGGCATTTAGCATCCCCGCCTCAAAGGTGATAACCGTGGGATTTTTGTGTCCCTCCCGAGGTTCTACACTAATAGACTTAATCGTTACAGCGCCCGCACCATTCTCTGCAACCCGTTTCAACAATGCCTTTGTCGTGCCTAGTATCCCGGACGCCAGGATGGCAGGATTTGTTAATTGGATACCACATAAGTTGACAGATAAGTTTATTTTGGACATTAGATTAAGTATTATAGTAACCGTCGTGTACGTGTAAATGTAAAAATAATTTTATAGATGATTATTTATAAGATTTACTTGACAATCAATTAAACTAATATAAATATAGTATCTTAATTTTTTTGTAAATAAAGATTAAATACTACGACTCAAGGGTTGTCAACTATTTATGAAAATTCTTGGAATTGATCCAGGAACACAAGTTGCCGGTTACGGCGTGATAGAAACGATAGGTTCAAAGACACATGTCATCGAGTATGGCTCTATCAAAGCCGGTAGAAACCTGAATTTTCCACAAAGACTAAAGACAATCTACTGCAAGATTATGGATATTATTTCTAAACATCAACCCGATCAAATGGCTATCGAAGAGGTTTTTTACGGCAAAAATATAAAAGCGGCAATAAAGATTGGCGAAGGAAGGGGTATTGTCTTTTTGTGCGCGGCATCAGCAAACATCCCCATTACTGAATATGCTGCAACGGTTGTAAAGAAGGCTGTTGTAGGCAATGGGAATGCCCACAAGAAACAGGTGCAGGAAATGGTAAAAATCATTCTTGGATTACCTGAAATCCCTTTTTCCGAGGACGCATCCGATGCGCTTGCCCTCGCAATTTGTCACAGTCATAATCTCACATTATGAGTATAAAAAATCTTAAAGAAATACCGATAATAACATTGTGTTTATTTTAAAAGAATTTTAGGGCAAAGTTATTGCGGAGAATTTTCCAGTGAACTGGATATTTACGCCATTTAAAATTATTGGAAATTATGCCCATACATTCATAAGGGAACTAGGGAGGATGGTGTGTTTTCTCGTAACCTCCTTCTTTTGGGTAGTGTTTCCTCCATATTTACTCCGAAGAATTGTTAAGCAAATTAATTTTATTGGCGTAAAGACTACCCTGGTCATCGTTCTGACAGGATCATTTACGGGAATGGTGCTGGCATTGCAGACGTATTATGCCTTAGTTAAGTTCGGCGCTGAAACGAGTCTGGGTTCTGTGGTAGCTCTTTCACTAATCCGGGAACTGGGACCAGTTATTTCTGCCTTGATGGTTACGGGACGCGCTGGTTCTGCATTAACGGCAGAAATTGGAATTATGAGAATTTCTGAGCAAATTGACGCACTAAACGCAATGGCCCTAAATCCATATAAATATCTCATCATCCCAAATTTACTTGCAGGCATCATATCGCTCCCTCTCTTAAATGCTATCTTCGTTGTAGTTGGAGTTTGGGGAGGATATGCTGTGGGTGTGGGACTTACGGGCGTCTCCAGTGGAACCTATTTTGGCGGCATCAGCGATTTCGTTAGTGCGAAAGACATCCTTGAGGGTCTGTACAAATCCTTAAGCTTTGGTATGCTGATAACCTGGATAAGCTGCTATAAGGGATATTTTACCGGATACGGGGCAGAAGGCGTAAGCAAGGCAACCACCCAGGCCGTGGTGCTTTCATCAGTCGCGATACTGATATGGGATTACTTTATGACGTCGATATTATTGACTTAATCTGAATAACCAATGATTGAGGTTGTCGATTTATACAAAAGTTTTAACGACCACGAGGTGCTTCGGGGTAAACCTAAAAAGGTAGAAGAGGGACAAACTCTGGCCTTGATAGGAGGTAGTGGGAAGGGGAAATCGGTACTCCTCAAGCTTATTATCGGCCTTACAAAACCCGATCGGGGCAAGATATTAATAAACAATCAGGATATCAGCAAGCTGAGAGGAAAACTGCTAAGACAATTAAAAGAACGATGTGGCATTGTCTTTCAGGGAGGCGCCCTTTTCGATTCCCTCACCGTATTTGACAATGTCGCATTCCCTCTCAGGGAAAAAACCAGGATGAAAGAATCGCAAATTCGGGATACGGTGCTTGCGGAGTTGGCCAGAGTGGGCCTATCGGGCGCTGAAAATAAATATTCTGCCGAGATAAGCGGCGGCATGAAAAAACGTGTTGCCCTTGCGCGATGCCTCGTTATAAAACCCGAAATAGTCCTTTTTGATGAACCGACGACCGGACTCGATCCATTAATTGGAAAAGCAATACACAAACTGATCAGAGATTGCCAGAAAAGTCTCAATTTTACTGCACTCATGGTTACTCATGAAATACCTGCAATTTTTTCTTTGGTAGATCGTGTTGCTATGTTATATAATGGCAAAATTATTGCTTCAGGAACGCCAGCAGAGATAGAGAACTCACAAGATCCTGTGATTCATCAGTTCGTGCATGGAGAATTGGAAGGCCCTATTCCCATACAATAAACGTGTTCCCAATAATCTAAAAGGTGACAAATGTTATGAAGAAATTTGACGTTGAAATTATTGTTGGCATCTTTGTTTTCTGTGGTTTGCTTTGCCTGGCTTACATGTCTGTAAGGCTTGGGAAGGTCAACCTGTTGGGAGACCACCATTATCCGGTAAACGCTGTCTTTAGCTCTGTCAAAGGACTCAAAAAAGATACGGTAGTGGAAATATCGGGAGTTGAAGTTGGTAAGGTTGACAATATCAAGCTGATCGATTATCAGGCTGTGGTTACCTTGCTTATTCGAGACGACATCGAACTCCAGGAAGACGCCATTGCATCGATTCGTACCAAAGGACTTTTAGGAGAGAAATATGTAGAAATAACCCCTGGCGGATCGGATACATTGATAAAACCCGGTGATTCATTACATCAGACAGAACCGCCGATTGATATAGAAAAGTTGATAGGAAATTTTCTTTTTGGGACGGTAAAGGAATAATGAAATGAACTATAGAAAAATTACATCTGCACTATGTATTGGTATGCTTTCATTGGCTGTTATATCTCCGCTTCTGTGGGCAGGAGAACCTGGAAAATTACTTATGGAAACGATAGACAAAGGCTTTGCCATTCTCAAGGACCCTTCCCTAAAAGGCGATGAAAAGGCGCAGGAACGCAGGCAAAAGTTATGGGAAGAGATTTCCCCCATTTTTAATTTTGAAGAAATGTCCAAAAGGGCTCTTGGCCAGCATTGGAAAAGCCGTACACCTGAGGAAAAAAAGGAATTTGTGGAATTGTTTACCAATATAATGAAAAACGCTTATATAGGAAAAACCGATACGTATTCTGGTGAAAAAGTTGTTATTATCAGTGAAAAGCAAGATAAAAATTATGCCACCGTACAAACCAAGATTATCACAAACAAACGAACTGAAGTATCTGTGGATTATAATATGCTCAATAATCCGGGGAGATGGACAATTTACGATGTGATTATTGAAGGAGTGAGCCTGGTTAATAATTATCGCAGCCAATTTAATAACATCTTGATTAAATCGTCCTTCAAGGAACTTATTCAGAAGATAAAAGAGAAAAAACGTAAAGAAGAAACGTCAACAAAGTGAGAAAATAACATTACAATAATGCTGGGTATCAGGAAAGGAGAAAAACAAGTGAGAAGTTCCGTTTTATTGATGTTCGTTTTTATTTTTACAATTTGTGTATGCAAGGCATCTGTCCGGGCAGAATCTTCACCCGTTTCAGAAGGACAACCAACTGAAACTCCACAAGAAGAAAAAACTCCTGTCATCAACAAAGCGAATGAAGACGGTGAATTGAAACATACCGTTTCAACGGGACAATCGGATAACACGAGAGAAGAGGATACAACTCCTGCCATTGCAACTCAAGAAGACGAAGAATTACAACATGATGATGTAAAATCGGAACCTCCATTGGTTAAAGACCCTCTTCAGCCATACAATCGTGCTATCTTTACCTTTAACGATAAGGCTTATCATTATTTTATTAAACCAATATACACCGGATACAATTCCATGGTACCTGAAAAGGCACGCGTAAGTGTCAGGAACTTTTTTACAAACGTCAAAATGCCTGTCCGTTTTTTCAATTGTCTTTTCCAGGGTGAATTCAAAGGTGCAGGTACGGAGTTGGCGCGTTTCGTTATTAATAGTACCGTTGGAGTGGCAGGATTCTTCGATCCGGCAAAATCAAAATTCCATTTGGAAAGACAAGAGAGAGATTTTGGTCAGACTCTTGCCAAACACAAGATGAATTCCGGCATTTACATAGTGTGGCCTTTTATCGGACCATCAACTGTGCGTGATACGGCAGGATTAGCAGGAGATGCCGCATTGAATCCATTAAGCTGGATTTCATATTTCTTCCTCACACCGCTTGAGGGCTTTGGGAATTATTCTTATGACACTGTTAACGATCTCTCTATAGATAAAGGGACAACTTATGAGAACATAACAAAACCAGCCATCGACCCGTATATTGCACTCCAGGATGCTTATGTACAAAACCGAATTAAGAAGATAAAAGAATAATTTTTGGTATATTAACGCATGGAAAATGCCATACTGAAGGCGAACATACTGATTGAAGCGCTTCCCTATATACGTTCTTTTAGAAATAAGATCGTCGTAATCAAGTTTGGCGGCAGTGCAATGTCCAATGAAGACGTACTGACAAATGTACTCCAGGATGTTGTATTCATGAAAACAGTTGGCATAATGCCTATATTAGTTCATGGCGGCGGCCCGCGCATCAGCGAGGAGATGGCAAAACGGAATTTAACCCCAAAGTTTATTGAAGGACATCGTATAACTGACCGGGAAACACTTGATATAGCCAAAGACGTCCTGATCAATCAGATCAGCGCCTCCATAGTAAAAAGGATCTCAGAGTTGGGGAATGAAGCGGCCTGTATCTGGGAAGACGGATACTGTCCATTAAAGGCAGAAAAACACTACATCGAGACGAAAACAGATAACGGTGACTCCAAAAAGTTAGATATCGGTTTTGTCGGTAAGGTAACATCAATTGACAAGGACAGGTTTTTGAATTTATGCACCACGTGTACGATTCCCATTGTACCACCCATTGCAAAAGGAACCAATGGTGATGTTTATAACGTCAATGCAGACAATGTGGCGGCGTTTATTGCAAAGGCACTTGGCGCAGAAAAGCTCGTTTTTCTTTCAAACACGCACGGCATCATGACAAGACCCGACGACGATACCTCCTTTGCTTCCACGTTGCACGAAAACGAAGTCCACGAACTCATTGATAAAAAGGTAATCAAAGATGGTATGCTACCAAAGGCGCTGGCTTGTATTAGCGCTCTTAAGGCAGGGGTAAAGAAGGCACATATTATCAATGGGCTGATACCGCATGCGCTCTTATTGGAAATTTTCACCGATAAGGGCGTCGGAACACAGATAATAATATAAATAAAAATCATGAACACAAAAGAGATTAAAGAAATCTACGATCGCTATGTCATCCCGAATTATATTCGAAATCCCATTCTGCTGGTCAGAGGAAGCGGTGTGGATGTTTGGGATGCAGAAGATAAACGATACCTCGACCTTTTTTCAGGCTGGGCAGTCAGCCTGCTGGGACACTGTCATCCAAACGTCGTTTCGGCCATTCAAAGCCAGGCTGCAAAACTTCAGCACGCTCCTAATATCTATTACACAGAACCGCAGGGATTACTGGCAAAACATATCTCTGAAAAATCTTTCAGCGGACAGTGTTTCTTCTGTAATAGCGGCGCTGAGGCAAATGAAGCAGCAATCAAGCTCGCCCGCATACACAACTCAAGTTCAGGTAAATATAAGATAATTACTTTCTCCAATTCGTTCCACGGGAGAACGATTGCTACGGTCACAGCGACCGCACAACCAAAATATCATAAGGGATTTGCACCACTGCTCGAAGGGTTTTCCTATGTTCCATTTAACGATCTGGAAGCTCTAAAAAAAGCAGTAGACGATACGACCTGTGCCATCATGCTGGAACCTATTCAGGGTGAAGGTGGGATTAACATCGCCACAAAAGAATTCATGCAAGGCATTAGAAAACTCTGTGATGAGAAAGGATTGTTGCTCATTCTCGATGAGGTGCAATGCGGCATGGGAAGGAGCGGAAAATATTTTGCTTATCAGCATTACGGCATAGAACCTGACGTTATGACATTAGCAAAGGCGCTTGGCGGCGGCGTGGCTATTGGAGCTATGACGGCTAAAAAAGAATTTGCGAAGAGCCTCGTCCCCGGCAGTCATGCCTCCACTTTTGGCGGAAATCCACTGGCTTGCGCCGCGGGAATAGCAGTGTTTGAAACGATTGAAAATGAAAACATCCTTGACAATGTAAATAAAATTGGTAGTTACGCCGTAGAACGATTGAAATTACTGCAAAAGACATATAAGGTAATAAAAGAAGTCCGTGGCGTAGGACTCATGATCGGGATTGAACTTAATGGAAATGGCTCAGAAATCATCAAGAGTTGCATCCAGGCGGGATTATTCCTCAATTGCACCCATGACACTGTCATTCGATTTATGCCCCCGCTCAATGTTAAAAAAGAGCACATTGACGAGGGCTTGAACATTTTTAAAACGGTTCTTTCTAAAACTTAATTTACGAGAGAATGACTATGAAATGTAAGGATTTAATTTCAATTGCAGACCTTTCACAAGCGGACATTGAGGAAATATTTAACGTCACAAAGGAACTCAAGGAATGGCATAACAAGGGATATGATGAAAAATGTCTAAGCGGCAAAATACTAGGCATGATTTTCGAAAAAAGTTCTATGCGTACACGAGTTTCCTTCGAAGTGTCAATGGTACAATTGGGCGGCAATGCCATTTATCTGACACAAAACGATATAAACCTTGGTAAGAGAGAAGCCGTAAAAGATGGCGCAAGGGTGCTGTCCCGTTACGTAAACGGGATTGCTATCCGTACTTTCGGTCAGGACACAATTCAGGAACTGGCCAGATATGCCACCGTACCTGTCATTAATGCACTATCAGATTATCTCCACCCATGCCAGGCGCTCACTGATCTGTATACTATCAAAGAAAAATTCGGCGCCTATACAAATATTAAAATAGCTTTTGTCGGGGATGGGAATAACGTTGCGCGGTCCCTGTCTCAAATTTGTGCAAAACTGGGTATTCACTTCCACATTGCCTCACCAAAGGGATATGAACTCACGCCCGATTTTGTTTCCAAAACCAAACAGATGGCAGATGGAAACGATCTGATTCATCTCTATCAAGACCCAAAAGAAGCCGCTGAGAAGGCGAACGTGCTTTATACGGACACCTGGGTTAGCATGGGACAGGAGGCAGAGGAAGAGGTGCGCAGACAGGCATTCAAAGATTTTCAAATCAACAGCGACCTTTTGAAACTAGCAAAGGATGACGTTAAGGTAATGCACTGTCTGCCAGCACATCGTGGAGAGGAAATTACGGACGAGGTTATTGACGGCCCCCATTCCATCGTATATGACCAGGCAGAAAATAGACTTCATGTAGAAAAAGCCCTTTTAAAACTTTTGTTAAGAAAATAAAAAAACTATTAAATAACTATGAGAGTTGACAACCGAGCACGTGACGAGCTGCGTCCATTAATCATCAAAAGGCACTTTACCAAATACGCCCCAGGGTCTGTGCTTGTAGAAACTGGCAATACCAAGGTAATCTGCACGGCCTCTATAGAAGAAACTGTCCCCCCTCATATAAAAAACACCGGTGAAGGCTGGCTTACGGCAGAATATTCATTACTACCAGGTTCCACACCCATAAGGGCTCCGCGGGAATCTGTTAAGGGGAAATTAACGGGAAGAACCCATGAAATCCAAAGACTCATCGGCCGTTCTTTACGCTCAATCATCAATCTTGCCCTGTTAAAGGAACGAACCATCTGGATCGACTGTGATGTTATCCAGGCAGACGGCGGTACACGCACCGCAGCTATTACTGGAAGTTACGTAGCACTGATGGATGCCGTACAATGGCTCATGAGCAAAAACCTTATTAAAGAAAACCCCCTTCTGGACAGTATCGCAGCCGTAAGTGTCGGGATTGTGAATGACGCCGTCATGCTAGACCTCTGCTACGCCGAAGATGCCGCCGCACAGGTAGACATGAATATTGTGATGACTGGCAATGGTAAATTTATTGAAATACAAGGCACCGGGGAAGAATACACTTTTAATGATGAACAATTAGCAGAAATGTTGAAGATGGCAAAAAAGGGAATCCGTGAGATTATCGAAATCCAAAAGAATACATCGGAAGTCAATGATTAAAGAAATATGTGGTTTATAAAAATTTATTTAGAGAAACTGACATGACTTCAATAGTAAATGAGATACACGCAAAAACCATCGTTATTGCTACGCAAAATGAAAAAAAGAAAAAGGAGATCGCAGAGATTCTCAAAAATATCCCTGGTATTTTGCTTCGCGGCATTGAGGATTTTCCTTTTCTGCCTGAAATGAAAGAAGACGGAAACAGCTTTCGGGAAAATGCGATAAAAAAGGCAACCACCCTTGCCACGACTTGTAATACCTGGGCAATGGCAGACGATTCGGGACTTGAAATTGACGCCCTGAACGGACGCCCTGGCATCTATTCATGCAGGTATGCGAGTCCGAGTGCAACTGATGAAAAGAATATCGAAAAGGTACTATCTGAATTAAGAGGCATACCGAAAGAAAGGCTCACGGCAAGGTTTATCTGCTCCATTGCCCTGGCAAGTCCATATGAGTTGTTCTTTGTGGTAGAGGGCCGCTGCGAAGGCTTCATTACCGAAGAACCCAGGGGAAGAGGCGGATTTGGATATGACCCGATCTTCTACGTGCCCGATTACAATCAAACCTTTGCAGAATTAAACCCTCTAATCAAAAATAGTATTAGTCATCGCGCAAAAGCACTCGATCAGTTTAAAGAACTGATAATCCCCCTGATTCAAAGGTTTTAAAATTATTTCAATAATAATTCACCGCAGAGTGCACAAAGAACGCAGAGGGAAAATTAGAAGGTGTGAAATTGGAAAGATGTGAAGCTGAGATATAGAATCGCATAACCTCACAACTTCTCAACCTCTCTATAATCTCTGTGGTAAAAACGATCCACTGCACGTCTTATTCCTTTATCAATCCCTTACCCTGCGCTTCTTTCCAGTATTGATCAACCATTGCCTGTATTTTTGCAAGTGTTTCTTCCTGCCGCACCGGTTTAAAGAGATGCGAAAATCGTCCCTGTTCTTTCAGGTACTCTTCAACTGGCTTGAATTTTCTCGGAACAACCGTATGCCTCACATCACCATAAATTGCCTCTTTCAACGCCCAGATACCCGTATCAAAAGCTAATTTCGCAAACATGGCAGAACGGGATGGGTTTGTTGCCCATCCGGGCGGACACGGAGAAAGGTTTATAAAGAGTTTTGGCCCTTTGTATTTTTCTGCCTTTTTGAACTTATTAATCAAATCGACCGGATGGGCAGGTGAGATGGTGGCTAGATACGGCGGTTTGTGACTCCTCCATATTTCAAAGAGGTTCTTTTTCGAGAGCGTAGACCCCGTTGGACTTGTCTTTCCTGCCGGCGTTGTTCCCGTCTTTGACGCAAAGGGTGTCGCCCCTGACCACTGAAAGCCTGTATTCCCGTAAGCCTCGTTGTCGTAGCAGATGTAATAAAAATCAAGATTACGGTATATAGCCCCGGATGTGGATGCAAGACCTATATCGTAAGCAGCGCCATCACCTGTCAGCACAACCACCTTCAAATCCTCTTCTGGATCGAGTCTTCCCTTTCTAATTAATATATCCAGGGCATCCCTTACACCCTGTGCGCCAGCAGGGGCACAAGCCATTGCCGTATACAGCCACGAATTCTGAAAAGGGGTAAATGGGTAAATAGAAAGAAGGGTAAAACATCCAGCGGCATTCACGATAACGACCTTTTTTCCCAAAGCCTTCAGACAGTGCCTCAATGCCAGAAGCCCGCCGCATCCTGCACACGCAGGTGTACCCGGGAAAATATCCTCCTCCGTAGGAATGTCTTTTATAGATTTTAAGGGTATTATATCCATATCAAAATCTCAAATTACAAATTTCAATATCCAAATGCCCCAAACTATTCTTCGCGCCCTTTGCGACTTTGCGGCGAACCATTACAGTTTTCCCGCCATCTTCTTCAACCTATCCATCTCTTTCCATTCCGTCTCTGTGTAAAGGAGACGAGTGGCTGGAATCTCCCCGGTATCTGCCGTCTTAATCATACTATCGATGATAAATTCAAATTCCTGAGGACTTATGTTTTTCCCTCCGAGTCCTCCAACAAAGGAGAGCAAAAGCGGCTTATCCTTTTGATTACACATGGCGCTGGCGATTTCTGAATAGAGGATACCCCCCTTCCCAACGCTGATATTCTGATCCACGACAGCCACAGCCTTCGCTCCTTTAATCGCCTTAACAATATCCGACTCCGGGAATGGCCGTAAAAGTCTCAACTTCAAAAGCCCGGCTTTAATACCATTCTTCCGTGCGCTATTTACTGCTGCCTTTCCGAGGGTTGAAAACGAGTTCGACATAATCAGTATATATTCTGCATCGCCAGTCATATATCCTTCTACGGTATTGTAGGTTCGACCAAAAATTTTGCCAAATTCCTTCGATACCTCTGTATAAACCTCCAGCGCCTTCCGGCTGGCAAGATGCATCTGGTATTTGAAATACGAATATGCAGTCCCGCCAATGACTGCCACACCTTGCGCCATAGGCTGACTTGCCTTGAAAAAGGCATGCTTGGGTTGATACGCTGGCAAAAACTTTTTGGCCTTTTCCAACTCCGGTATTTCTACAGGTTCTCGTGTAAAGGAGAGATGAAACCCGTCCATATTCACAAACACTGGGAGAAGGACTCGCTCATCCTCTGCCAATCGGTATGCTATCAGGATCGAATCAAGCACCTCCTGGCAGGTCTCACAGTGAATCTGTAAAAACCCTGAATCCCGTGCAGCAAGGACGTCGTTATGATCAGGTTCAAGCGTTATCGGAGCTGATAAACCCCTTGAAACATTTACCATAACAAGGGGCACACGCCAACCTGCCACGGTATAGAGCATCTCAAAGCCGTAAAGAAGCCCCTGACTGGAAGTTGCCGTAAAGACCCTCACGCCGGTGGCTGAAGCAGCCCCTGCAGCGGTAATCATAGAATGCTCAGAGTCCACCGTAACGAACCTGACGTCCAGAACACCATCACTAATCCACTTCGCCAGTGTCTCAATAATCTCTGTCTGCGGCGTAATGGGATAGGCGGGAATATAATCAACCTCCGCCAGCCTTACACCCCATGCAGCCGCAGCATTACCCGTAAGCATCTCTTTTGTCATTGCAACTGTATCTTCCTTCAAGATTTTATGATTTTCTTCTCTTTTTCACCTACAATTTTCACAAAGAGGATCTTTTCCAATCCAGCAGGGAGTGATCTTTCTACTGCGAAGTAGTTTTCGAAGACTGGGAAGATCGTGTTTGGATACAAAAGTAAAAGCCTTCCCCTTTCTCCCCATACGACCAGTACGGCCGGTACGATGCGTATACTGCTCTCCGTCTCTCGGGAAATCCCAATTAATCACATGCGAGACATGCGAAAAATCAAGCCCCCTGCCAGCAACGTCGCTCGCAATAAGGTAGCGGAGCTTGCCACTCCTGAACTTCTCAATAGTAGAAGAACGCTTATCCTGAGTGAGCCCTGCATGCATATAGTCAATATCTTTAAAATCTTTCCTGATGGAGCGGTACAACGAATCAACCATGTGACGGGCATTGCAAAAAATAAGCACCTGATTAACATCCTCCCCCTCAAGATACTTGAAAAGTTCTATATGCTTTTGTTTTGGGTGGGTATAGGAGAAATAATGCTCAATGCTTTCTGGCGCCACCCTGTCTGTAATAAGTGAGATATGCCGGGGATCACGCAAACAGTCATGTGCGAGCTTTTTGATATCATCAGGCATCGTCGCTGAGAAAAGAAGCGTCTGATGTTCATGCAAGATGCATGACAGAATAAATTCAATGTCTTCGAGGAATCCCACCTTTAAAAGTTCATCCGCCTCGTCAAGGATAGCACATTTCACCTGCGCAAAAGAAAGTATCCCATCGTACAAAAGATCAATAAGCCGCCCCGGTGTTGCGACCAAAATATGCACTTCCTCCTGTTTCAGCTTGGCAATCTGAATCTTTTTATCAAAGCCACCATACACCGCATAAGGAATCACGGCAGTCGTTGACGCGAGCTTCTCTATCTCTGCCATATACTGCATGCACAATTCACGCGTTGGGACAAGCACAAGTCCCTGAATGGCGTTAAGAGCAGGATCAACTTTCTGAATAAGCGGGATCGCACAGGCGGCCGTCTTTCCCGACCCGGTCTCAGCGAGAGCACAAAGATCCTGCCCTGCGAAAATTACCGGATACGTCGCCTCCTGAATAGGGGTCATTTCTTCATACCCCATCTTATCAAGCGCTTTGAGAATGTTTGCAGGAAGGTCAAGTTCGCTAAATTTCATGTGTTCTTATCTTTCTTTCCAGCGACAAAAGTCATAAAAAATCATAAAACAGATAATAGCATAATATTTTATGGAATGTTAATAATTTTCAAGGGTTTAGCGTGGGCCGAATCAACTGATCGGTATTAAATTAGGCCTTCAGTAGCACAAATTACAAACAACCCCTCCTTCCATTAGATGGGTTAGGGGAGGGTGATTCGCCTTTTTCCTTCACCCCGACCTAACCTCCCCCATCCAGGGGGAAGAATTAATTATTTGAAATTCCTTAACATGAACTTATAACCACCCCTCTTTCCCCTCCTTCGCAAGGAGGGGATCAAGGGGAGGTCTTCCACCGTTTTTGTAATTACATACAGTTACTGGACGGCATGAAACCAGCATAAATAAAATGAATCCTATACGATTGAATTAGCGCAGTGGATTCAATAGGTATTCCAGTCTGTTCAGCTTGATTTCATAGACACACTCAAGCATATTACCTAATTCACCTTTCGGGAATCCCTGTTGGGCAAACCACACAATATACGCCTCAGGCAAATCAATCAACAACCGCCCTTTGTATTTGTCAAACGGCATGCGCGTTCGCACAACCTTTAAAAGATATTCTTACTCTGATTTTACCATCTACGAACATTTCTTTTTTGATTTTTGATAGTTTTTTTACTTTTGCTTCAATCTTTAACGCCATACTCTTGCTTCCAATCTTCTTTTTCATAACCAACGTTAAAGGGGCCTTCCCCCTTAAACATTTTGCTCTTTTTTTATCATTACTTTTGTGTTCTGCAAATCTTCTTTCCACATCAGTTGTAATGCCTGTGTATAATCTTCCATGTTTACATCGTATCAAATACAAAAACCAATCTTTCATTTTTAAACATCTCCCGTAAGCATAAGCGGCGCGAAGAATTGAGCGTCTGCATGCATGCCATTGTTATACTCCTTCAGTCCTTACAATGTTTTGTCAGAAAACGATCCAGTTGGTAGGCGAACGACTGAATGTCTTTCCGGCCAAACGAAGAGGGGCCACCGGTAATCATACCGCCGTTCCGGAGTTCATCCAAAAGATTGCGCATAGCCAGCCGATGTTTTACGTTCGCTTCCGTATAAAGCTCACCTCGCGGGTCAATCGCATATCCGCCCTTCTCAACGACACGGTCTGCAAGCGGTATATCAGCAGTAATAACCAGGTCGCCCTGTTGAACCATCGCAACGATACGATTATCTGCCACATCAAAACCCGCAGATACCCTAATACTCGAAATGTACACCGATTGAGGAACCTTCAAATGCTTGTTCGAGACCAGGATCAACGGAACACGAACCCGCTCAACTGCCCGGAACAGGATATCCACTATCACACCGGGAAATGCATCAGCATCGACGAGTATCTGCATTCTACGCCCTTCCAAATATAAAACCCAATAATCCTGATTTCTTCCCAAGTTCTTCGAGAAAGTAACGGTAATGATCAAAAAACCCATCGCCGTCTTTTTTTTAAAAAAGATTTTGACAAATCGTAAGAATACAGTAATATCATAACAGACGGGTAAGTCCTGCTATGTGCCTGGGGTGCTCCCTTCCATCGGTTGGCATGAGCCCCGGGAAAATCGGCATAGCGGGGTCCGTCTTTATTATTGTCTTAACAAAGATATTCCGTCTCGAACACTATCATATTCCTGTATACGTCATACCAATCGGTTTCATCCTTCTCATACTTTCTGAAAATCCCCCAGCAAAAGAGATCCACTATCTGAAGCCCGGCATTCTCATGCGAACGTTCATGATAAATATTCAGTGGTATGTTCAGGGGCAATAAAGCTTCCATCTGATTTTCTACATAATTGTCAATAACGCCCTTCCCATCACAGACAAGCAGGGTAATAACAAATTTTCGGGAAGTCATAGGTTTGTTGAAATCAAAACCAAGATCACCCGATTCATCGAGAAAAATTATCACCTGTTTTTTCCTCAACATGAATATCTTCAGGCTGAATCCAGACGATCTTCCCGTCTTTTCATGACGCGACGGGATTGCATGCTTTTTTATGCTGTAATAGAGCCTTCTTTACGGCTTCTTGCATAGCTTCGTCTATTTCACTGCCATTATGAAAAAATACATCAATATTCTTTTTTGTTTTACTCATAATATTTTTCACTAATTCCCTATCTTTCTTGTTCTTTCCACCTTATCGGACAAATCTTCACGGTTTTATCCCTGCCTGATATCCATACTTCTCCTCCCTGTATGGTACATGGGAAATCCATAGTGCGTTGCGCCAACGCTGCCATTTCCTGAATGGCTTCCGTCGGCAGGTTTATTACCGATAGATTTTTGAAACGATTAATATCGGGATGTATCTTTTTCCACCAGGCGTTTGCGCTATTGCCGCTATAGGCATAAATAATAACCTCTTTAGCGCGGCCACAGGCCTTGCGGATCTGCTTCTCTTCGGGTTGCCCAAGCTCTACCCACACCTCAATATTCCCGGTTAAATCTTTTCGCCACAGGTCTGGTTCATCGCCGCGGCTCACGCCTTGGGTAAATACAAGATCTTCATGGGCGTTCAGGACAAATGCCACTAAACGCGCCATCATACGGACGTCATTCTCTGATGGATGCCGTGCGATGGTGAGCTTATGATCATGGAAATAATTACGGTCTATATCCGCTATATTCAGCTCGACTCTAAATATTGTTGCTTTTATTGCCATAGTTATGACGTTATGTCCCCTTGGCCGTTTTTTATGTTAAGAATCTCTGATCGAGAGCGATATATTTTCACCTGTAAATATCCTTCTCTGTCATGCCCGAATGTCTCCCCGTTTTCACGAGGACAGGTTTATCGGGCATCCATCTTTTTAAAATACTGGATTCCCGCCAGAAACATGCGGGAATGACAAAATGAAGAAATAGTTTTTATCATCCTTTGCGACCGAGGGTCATATAAGCTTCATTAATCCACAACCAGCAGAGTTGCGTTACCCTGCAAACCATCAATCATCAATGGTTATTATTTTATAGATTCATTATGATATAATAATTATGCGAAAAATGAAACTGATATAAACATTCAATATTATAGGGGAGATTTTCGAAATGATCACGTTAGTAAACAGCATGAAGCATCTTTGCCTCTTTGGAATAAAAGTCTTTTTTATATTGGCACTGTTTGGTTCTTGCGCCTTGCCTGCCTATACTCAAGAGAATTTGTGGAAGGAACTCAATGATAAAACGACCTCGCTTTTACAAAAAAAGAGATATGCGGATGCAATAAAGGTGGGTGAGGAAGCATTAAAGGTAGCGAAAAATACCTTTCCTCCCGGCAATACCCGTATTGCAGATTCAATGAACTTGCTGGGAATACTTTATAGAACCTATGGCAGGTATGCCGAAGCCGAGCCTCTCTTTAACCAGGCCCTCACTATTTACAAAGAATCGCTTGGTTCAGACCATCCCTCTGTTGCCAAAGTATTATATGAGCTTGCGGAAATGTTTCACCTTCAAGACAAATATGCTCACGCAGCGCCATTTTACAAACAATCTCTCGGTATCTATGAGAATGTGTTTGGTCCGGATCATCCCAGTGTTGTTAATGTCCTGAACAGATTGGGAGAGCTTTATCAAGACCAGAAGAAATATACGGAAGCGATACCGTTCTACAAAAGAGCCCTGGCCATTGAAGAAAAAGCACTCGGTTCAGACCACCCCGACCTTGCCTCTGCAATGAACAATCTGGCAACGCTTTATTACTACCAGGGTGAAAACACTATGGCTGAGTCACTTTATAAGCAGGCGCTTGAAATATATGAAAAAGAATATGGCAAAGACCACCCTTTAATTGCAACCATATTGGAGAAAATGGCAGAATTTTATGAGGGAACCGGAAGGAAAAAAGAAGCGAAACAATTAACAGAAAGGGCAAAAAAGATTTATTCGAATTATCAGAAATAAGATGTGATGTTATGTTTCCATGCGTCAGCCTGGTAGGGTGGGCATTGCCCACCATTTTGACCCACACTCGCGGTGTTGGGGATATGTGTGGCATTTATAATGTTTGATCTTGCCGGACGGTTATTTATTGGCAGGCAATGCCTGCCCTACTTGGCCACAAGGTGGTGTTTCAGAAGAGAAAGAAGCTTTTTTACGTCATGTTTTCTGTCAATCATGATGAAAGCTTACCTTGAATATTCTGTTATGTCAACAGAGTTTTCAAGGAAACTGCAATTCTGTAAAGTCGTCGTAGTCATTAAATGCTTTTGTACCCTTACGATTCCATGAAATGGCCTAACCGCTCCTTAAGCATATCCTTCATGTAGCAGTTTATCTCCCACGCATCGGCAATGGGTTTTACGGTAAAGGGCAGGGTAACCATATATTGGGGCGGACCAAACTCGGAACATATCGGCAAATATTCTGCGTGATTCTTCTTGTGATGTTCCGCTATCTTTTCCCACCACCGTATATGTGCGTCAACGGCATCCTTCCACTCCGGCGCTCTCGGATCGGTAATCTGCGGAGAGGTTGCGCAACCGATCCTTGCATGAATGTAATCTGCCCGTTCAATGACGCGACTAACAGCCTCGCACTGATCCTGGAGCAGGGAATTGTGTACGCAGCACCAGTGTGAAAAATCAGCAGTGAATCTTATCTCCGGCACGGCCTCAATGATATCCATTGTCGCTGTCGTACAAAAAGCCGCCCTGCCACGATGCGTCTCGTGCAGCACCTTTATCTCGCGCTCGGCGGCAATACTTTGGGTGCTTGCAATCACCCTTCTGTTTTCCTTGAAATGCCAGAAATCCTTGCCGCAATGGACGTTCACAAGCAAGGGATTTAGCCCAAGAACTTCGCCGAGCCCTTTTTTTAGGGACTCTATTTGCACATCAGCAGTCGCCCCTTCAGCCCTAACCTGAGCAACCAAATCCAGCCCGTTTTCATTGAGCAGAACGCCAAGCCTGTTTCTCCCGGCGCAGTCGTCGGGAACAATCATTTCAACTCCTTCAAACCCGGCATCCTTGATCACCTTGAGATTGTCCTCAAGTGTAGGCTTATTCATACCCCACAGGGTGCACAACCACTTAATTTTCATTTGCAGGCTTTTGTATAAATTCTTTTTTTGTTATGTTCAGAAATAATGGCAGGAGATAACTCCTGTATACAACCGATCCCCGTTCGCTGACGGGGACAAGAGTATGCCCAAAGGGCAGAAAGCATATAGGCGGCGGTGAAACCCCCGTATATGAGAAATACCAAATACATAGCCCCAACGGGGCGGCAGAAATCGAGGAATCGCAAAACATCACCACGGGAAAAAGGTCGTTTTAAATATATTATGACGAGAAATTTATTATGGAAA
>Ga0209431_10001132_pt1 | contig 22145 bp, 8 predicted proteins | sample RifCSP13_3_FD_184021 | JGI IMG/M metagenome (GOLD analysis project Ga0209431, IMG submission 184021) | Soil microbial communities from Rifle, Colorado - Rifle CSP2_sed 13_3 (SPAdes) (version 2) | ecosystem: Environmental > Terrestrial > Deep subsurface > Rock core/Sediment | place: Rifle...
TATTCAGGGTTAAAATACAAAGTTCAAACGATTTTTTTTTGTTACACAATGCCGATACTCATATAAAATTAAATGGTTATGAACAGAATAAAACATATTAATTATAACACACACATATTGCCTTAACTACTAAACTATTCCGCAATGCACCAGAGACGGCAAATAATACAAAACTTGATTTAAATAATGCCTGTCATATTTTGCCAATTCCAAACGGACTTTTAGCATTTTCCGAGTAATCACGGTAAAATCCGATCCTGCTTTCATCCGTAAGTATCTCCTCACTGGCAAATCCATTAAAACCATCATTACAGTCAACATGAAAACTAATGCGCTTTAACTTAAATGATTGATCAAATTCAATCTTGCTATAATCCAATGTGATACCTGCTGATTGTAAATCGTTTTTGATCGTAACAAGATCATTAAAAGTAAGCAGGGAACTAAAAATAATTTCCAGCTTGCCGTTAGGTTCCTCAGACATGGTTTGACACCTAATCCCAGAGGTTGTTAAAATCAAGGATAAAACAAAAAGAGCTAGTGGATAATGTTTCATGGCTTTTGCTTTAAAATTAGTATTAAATTATCCGTACAAGGCAACATCCTATTAACCTGAAAATTTTTATTATAAATGAAATGAAAATTACTATCCACAGTATAACCAAATTGTGAATTGCTTCAGATTTATCTATTCCATATAACATCTAACTCAAACCGGAACCTGAAGTCTGAAAAATTATCTCTAAATTAAAAACTGATAAATTAATTTCCAAATTTTATACCCATTAATTTTGGCAACGAAATTTGTAAGATTTAAATGTGAACTTATCATCGGTAGCATCCTTAACAGCCAAAGCATCTTATAAAATCCCAAATCCAGGTTATATTTTCTAAATTCGACATAACCAGGATATTATAAAATTCCGCGAACCAAAGTCAACAAATAGTTGAAAAAATTTAAAATATTCCTCCCTCCAATTCGTCTCTGAAAATATAAAGGTAAAATCAATGAGCCCGAAGGAGTCGGAAAAAATCAGTTCTGCCTATAACAACGAGCGGAAAAAGCTGCTCGGCTATATCAGGAACAGAATTCCCGGCGGTGTTGAGGCAGAGGATATACTCCAGGATGTCTTCTACCAGCTTACATTGGGTTTCAGAGACCTCGACAGGATTGAAAATCTAACTGCCTGGTTGTATAAGGTGACCAACAACCGCATCATCGACTTTTTCCGTAAGAAGCGGCCGGTGAGCATCAGTTACACCGAAACAGCCGGAGAAAGTGAAGACGGACCCGTGTCTCTCCAGGAAATCCTTCCGGCGCTCGGATCCACACCGGAAGATGATGAACTCAAAGAGATGATCTGGGATATGATCGATGAGGTGCTTAACGACCTGCCTGATGAGCAGCGGTATGTTTTCGTCGCCAATGAGTTTGAGGATACCGGCTTCAAGGAGATCTCCGCAACAACCGGTATAGCTGTCAGTACCCTTATCTCAAGGAAAAGATATGCTGTGCTTGCACTAAGGACAAGATTGGAAGAGTTATATAAACTATTTAAAAACAAATAAAAATGAAAAACTTACGGTTTTTGAAATACGTTGGATTTGGCTTATTGGGATTAACATTTATTGTCCTGGCCATATTCGTAACCATGAATCTCTGGAACTGGCTTATACCCGTTCTGTTCCATGGTCCGGTTCTAACTTTCTGGCAAACTGCCGGCCTGTTCCTGCTGTCAAAGATCCTGCTTACCGGCGTGGCCCCTGGCCGCCATCCGAGGTACTATAGAAAGGACTGGCACCACAAATACAGTGATAAGTACAGGTCATGCCATCACGAAGAAAGCAGCGAACCTGAGGTGCAACAGGCATGAACAGTTTGGCGCTGGCATTGCTCGCCGAAACGAATGTGAAAGCGATGCTCTACTTGCGCCTAAGCCTGTTCTCCAGGTAGTCGCCGATGAGATGTTTGATGCAAAATCGTTTTGTAATTAAAACAAATTTTCTTGCATTTCATAAGTATAATTCACTGGTGTTGCATATAAATAAATATCTTTATATTTATATTGAGACAGGATAAAATATGGGGAAAGCCATTGTAAAAATGAAAATTACCACCTATGCCGGAGAAGAATATGTGGTGGAGGTGCCATGCGAAAAGGATGAGGTAGATGAACTCATCATTGCCAGGGCGTGGAAAAAACTCAAGGAAGAAGAAAAGGGCTCACTCCCTTACGGTCACCGCAGCGCCGAAATTATTAAACGTTTTGATTAATAAGACGGTTTGATACCAAAGAAACTGAAGGAATAAGCAAGATTGTATTCATGCTCCTGGTTTAAGATGCATTCTTAGGGCATTTATAAACACAGCGTACTTTCACCTGAATTGCCCGGCAATCATGCCGGGGATATCATCAAATTAGATAAACTAATTGGGGTTTTAACCCCATCGTCTAAATCAATCTATTTTTTCTTACTTTTATTCGTAATCTATATATTATAAATAACTGCCCACCCTAATATGCCTGTTTTGCGCAGTCCGACAGGAAGTATGGCTACATGGTTATCACTTTTCCCGCCCTTCACGCCTATGCTCATGATCGTGCGTCAGGCCACTCCGGTAACAATACCTGCCTGGCAACCTTATGTGGGATTAGCGGGGGTAGTACTTTTCTGCCAAATATATCAGTAATAGTAAATGGCACATCCTGCCTGAACTCCGGAACCAACCTCAATTATCAGTATCCTGTCCCCTGCCTTCACCCATTTATTCTTAATCGAAAGGTTTAGTGATTGGGGTAATGAGGCTGTCAGCCAATTTTTCCCACCTTGTGTAATATCTACTACTTTCTCTTTCCTGAAACCTAGTTCTGCAATCAGCTGATCAATAAAATGCCCGGAGATCTGTGGGGGGATAATAAGATCGAAATCATTAACAGAAATATCTTCTAACGTGCATATTTCATTTACCGCATCCTTAATCACTTCAATATAGTGTTTTTCAAGGTGCGGGTGACGGCTAAAGCTAAGGTAGTTTTTCCCGTCTTTCCAGGTAGCAAAGGAATTCATTGCCCCGATATATTTATCCTTATACTTGAATACAAATCTGCCGAAACCTTTTCTATCCTGACTACCAGGAGACAAGATGATCGCAGCTCCGCTTTCCTGAATCCTCATGAGATGATCCGGTCGCAGTTTTAGATTATTTTCCACCTCAGAAGTTGCCACCATAACGTTAACGGCTTTATTTGCCCGGATCATTTGAATGGCAACATAACAAGCATTAAGTGTGCCTAATCCTCCGTTAATGATATCAAATGCTAATGTTTGTCCTGAATTTGATCTTGTCTTAATGGCGTTGATATCCAATTCTCCTGCTATGATAGCGGCAATAGCGGGTTCGGAAATGAAATCGTCCCGGTAAATCCCACTGTGTATGATCATTCCCAAATCATTTTTATTGATTCCTGAATCTTCGATACATATTCTGGAAGCTTCCAATAGCATGGAAATAGCGTTTTTTTCCTCCTCCCCGCTAAAAATGGAAGTTCCTATACCAGCCACCTGTACCCTAACGTCATTTGGTGAAGAGGCAGGGATTGTTCTTTGTCTGTCGGGTAATTCTTCCCTTTTAATTTTGTTATGACTTTTATTTAGGATCTTTTCAGGAAGGTCATCAAAAGTATAGATAGCTGTACCTAAAGTGATCCCGGAGCCGGTAATGCCAAAAATAATTTTATCTCCTTTATTGATCTTTCCGTTTTGAATATTCAGCATGATAGTTACGAAATGGCTCGTAGATGCTGTATTTCCATATTCTGCCAGACTGCTTAAGTAATTATCTTCATTAACCAACTCTTTGTTAAACATCTTGTTGATCTCTTTGATGGCATTTCCCTGGGTGGTTTTAGATGTATTATGAAAAACTATGTAATCAAAATCAGTGGGGCTATGGCCATTCCTGGCGGCAACCCGGAGCGCACTTTCCGCTATTTTTTGGATATCAAGTGCCTGAGCCGATTTAATAGAATCGTTAAACATAATCGGGCCACCATGCACCTCATTAGATAATTTACCAATACAGTGCGTCCAATAGGATCCTAAAGTAAACATGTCGATTTCATGAAATCCTATCGCCTTATTTTCCGATCGTTCCAATATCATCGCAATTCCGGAATCACCTACGGTGAGACAGGCCATCCTCAGATCCATAAAATTTTCTATCTCTTTTTGAGCAGTGGCGGTTAAATGCGTGATAAATTCTCCGCTAACAACCATGGCCGTTTTGATTACTCCGCTTCTAAACATGGCCTCAATGATATTCAGACCTGTAAAAGTGGTCGGACAGGCATTTGAAGTATCAAAGACCATGGCATTTTTTAATCCGAAATGGCTTTTAAGCTGCATAGAAGTGCTTGGCTCGTAAGAAAACTGAGACTGTTTGTCAAAACGGGAGATATTGGTGCAAATTAACAGCTCAATTTCTTCAGGTTGGTATTTTGATCTCGAAAAACAGTCCTCCATGGCTTTTTTTGCAAGGTCAATGGCAAACTCGTTATCACTGACCATGCGTCTTGTTTCAATTCCGGTCAGTTCCTTTAAAGGGAATTTTACAGGGTTAACGCATTTATCCATCACTTCTTCGGTTGTCACCGATTTCACTGGCAGGTACATCCCTAAGCTTTCAATCAGCACATTCCCTGTCACCGATGTGTTATTGATCGGAATAGTGCTATCCTTTTGGTCTTTAAAAGTTACTGCCACTTCAGCAACCGGAGAAAGGAATGACTCTTTCCCGGGGGTAACAGGTTGGGCATCCGGAACATGAATGCTTTCGTTTTCAATGACTGCGGCCAATTTAGCTATGGTGGGGTATCTGAATACTTGTTCGGGATTGATCACTATGCCTGTCTTGAGAGCACTATTTACAACCCTGATACTCGAAAAAGAAGCTCCTCCCAATTGGAAAAAATTATCATGTACTCCAATTTTTTCAATTTCCAAAATCTCTTTCCATATGGTTGCAAGCTGTTGCTCCAAAGGGTTGCGCGGTTCAACGTAAGAGTCTTCCAGATCAGGTCGGGAAAAACCCGGAAGAGGTAAAGCATTTCTATCCAACTTTCCATTGATTCCTAAAGGGATTGCAGGAATGGGAATAAAATGGGTCGGAATCATATATCCTGGCAGCTCCTTTTCCAAAAAAACTCTAAGATCATTGACCGGTATGAGTTTATTATGCTTTGAAACGAAATAAGCAAGGAGTTTTTTCTCTCCTTCTGCGAGTTGCATAGGGACAACTACCGTCTCTTTTACTTCCGGATGGCGACCAAGTAATACCTCAATTTCGCCCGTTTCAATTCTGTGGCCTTGTATTTTCAATTGGAAATCGTTTCTACCCAGAAATTCTATATCTCCGTTGGGAAGAAATCGTGCGAGATCTCCGGATTTGTACATACGGCTTCCCTCGTTAGCATCGAAAGGATTGGGAACAAACCTTTCATTTGTCAACTCCTCACGATTATGATAGCGTATAGCGAGGCCCTCTCCTGAAATATATAAATCTCCGGTAATTCCAATCGGAGTGGGGCGTAAGAGCTTGTCGAGGATGTAAATTTTTGTATTGCTGACAGGTTTTCCTATTGGGATGCCGCCTGTTTGCGGTGATTTTTCACAATGGTAACAGCTTGCAAAAATTGAAGCCTCAGTTGGGCCATAAAGATTGCTTAATCGACAGTTAAATAATGTATAAAATTTATTTTTAATATCAGCAGGCAATACTTCCCCGCAACAAATCACCTCTTTTAAGCTGGTAATTGAACCCGAATCCGGATCTTCCAAAATAGCCCTGAGCATGGAAGGAACCAACTGGAGAATTGTAATCTCTTTTTTCCGGATCAAATGAACCATATAGGCGCTGTCCATATGTCCTCCCGGCTTTGCAATGATCAGCTCAAATCCGCTTATAAGAGGAAGAAAAATTTCCCACACCGATATATCAAAAGTAAAAGGGGTATTTTGAAGGAATCGGTTATCGCCATCCCTGACGAAAAGATTCTTTAGCCAAAGGATAGTATTTAAAACTCCCCTGTGCGGTAATAAAACTCCTTTTGGCTGACCGGTGGACCCCGATGTATACATCAGATAAATAGGATGGTCCAGGCCAATACTTATTCCCGGATGGCTGACCTTCTCTTTAGAAATCTCCTGACTTATTGTATCCAGAAAAATAACCTGAATATTCGAATCTGGAACAGACTGCTTCCATTTAACCTGGCTAATGATATAAGCGGGACTGGCATCTTTGATAATAAAATCCAATCTTTTTATCGGATCTGTCGGTTCCATCGGCAGATAGATACCACCTGCTTTCAGAATTCCCATAAGGGATATGACCATCTCCAAAGATCTTTCCAGACAAACCCCAATGATTTCCCCCTTCTTCAATCCCTTTTTCAGCAGGTAATGGGAAAGCTGATTCACCCTCGAATTTAGTTCACCATAATTCATACCATTACCCTTAAACCATAATGCAGGTGCTGCAGGCTGCATTACCGCGATGGAATTAAATAGTTCCGGAATAGTCCTGTGATCTTCAAATTTAGTTCCTGTATCATTCCAATTTTCCAGGATTAATTTTTGTTCATCCCTGGATATGAAGGAGATATTCCCTACACTTCGGTAAGGATCATGAAGAATTCTCGTTAATAGTTCCTCAACATGTTTCAGGAAGATGTTAAACCGGACTTCATCGAAGTAGAAGGAATCATAAAGGAACTTTATATAAATTTCATTCCCCGGAATGATGATCACTGTGAGAGGGAAATTGGTTTGTTCGAAAAACTTCACATCATCGACCTTAATGTTGGTTTCGTTTTCCTCAAGTGAAAATCCAATAGGATAGTTCTCAAATACCAGTATACTCTCGAATAAGGAGGAGCCGGAAGGGAATTCACTCCATTTTTGTATATCAGAGAGGGGCGTTTGGGCATGTGGCTCCCTGTTAATCTGATTATCCTGAATATATTGAAGCCATGAGAGCAAACCCATCTCCTTATTTATTTTTACGGTCACAGGAAGGCTATTGATAAAAACCCCGACCATGGATTGTATCCCCTTCAAATCCATATTTCTTCCGGAAACCGTTGTTCCAAAAATCACTTCGTCTTCACCGGCATAACTGCTCAGAAGAATTGCCCAAACACCCTGAAAAACAGTATTAAGGGTAATATTATATTTACTCGCTGTGGAACGAATGAACAGACTTTCTTCTTTACCAATGATCAACTCCTTCTCCTTCATGTTTTTACCGGCAAGTAATTTTTTTGGATTAGTTATAGCGGCCGGAATTGGCGTAGACGAACGATATCCCCGAAGTTGGTCCCTCCAATAAGTTTCTGTGTCATTACTGCCCGGTCCGGTCATTTTTTCCACAAATTTCTTGAAAGGCGTAATCGGGTCGAGTGAAACCGGAGTCTTATTTATAGCGTGTTCGTACCTGTAAAACAATTCTTTGAACAGGTTAGACCTGCTCCATCCGTCCATCACAATATGATGATGACTTAAGCAAAATCTATATTTTTTATCATCAAGCTTAACAATAAAAATACGTACCAGGGGAGGCTTTTCCAGGTCAAAACCCTTAGCCCTGTCGGCTTTAATAAAAGATTCAAATTTTTGATACTGATCATCAGGGCTCATATCCCTCCAGTCTTCATTGGCCCATGGAATTTTTAAAGGCCCATGTACCGCCTGAACAGGGGATTCCAGTTCCTTCCAATGGAAAGATGAACGAAGAATATCATGTCTGAGAAGTAGTTCATTCCAACACTCTTGAAATATCTGCAAGTTCACATCCCCGTATAAGTTTGCTGTCAGCTGGTTTAAATAAATGCCCGTATCTTTATTATAAATGGAATGAAACAAAATACCCTGTTGAAGTGGAACCAGCCCATAAATATCTTTTATTTTACTCATTTGTGAATGATTTTATGAATTCTCCAGCTTAGCTATTAATTTGTCCAATTGAGCCTGGGCAAGACCCGCGTCAGGAAAATCGGAAGGAGTATATTTTTCCTGTTTTCGGGTCACGCAATGATCGATTAGTTGAATAAGTATATCGACGGATCGTCTACCAACAGATGCTATTGTGGAATGCTTATGAATTCTGGGCTGATATATCCATTGTAAACGAAGTTCACCCCCGATAATCATTCCGACAATCTCTATTAAATGTGCGCGAATAAGGTTGGGCCCACGAATAGCTCCCATAGCTTTGTTCTGGAGTTCCCATGGTACATGTTCCGGATTCTGACTGACTTTTCCAAGAAAATTAAAAACTACTTCGGGTTCTGGAATTTCAGCCATTTTGTTTCTAATATCCTGATCTTTTGATAAATATCGAAGCAATCCATATCCGATGCCCTTGCCCGGTATTTGACGCAATTGTTCCTTTACTGAAAGAATAGAATTCTCAAAGTCGGACGCTTTATCAAGCTTTAGCAGAACAGGATATTTTGACGTAAACCAGCCTACAGTGCGGGATATATCTGTATCTTCAAAGAGGTCCTCTCTGCCATGCCCTTCCAATAACAGTAAAAGTCGGGGATCTCCGGTCCACTCATAAAACGCCTGATACAAAGCCACGATTTGTAAATCGGACACCAGGGTGTGATAAGCCTGTGAACTATTTTCCAATAAAGCTGTGGTCCATTTTTTGTTAAGGTGGATATCGAAGTGTTTTTCTCCTGAGAATATATTTATATCGGGAGGCACAACATAATCAACCGGGAGCTTAAATAAGGGCTTCCGGTTCATCCGGGTCCAAAAATCCAATTCGCCCTTTACCTTATCAGATTCTGCATATGAGTTCAGTTTCAGCGCCCAGCTTTTATATGTGTCCGATCTTAAAGGCAAAACAACGGATTCCCTACCGGCCAACTGTTCATAAATAATAAAAAGATCCTGCAGAAGTATATTCCATGATATTGTATCGACAACCAGGTGGTGGATATCAATCAGCATAAATGATGATTGTTTTTCGCTTCCAAAGAATAAACAGGATTTCATGACAGGTCCTTCGGAAATATTCAACCCCGCATGTAATTCTTCCGAAACCTTGTTGATCCTGGCTTTTATTTCCTTATCGGACAGTTTGTCAATATTTTCCATTTCAAAATGAACAGACTGTGGTTCCGGAAGATAATATTGTTCCCAATTCCCTCCGGAAAACTTAAAGCGAAGCAGCAGTGCCTTATGATGGTTATTAAGTATTTCCAGGGCTTTTAACATCTCAGTTGGAGAAACATTGCGCTGTGTTTTCAACAATACGGATTGGTTATAGTAATGAGGAAAATTTCCGTAATGCTCAAAAAACCATTTTTGTACCGGTATGAGGGGAAGGGTTCCCTCTGCGACGATTTCAGCTTCATTTTCATGAAAAGATGTATCAGTAACTTCAGCCAGCCCGGCAATTGTAGGATATTGAAATATCTGTCGTGCAGTAAAAAACAAGCCTGAATTCCGGGCTTTGGAAATGATCTGAAGACAATTGATGGAATCCCCTCCCAGGTGAAAGAAATTATCATAAATACTAATTTTCTTAACCTTCAGAACCTGCTGCCATATATTCACTATTTTCTTTTCTTTTTCATTGCGGGGGCCAAAATATGAATATTGGGTATCGTGCATATTCATGTGTCTCTCTGGTAAAGAACCATAATCGATTTTACCAGTGGCATTTAGCGGTATTTTATCCAGAATAATTATTGCTGAAGGGATCAGGTAGTTGGGTAACCTGGTAGTGAGAAATTTCAACATACCGGAAGTACTCAGATCTTCTTTATCTTTTGTTGGAACCACATAAGCTACCAATTCCGGACTATCATTATTTTTTGATTTAACAATAACTATTGCCTGAGCTATTCCATCATATTCTTCCAATGCAATTTTTGATTCCTCTGGTTCTACTCTGTATCCTCTGATCTTGACTTGTTTGTCAATTCTTCCGATAAATTCGATGGTTCCATCCGGTAACCGCCGGGCAAGGTCGCCCGTTTTATACATACGGTCTTCAGGCTGGTGGCTGAAGGGGTCCTGAATGAATCGTTCCTTTGTTAATTCAGGTCTTCTCAGGTATCCCCGTGCTACACTTTTCCCACCAATATAGATCTCACCAGGTATCCCTTTGGGAATAGGACGCAATGATGAATCAAGCAGGTATATTTTTGAATTTGGCAAGGGAGAACCGATGGGTACTGTCTTATCATGAGTGTTTTTTGAAGCAACATCAACTTGAAAAAGTGATGATCCGATTGTTGTTTCGGTGGGGCCATAATGATTATAAACAGTACATTTGGGTTTCAGCGATTTTATCCGTACTAAAAGTTCCGTACTAAAGGCTTCGCCACCAATTATAAGATGCTTTTCGGGAAGAATTCCTGCACCCATTCCTACTGTCAGAAGCGCGGTGAGGTATGAAGGTGTAATCTTAAGGCAATCTATCCTGTGTTCAGAGAAATATGCACCCATCAGCGAGGGATCCATGACAATGTCATAAGGTAGAATATGTAAAATTCCTCCCGTACACAATGCTCCAAAAACAACTGTATAGACATGATCAGCATTGATGCTTGCAGGTGATACAAAATTCAATCCTCCTTCCAGATCCATCTTTTTCATAATAGCTCTGTGATAATGAGTTAATTGATTATGTTCTACCAGCACTCCTTTTGGAAGTCCTGTTGAACCTGATGTATATAAGATATAAACTAAATTATCGGGACCAACCGATAATTCAGGATTCTTATCTGGTTGATTACGGATCAACACTTCGTCTGAATCAAGATATATGACATGTTTCAGACCTTTGGGGATTTTCTCTGCATGTTGTTCAAACGATATGATCATTTGTGTATTTGAATCCATGATCATATGATTAAGCCTTTTTTCAGGCAGGGTTGGATCGAGCGGTAAGAAAGCCGATCCTGACTTCATAACTGCAATTATAGCAACAACAACTTCAATTGAGCGATCGAGAAGTATTCCAACGGGAACTTCCGGACCTGCACCCAATTCCCTAAGATAATGTGCCAATCGATTTGCCTGCAGATTCATATCATGATAAGTCAGGCTTTCTTTTCCACAAATGACTGCAGTACGATTTGGAAAATTTGCTGCTTGTTTTTCAAAAATGCCATGGAGGAAGTCAGCCTCTGTCCCTGTAGATGGAGTGGGGTTCCACACGGTCAATTCCTCTTTTTCCTCCTCTGGGGTTAAATATGAAATTTCAGTCAGCAATTGCGAAGGGTTCTGTGCCACATCCTCTAAAATGGTGCGATAATGGCCACACATTCTTTCAATGGTGGAGGATTCGAATAAATCCGTATTAAATTTGAGTGTTCCGCTTATTCCCTCTGAGTCTTCAATAAGATTTAAGGTGAGATCAAATTGTCCTTCCTGCTGGGAAAGAGGAAAATGTTCCAACTCAAGCCCGGCCCAATTTATCTTCATATTATTATTGCCCGGTTTCTGCAACTGTTGAATTTTGCTTCCTTCACGGACCCTTAACATACTGAACACTATTTGAACCAGAGGCGGCACCGATGCGACACGTGGTACTTTTAATTCTTTCACGAGCAACGGGAAAGGAAAATCATTATGAGAATAGTCCTGAAGAAACGATCCCTGTAATTTCCGGACTAATTCACTGAATTCATGAGTATCGGACAGGTCAGACCGAAGAACGACAAGATTGACGAAATGGCCGACTATCCTTTGCCACTGATTTTGACGACGGCCTGCATCCGATGTTGCAAATTGCAGCTTATCACGCCCTGTATATTTATAAAGCAGTACATTAAAAGCAGCTAATAAAACGATAAAAAGGGTTGCTTTTTCTTTTTGGGCAATTTTTTTAAGCTTTAAATGAAGTTCTGCAGGAAGTTCGAAGTGAACTGAAGATCCATTAAACGTAATAACTGAAGATCGGGCATGATCAAGAGAAATTTGGGTTCCTTCCGTATCTCCCGGAAGTCTTTTCAACCAGTAATTCTTCAGCCTGTTATATTTCTTTCCTGTCAATAACAGATTTTGGGTCTTCACGTAATCCAGGTATTCCCATTCCATAGGTTCCAGTCGATCGTTCCGCTTTTCCTGATCTGCTGCATAAATTCCCTCCAGATCTTCCAACAATAACATTAATGACCAGGCATCGCACGAAATATGATGAATAACAAAAAGCAGAACATAATGATCGTGCCCGCAATTGTATAAACTCACCCGTGATACCGGACCTTTTTCAAGATTTATAGGGCGATTATAATCTTCCTTAACTTTTACTTTTAATTCCTCTTCCGGCCAGTTTTCTGCATTGAATTGGAAGAAAGCCAATTCAGAGGATAAATGTATTTCCTGGAAGGGTTCTCCGCCTTTAAAAAAATAAATCGTTCTTAAGGAAGGATGGCGTTGAATAAGCTTATTGAAAGCAGATTTTAGTGTTGCTACATTCAGGCCGGACCGGATTGTGGCTGAAAAAGCGACATTATATGCCGAACTTTTGGGATCACTCTGGTACGCAAGATAAATAGCTCTTTGAGAATGCGACATTGGATAGATATAGCGAATCTGTCTGGCCCTTTCTGTTAATTTTTCCCTTAAGAAATCTTTTTTTTGTAAAGGAGTTAACCCTTCAAATTTTTTCAATTGCTGTTTTTGGATTCGATCTCTTTTCATATAATAATTGCTATTTACCAGACTAATTGCCTATTAAATAATCTTCATCAATCAGCATATACATTAACTCCTTAATCTCCTGTTCATTGTACTGGTCGATATTCCGAAGCAGGCCTGCAGCTCTTTTGGGGTGAATGACCATTGAGGTGTTGACCCTGAAAATTGGCTCGTCTTTCTTTTTTATACCGGGATCCTTATCTGTCCCGCTCTTTGTAGTAATATTAAGTTTAGAGACAAGCTCGCGGCTCAATTGATCTACTGTGAGATCCTGGAGAAACATTACCGGATCCACCTCAATGCCTAATCCCCCTTCAATTTTGTTTTTAATTTCCAATGCCATAAAAGAATCCATACCCATTGGTATCAGGGATTGGTGAATATCCACATCTGAATATTTAATTTTTATCACATCACCAATGGTTTTCGTTAGATAAGAGAGTACAAGATCATATTGGGAATTCGAATCTGCATCAGCCAGGCGTTTCATTAATTCAAGGTTCAATTTCTTTTCCTCAAGCCTCAATTTGTCGGGAATCGGAACTAATTCGAACCGACGGGATGCTCCCGCCATTTGGAAAATCTCAAGGAAATGCAACCAATCAATCTGGGCTGCAATAATTTGGCGCAGACCGGATCCCAATAATCTGTCAAAAATCCTGATTGCCATTTCCGGCAACAGGGGATGGATACCGATGCTTTTCAATTGCTCTTCAGCCTCCTCATTGAGCATGCCTCCTCCTGCCCATGGACCCCAATTGATTGTCTGGGAGACAAGACCTGATTTTTTCCTGTACCAGGTAAGGGCATCCAGAAAACTATTGGCAGCAGCATAGTGAATCTGTCCCTTGGAACCCCATACTGAGGCAATAGAAGAAAATGTGCAGAAAAAATCCAGATCCAGTTTTTCTGTGGCCACATGGAGATACCATGCTCCTGCTACTTTAGGGCGCAGGATAGCGGTGAAATCAGCCTCCTCCATATTATCCAAAAGATGAAAACCAATAAGTCCGGCAGCATGTATCACCCCTTTAACTTCAGGCCAGCCCTTTTGAGGAACAAAAAGGGTCTTTGCATCTTCCAAACGCGTGACATCAGCTCTGACAGTAATGATTGTTGCACCCTTAGATCGTAGATTGTCAATCACATTTACGGCTGATTGCCGGGGCGTACTTCTTCCGCACAAGATGATAAACTTTGCTCCCTGATCAACAAGCCATTGACAAATAAGCAGCCCCAGATATCCCATTCCACCCGTGATCACATAGGTTGCATCTGCCTTTATCTTAGATGCTTTTCCCCTGAACAAAGGTGCCTGTACCACTCTTGGGATATTTGTTTTGCCTGCCCTGACAGCCAGTTCTCGTTCCGGTTCAGAGGCAATACAAGTGGAGAGTATTTCTGAATAGGCCGGAAGATTTTCATTTGGATCAAGATCAATAATTGCGCCCTTGAATTCACTTATTTCCAGATGGAGGGATCTGAATATTCCCCATAGCGGAGCGCCCTTTAATCCGGATACTTCCTGGTTGTCTCCGGCTGGAACTGCTCCCCGTGTAAATACCCAGAATGAAGGACGCGTTTTCGGGTTGTTGACCATTACGCCCGATTGGGCCAGACGTATCAATGGCAAATAAACGGTTTCTATAATTTTTTCGGGCTCCAGTGAGCTGGATTCTGCAGTATCTCTAAAATCAAGGCCCCACATGAACAAAATATTGTCAGGGATAATGGATGATCGCTCAATAATAGATTGAAAATGAGCTGGATCAGATGGATCAATCTCCAGATTGACAGGATCCTTTTGTCTGAATACCTCCCCTGGTCGTATGATCATGTACTCTGCATTATTCTTTACCAAAACTTTACAAAATTCATCCACATCCTTATCGGCAGGATACGTGAAAATCCACCAGGAACCCTCCGGAATGGAATTTGACCTTTGATTGGACACTTCACTGACCTTCCATACCTCCTGGTACAAAACCTTTTGAATACCTTCTTTGAGACCTTGTTCCAGGACAGCTTTATTGGTTCTCTTTAAGGTTAATCCTCTCATTGAGGCAACCGGATTGCCATCTACATTAAAAAAATCTAAATTGGCCTCCAATAAATCCTTGTCCGGTTCTTCCTTTGGCTTTACAGTTGCGCAACTCCACAATTCATTACCAGGTCTTCCGAAAAACTTCAATTCTTCGATCCCCACAGGTAAAAAAGCATCACTACCTTCAAAATCATGAAAGACAGCGGCAATGATTTGCATTGAGGCATCTGATAATACCGGATGAAATTGGTACGCAGATGCAGTTTTAGAAAGATCACCCGGTAACCATATCCGGCCCATCACCTGGTTGCCGCTTTTCCAGAGCTGCTCTATAGCCTGGAAAGATGGCCCGTATTCCATACCAATACTGTGGTAATATTGATAGTGTTTTTCAATATTGATCTCCTCCGGATTCTCCAAATCAAACATTACCGGATTCTCAGATGCTTCCTGAATGCGACTTACAATGCCGGTAGCATGGAGCGCCCACTGTGTTTCGTTGATTTCATCAGGTATTGTACTGAATACTTTGAATTTGTATTCCTTTTCACCCTCAGGATATAAAATGAACTGTACGGGAATTTCAGATCCTTCCGGAAGGAGCATAGCCTTAAGGAATCGTATTTCCTTTAAATAAAGACTCTCTGATTTAAGAACCTCCTTTCCTGCAGCAAGGACCAGTTCAATATATCCGGAAGCGGGTAAAACGGCCTTCTGAAAAATACGATGATCCTTCATAAATTCAGGGTTATTGGCTCCTATTAACGATTCAAATACAATTTCTCCTTTGGAAAATCCGGGAGAATGCAATCTTTGGCCCAAAAGGCGGTGTCCTCCTGATTTAATTGAATGAACCGATGATGACATGAGATTGGAATTTCCATTTTCGGATATTCCGGACCAATACCTGTCTCGCTGAAATGGATATGTAGGCGCCGATACAAGTTGGCATGTATAGTCTTGTTCAAATCTTCTCCAATCTACTTTCACTCCCTGAATATAAAGCTGACCAAGAAGATGAAACATGGTCTGTAAATTAGATTGGCCTTGTCGCAATGTGGGAATCCATAATTGATTTCCTTCAGCGATACAGTTTTTTCCCATTGAAAGTAGTGTCGGAGTAGGGCCAATCTCTATGTAGATGTCAATGTTTTGCTTCTCAAGGTGGTTTATGCCTTCATTGAAACGTACCGGCCCCATCATCTGGCGGACCCAATATTCGGAAATTTTCATTTGTTCCTTTACCGGTTTTGCCAGGAGATTGGAGATTATTGGGACTTCTGCAATACCAAAACGAATCGATTTTGCCAGATCAGCAACATCGTTAATAATAGGACTCATCATTTGAGAATGGAAGGCATGAGAGGTTTTAAGCAAAAGCGTCCTGATTTTTCCGGCTTTAAAATCTTCTGAAATTTCCATTATTGCATTTTCGTCTCCGGATATCACTATGTGATTGGGTCCATTTAAAGCTGCAATGGCTATTCTGTCATGATATTTCCGAATTGACCTGACAACATCCTGTTCCGTGGTAAACACTACAAGCATTTTTCCGGCTGCAGTCAATTTGCCCATCAACATTCCCCGTTGAGTAACAAATCTCATCCCTTCTTCAACACTCAGCAGACCTGATGAACAGGCTGCCGAAAATTCTCCCAGGCTATGGCCCATAACAAAATCAGGTCGAATACCCCACGATCTCAATAACATATCAAGCGAATACTCTAATGCAAACAATGCGGGCTGCGCGTACTCGGTCTGATGGATCAGGTCTGTCTCCCTCTTTTCAGTGAATAAAATTTCCAGTATTGAATTCCCGGTTAAATCATGGTAGATTTTATCGCAGTAATCCAGAGTTTTTTTAAAGTAAGGCTGGGTTTCATAAAGTTCCTTACCCATTTGGGGATATTGAGATCCTTGTCCGGTAAAAAGAAAAGCTATTTTTGGAGTCCTGTTTTGTACGGATTGTCCGGAGAGAATGGATTCCGGGTTTTCATTGAGGGCAAATGCCTGTAGTTGGGTGATGGCATGCGAAGTACTTTTTGCCATCAACGCAAGCCTGTGGGAGAAGTTAGCACGCCCGGTGTTGGCAGTATAAAAGAGATTGGCCGGATCTTGATTCTTTTTGAGCCAATGGGCATAAAGTTGACTCAGATTGCGAAGGCTTTCCCGGGTTTTTGCACTTAATTTAAGCAAATGTAAAGGCTTTTCCATAACCTCTTTCGGCCGGGATTCTGACGAGTAGGCCTCTAATATGATATGGGCATTGGTTCCTCCAAATCCAAAGGAACTTACACCGGCAAGGAGAGGGAGGTTATCTGATTGATTCCATGGCTCGAGCGATGTGGCGATCTTAAGATTTGAAGATCTTAGGGAAATCTTATCATTCAACTCAACAAAATTGAGATTCTGCGGGATCTGTTTGTGTTGGAGGACCAAAACAGTCTTGATTAATCCCGCAATACCCGCGGCAGACTCCAGGTGTCCGATATTTGTTTTCACCGCTCCCAGGTAACAGATTCGCTGGCTTTGCTTAATTTGATCATGAATTGAAACCAGGGCTTCCACTTCTATGGGGTCTCCAAGTGAAGTGCCCGTTCCGTGACATTCAATATATCCGATATCCCTGGATTTAACTCCCGCATTTTTCAATGCCTTCTTAATGACCTGGGCTTGGGCTATTCCATTAGGAGCAGTTAAGCCGTTACTGGAGCCATCATGGTTCGTTGCACTTCCCCGGATCAGGGCAAGGATCCTGTCCCCATCAGCCAGAGCTTTTGATAAAGGTTTAAGGACTACGATTCCTGCTCCTTCGCCTCGCACATAACCATTTGCCCTGGAATCGAAAGTTCTGCAGAGACCATCCGGGGAAAGCATTCCTGCCCTTGAAAAAACCAGGCTCAGACCAGGATGGGTGAGAATATTTACACCACCTGCCAGTGCCAACTCACATTCGCCGGACCGGAGACTTTTTATCGCCTGATGAGTAGCTACCAGTGAGGAGGAACAAGCGGTATCAATACTCATACTGGGACCTTTAAAATCCAGAAAATAGGAAATACGGTTGGAAGCAATGCTTAGAGCATTACCTGTGCCTGACCATGCGGAAAGATTTGATTCTTCACCACTTCCTAATCTTGCATAATCGCTGTTACTAATTCCGATAAAAACACCAACGGGTTTCCCCCTTTTAGAATCAGGTGGAATTCCTGCGTTTTCAAGTGCTTCCCAACTCACCTCCAGTAATAGCCTCTGTTGTGGATCGATATAGATGGCTTCACGTGGAGAGATACCAAAGAACAATGGGTCAAATTCCTCAATCTTATCAAGAAATCCGCCCTGTGATATGGTTTGCCATTCCTCAGGCAGACCCATTTCCGGCCACCTGCCATCCGGTAATTTTCGAATGGCACTTTTGCCGTTGCTCAGATTATCCCAAAAGGTTTCCGGATCAGGAGAATCCGGAAATCTGCAAGACATACCAATAATAGCTATTGGCTCATTAGAATCCTTTGAGGCCACGGAATCATTATCTTCATTGGCATTTTGATTCCGGCGTGCTATTTCCCCATACAGATATTGAGATAATGCTGTAATGGTTTTGGTTTCAATGAGAGTCTCCGGCAACAAATCAATTCCAAACTCATTGCTGATTATTTCAGAAAGTTCTCCGGATGTCAGGAGGTCAATATCCAATCTTTCAAATGGCAAATCCCTGCTTATCTTTTCAGCTGACAGATGCAAAAGATTACCAATCTCTTTCTCCAACCACGATGACAATAAATGTACAGCCTCCTCAGGATCGGTGGACATGTCAAATTCCTGATAGCTGATATTCTTCTCAGATTGAAACAGCAGTTTTGCCAGATATTTGCTTAAGGATAGGAAATTTGAATATTGATAGAAAAGAACCGGGGATAGCTTTATTCCAAATTTTTCTCCGATTTCCCCTGTCATTTCAACTGCAACAACTGAAGAGAGGCCGTAACTTGCAAATGGTTTGCTCAATTCTATCGAACTGGTATCAATTCCTAATTTCTTACCAAAATGATAGGTTAACCACTCCTGTAATTCTATTTCATTTCCGGGGATACTATTTTTGCGTCCCATTAATTGCAAAAATTTTAAGATTAGCTCATGACTGTACTTTCATTCCATTCGCGTAGTAAAGGATGTACTCCTCTTTGGCTGCATCTCTTTTTATTTTACCGCTCGTAGTTCTTGGTACCCGCTTATTTTCCAGTAATACAATATTATGAACCTTAATTTGATGATACAAAGAAATGGAATTGGTAATGGCCTGCTCTACTTCCTCGCGCGTTGTTTTGGGGTTATTCCGTAAATATCTTGCATCCAATTCTGCCATGATTACCAGTTGCTCACTATGCTCCACTTCTATGGAAAACGCCGCACAGGAGTGATCTCCTAACGCCGGATGACACTGTAAAACCGTATTTTCTATATCCGTTGCATAATGATTACTACCGTTACAAATGATCAAATTTTTGATCCTTCCGGTAACGTAAAGTTCACCTTTGAGCAAAAATCCCAGATCACCGGTTCTGAGGAAGGGACCATCACCGGAAACAGTGATGGTCGCTTTGAGGGTCTTTATACTTTCTTCCTCCTTATTAAAATAAGAGTGGGCTACGCTTCGTCCTTTTACCCATATTTCACCGGTTTCTTTTTCGGAACATTCTTTTCGGGTTTCCGGATCCACAATTCTTACTTCTGTTCCCAAAATCGGGTAACCGCAATTCACCCTGGCCTGCTTTGATGAAATCTGTTTATTATTAACATAACCGGTTATGTTTTCACTCAGGTCATAGTCAGACGCCAGATCAGGTTTACCAATTCCGGTTACTATGAGAGTCGATTCTGCCAGGCCATAGCAGGGAAAGAATGTCTGGGGACGAAAACCACAAGATTTAAAATATTCGCAGAAATTCCGGAGCGTTTCGAGGTACACTACTTCTGAACCATTAAATGCCATGTCCCAACTGCTGAGATCCAATTCACTCCTTTGCTCCGGTGCAATCCTTTTCAGGCATAGTTCATAACCAAAATTGGGTCCGCCGCCTGCGGTGACATGATAATCTGTTATGGTTTTCAACCATCTGTAAGGACGTTGTAAAAAAGATGCGGAAGGCATCAGAATTGCGAGAAATCCGACAAAAATAGGTTGCAGTATGCACCCGATCAATCCCATGTCGTGGTATGGAGGTAGCCAACTAACAACCCGGGTTTCAGTAGTAGCCTTAAAGTACTGCTGGATACAGGAGAGATTGTGAATCAGGTTATCATGGGTTACCACCACACCATGTGGGTTACCCGTAGAACCGGAGGTATATTGAATAAAGGCCGGAGTGTTTCCATCAATCTCCGGGAATTTCCAGCTATCAGCGGAATAAGGAGAGACAAAATCAGAACATTCCCAGGTTGTTCCCTTTAACTCCGGTATTTCATCATATTTCTCCGATGTAGAAAGTCTGTATTCCGATTCTGTCAGGATAAATTTTGGACTGGAATCCCTTATGATATTCAGAACGACTGGTAGTTGTTGCTGTAATCTGGTTTTATGGGGAGGAAATACCGGAACCGGGAGGATGCCACTGTACAGACAAGCCATATATCCAACAACAAATTCTAATCCCGGAGTATAGATTAAAACTGCCCGGTCACCTTTTGAATATCTACGCTGCAGATCTGCTGCAAGTGCCCTGACCTTAAGGTCAAGCTCACCAAATGTGAGTCTCTCACCTTCTTCTTCTCCGTTAGGTAAAAAAATTTGCGATACATTGTCCGGCTGATTTTGAGCATGCTCCAACAGGCATTCAACTATTGTTGATTTATCCATAGGTCTGGTCTTTTTCGGTTAATAGCGAAGATAATAAAATATTAAAAGATATTATTATACTTTTATACCTGCAAATTCAGCAGCAAACCCCTCTTTCTTCCAGAAATGGATTATCTATTTCTTGTTTTTTTATAGTTTTTAATTCATCTTGGTTGAGTAATGGGTAATATTTGTTTTTCAGCTAAAGATATATCATTAATAAAGTCCGTTTTTATAATCCTTGACCCGACATCTATTTTATCCACTGCTAAATGCGCCTCGTAATTACGGTCAATATTTAATGGAATTAAATACCAGAGATGGTTATCATAAGTAATCCTATTCTCTTTTACATGTATGTCCAATAACGGAATTTCCAATCCTCTGCTATCTGCTTTGATCAAACTTTCTTTTATTGTCCAGTATTTAAAGAACGATTTTATCGGATTTTCTGAATTGTTAATATCAAACCACTGTTCTGTGGTCATTACCTTTACAAAATCCTTAAAATCTATCTCTCTGAATTTTTCAATATCAACACCCAATCGCAGTTTTTCACCAATAGCACAAATAACATATTCTCCCGAATGAGATATATTGAAATCAATGCGGCTATTTAAATAAGGACGGTTATATTTATTGTATTTCAGATCTTTCAAAACTTCATTATTGTAGCCATGTTCTTTAAGGGCGTGCTGTAATAATAGCTTTCCAAACAAATGCGATTGTCTGTCTTGCCAACGAACATACCGGGAGTTAATTACTTTCAATTCCCAGGGTAATTTATTCAATAAAAATTGCAGAAGTTCCTCAGGTAGTTTTAGTCGAAATGAACTATAATACAGATTAATTGCATTCATTATCTTAACAATCAGATAATTGTGTATCCTGAGTCGGTATATATTTTAACTTTTCTCTATAGATTAACAATTGAGATCCTGTTTTAGCTAAAAATTTAACATCAGGAACACAAAGTAATGCGCAAAGAACACTAAGTCATAAAAGCAAAAGAAAGCAAAGGCAAAAAAATCCGCGCCCATCTGCGTCATCTGCGAGAAATCTTACCCTCAATTTGCATCAGCTTTCGCTTTCTTTTAATAAAAACCAGGCATTTACGTTACTTTTTGCGGAGATCCTGCGTATAAGGGTGAGCATATCATAATCGTCAATCTGGCTCTTCTATGTCGGAGCTATACAAATAAATATATTTTACAAAAACTGAAAGATGAGAAACCTGGTTTTAACATTTACAATTGCAGTCATAATGGTAAGCTGCTCGAAAGATAAAGAATCAGATAACAGCGCTAAGATTGTTATAAAGGGGACCATTCCACAATCCGGAAATCTGAAAAGTACCGCATCACTATCGGTTGGTCCCTTGCTATCCGATGCAAAAAAGGTACTCGTGTTTAACAGCAACTCGTATGAAGTCTTTAATATCGGTGACAGTACTTTTGCTGCAAAAGCTGCATCAGGGACTGCCTGTGCTTTATCATTCCTTGATGAGAACAATGGTTTTATCGGATGTTTACAGGCCGG
>Ga0209431_10001134_pt1 | contig 22142 bp, 18 predicted proteins | sample RifCSP13_3_FD_184021 | JGI IMG/M metagenome (GOLD analysis project Ga0209431, IMG submission 184021) | Soil microbial communities from Rifle, Colorado - Rifle CSP2_sed 13_3 (SPAdes) (version 2) | ecosystem: Environmental > Terrestrial > Deep subsurface > Rock core/Sediment | place: Rifle...
GGATTCTCTCGATCATGGAGTCGCCTTTGACAGAGTAGAAGTCGAGGAAGTTTTTCGTGAGGTTAGAGCCGCAGAACACCATGACTTTGGCACCGTCGGTCGAGGGTCGGAGAAGCGGTTTGAAGCTATGCACGTGCAGGGTTCATGGAAAGAAGTTGATGGGTGGATTCCGCATTTGGCTATCTTGCCGAAGCGCGTCAGGTGAGCTTGCAGTTTTTGGCGCAAATCCGTCAGCCGCGTTTGAAATCAAAAGAAAGGAAGCCACAGTGAAGCGGACTCTAAGGAAGAACCGCAAAATATGTCTCGAGCTGCGTCTGCAACTATGAATCCTCCCCCCACCGCACGGAAGTCCGAGTGCCCCTGACCTTCTCGCCGCCTCACCCGGCTTTACTTCTCCGAAAAGCAGTTTCGCTTACCTTCAAGGGCTCTGAAAGTAACAGCTAACCGTCGACCATGCAGAACTCCGTGGGTGAGGTTTCTCTTACGGAGGTTCGATTAGTCCCGTAATCGAGGAGCCCGGACCAAGACGGTAAACCCAGGACTAGGACCGAAGTCTGCAGCATTCATTGAACCTGATTGAAGCGCTGGGAGATTCATATGTTGGAACTCTTACTCACCATCGTTAACCTAGTGCTGGCATAAACGGTCTTCATGTTGTTCAGGAAACGCGACGCTGTGCCTGACCCTTTGCGGGTCGTTAACAAGCTCGAGGCAGTTGAGCAGGAAATCCAAAGAGTCGAGCGCTCGGTCCGCGATGAGATTTCCAATAACCGTCATGAAGGGCTGAATGAATCATTTGGGTTTGATGGCCGGAACGCGGGAAGCAGCCGAAGTGCAGTACTGTGAGGCACTGACACTTTATAGACCAGCGAGGAATACTAATGAAATCAGCACCGGAAGGAATTGATAAGAATTGAGGCAGACAAGTGGGGTCAGACGGGCAGTCATGAGGTCAGGGGTTCGATCTCCTCGGCTCCACCAATATTTACAACTAAGATAGAGTGGCCAAATCGGCTTCTCTCTTCGCCACGAAGTCAATCTTTTGCTTCTCTTCGTGCCATTTTGAAGTATGTCGAAGCGCGAATCGCAGACAATACCCCGACCACCGGTTCGCGACTGGGAGAGCAAGCCTTGCTTCGCGGCCTTTGGCAAGGATTGCGGGAATTATCGACGCAACAACGAGATGTCTTCTGTCTTGGCTTTGAAGATCAAAGCGGTAGGGACCTATTTACGGTGCTGCTTGAGGCCGAAGTTGTGACCTTTCGGGAACTCCCACAAGAACTCGACCGTTCGACCGAAACCATTGTGGGACTTTGGTCCAAGATGCCAATGGACGACGAACGTATTGCCGCAGAACTGAAAACCACTCGCGGACAGGTATGGAAGTGGCGCTTTCGTGCCCTGCAGCGCTTAAAGAAGGGGTTGCTCCCGTTTTCCGGCGAGAAATGAAGTTAGCGCACTGAGATTTCGGGGATTTACTCCCGTCTAAGACAGAAGAGAGAGATACATGGCCGAGAGCGACAAGACCGCACATATACCCGAATCGATAATGGAGCGCTTCAGCGTGCGGAACTTATCAGAGACCGAACTTACAAAGGTTGCCAGGCACCTAACGGGATGCGCGGATTGCGAGGCGGAGTTTGTCTCCACACTCCGACGTCAACGGGGAGTTGCGGATCTTAGCTTCTCATTGGCCCCCGAATTCTGGTTAAGACACGAACACCTCGATTATGAACAACTGGTCGAGTTTGCGGAGGGCACGTTAGACGCGAACAACCGTGAACTGATCGATGCTCACCTCAAAGTGTGCCCAACCTGTCAGGAAGACGTTCGGAGCTTTCTAGCCTTCCGAGAACAGATCGCCCCAGAACTCCGAGTTTCTTATAGCCCCGAGAAAGAGGCCGCCCAGAAACGGCTCCCATTGCTGAGCTGGTGGCGCGGCCTCGCTTGGAAACCAATCTATTCGGCAGCGCTCGTCGCACTAGGAATCGCCCTAGTGATTGGAGCCGCGCTATTGCTTAACCCAAGGCCAGAAAGCCAGCAATCTCAACAGGTGCCAACCCCTCAAGTGAGTCCAGATTCAAGTCAGGAAAATAGTGCAGCCAATCCATCTCCCCCGCCTACGCCGAATCAATCACCAAAACAGAAACCAAACAGTGCGGAGGTAATGGTTGTCTTAAACGATCGAGGCGGGACGATTACCGTCGACAAGAGCGGGAATGTCGCTGGCTTGGACGACGTGCCTAACCCAACACGTGTAGAGATCTCCAAGGTGCTACTGTCGGAGAGAAGGAGAACCCGCCTAGCTAAGAGCGAAGAACTGCGCTCCGAACGTACGGAGTGGATTTTGCCAAAGCGACTTAAGCGGGGTGAAATTTACACTTGGACTGTTGTGGCAATAGTCGATGGCAAGGAAATCGTTTCGCCCGGTCCGTCCTCTTCTGAAATGAAGTTCCAAGGATTATCCGCCGCCGATTTTTCAGGACTTGAATAAGCTCCAAAAAATCCATTCACATCTTGCTCTCGGAGTTTTCTATACAAGAGTCGGCATGATTGCCGATGCCGAATTGGAGTTTACGCACTTGGCTACGCTAACTCCTCATTCAGAATTACCGAAAAACTTGCTTCGTAGGGTAGCATCAATGCTCACCAAGCAGCGGTAGCTCGTGGCCATGCGGCGCCGTGTCCTAAGAAGCAGCCAAGACCAAACTCAAGCACACGACAAGGAATTGGACAGAAATCTTTCTTTCCAATAACTTGTCACATTGCGAAGTAGGAATTGGTCGAACCTTAATCCGTGGAGGGTGGCCCATGCAACAGCAGTTTGAGACGGTGAAGATCAGCATTAAAGAGCTATTGAGCTGGAATGCCAGAGGTGAATTGGTTCTGCAGCCAAAATTTCAGCGCCGCGATGTTTGGAGTGATAAGGCGCGTTCCTACGCCGGCCTATCGCTTCGATCGAGCACGCACAGATTTCAGCCAGTTGGAATCCAAACGAACCGACAACCGAGGATCGCTTAATTGATTTCCGCATTGCGCTTGGCAAACACATGGAGTTTGAATTCCGTCTGGGTTTTGCTGAGGCGTGGCACGATCGAGCTGTCCAACATGGTCAGACCTACAGGTTTGAAGTCGTCGATCAATCAACTTCCGAGGAACGAAATATATCCGAGCTTGATGTAAAGCGCCGTGCCGCCGCACGTGCGGCACGATTGAGTCAGGCAAATCTTGCGGTTCGCAACGAATTGATTGAAGCCGATCTCGCTAGACACGCCGACACGTTAAGCCAACTTGAAGAAGCGCGAGAGAACAAGATTGCCGCGCTTGGGAAGAATGTTGGCTCTCTACGCGGAAACTTGGCCAAGATCGAAGAAACTATCATCAAGCGTTATGACATGCCCGCCGACAGACAACTTGAGCCGGTTTTGTCTCGACATACTCTGTCGGAACTTCAGGAACAAGCGGTCAGGTTGAATCTTCCTGAAAGAGTTTTGGAACTAGAAAACCTTCGCCTGAGCCTGGCGCGCGAACACAATGCGCCAACGCGAACTGATGCCGAGGCCGAGATATTTGGCGGTCAACTCAACGTCGCACGTGCTGACTTGATGGCTCGCAACGCAAGGTTGGAGAACTTTGAGGCATCGGTTCACTTGACCACTTATGAAGTTGGAGGAGATCGCTGGTCACTGGCGGCGTTAGACAAACAGATCGCCCGCCGGCGGGAGGACACAAAACTGATACCGGAACGCGCAGCGCATCTTAATTGGCGCTCGCTGGCCCGAATGAATTATTCCCAAGCCGCAAGGCAACAAGCATCTGCTGACGTTGAACGCCTCACCAATGTGCGGGATGAAATTGTCCGTCAAATTGAAGAACGCCGCCAACCGCTCATTGCAGATCGTGATCTTGCGCATGAAGTGCTCGACGTTCTGGAGAATGCTCATGGACTTGAACAACGTTCTCGATGTCAGAACGGCCTGACCCTACCTGACCCTAGATACGAGCGTCATCAAATCAACGCACTCGAAGCGAGCGCTGAAACGCTCCGCGATTCAAACCTGTTGCGGGAAGTGCACGAGTGGGAGAAGCACGCCGCCAGGAGCGACTCCGACATCAATTGGGAAGGGAGGGCGGTTGCGCGAGAAATTATGTCCGGCCTGGCCGTCGAGCAAGCAAAGGAACGGTTACAGCATTTTCTCGAAAGCAAGAAAGTTGGTTCGTTGCATCTGGGTAACCATCAAACGGCAACGCTGCGTGAAGTCGAAGCGCGCAACCTTACTGAATACCTCGCCCGCGCAATTCTTGAAACGCGCGAACAGCGCGATCATCGTCATACCGTCAAATCAGCCGCGCGAAACCATCGCGGTCGTCTTGTTAACGACGTTAACAAGGCTTCGGACTTTCACGCCGCTGCCCGTGAGTTTGCTTCCGAAGCAAAAGGCCGCGAGCCACAGTTTACTGACAAGGAGAAGATCAATCTGGAGATCTACGCCGAGCGGTAGGATGATGAGGCTAAGAGATTAAAATATTTTGAGCTTGCGCGAGGCCACAGTCACTCACAGGACCGGGCGGCATCGCTGTCTCAGAGCCGGTGATAACGGTAGTCTTGATCTTTCTTAGCCTATCCATGGTCTCAACCAAGGCTAATGGCTTCACCATCCTATTTGTTGCGTAAGACTCGACTCTTTTCGAGTAAGTCTCTCTTTTCTAGCGGCCTTAAGAGCTTGTCTTAGCTCCTGCTCCAACGTGTCGAACTCTTTTCGAAGCGAATCTAAATCAGTCAAGCCCGGCGGATTCTCTCTGTGTTGATCGCTTCGGTTATGAGCAAGTATGACCTCAGAGATCCGGGCGTGGAGGTCAACAATCTTGAGAGCAGCAGCTTGATCAAAGACTACCTCTTCAAGGTTCTGTACTTTAATCTGATCGTTATACCGTTGAATTGTGCCAGCAAAGAGCACTTCTTCGATCAACGCCTCACAGGCACTTCTCAGATAGTCGAACGCCGCACCTAAAGCGCGTTCCTGTTCTTTTGCAGCAAGGGAGGCGTATTCTCTTACCGCTTCGGCGGAATCTCCCTTCAGCATCACCAGAGAGGTCAGCCTCGGACTTGTATTTTCCTCGATGTACCCTGGGACCCCGTTAACCTTCCTCATCCAGTGAGCGATAACCGGCACGCCGTTTCTGTCCGCGTGCTTAACCATCTGACTCATGAAAACTATATCATGAGTGAATATCACGACTTGCCTTCGCCCTGCTTCAAGAACCAAGCGATGAGCGATTTTATCCTTGCGTTCATGGTCAAGCGATGTCACTGGATCGTCGAAAATGATCCCTGAATTATTCCGATCAAGTTGAACCTCAGTCAAAAAATCAGCTAGCGAGCACGCGTTTTGTTCTCCTTCGCTCAAGATCTGACTTGGGGCATAGTCCTCCGCAAAATCGAGATGGTATTCCTTAACCGTGTTCCCTTGCTCGCCGCTTGTAAACATCACAAGATCGAAATCGCAGCCAAGCTGCGCAAGTTCTTGGTTAAAGACTCCTTTATAATCTTGCGCAACTCCCACAAGAAAGGACTCCGTTCGTTTTTTGGTCGTTGCCATTTTGATCCCTGCAAAATTCACTCCGGCGCTCTTGGCATCCCATTTTAAAAACGCAAGGTATTCCAACGCGGCATCCTTGACGGCGGTAACTTGTTTCTTGTGTCGTAACGAATTGATCTGTGCGGTTAACGTCGCTATTTCGGCAGCAGGGTCTCTCAGTTCTGCCACTTCGCTCACTTTTGCCGCGATAAGTTGATCCAGTGCCTGCAAGTCGATTCCAGATATTTGGCCCGAATCATTGCTCTGCAATGCTTCGATTCTTAGAATCAAGTTGTCGAGATCGTCTTCTAATCGGTCGAACCCTCTCTGAAGATGCATCAGATACGATTGGCGTTCGTCGTTTAGGACTTTCACGCCCGCATCAGTAGGGAGAAATTTAGGATAAAGAGCTTTCGCGGATTTCAACTCTTGTAAGACACGCATTTGTTCCTGAGACAACTGCGCAAGTTCAGATTCAGCCTTACTATCGAGAAATTCCCAATAGCGCTGGAATAATGACTTGGCTTCTTGGGTTAACTCTTGATGACATAAGACGCAATGCGCTAATTCTGGATGTTCGTGGAGTCCCGTTTCACGTTCATATAGCGCCCGAGCAGCAATAATAAGGGCCTTCCACTCAGCGCTTCCGATTGTCTTCAAAAGACCATCATCAAAATTCTTAACACTGACGGCTGCGGCTATTTTTCTCTTTTCAAGAATTTGGGAAACTAATTGATTAAGCTCGGTGATTCTGGCGGTCGTAAAATGGTTCTGAACACGTTGAAGTGTCGCCCTTAATGCACTGAGATTTTGCGAGTCAGCTGTCAACTGTGCTTTCCGCCGCGGAATATCTAAAGCCTTCTTTTCTGCAATTGCGCTTTCAAGTCTTTCAATTTGCGCCTCATCCGTTTGAGGCTGGAAATTCGCATGTTGAAGAAAAGCAGTTTCACTCGTGCGCGCGTCGATGTTTTTGCAAAAAACCGCAGTAGCGGAAGTGTCGTCATCTAAGAACATCCCGTTAAAGGGATTATCTTTCTTTTTCGCATTTCGTTCGTTAACTAACTTCTCCTCAAGCTTTGATATCGTCTCAGCCACTTTGTCGAATATTTTGATTTGAGCCGGAGTGAAGCTAACTCGATTAGACTGATCGAGGTGAATTAAAATGCTCGCTGAATCGAAAATTGAAAACCGCTTAAGTTCAGCGATGCTATCACCGAGAGTATAAGTGAGTTCTCTTGGCGCACCTGATGTTTCCTCTATAACAAAGGTGGCCCGTGGCTTCGGTTCCACAGACTGTTGCAGCTTCACATTTGGTAGGATTGCCCGCTCTCCTCGCGAGAAGCAGGCATTGCAGAGTAGCCTTCCAATTCCGCTCTTGCCGCTAGCATTAGCGCCGTATATCAACGTTAGCTGAGGGCCGAATTTAATCGAACAGGTTGGCGCTATCGCGTTTACCCCATCGAAATCCTTTACCTCTAGAATTTTCAATGGTGACGATAGAAGAGCCGTCTCAGGAGCGATACTGATCTCATTTCTAAAACTTATCGGTGATTTAAGCGCAGATGATTGGACTAAACCGAGGTCTTCGCGCAGATATTCGTAACATTGATCTATATCCGTATCTGATAAAGCCTCTTTTTCGAGATTCAGCTTCCAGAGATATTGCTCCCAATACGGCATACGTGAGAGCCATGCTTCCAGCGGTTCTATTGCTCTTTCGCTATCGGAGGTCATTGAGCCGAATCCTGCATTATCACTATCCTGGCTCGAATGGTTGTTCGTTGTCCAGTATCGTCAGCGTTTCGTTTAAGTGGGCTAACCAAAAAGCGAACGGCCCACGCATGTCCTCACCCCACGCGTGGGCCTTTCTAAATTCTCGCGGCGCCAGGCGGCGCTCAAGCAAGAACCAGGGTTCGCTTTGTTGGCCGTTGACGGCCCTCGCCTTCAATGTCCTCACCCCACCGAAGGCGTTCATTGCCGCGCACTTTACGATCTGCAGCTGAGCCAGTCAAACAAGTCCTCCAAGTTTCGCGCAAAACAGACAGAATCGCGATTTCGAATCGATAGCGTGCCAAAAACAGCGCTCACATTTGACCAGTAATCGATTTTTGGAACGAGATAGCGTAATGACATGGACTTTTTGCATTCTGACGGGATCTAAAACAGGCTTTGAGTCGTTCCTACTTCGACATCCGCGTTTTGAGATCGATCTAAGGCGAATTGCTTCAATCCTTAGGATCTGACGAGATCAGATCTTCTCACAATAACTCTCCTGCTCTTGTCGGTTGAGCAATCTACTGATCCGACATTCCGCCAGCACCAGTTTGATTACTAGGCAATTCGTCCTTCGGGAGCATCCGATACCAGAAGTATGGTGCTACGGGCGTTCGGAAGTGTCTGGATGCAACCAAATCAATCGCGTCCATTCCTGACAAAAGCGACGGTGAAAAGGTGCGAATATCGAGCCGCTGCAATGCGAGTAGTGCTCGCATCCTATCGCGGTACTCAGCAGCGCTGTCGGGTAACAGGATTGGCGCCTCGGCTTCGCCGGATCGGTAGTGCGCCTGCCAATAGTAAAGATGTCTTGCAACGTCTTCCGTCGGGTGCCAAAGCTGAAGGCAAACTTCGGCATACTGGGTCTTCGTATTGTTAGCCATGACGCCGTAGAGATCGTCACGTTCAAGAATAATTGCCCAAGCGGCTAGTGTTGCCAAAAGCCAGGATGTCTTCATCAGTTGGCTTTGCAATCCGTCATCATCCCCAACAGCTGAATCTGCCAGGTCATCGAGAGAATCAGTAGCTATTGGGAAGTTGCGTTTGACTTTGAACGCGTAGTCAGCTCGCTTTACGAGTTCTTCCAACCAGTTGGCGGCCTCGGTTAGATGGTCGGTTGCGGTAAGCAGAATCAACGCGAGTGTTATGTCTATAACATTTCCATCTAATCTTGGTGATCCCGAAACGGGATTGTTCGATATAAGTGCAGCTAATGCATCAGCCACCACCATTGCATTCTGCAAATTATGTATTGCTCCCGCTTCATCAGTTGTGACAAGGATTTGAGATAGACCTATCGTGGCCATAATTCCAATCTGTTCAAATGTGACCAACGCAAATTCGGCATTTTCCCGACAGTATCCGGAGAGTCCATCCTGCGCATGCAGATGCAATTGAAGTTTATCAAAATATCGATGGGCGACTTCCTTATAGGTGCGCCAGATGTCTAGAAATGGCTCGTAATACTGAATACGCTTGTCTGCCGGTTCGAGTTGAATCCTGTGCCAAGACCAAAGCACAGCGCGCTCCGACGCGACCAAGGACTGTTTTAGATTTCCTTCATCCTCTGACCATCTCGAATAGATCTGCGTTGAGAGATTTGTAATGCGCAATGATTTTATTAGATCCGATTTTTTCGAGGTTTCCGTCAGCTCGCCATCATTGCTAAGCCCGAGCAACCGACGAAACAAGCGATGCAAATCTTTCTGGTCGTATTCAATCTCTGCCGCTAAAGCGAGCGCCTTCCTAAGATCCGTTCGCGATTCTGCAGTGAATATGTGCTCATCAAGCATATGTCGCTCGATGAGTACCGCAATCTGATCCGCTCCCCAAAAATCAAACGAAGCGCGTGTTGCATTTTCTGTGATGTAGCCATCCCAGTTCGGCTGCACTTCTTGTTTCAAATCGCCCGTGGATGCCAGAATTATTCTCTTGCGCAAATTGCTGTGGGCGGGTTGGATGTGACTCTTAAGGTAGACGTCAAGTATCTCATTCAAACTAGGTCTTACCGATTGCAGGTCAGAATCCCAAGCTTTTCGATCAATATCTCCGCGCTTAATAACCAATAACAGCAGCTCCTGGACTCCATCTTCTGCGGTCCCTACAGCCGCAACGTCTACTCCAAACTGGCGAACGCCGATTTGAGGCTTTGAAATCGGCACGTACTCCATGGCCAGCAATAGATCCGGTAAGAGCCGGTCAAATTCATCACGTTCCTTTAGACTGCGGATATATTGAGAGAGAACTAGCTTCATGATTCATCTCGAGTTGCTTGGCTCATTGACCACAGCCTTAACTCAGCCCCTACAGTGTCCAGTGTGCTTCGTCGTGGCAATTCAACCGAGTGAGAAATGGATTTTAGATATGACGGTTCGGTATATGCACCGTCACGAAAACTGAACCAACCGATACCCGCCTTAATGGGAACTTCGGTCACAATCTGGCGAAGAATGGATTTCTTTCGTTCCGCCAGCATAGCTCGGTTTATTTGTTTGGCGCGCGCCTTTGAGAACTGCCTTTGAAGAGTTGTGGGCGGCTGTAACTCCGTCAAACGAGGTAGCTCAGCAAGCGCCTGCATCCTGCGCTTGAGTGCTTGAATTGTGTGCGAATAGAAACTCTTAAATTCGGACCTTTCCTCAATCGCGTCCGCTGCCTCTAACGTTTCAATTGTAGAACCTGGATAATCATACCCAATCTCATCAACCAGCAGCGCATGAAGGATTGGAAATGCGCGATTGGGAGCGTCTTTGATCTCTAAGAAAGACATCGACAGCGACAATAAATGTCCGTCTGAGAATACGAAGCCCAGCAGGCGTCTAGCCAGCAACAGCAGATCCCGAGGCTGCAAGGTATCTAATATTTCGATACTTAATTTTGGCTTCTCAAGTCCACGAATGTGCAAGTACCTCAACAAACCACCGGCGGCGGACGCTAATCGTCTTTCATCGGCGAGCAACCATTGCGTAATCAATTGCGAAAGTATTATGGGATGTTTCGCCAGTTCCACGGTCGACATCTGGAAGCATTCGGGAATAGAGTCATCATGTGGGCCTCCCTTACCGTTCAAAATTACCCATTCAGCAAGGCAAGAAAACACGAGATCCTGATAAGCAGCATCCGATACCAAACGACTTAGCACATGATCGAACTGATCAAGGAGTCCCTTTGTGGCGGCAGGTACTCGACATAAGTATTTCAGCCAGGAAGGAAAATAAGGTGTCGTCCTAATTTCATCGAAATTTGCCCTTACCGCATGCGCAATCGCCTCGAGTGAAAGCTGATCAGCTAATTCGCCGAACTTGCTTAACTCGTCGACGAAGGCATCAGTCTTGGGAGTTGCGCCGGCTGCCGCAAGGATCGCTGCTTTACGCACGTTCTCAGTCGAATGCGACATGTTCGAAATAATTTCGTCGCATGCTGCTGGGCCTGATTCAGAATCAACGAATGAAAGAGCAATCAACCTGCCCAAGGTCCACAACGCCATGCTGCGAAGCAAATCGTTCGGAGATTCAGCATCTGTCAATGCGAGCTTAACGGTTTCGCGCGGCGATGAATTGGCTAGCGCTACTAAGACTGTAGGGTAAAGATTTGCGACGGCTTCCGTGATATCACTGCTAAGTCGATCATGGAGATCTCGACACACCTCTGGGTAACCAATTAGAGTTTTTCCGAGACCACCGAAAAACACCCCGGCAGCAAGATCACGCTTTGTCAATTCGTGTTGCGCCTCGGAAAGCCTCAAAATTCCTTCGGTATGGAATCTCTTCAAGTAAGGAAGAGCAGCTTGGAGCGTATTGAGCGCACTAAAAACTTCAATTGTTTTGTTATTGATTGCGTTCGCAACAATTGTCGTGACGTCAGTGTTTTCATGGACTATCGCCAACAGACGTCCCGCAGCGCTATCTTCTTGTCCAATTTCATGGCGCCACAGGTCGTATGCGAACAGAATCCACCTCTCATCGTCGTTGGCAAGCTCTTTTTCCTGTTTGCCGAACAGAAAGGCAGCCAACACACGGTTGCGCGCCGCTCTTGAGGAAAAGCAAACAGTATTTCCTTCAATTTTGTAGTCTTCTGTCTGCGCTGTCTCTAACCAGTGAGGCACGTCAGTTAATTGAGCGTTCAGCTCGGCTGATTCCTCGGTGTGAAGCTTGAGTGCAAGTGCCCCAATCAAATTCATGACATCGATGTTCAACATAACAGTTTAGGTGCTTACAGCGCGGCTTAAGATTACGCGGACAAAAGGCCTCTCAATCGTTCCTTTAGCATGGCTTCCTTTGGAGTTCTTACACCGCGCTGTAGCCACTCATGAACTTTTCTGACCGGAAGGGTGTGAGTAACAGAACTGTGCACTTCTACCTCTAACTCCGTAAGGCCCGCCGGTTCCAACTCGTGCTTACGGAAGGAGCAGATAGCGAGTACAGATGCCTCGTACAGCCCTTCTGCCTCAACTTCTACAGAGTGGCGAATGCCATCCAAATCCAAAAACGACACGGTGCAGACCGGCATTAGGCGGAGAATAGCATTTTAGGGAATTTTCGCCATCGGACACTGTGCCATCTGCAATACACAGACGCTGTAAGCTATTCGCCTGGCGGTCACAGGCCGCCTTGGCTTAATGGTGTCCTCACGGGTCGAATCGCATCAGCTCCCTACTCTTATGGAGGTGGACTGCTTGATGCGATAATCGATTTTGTGAAGGCGAAGCAAATCCAAGATCGAATTCGCGTGCTATTCGCACGATGGGTCGCCGAAATAGAAGGCGGGCCTGGAATGAGGCGCACCGATGACAACGTTGTCTCGGAGGTGATCCTGCTACCGATCCTGTCTCAGCTTTATAACTGTGCCAATCTTCGCAATCTAAATGAAGTTGAGCGGTTGAATTACCCAGGAATTGATTTAGCCGACGATCAGGCGAGAGTGGCATTTCAAATAACTGCGACGCCAAATAGCGCCAGAGTCAAAGAAACTCTGGCTATGTTTGTGAAAGAGGAGCTATACGAAAAATATGACAGGCTCGTCATCTACATATTGACAAAGAGGTTGAGGTCGTACCCTGCTAGGAGCTTCGACTCGATAATCGACCGTAAATTCAAGTTCGACAGAGATCGAGACATCGTTGACTATCGTAGTCTGCTAAAGGCCATCAGTTTCTTGCAGGTTGAGGATGCCGGCCCGATCCAAGATGTACTCGAAGCTAATTTCGGCGATGGTGTATTGCAGCCCGTTGATCTCGCCTCGCACGATTACCCTGAAGTCCAACCCTATCTTCAAAGAAGAGTCTGCGAAACAAAAGATGCAGGACCGTTCAGCCTATTTCTTCTTAGCGACGAGCAAATGCACGACTTGGCAGACCTTGTTACACGGGAGAGAAGGACGATTCTACTTTGTGACGCTGGTGTGGGTAAGAGCACAGAACTTAAGCGAATTGCCGCACATTACTCTAAGCCGGAGTCGCAGTTTCATGTCAAGTTGCTTAGTCTCAACAAGTACGTAGACCAGAGTATTTCGGAAATGCTGTGCACTCATTGGACTCATGTGCCAAAGGACCAGTTGCTAGTTATCCTTGATGGGTTCGACGAGATTGAAAGCCGGAATAGGCATACGGCCATCCGACGGATCGAGTCATTTGCGGAAGAGCATCCCGAGGTTCGCCTTCTCATATCAAGCCGCACTAACTTTTATAACAGAGAATCAGCAGAGACCTCTGGCACGCTTCAAAGCTTTTCATCCTATACGTTACTCGACCTGAGCGACGGTGTGATCAACGAGTATTTAACTGAAGTTCTTGGCAATCGGAAGGGGGAATTCACTGAACAGGTTGCCGACAGTCAACTCTACGATCTCTTAAGATCCCCTTTCTACCTTACTCGCTTGGCAGAACTGTTTCGCGAGAACGGATTCCTGCCGAAGACCAAGGCTCAGATCTTCGAACAGCTGATTCATAAAAGCTTCAACTTCGATGTTGAGAAATTTAGAACGACAAGTGAGTTGGTTGAGAAACGCGAGGAGATCATCGAGACGCTCGAGAGGTTGGCGCTCGCGATGGAGACGCTCGGCCGGAATTACATAAGTAGTGACGAGTATCGAAGGATTGTGCCAGAGACGTCTAGCCGAACTTTGATGCGGTATTGCTCGCTGTGGCAGAAACAACGAGCCGATGAGAGCACTTGGCAATTCGACCATAACAACTTTCAAGAATACCTTGCAGCGCGGCGGCTGGCCCGCCAGCCCTTACATGTCATTAAGGACTTCATATCTTTTGAACCGGATTATCCAAAGATTATTCCATCCTGGACAAACACGTTGTCATTCTTATTAAGCATTCTCGATTCAGATGGCGCGACCTTTACCGGCCTGATCGAGTGGGTGCAGCAAATCGAGCCTGACATCATACTTCAGTGCGAGCCGGACAAAATCCCAACTTCGGTTCGAGAGTCTTATCTAAAGCAAATATTCGAAGACTACAATCGGAAGGGCATCGTGATCGATTATGAGAAATTCAGTTTTAGACAGTTGGCTCGGTTTGGGCAGTCGGACGACGTTGTTCGTTACTTGATGGATCAGGCCGATGCAGCAGATGGAACTGCAACTCTTGTAAACGCGCTAAGCCTGTTGCGTTACGTTAAGATACCCTACGACCAAGCTAAGCGTGCCAGTCGTCTATTCGAGCGATATGCCACCGATGCTACTCAAAACGGATATGTTTGTTACCTCGCCTTTCTAGCCCTGACAGATCACGGCTTCAATTCCCAAGAATTTATTGACCGCGTTGTAGCGGCGGTTCGTTCGTCAAGTGACGATCACGTGAGACATGGCCTTTACTACATGATTCTCAACAGCAAATACCTTGATGACAACATCGATGTCTTTTTGGAAGGCATTGAACAAACTGGAGGTGTAGACCCTACAGGTGGCAGCGTCACCTTGGGTGAAGGGCTCGACCAAGCACAGAGTCCCGGCGCGGTGAAGTTAATACTGGCGCACATGAAGAGTAGACCCGGCCTTTGGTCGCGACGCACATTTCTTGAAGATCACGTTCCGATCGTGTTTAAAAAGGCGGCTGCGGCCCATTCAATTGATCCCGCGATCTTTCCCGCGGTCATGGACGTGCTCTATGCGTTGTCGCTGAGTTATCACAGGAAAGAAGCTCAGGAGGTAACCCAGTTCTTTGAACTCACTGAGACACGCTTCACCGCTTTCAAGCAGGTGTTGCTGGATCGCGAGAACTGTCAACGAAACCAGCGCGATTGGTTCGACTTGCTTGCGCTCCTCGCGGATGACCAGGGCCTTGCCGTGTTCGCTTACTTGTACTCGAAGAACGCAGTAAGTAAAAGAGACGTGTGGGCGTTCCAGAATAGCCTCGGCTACATTCGCGGTGAACCAATCTTTGGTTCTTTCAATTCTCTTATTAACAAACTGTCCAACAATCAATTCGTGATTTCGCCGGGCCGAGACCACAACGCCGAAGCAAGGGAAATGTGGACTCTGAATTTCAAGCTGCTTTTTGACAAGCAGGCCTTCAAGGATGCCATCGTTCTCATCTTCCACGCGGAGCAAGAAAATGAATTAACAACCGGGAGGCTAGACGAAATGTTTGGGGCGGGATACGAGCACGGACACAAGTACTCGACCATGGCATTGCAGTCACTTCACGAAATTGCAAAAACAAGCAAGGCTCCCGTAACGAAGGACGTTGCTCTCAAGTGTATTGACGATCATTGGGAATCATTCAGCATAGCGAAGATTTGTCAGTACATGGAAAACGATCCTGAGATTGTCCTAACCTCCGAGCAGCGCGACCTTGTCACTACATGGTGCGATGCTAATCTCAGGCAAGTTGATTTCAGAACGGCAATCGTTACTAACCCAGATGGCTCTTGGAGCTCAAGTAGCATTGGTAACATGCTTTGGTCCTTTCAACGAAGGCTCGACTTACAGTATCCGGACAATGTAATGCTTGACATGTTGTCTTATGAAGTGTTCGGTGAATCAAACTCAAAGGGAATCGAATACTTCGAAGAGCGGCTAGATCCTGCTGCTATGGCCGGGAGGATACTGGAAAACCTTGAAGCGGGAATCGACAATTTCTACATACTTAAGAACCACCTAGACTACTGCCGCAGACACAATCTTGCGGACGTCATCCCTTTCGCTCTTCGTGAACTTGTGAGTCCGCGAAGCGATTCATCCGGTCGGCACGCCGCTCTCGAAACAATTGCAGCATTTCCAAATGCCGTCACCAACTTAGAGAAGGTCTTACCTCAAGTCACTGACAGCTTCAAATGGGCGATAATCGACCAGCTAAGCGGGCGACAGAGTGCAGTTTGCATTGCTCAGCTTCGTGCAATCATGGCCCACGGAAGCGAGGGCAAGCGGCTAAGGTCCGCCATTTGTCTAATTGAGGAAGAGCAAAATTTAGAGGCTCTTCATTACTACGTGGAGCATGTAGAAAGGACCAAGCAGCATCCCGGCGGGTTTACCGAAAAATCGCCGTTGCGAACTCTTCAATCGTTGGCAGCGTTTCCTCTAGTTCTCAGACTGCTAAGACTTAGTCTGGACCCTGCGACAATCGTGGCCGATCAATTCAGCTTCCTATATAACGCTGTCCTCGACAGCATCAATCGCATTGCTCTTGCATCACATGAGAATTTCGAAGGCATTAAGGAGGGTCTTAAGGCCTTTATTGCTGAAAACACGACGCAGATTCCGAATGTAAACAGTCTTTACTCTCACCTCGACAGACTCGAAAGGTCCTACTATACAAATCTGGCCCAAAAGGTGACCGTGGACGACGTATTGGCCAAGTTGAATGCGCTGGGCAACGATCAACTTGGTTATGCGAACAGCGGACGCTAACTCGAGAAATGGCTGTACTTCCGCTCAGCAGATTATTCAGCGAGTAGATCAATTTCTGCCATAAGACTCCTTGTCCAATCGCAGTGGCACCGAGCACCTGAACAGCGACGCCAACTGATTAGTACCCGACCTTCTCATTGGCGAAGAGTTTTTCGATCGGAAACTCCTCCGTCAAAAAGTCCCTAAAGACGCGAATGTTCGATCGTGGAATTCCAAATTCCAACAGGAATTTGTTCGCTACATATTCTGGATCGGGATTTACAATTGACACTATAGGAATAGTTGTTCGTCGTGCAAAACTCTGCCTGAATAACTCATTACTGCGATCGTCAGTTCTGGGGAAAGAATACCCGATGATAGCAATGTGGTCAGCGCTGACTAAATCTTCTTCGGCGTGATCCCAAATGGACTTAAACAGCTCACCAAATAATTCATAGCTTTTCTTTTTAACTGGCGGGATTATCAATGGCATCGATATGATTCCTCTCTTCCCAGATGTTCCCCGAGGACTCCATGAAAAATGCTGAGACACTTGGACGAAGGTATGGCCTTCTTTAGCCGGAACCCCTGGTACATCCATAAGGTTGGGCGGGTAATAACCGTATGAGAATGGCTCGTATCCTCCCATGTAACGGCCGTCATAAGTATCGTAGGGGTGTTCACTCCATTCATAAATGAATACAGATCCAGGATCGAGTGCATGCCCTAAGAGAATCTGGTTGTCCAGGTTCAGTGGATAGCCCGTCAACCAGTTTGTCGAGCCGTGCAGCTTGTGGATCTTGATCGCACTTCCATTGTTAGTAATCGGGTCGCTCCAGCCGTCACGGAAGATCGCGTGCGGCACGACTCCGTAACCCGTATCAACGGACCAACCTGTTCCGCTCAAGGCACGATCCATCAAGGTGTCCCAGTTGAATGTAATTACGCTATCTCGATCTGAAAGACATTTCGCGATCCGGCGATGTACCTGCGAGATCGGGCTGTTCTGAATTTCATTAATAACCGTAGCGAAAATAAAGACCAACTGTGTGTAAGCGCCTCGTGCAACGAACTGTTTGAGAGAGTCGTCTTTGTTTGTGTCTACGTAATCTGCAATCTCAGAATGTAGTTCCTCGATATCGATTCCTGAACTCAAGTAAGTGTAAGGATCAGTGTTCTTAATTTCGATAATGTATCCGCAGAGTTTATCTATTAGTACCCAAGGATTTGCCGCAAGCCTCAGACGATTGAAGGTTTCGAAGAAGTCACGAGCGAGCGGCATGCGCTCACCGAGTGGGGATCGGTCATAGGACTTTGAGGCGCCTGCTCCTAGCAAGACGACCTGCATGAGCACTGCTCCTCGGAACTCAATATCAAAGAGTTCGGACTAACCGCTGAGAGGCCATCGATGGAAAGACTACCCGCAACGCACTGAAAATGCCTCGCCTTCATTCCACTCCGTTCCAGTCCAGCCGAGAAGTGTGAGTTTCAGAAGTCGATGCGAATGAAAGGGGTCAGACCGGGCTTTTTTCACAGCAGTGGGTGCGAATGCATACAGGAGTCGGTGCGAATGATTTGGATTTTACAGAAGACGATGCGAACAGTTTTGGTGAAGTCCCGACGCCAGGTATGGCGCCCTAAGCGGAGAGACGGGAAAGAGATTTTGCTGGACAAATGGTGACGTTCGCGGTAAGGTACGACTGGGCGAACAGATTTCGATGAAGTTGAGTGAAGGCGGTTCCGCGTTGGAAGACGCAAGCAAGTGAGGATAGCGGATGGCCGTTAGAAAGATCCGCGCAAACTATGGGAGCGTCACCGGGTTGGTAGCTGACGATCAATCGGCGCAGAGCACCGGCTATGAATCGAGTCTGGAGCGTGACTTCATCAAGCATTTGATGTTCAACCAGAATGTTTCTAAGCACGAAGAGCAGCCGCTCACAATAGAGTTCAAAGATGCCGACGGCAAGCAGCGGCGTTACACACCTGACCTGCTCGTTTTCTACCGAAGCGATATTGCGTTGACCAGGGAATGGCGGCCACTCCTGGCCGAGGTCAAGTACAGAAGCGATCTGTTTCGACATTGGGTTGACCTGAAGCCGAAGTTTCGCGCCGCCCGAACCTACGCAAAGCAACAAGGTTGGGATTTTGCGATTATTACCGAGCAGGAGGTGCGCACACCTTATCTGAAGAACATCACGTTTCTGCTTGAGTTTAGAAAGTATCCAGTCGATGAGGCCGCGAGCCAACTGTTGGTTGAGGCGGTAGCCGACAGAACTCCGACCACGCCTGCCAGCCTGCTTAAGTTGATCTCTGAAGATGCAACACAGAAAGCATCGTTGCTTCCAACCCTATGGCAACTGATAGCGAACGGCCATATCGGAGTCGACCTGGAGCAACGGTTAACGATGACAAGCCCCATTTGGTTGAGAGAGTGCAAAGAAAGGCGTAAGTGCCATGAACCAAGTGATGGGATTAGCGCCGGGAGCAGCCATCGCCAGCCATGGCAGGCGCTACGTTATTACCCACATCCTGAGTCTTGAGGCCGTCCTGGCCAAAGACCAGGAAACGGGCAGAAGCGTCGAGTTGAAGCTCTGCGCCATTGTCCCCCGTTGTCATGCGCTCCGCACAAGAACGAAGCCAAAGACCTCACTTTGATCGACCAGAAAGATTGGGCCAGCGCCGAGTTATGGTTCAACAGGATTCAGCCTTTGCTCCTGACGCCCAGAACTGCCGACATGGTTAAGGCGATAGCGCGGGAAGCCGGCGTACATCCGGCGACGGTTTATCGCAAGCTTGCCCTTTACGAGCAGAGCGGCAGGGTTTCCGATCTCACGCCCGCAAAGCCCAACGGCGGCAAGGGTCAGAGCCGGCTGCTGCCGGAAGCGGAAGCGATCGTTGGCAGCTTGGTGAAAGAGGTTTATTTGAGTCAACAAAAGCGCTCCATCAAGAAGACGAACGATGAGATAAGAAGAAGCTTCGCAAAGACAACCAATAATCTCGCCTGTGATTTCTTGTTGGGCGACCGTTCCCAAGACTTGCCGTTTTGGTACTTGCGAGTAGTGCGCGAGCATCTGGACCGAGGCGCGCACAAGGTTTCAGACCAAGAAATCGTTTCGATCGTCGACTATGTGCGCCATGGTGGCGATCAACCTACTACGGAAGAACTGCGGCCGTTCATTTCCCGAGAGGTGCTCAAGCGAGCGCGGCGCGCAGGGCTGATTAAGAGAAAGGAATACCTCGGGCTTTGTCCTCACTGCCACGCCACCAAGCGACAGTTCAAAAGCGGTCTCTCAGCCCACCGGACTCAACAGTTTCGCTGTGGTGAATGTCGCCGCGTTTATCAACTGGACTATCAGACTGGTAGAACCAGACCCAGGCACGCTCCCACTTCTTGGCAACTCTCTCCGCACGACTGTCAAGTTGCGTCGGTTTGAGTCGTAATGGTTCAAAAGAACAACACTGTTCCATTCGCCTTTTGTGGTCGCAGCTTTTCAGCCGCAGAGATCAAGCTAATCTGCGAAGTCGTAGCTGATTTCGGCAGTCTCAGTCTCACCGAGATCGCGCGCACTATCTGTGAACTGCTGGAATGGAAGCGACCGAATGGGCGTTTGAAGAACCACGAATGCCGGTTGCTGTTGGAGAAGTTGAGCGCCGCGGGCGTGTTCAGTTTACCAGCACTACGACAGAGTGGGCCAGGCGGACGGCGCGTAGTGACTTACACCGCAAGCGGCCAAGAGCAAGAGCCAATCACTGGCAGCGTAAGCCAATTCGCTCCTCTGTCTTTGTCAGTTGTTCGCAGTGGCTCAGAGAGCAGTCTATGGAACGAGTTAATCGAACGCTATCACTATCTGGGGTACAGAGTGCCGGTCGGCGCCAATCTCAGGTACTTCGTGCGCTCGCAGTCAGACCGTATTCTGGCGTGTATGTTATGGTCCAGCCCGGCGTGGAAGATGTCAGCGAGGGATGGTTGGATCGGCTGGACGGATGAACAACGGTCGCGCAATCTTCAGCTTGTGGTCAACAACTCGCGATTTCTGATCTTGCCCTGGGTTTGCGTTCGCTATTTGGCGAGCTCGATTCTTTCTTTGTGCGCGCGGCAACTTCCTAATGACTGGGAACAACTTTACGGCTACCGCCCGCAGCTTCTGGAGACAGTCATCGACACGCAGTTTCGCGGCACAAGCTACCGGGCGGCCAACTGGATCTATCTCGGGGAGACACGTGGACGAGGTCGCATGGACCGCAGCCATGAGGCCCACGGACGCGCCGTCAAGCAGATCTTCGTCTATCCACTATCTCGTGATGTGCAAAGGCGGCTGAGAGAGCCAAGCTGAGGAAAGCATGAGCCTCATGGATGAGCCGGCGCGTGCTTCTTGAGCGTTGGAAGTATCCTGATTGACTTTCCCGCTTTCTGTTCGGCAACACGCAACTCGTAGAGACTTTGCAGATTCAGCCAAAACTCCGGACTGGTACCAAAGAAATGACCCAGACGTAACGCCGTGTCACCGGTGATCGCGCGCTGGCCGTTCAGAATCCCGGTAATACGGTTGGTTGGCACCTTAAGCTGCCGCGCCAACTCAGCCGCGCTCATTCCGAGCGCCTCTAGTTCTTCAGCCAAGTGCTCACCTGGGTGTATAGCTGTTATCGGCATAACGTTCACCTAATGATAGTCAACAATTTCCACGTTGGTTGGCCCTGGCGATTTGTCAGGCCATTCGAAGCATACGCGCCATTGGTCGTTGATCCTTATACTGTACTGCCCTTTGCGTTTTCCTTTCAGCGCTTCAAAGCGATTCCCGGGCAACGCTGCCAGATCCAATATTGAAGTTGCCGCTTCAAGACGATCGAGCTTCAAGCGCGCGCCACGTTCAATTCCGAAGAACGCTCTGACTCGCTTTCCTCTCGCGAAACCTCTCGTGCGTTCGTCCCGGTAGCTCAGGATCACAACTTAACCATAAGCCTTCCTTACGCGTTACGTCAAGCATAAAGCAGCAACGGCATCTGCGCGAAACAAACGAAGAAATCCAATCCTAAACCTCATTGACTAAGGCCTCAGCTTCATTTCACTCCGTTTCATTCCGCCGAGAGCTGTGAGTTTTTGAAGTCGATGCTTAAGCCTGCGGCAGATGCTCATTCGCATTCACTTCTATAATCATTCGCATCCTCTTCTATACATTCGCATCCACTTCTAAAACCCACAAGAAGCTTTAATTTAGTTTCCCCCTCTGCGGGCCGATTCTGCCACGAGAGCCCGCCCGCACAACTCTCCGCAAAGCCTCCGAGTGGCTCCACTCCGTTCCGCCCCACGGGTGTGCGTTCGGTTATGGGGAGAGAAGAAAGAGTGGTTCAGAAGGTAAGGAAGCTGCTTCCTTTGAATACACTTTGTACGTCGCGAACTCGTTAATGCAAAGATCAGATTTCCTTTCCTTAAAGTTAACAACGTATTGAGTATCATGCATGGCTTAGAGCGAGAGAAGCCGTTAGTTCATTGGTTGTCTGCTTCCCGATCGCTTGAGGCTGGCTCCAGCAGACATCCATTTATGTTGCGAACGGTTTGGGCCAAGATTGGAGGTCGCAAGCGACAGTATCTGATCGATGAGCGCTACGACTTTGTAGCACCGGTGGCGAGATTACTTTTCTGCGCACTAGCTCGCCGGCTTCGCGGACGCTCAGCTTAGCATGTTCAGTCTTTTGTTCGTTGACGAACAAGGTTTGCTGAGCGGTCATGAGCGGTTCGTCGAGGCCGGAGTGCATGAGTACGATGCCACCACTGCCAGACACCAGCCTTAATAAAAGATCTTCATAACCACACGTCTTGCGAAGGGCTGCGCAGTCGCGATGTACCTGACTCATTTCTTGCTCCTTGTCCAACACCTTACATCACTACGTGTGGCGAACCCCTTTTATAACGCCGAATTGACTTCGTGCGCCGCACGGTTGCCCGATTCGAGCGCC
>Ga0209431_10001136_pt1 | contig 22128 bp, 19 predicted proteins | sample RifCSP13_3_FD_184021 | JGI IMG/M metagenome (GOLD analysis project Ga0209431, IMG submission 184021) | Soil microbial communities from Rifle, Colorado - Rifle CSP2_sed 13_3 (SPAdes) (version 2) | ecosystem: Environmental > Terrestrial > Deep subsurface > Rock core/Sediment | place: Rifle...
GTACATCCTCTACACCTCGGGCACCACTGGCAAGCCCAAGGGAATCGTCCACACCCAGGGCGGGTATCTGACCGCGATCACCACCACCCATTCCTATGTCTTCGACATCAAACCCGACCACGACGTTTTCTGGTGTGGGGCCGACATCGGATGGGTCACCGGCCACAGCTACATCGTCTACGGCCCGCTGGCCAACCGGACCACCTCGGTCATGTACGAGGGGGCGCCAAACTTCCCCGACTTCGACCGGTTGTGGCAGATCATCGAGGACCACAAGGTCACCATCTTCTACACCGCGCCCACCGCTATCCGCACCTTCATGAAATGGGGCGAGCAGCATGTCAAGAAGCACGACCTCTCCTCGTTGCGCCTGATCGGGACCGTCGGCGAGCCGATCAACCCCGAAGCCTGGATCTGGTACCAGCAGAACATCGGGGGCGGGAGATGCCCGATCGTGGACACCTGGTGGCAGACCGAGACCGGGTCGATCATGATCACCCCACTCCCGGGTGTGGTGGCGACCAAGCCTGGCTCGGCAACCATCCCCTTCCCCGGGATCTTTGCCGACGTGGTCGACGAGAGCGGCCAGTCAGTCCCCCTCGGTGGGGGTGGGTTCCTCACCATCGACCGCCCTTGGCCGGCGATGGCCCGCACAATCTACGGCGACGACCAGCGTTTCATCGACACCTATTGGACGCGCTTTCCCGGCCGCTACTTCCCCGGTGACGGCGCCAAGCGGGACGAGGAGGGCTACTTCTGGCTGTTGGGAAGGGTCGACGACATCATGCTGATCTCAGGGCACAACATCTCGACCACCGAAGTCGAGTCCGCCCTGGTCTCTCACCCCGCGGTGGCCGAGGCGGCGGTGGTGGGTCGCAAGGACGATGTGACCGGTCAGGCGATCGCGGCGTTTGTCACGCTCAAGGGAGGGGTGGTGGGTGACGAGGCTTTGATCACCGAGCTCCGCGACCACGTCGCCGTGGTGTTGGGCCCGATCGCCAAGCCGAAATCCATCGTCTTCACCGACGATCTGCCCAAGACCCGATCCGGCAAGATCATGCGTCGTTTGCTCCAGGACATCTCGGAGCATCGGCATCTCGGGGACGTCACGACGCTGGCCAACGAAGCTGTGGTCCAGGAGATCGCAGAGAAGGCCACGGCCTCGACCGAGGACTGAGGGTCCCGTGTGCAGCAGCCCACTTTGAGGGTGGTTAGGCACACACAGGACGCGACGCAAGATCCCGTGTGCAGCACGCCACGCTGACGGTGGGCGTGAGCACACACGGCGAGTCTCAGCCCAAGATCACCGCCCCAAACCAGATCCCGGCGACGAGGAGGCCGGTGGCGAGTTCGATCCCCACCGAGGCGACGACGGCACCCAGGGAGGTCTTGGTGGCCGACCACGCTTGCTCAGGGCCGACCCGGATCCGCTCCGCGATGTAGACGGCGGCGACGAACCCGATTGGCGCCCCGATGATCGGGATCACGAACAGCCCGACCACCCCGGCGGCGATGGCGATGACCAGGGTGAGGGTCGGCATACCGGTCTGCTTGAGACGCCGACCGGGCACCAGGTATTTGAAGACTGTGCCCAGCGCTCCGAGAGCCAGACAGACAATGCCCACTCCCCAAGCCAGCACGCTGCCATCGACGGCCGCCCAGATCAGGATCGCAACCACCTCGAGCACCAAACCGGGAAGCAACGGCACCACGATCCCGAAAAGACCGGCCAGGATCGCCAGTGCGACCAGGAATGCGCCAAACTGGCTCACGCCGGGATCGTAAGGCCGTTCCCGGGTGGGGCGCTCCCAACATCCCCCGCGGCCGAGGGTGTAGGTTCAGTCTCATGGACACCAAGATCACCCTGCCCGAGTCGGAGATTCCGACCCATTGGTACAACATCATCCCGGACCTGCCGGTGCCGCCACCTCCTGTCCTCCATCCGGGCACGCACGAGCCGGTGGGACCGGACGACCTGGCCCCACTGTTCCCGATGGACCTGATCCTCCAGGAGGTGAGTCAGGACCGCTTCATTGAGATCCCTGAGGAAGTTCGCGACGTCTACCGGATGTGGCGTCCCTCCCCGCTCTATCGCGCCAAGAACCTGGAGAAATCGATCGGCGGTTCGGCGCGGATCTATTACAAATACGAAGGGGTCAGCCCCGCCGGGTCGCACAAGCCCAACACCGCCGTGGCTCAGGCCTATTACAACGCCAAAGCCGGCGTCAAGAAACTGTCGACCGAGACCGGGGCCGGCCAGTGGGGGTCGGCGCTCTCGTTCGCCTGTGCCTTGTTCGGCCTCGAGTGCCAGGTCTACATGGTCCGTGCTTCGTACGATCAGAAGCCATATCGGCGGGCCATGATCGAAGCCTGGGGCGCCAGCGTCTACCCCTCACCGTCGGACCGCACCGGAGTGGGGCGCTCGATCCTCGAGATGAGCCCCGACTCGACGGGGAGCCTCGGTATCGCCATCTCCGAGGCCGTGGAGGTGGCTGCCACCAACGACGACACCAACTACTCCCTCGGCTCGGTCCTCAACCACGTTCTGATGCATCAGACCGTGATTGGCGAGGAGGCGCTGAAGCAGATGGCCTTGGTAGACGAGACGCCGGACGTCATCATCGGTTGCGCCGGTGGCGGCTCCAATTTCTCGGGGTTGACCTTCCCGTTCATCCGCGAGAAGTTGGCCGGCACGACCAGCCCGACCGTGATCGCCGTCGAGCCGGCTGCAGCACCGTCGTTGACCAGGGGCAGTTATCAATTCGACTTCGGGGACGCGGTGGGGATGGCTCCGATAGTCAAGATGCACACCCTGGGCCACGATTTTGTGCCCGACCCGATCCACGCTGGAGGGCTTCGCTATCACGGGATGGCGCCGTTGGTGTCGCTGCTCCACGACCAAGGGGTCATCGAAGCCGAGTCGAGGCACCAGACAGAGACCTTCGCCGCGGCGGTCAAGTTCGCCCGGACCGAAGGCATCCTTCCCGCACCGGAGTCGGCCCACGCGATCGCGGCGGCGATCGACCAGGCCGAGCAGGCCAAGGATGCCCGTGAGGAGAAGGTGATCCTGTTCAACCTATCGGGGCACGGTCACTTCGACATGAGCGCCTACCAGTCCCACATCGACCTCACCCTGGAGGACTACGAGTACCCCGAGGAGCGGATTGCCGCCGCCATGGCCAAGGTCCCGGTGATTGCCGGCTAGGCCGGTGGTTGCTGGTTGGGGGAGCCGAAGCCTCATACGTTGATCGTCGCCCTGGCGACGACCATGGATCCCAGCGCTTCACCCCAGTGGTAGGCCCGGTCGTACTCGCCGGCGAGTAACGGCCCGGTCGTGCCGTCGACGAAGAAACTCTGGGGTTCTGTCAGAAGAAGGAATCCCAGCTTGCGCAGCCTTTTCTGGGCAGCAGCCGCTGCCGAGCCAGGCACACGCGGCTTGTTGATCCTGGTGTCGAAGGCTGCGGCTGACATCGAGGATACGGGCGCGCCCATAACGCCTATCCATTCCCGGATCCCGATTCCCCGGGAGACGAGATCCTCCTCCGTCTGCTCGGAAGCGGACTTCCTGGTGCCGGGTCGGGTCATGCCGAAGGCGTGGGTGGGTCCACCGACCACCATGAGGTCAACCCCCGTTCCGAAGCCCGGCTTCTGCCCGACCTCGGCGATCTCCACCTCGAGGCGGTTGGTCAAACCCCCAGCTATCGCCTCGGCGATCAACTTGGTGTTTCCGAACATCGACTCGTATACGACAAGAGCTTTCATGACGACCCTCCTGGTCGGCTGAAGGACGATTTCTTTCAGATACTCGATCTTGCGCGCAACAGACCAACACGGGTAGAGGACAATTGCTCGATGTTCGGCGCCGTCCTGGGGCGTTTGCGGTCAGGGGGACCCTAGAACCGGGCAGCCCTCCTCACCGGGCAGGAGCTGGCGGACCACGAGGGTGTAGGGACCGCCGTCTCCGCTCGGCGCCGTCCATCGGGTGACCTGGGTGGCATCGGCGAACAAACCCAGGGTGTCGCCGGGGTAGACGCGGCACTTCCAATCGATCCCGCTGAACCCGCTCCATTCCTGGGGGTCGTCGGGAAGCGGCCAGGGGCGGACATCCTCGAAGCCCGGCTCGGGGCCGATCATGCCGGCGCCGGCGAAGACAATGACCTCGTCGGCCACATAGGTCTCGGACTCACCTGAGGACAGCTCCAGCATCAAGGCGTCGAGTTCGAGGGCGAGCCGGGTTGCATCTCCATCCGGCTCAGGGTCCATGCCAAGTGCATAAACCGAGTACTTGTGCTGGCCTTCTTCGTCCCAGTAGGTGATCACCGTTGTGGACGCATCGGCAACGAAGTTGGCCCGGGAGTCGTCTCGCTCGTCGACCATGTCCGGGAGCCCCATCTCGTTGATGAGAGCGAGCACCCGGTCCATGTCCGGCTCACTCAGTTGCACCTGCTGGTAGGGCACGACCAGCGGTCCGGGGTACAACATGATGGCCACGCCCGGGAACACCAACCGTCCGTCGCTGAGAAGCTGATAGGAGGGCCCCATGCCAAGGCTGGTTTCCACCGGGACGAAGCCGCCTTCGAAATGGATGCGGACGAGCGGGGCGTCCGGTTCGTCCGGTGGCTCGAGAGGGCCTCCTCCGGTCCCACATGCAGCCAGGGCCACTGTTGCTGCGGCCAGCATTCCGATGGTTCTTCTTGCCATATGGCTTAGATGGCGGCTGTCCGGTCGGCGGTTCCCGATTGCCCCGCCCGGAGTCAGGCGATGGGAACGGTCAGCGGGATTGGCGTTCCCAACTCGTCAAACCCTCATCCACCAGGTCGAGGGCCCAGTCGAGCTCCTCCTGGGTGGTCACCAAGGGCGGGACGAATCGAATGACATTGCCGTCCGGCCCACACTTGATGATGATGAGCTCGCGGTCGTAGGCGTGCTTCTCGACGTGTAGGAAGGCCGCGTTGTCCGGGGTCCTGCTTTCCCGGTCGGTCACCAGCTCAACGCCGATCATCAGACCCAACCCCCGGATCTCACCAATGGTGGGGTGGCTCTCGGAGAGCTCGTGGAGACGCTCGAAGGCCCGCTTGGACAGCTCTCGGGCGTGGGGGAGGAGCCCCTCCATGGTGTCCATCACCGCAACGGCCGCGGCCGTGGACACCGGGTTTCCCCCGAAAGTCGTGCCATGGGCGCCAGGCGGCCAGTTGTCGATGACCTCACGTGAGGAGCCGTAGGCGGAGAGAGGAAGCCCGTTGGCGATCCCCTTGCCCATCGCCATGATGTCTGGCTTGGCATCGAGGTGGTCGGCCGCGAACCACTCGGCGGTCCGTCCGAACCCGCTCTGCACCTCGTCGTAGATCAGCATGATCCCGTGCTCGTCCGCCAGCTCGCGAAGGGCGTCGAGGAATTCGGGCGGAGCCGGGTAGTAACCGCCCTCACCCTGGACCGGCTCGATCAAGAAGCAGGCGATGTTCTTCGGGGTGACAACATGTTTGAACATCATCCGCAACTCGTTGAGGGAGAGCTCTACGGCCGCCTCTTGGGTCATGCCCCACCGGTAGGGATGAGGAAACGGAGCCACGAAGACCGAACCGAGGACCGGGTGATATCCATCGCGGTACCTGGCGTTCGAGGTCGTGTAACTGATCGAGCCCATGGTGCGACCGTGAAATCCGCCACGAAACACGATCACACCCTGCCGCTCGGTCGAGTACTTGGCCAGCTTCACCGCGGCCTCGACCGCCTCTGCTCCCGAGTTGGCGAAGGCGAACTTCTGAATGCCCGGGGGGGTGATGTTCCGCAACCTCTCGGCGGCCTCGACGATGGCGTCGTAGCGCACGATGCAACCCGAGTGCATCATGATGTCGATCTGCCTGTGGGCGGCGGCCACGACGGCGGGATGGTTGTGACCGAGGTTGACCACCGCGGTGCCACACGCGAAATCCGCCCAGCGTCTCCCTTCGATATCAGTGACCCATATCCCTTCGGCCTTGACGGCGTGGATGTCGGTGTCGAAAGCGATCACTGGCGCGATCACGTCTTGGTGACGGGTGACGAGGTCGGTCATGGGCCGCGATGCTACCCAAGCCGTCCCAGCCTGAAAACCGAGGTCAGTGAACTGGCGGCCATCTCAACACCCTCCGGGCCAGCGAAGGTGCTGGTCAGCGGTGATACCGGGAAGCTCGGCGACGGTGCCATCGGGGAGGGTGATCGTGATGTCGATGACGGTGTTCGCGCCGAGGCCGAAGTGGGCCACCGGCAGGCGCCCTGATGAGTAGCCGCCTCCAACGCCGATCTCCTGTTGCCCGATGAGAACTCCTTCCGGGGTCGACACCACGATGAGGCTTCCAACACCCCGCCCCGGGCCGCTCACCGACACCTCGACCCAATGACCGCTCTCTCCGGCGTTGCGAAACATCATCGAAGGCAGGGAAGGCTCCCACTCGACCGCGAAAGCATCCAGTCTCCCGTCACGGTCGACATCGACTACCGGCGCCCCGATCCAGTATTGGTCGGATCCGAGGCCACTGGAGACCTGGAACGAGAGCTCGCGTTCGCCCAGATTCCGGTAGACGGCGAGGGTGGTCCCGTCCCCGGCTGATGCGGAGGTCACGATGTCAAGCCATGAGTCGTTGTCGATGTCAGCCACCTGGACATGGGGGGCGAGGGTCGGGAGCGGGGTCAGCCCGGCCGTCTCGGTCACATCCTCGAACGCGGGATCGTCGCCGCCATCGTTGAGAAACACTCGCACCGGGATTTCGGAGTCGAACTCGACCGTGGCCCGGTAGTGCTGGCCGATGACGATGTCGGTGAACCCGTCCCGGTTGAGATCACCAAGTGACACCCCGGCCGCCTCGTCCTCCTCTCCGACGGGGATTGCTGCGTAGTCATCGGGAGTCACGTCGGTGAACGTGAGATCACCCTGATTCAGAAAAACCGCGGTGGAGGTCGCCAGGTCGGGCGAGCCGTCGCCGTTGAGGTCGCCGGCGGCCGCGCTCAGGGCAAAGACCCCTTCCAGACCGGTTCCCTCGGTCACGTCGGTGAATTGCAGAGACCCCTCGTTGTGCAGGAGAAGACCTCCCGTCTCCCCCGAGTTGTCCTCTGAAACATACAAATCGAGCAAACCGTCGCCGTCGTAGTCGGCCACAGCCGGGGTGCGGCCCCGAAAGTCAGAGGGGAGGATCTCGCTGTGCGGCTCGAGGGCACCGTCCACGTTCTCATAGAGACGGCTCGGTGTCTCCGACTCTGCAGAGCGGCCGGCATGACGCACGATGAGGAGGTCGTCGTCGCCATCGGCATCGAGGTCGGCGAACACTGCTCCGGAAGTCCGGCCCAACTCCGTGCTCCACCCGGTTTCGGGCTCGAGTTGGGGCTGGCTCAGCAGCAGTTGATCGGGCGCCGGACCGTCCGCACCCCTGACCTGGTAGGCCTCGGGCTCCCGGTCGGCAAAGGTCCCGACCACCAGATCGGGGTAATCGTCCCCATTGACGTCGCCGAAGGCGGCCGAATGCCCGTACATCCCGGTGAGGGGCTCGACGAGACCAAGTTCCTCGGTGGCGTCATCGAAGACGATCTCACCCGGGGCCCCCGAGTTCGCGGCCGACCAACAAGCCAGATCCCCGGTGGGTGCGGCCTCATCGGTCGTGGGGCTGGCTCCGGTGGGATCACTCGCGGGGGTGGCGGAGTTGGTGCAGGCGGCGAGAACCAGTGCCGCGAGAACAGGCGCCAAAGGGCGGTTCATACGCCTTCGATGACCACAAGCACCGGGGTGCCGAAACCCGAGTCGTCGTCGAGCGGGGATGCGTTCACTCCGAGGATGAGTCTTCCGTCGTCGTACACGATGGAGTAGGAGCCTCCCGGCAGCAACCCCAGTTCCTCGCCAAACGGATCGAGGAGCGATGTGATCTCTGTCGTCTCGCCGGTCGCGGTGTCCATGGACATGACGACCGCTCCGATCTCCCAGGCACCGCCGTGCGCTTCCGGCATCCAGAAGATCCGGGACCCATCGGGAGTCATCGCGATCGACGTGGTGGTCCCACCCGGATCGCCGAGTTCGAGCAGCCCACCATCGGGCGACATGGCGAACAACCCCGGTTCGTCGTCCGAGGTTCCATACACGGTCCCATCTGGAGCGGGTCGGGTGACGGATCGCAGCCACCAGCCGGGAAGGGTGATGTCCAGGTCGGTGAACTCTTCGGATACCGGGTCGAGCGAGGCGAGCCGGTTATCGCCGATTGAGTAGAAGACCCCACCGTCGACCGGGTCGATTCCTAGGGCCCGAAACCCCTCCTGACGCGGATCGTCGACCTGGTTGACAGTTTTCCGGGTGGAGGTGTCGTACACAGTCAGCATTCCGCGGTCGGTGTCACCAGACTCGACATCGACGGAACCGGCCACCAGGGTCCTCCCGTCACGGGCGATGGTCATCGTGGGGATGCCGAACTCCCCTGCGAATGCTCCTCGATCGCTGATGGTCTCTGTGCCCGGCTGGATCTCGAGAAGGCGGTCACCCTCATACCCGTTCTCGTAGGTGAGGTTGTCCCTCGTCCCCCAATACGTGGCGGCCCAAATCGACCCGCACCCGTCCAGGACCATCTGGGCGTGGATCTTGCCGTAGCCGAACGCCCCGTCCTCGTGAGGAACCACCGAGAGGACGTCGCCGAAGCGGGTGAGAGCTCGCTGATTCGAGTCGTAGACGAAGAGGTAGGAGTTGGCGTCGACGCCGAGGTGGTCGCCAACGGCGGAGAAATGCCGTCCGTCGCCGAGGGCGATCCCCTGACCCCATTGTGTCCAGAGCCCTGTGGTGGGCCCGGGAAGCGGGTACTCGGCGGCGTACACCTCGACCCCGTTCCCGACTGAGATTTGCTCGAGCCCAACGGTGGCGTCATCCCGCCAGGCGACGCCGTCTGTGGCCGGCTGGCAGTCTCCGGAGGTCGTGGCTCCCGGCTGGTCTCCGCTGGAACTGGTGGCGGCGTTGGCGTCAGTGTCGCCGGGCGCAACGGTGTCGTTGTTTGCGGTGCCAGCGTTGACACACGCGATCAACATGGTCATCGAGACCAAGATCGTCGTCTGGAAAACCCGACCGCTTCCCGCCATGGCCACCCTTCTCCGCGGTCAGATTGTACTGACAGTGAAGACGAGGGATCCCGGCCCCGACGACCCGTTCGGTGACGGCTACGTGGTTTTGATCCCCATGTACATGCCGACCACCCCTTCGATCAGGAGAAGGGCCCCAAACAGTGTGATCAGAAGAGTGGTCGTGAACTCAGCGTTGAAGAGGATCAGCACCCCGATGATGATGCTGACTGCTCCAAACACCCCGGCCCCCAGCCCAGCGCCGCGAAAGGCGCCGACGAAGGCGGCGATGCCAATCAGGATCCCGAGGATGCCGAGGTAGACACCGAACAACCCTTCGAAGAGCTCGACCGCTCCGGTGGGATTGGAGAGCACCAGGACCCCGGCGATCATGCCGAGCACCCCGACGACGATCTTCCATCCCCAGTCGGTGCGGTCGACGAACACACTGAACACCAGGAAAGCCCCGTGGATCAGCCACCAAAGTCCGAGGATGACGGCGAGCAGCGCCAGAGCCTCCTCCTGACGGATCAGAAGGATGAGGCCGAAGATGACACCGGTGATCCCTCCCAGGAGGAAGGCGTAGTTCACGGATCGATCGGGCGTTGTGGTTATTGCCATCTCGCATTCCTTGTGGAGACCAACTCAGATCTGGGGATGACACGCTAATCAAGGGGAGGCAGGTGGTGCCGGCTCGATCCGATTAGGTTCGGGTGGTGCCTTCATTTCGCAGCCGGCGTGTGGTCTTGCCTGACGGCCTTCGGGCGGCGACGGTGCACCATGAAGGCGGCGTCGTCGTCGACATCGGGCAAGGAGCAGCCGACGAGGACTTCGGGGAGTTGGTGGTCATGCCGGGCCTGGTCGACTCCCACGTCCACGTCAACGAGCCGGGTCGGGAAAGCTGGGAAGGCTTTCGAACTGCGACCAGGGCGGCGGCCGCGGGAGGCACCACCACCATCGTGGACATGCCTCTCAACTCCATCCCGCCAACCGTGGACCCGGAGGCGCTCGCTGCCAAGCGGACCGCGGCGGCAGGCGGGATCGCAGTTGACGTGGCCTTTTGGGGTGGCCTGATCCCCGGCTCGGAGCCCTGGGTGGAGAGTCTGGTCGGCGCAGGGGTGTGTGGTTTCAAGTCGTTTCTGGTCGATTCGGGGGTGCCGGAGTTCCCCCCGATGACCTTGAGCGGCCTGGAGGCGGTCCTCCCTGAACTGGCACGTCTCGGGGTCCCACTCCTGTTGCATGCCGAGGACCCAATTCGTCTTCATCAAATGTCTGGTGATACCCGCAGCTACCGGACCTACCTCGAGTCGCGTCCTCCCGAAAGCGAGGGGGAGGCGGTTGGCCAGGCCGTGGGGCTCTCGGCCCGAACCGGTGGTCAGATCCATGTTCTCCATGTGTCATCAGCCGATGCGACCGACATGCTTCGTGGGGCCGGGCCCGAACTGAGCGCTGAGACCTGTCCCCACTATCTCACCTTCTCCGCCGAGGAGATCGGGTCGGGGGCCACCGAGTTCAAATGTGCGCCGCCGATCAGGGCCCGGGTGCATCGTGAGGCCCTCTGGGAGGCGCTCGCCGACGGCACCCTGGTGATGATCGTCTCCGATCACTCACCGGCGCCTCCCGAGCTCAAGGCGGCCGAGAGTGGTGACTTCAGCACGGCGTGGGGCGGTATCAGCTCGCTGCAGATCCGGCTGCAGGTCATCTGGACGGAGGCAAGCCGCCGAGGCTTTGGTTTCGAGCGTTTAGTCGAATGGCTTTCCACGGCCCCTGCCCGTCTCGCTGGTCTCGACCGGAAAGGCTCCATCGAGAACGGAAAGGACGCAGACTTCCTGGTTTGGGATCCCGACGGCGTCACCCAAGTGGTCGGCTCCGGTTTGGAGCATCGACATTCGCTCACCCCTTACGAGGGCATGCGCCTTCGGGGGAAAGTGGAGAAGGTGACGCTGGGTGGGCAGACTCTTTACGAGGCGGACACCGGAGTCCTCGGGTGTGGAGGCAGGATGCTGGAGCGCGGATGGTCGACCTGATATCGAGCCCCGTTGGGGGAAGGATCGTCGACTACAACGACGAGTTCTTTGCCCCGGCGTCGAATCTGATCTCCCCAGGTGACCCGATCTCGAACTCGAAGTACACCGATCGGGGGAAATGGATGGATGGATGGGAGACCCGGAGGAGGCGGGAGCCCGGTCATGATTGGTGTGTGATCGCGCTCGGGGTGCCGGGACGCATCGAGAGGGTGACGGTGGACACTTCGTTCTTCACCGGCAACTACCCCGAATCTTTCTCCCTCGAGGGTTGCGGGGATGACGACGACACCCACCTTGCCGATGCGGATTGGGAGGAGATCCTTCCCCAGACCCTGTTGTCGGGCGATTCACTAGCCAGCTTCGTGGCGGGCAACCCTCACCGTTTCACCCATGTCCGGCTCAATATCTTCCCCGACGGCGGCGTGGCCAGGCTCCGGGTCGAGGGAGCGCCGATTCCCTCTCAGGCTCAGCTCTGCCCCGGCGAAGAGCCGATCGACCTGCTTTCGATGCTGGTTGGCGGGGAGGCGATGGACGCCTCCGATCTTCACTATTCGCCTCCCTCCAACTTGCTCCGACCCACCGAGCCGGCGGGGATGTGGGATGGCTGGGAGACCAAGCGAAGAAGGGGCCCTGGCAACGACTGGGTCGAATTCCGGCTGGGGCTGCCCGGAACCATCGAGGGCGTCGTCATCGACACCCGGCATTTCAAGGGCAACGCCCCGGGATGGGTGTCCATCCTGGTCTCGGAAGACGGAACCTGGTGGGCACCGGTTCTGGATCGGGTGCCAGTCGATGCTGATGATGTCGCCCTGCTCGACCTGGCGGCTCCTACCCATGCCGGCTACCTGCGGGTGGATATCCATCCCGATGGGGGCCTGGCCAGGGTCAGGGCATTGGGTCGTCCCGATCGCCGAGCAGTCGTCGAGAGGCGGGTGGGCTATCTGAACTCACTGACCGGGTCGGCTTCAGGGCGGTTCTTCCAAACCGCCTGCGTCTCGAGTTCCTGGGTGGAATCGATGTCGGCCGGCCGGCCCTTTGAGGATCTGGAGGGGGTCCTCGCCGCCGCCGCGACGGCATTCGATCTCATGGTGGAGACCGACTGGCTGGAAGCCTTCGCCGGGCACCCCCGGATTGGGGAAGAGGGGGACGACACCGCCAATCGGGAGCAGGCCGGGGTAGTAGGTGCGGAGGCGGAGACACTCGCAGCCCTCACCGAGGCCAACCGTCGCTACGAGGAGCGGTTCGGTTTCACCTATATCGTCTATGCCTCGGACAAGACAGCCGAGGAAATGTTGGCCCTCGCAGAATCGCGGCTCGCAAGCACCCGGGAGCAGGAGCTCGCAGTCGCCGCTGACGAGCAAAGGGCGATCACCGCCACCAGACTTCGAACAATGCTCTGTGAAGGAGAACAAAGGTGACTTCCGTCAGTACCCATGTCCTCGATACCGCCACCGGCGAGCCGGCAGTGGGCATCAGCGTGACTCTCGAGCGGTCCGTCGATGGCGGATGGCAATACATGTCGGAGGGCAGCACCGATGTCAACGGTCGAATCGTGATGCTGGCCGGGGCCGTGTTCACCGGCGTCTATCGGCTGGTGTTTGCCACCGGGGACGCCGGTAGTGTCTTCTATCCCCAGGTCCACATCGTGGTCGCATTGGACGAAGAGCAGGATCACTACCACCTCCCACTCCTTCTCAGCCCCTATGGGTACACCACCTATCGGGGTGCCTGACAGTGGCCCGTCTAGGCGCGAACCGGTGGGGCAAGTCCGAGATCCGGGTCTCGAAGATCCACCGGGGCGACACCAGCGACGATTTCTCAGATGTCACCGTTCAGGTGCTGCTCCAAGGTGATGTCGAAACCGCCCACACCGCCGGGGACAACCGGGTGGTTCTCCCCACCGACACCATGCGCAACACCGTCTACGGCCTGGCCCAGGAGCATCTTGGTCGGGATCTCGAAGGTTTCGCCGCGATCCTCTGCGAGCGGTTCCTGACTCGCCCCGATATCGGAGTGGCGACCGTCACCGTGGCCGAGCGACGGTGGCAGCGGGTGTTCGAGACCGGTTTCGTGGGCGGTGGCTCCGAGCGCCGGGTCGCGAAGGTGTCCGTCGGCCCCGGGGAATCAGGGACCTGGGCAGGGATCGAAGGCCTGGTGGTGCTCAAGACGAGGGGCTCGGCGTTCACCGGCTTCCCTCGAGACGAGTTCACGATCCTGCCCGAGGCCACCGATCGGGTCCTGGCCACCTCCGTTTCCGCCAACTGGCGCTATGACCCGGTTCCCGGCGACACCACGGAAGCGTGGGAGAAGGTCCGGCGAGTCCTGGTGGAGAGGTTCTTCTCCGACTGGTCGGCGTCGGTGCAACACCAGGGATGGTTGATGGGCGAGGCGGTGTTGGCGGCGGTCCCCGAGATGGCGGAGATCACCCTGCATATGCCCAACCAGCATCATCTTGCCTTCGATCTCACCAGATTCGGGATGACCGACGAAGGCGTCGTGTTCCAGCCAGTTTCTGAGCCGTACGGTGACATCAGCCTCACCGTCGAGCGGTAGACATCGATGGACCTGTCCCAGGACCTGGCGCTGATCTTCCTGCTGATCGGGCTCTTCGCCTTTTCGATGTTCATCTCGGCCGCGGAGACGGCCTTCCTTCGGATACCGGCGGTCCGGGTCCACACCCTGGCCGAGGAGGGGAGCCGTTCGGCCAAGAAACTCGCCCAACTCACCGAGAAGCTGCCGGAGGTGCTCAACGCCATCCTGTTGGCCGCTCTCCTGTCCCAGATCGGGGCGGCCACCGTGGCCGGGATACTGGCGGCCCAAACGTGGGATGCGGTCGGGGTCACGATCGCCTCGGCGGTGCTCACCTTCCTCCTCTACATCTACGCCGAGGCCATTCCCAAGACCTACGCGGTCCATCACCCCGATCGGGTGGCCCTCGCCCTGGCCTATCCGCTGGCGGTGGTGGTGACCGTGCTTCGCCCGCTGGTCAAGATCCTGGTTTGGGTCGCCGACATCCAGATGCCAGGAAAGGGGGTGGTCACCTCCCCGACCATCACCGAGAACGAGTTGAGGATGCTCGCTTCGAGAGCGGCCATCGAAGGCGAGATCACTTCCGACGACCTGGAGTTGATCGAGCGGGCGTTCAGGATTGGTGATCGCCAGGTAGACGACATCATGGTCCCCCGTCCCGACATCGTCGCAGTCGACGGAAACTCGTCGGTCGCCTTCGCGCTGCAGGCTGCCCTGACCGCCGGGCACCGCAGGGTGCCGATCTTCGAGGGCAGCATCGACAACATCACCGGGGTCGTGAAACTGCACAATCTGATCCAGGTGCCGGAGGATCGCCGCGCCGACCTTCCGGTGTCCCGGTTGAGCGAAGAGGTGCTGGTCGTCCCGGAGTCCAAACGGGTCCTGGGGTTGCTCACCGAGATGCAGGAGGCGGGCACCCACCTGGCGGTGGTGGTCGACGAGTATGGGAGCACGGCAGGCCTGGTCACCATCGAGGACATCGCCGAGGAGGTGTTGGGCTCGATCAGTGAGGGCCCCGACGAGGCAGATGTGGTGGTTGTGGCCGAAGGCGAGTGGTTGATCGACGCCTCCCTGCCCGTCGAGGACCTTTCTGAGATCCTCGACGAGGATCTCGACGACACCGACTGGAACACGGCGGCTGGGTTGGTGTTGAGCCTGCTCGGGCGTCTGCCTCACGTCGGCGACGAGGTGGTCTACGGCCACCATGTGCTCCGGGTGGTGAGCGTCCGTGGGCGCCGGATCACCAGGATTCAGGTCAGGCGAATCCGCAAATCGTGATCAGCGCTCAGCTTCTGCCTTCCAGGATCCTGAGAAAGGACCTGGTCCGCAGCTCTTCGAGGGTCAGGCCGGACCTGGCGATCGCCTCATCCTCAGTGACCGCCCCGCAGTTGATGGCGCGCAGGAAGTAGTTCAAGAGGCCTTGCCCGGTGGCGGCGTCGTCGAATACCTCACCGACCAACGTGGCCTTCGCCGCCGAGTCGACGAAGTTCGACAGCCGCTCCCCGGCCTGGTCCAGGCCTTCGAGGAAGAACGAATAGACCGCGGCATAACGGGTCGGGAGTTGTGCCGGGTGGAGGTCCCAGCCCTGGTAGTAGGCGTGAGTCAGCGAATGGCGGATGTGGTCGTAGTGGAGCTTCATAGCCCCATGGACACTCCGCTCGTTCTCCTCCCTGTCGGCCTCGGTCAGATCGTCGCCACGATGGATCGGCACCGGCATCATGTTGGTGGCGCCGTCCGAGAGCCAGACCCCGGAACCGGCCAGGCTCACCTGAAGGGCGTGTCGTGCGAAATCACACGCCGGATGGGTCATGGTTTGGTAGGCGGCGGTGATGCTCATCGAGGCGGTGTAGTCGTAGGTGCCGAAATGCGCCCCTCTCACCCGACCCCCGCCGGCGTCGACGAGCTTGCGGACCCCGCTCCTCCCGTCCTTGTCGATCACAGTTTGTGGGGTCTCCACCATCAGTTCCATCGGGATCGGGTCGAGTCCCAGGCCCTGCTCCAACTCCGCTAGGGCCTCGGCCAGGACGATCACCTGCTCGGAGTGCTGGATCTTGGGCAGAGTGACCACGAAGCCGTCGGGCAGGCGGCCCGAGCTCTCGGCCAGGGTGGTCACGAAGATGTCGAGGGTGCGAAGGGCCCTTCGTTGCAGTTCTCCGGACAGTGACTTGATCCTGATCCCGATGAACGGCGACAAACTGCTGTTGGCCATCCCGCTCGCCACCTCGAGGGCTGACGTCCGGGCGTGACCGTCCTCCTCATCATCCGGGCGGTGGCCGTACCCGTCTTCGAAGTCGAGTCTGAAGTCCTCCACCGCCTCCGTGGCGAGCTTCTCCCCGACCTGGGTGTGGATCTTCCCGCTGAAAGCGGGGTCGATCCCCAGGACCCGGACCATGTCGTCGGCACCGGGCATCCAGCGGTCCAATGCCGCCCGCGCCAGCTCACCCAGCCGTCCCGGTGTGGTGGCGGCGAAGAGATGGGCTCCGCCGTACACGGTATGGACCGGTTGACGATCCGGTCGCTCACCGGGGAACTCGGTCCTGACCTGGGTGGCGACCCGGTCGAGGCGGGCGCCCCAGTTCGTCAGGGAGTCTTCATGCAGTGTCATTGTGGGGGCGACTCTATGGCCGCCGGTAGCGTGGTGATGATGGGAACACTGCTGGTTCACCACGCACGCGTCCTGGTGACCATGGACGATGCGGAGATCGAGGACGCCGCCATCTTCGTGCGTGACGGTTGGATCGAGGCGGTCGGGCCCAGCGCGGATCTGCCCCACAGCGCCGACGAAACGGTAGACCTCTCGGGGCACGTCGTCCTTCCCGGTCTGGTCAACACCCATCACCATCTCTATCAGACCCTGACCCGGGTGGTACCGGGAGCCCAGGACGCCGGTCTCTTCCAATGGCTGCGGACGCTGTATCCGATCTGGGCCCGGATGACCCCGGACCACGTTCGGGTCGCCACCACTGTGGGCCTGGCGGAACTGGCCTTGAGCGGATGCACCACGGTCTTCGATCACCAATACCTCTGGCCCAACGGGTCGAGGGTCGACGACCAGATCGAGGGCGCCGAGCCGGTGGGGCTCCGGTTCCATGTCTCCCGGGGGTCGATGAGCCTCGGCGAATCTGGTGGCGGTCTACCGCCCGACTCGGTCGTCGAAGCCCCCCAACAGATTCTCGAGGATTGTCAGAGGGTCGTCGCCTCCTATCACCAGGCGGGGAGAGGCGCGATGACCTGCGTCGTCCTCGCCCCCTGCTCTCCGTTCTCGGTCACCCCCGATCTGATGCGGGAGACGGCCGATCTGGCACGGCACCTGGGCGTCAGCATGCACACCCATCTTGCCGAGACCGCAGACGAGGAAGAGTTCTGCGGCACCCGTTTCGCCCGCCGACCGGTGGAGCACATGGAGGACCTGGGCTGGGCCGGTCCCGATGTGTGGTACGCCCATGCCGTCCATGTCGCTCCCGACGAGATCACCCGGATGGGCCGTGCCGGCACCGGGGTGGCCCATTGCCCCACCTCGAACATGAGGCTGGCTTCGGGGTTGGCGCCGGTGGTCGGTTATCTCGACGCTGGGGTGCGGGTGGGCCTGGGGGTCGATGGCTCGGCTTCGAACGACTCGTCGAACATGTTGGCCGAAGTGCGTCAGGCACTGCTGTTGAACCGTCTCGCCGTGGCTCCGGGTGTCGGCGAGGGGGCGCAAATGACGGCCCGGGACGCCCTGCGGTTGGCGACCGTGGGTGGCGCCGAGGTCCTGGGGCGGGACGACATCGGCCGTTTGGCACCGGGGATGGCAGCGGATTTCATCGCCATCGACTTGGAACGGATCGAGTTCGCCGGCGCAATTCACGATCCGGTGGCCGCGGTGGTCATGTGCTCCCCGGCGATGATCGATCACTCCTGGGTAGGAGGGCGTCGGGTCGTCGAGGACCGCCAACTGGCGGGGGTCGATATCGGGGCTCTCGTGGCCGAGCACAACCGGCTGGCCAGGGCCCTGGTCGGGTAATTTCTGGTGATGGAAGTTCGACACCCCACATCTGTCGACCAGGCGGTCGCGGCCATGGCAGAAGGCGCGGTGGCCCTGGCGGGTGGGACGGATCTCATGGTCGAGGTCAACTTCGGGCATGCCCGCCCCATGGATGTCGTCGCACTGCGCCGTGTCGGTGAGCTGGCCGAATGGGAGCCCACCCGGATCGGAGCCGGTGTCACGTGGAGCCGCTTGGAGCGGCATGGCCCGATAGCCCTGGCCCAGGCTGCCCGGACCGTTGGCTCCCCCCAAATCAGGAATGCGGGAACCCTGGGTGGCAACGTGGGCACCGCCAGCCCGGCCGGGGACGGGCTCCCGTTTCTGGCCGCGGTCGACGCCTCGATCGAGCTGGCGGCACCGACTGAGACGAGAACTGTTCCGTGGCATGAGTTCTTCGTCGGTGTGAAGAGGACGGCCCGGGTTGCCGGCGAGCTGATAACCGGGGTGCTGCTCCCCGAAGCCATGCCCGAGCGACAGGCGTTCGGCAAGATCGGTGCCCGCAACGCGATGGTGATCGCAACGGTTTGCTGTGTGGTCACCCGGGACACCTCCGGCGCAACCAGGGTGGCCCTCGGCTCGGTGGCCCCGACTCCGATGCGGGCCTGGCGGGCCGAGGAGATGATCAGTTCCATCGACAAACCCTCGGAAAGCGACCTGACCGAGTTCGCACGACTCGTCTCAGAAGAGGTGAGACCGATCACCGATCACCGCTCCACCGAGGAATACCGCCGTCATGCCGCTGGAGTCCTGGCCCGCCGTCTCCTCGACCGGTGTTTGCGTTGATCGTCGAGTTCACACTCAACGGCAGCCCGACGACGGCGAGGGTGATGAGCCCGGGGAGCGCCCTCGATGTGCTCCGTGACGAATTGGGGGTCTTCGGGCCCAAGAGCGGGTGCGAGCAGGGTGAATGCGGATCGTGCTCGGTGTTGCTCGACGGGGTGGTGGTCTGCTCCTGTCTGCTGATGGCGGGCGATCTCCAGGGCTCGGTGGTGGTCACCGTGGAGGGCGTCGCTGGCGATCAGATTCATCCGGTGCAGACCGCGATGCATGAAGCCGGGGCGGTCCAGTGCGGGTTCTGCACCCCGGGGATAGTGGTGGCAGCGGTCGACTTGTTCGAACATAACCCACATCCCACGGGTGAGGAGATCAAGGAGGCGCTGGCGGGGAACATCTGCCGTTGCACCGGCTACGGGGCCATCGTGCGCGCCCTCGAAGGGCTCTCGGAGGCGGCCGCCCGATGACAACACACACCGATCGTCGGGCAATTCAGGTCGAGGGCACCGTCGGCGAGTCCCCGCTCCGCCCCGACGGGATCGCCAAGCTCAAGGGGGAATTCGAATACGCCCAGGATCTCGAGTCAGAGGGCATGCTGTGGGGGGCGACGGTTCGAAGCCCTCACGCCAGCGCCATCATCGAGTCGATCGACATCGCCCCCGCCCTCTCCATCGGCGGGGTACATGCGGTCCTCACCGCCTCCGACGTGCCCGGTCGGCCATCGTTCGGCCTCGAGCATTCCGACCAACCGGTGCTCGCCGGTGACAAGGTCAGCTTCTGGGGTGAGCCGGTGGCCATCGTGGCCGCCGAGGATGCCGACACCGCACGACTTGCGGCCGCCGCGGTGAATGTCGTCTACCGGGAGCAAGTCCCGCTCATCGACCCCGAGGAGGCCGACCTGCGTGACGAAGTGTTCCGCCGGATGCGAATCCGTCGTGGTGATCAGGAAGTGACCGGCCCGGTCGTCGTCGAGGGCTACTACGAGGTAGGGATGCAGGACCAGGCGCCGCTGGGACCGGAGGCCGGCCTCGCCATCCCCGACGGGCAGGGCGGGGTCGATCTCTACGCCACCAGCCAGTTCGTCCATGTCGACCATGAGCAGATCGTGGCCAGTCTCGGTCTTCGCCGCGAGGCGGTTCGCTCGCATCCGACCGGGATTGGCGGGGCGTTCGGGGCCCGCGAGGACGTCAACCTGCACATCCATCTCTGCATGCTTGCCCTACACACCAACCGCCCGGTGAAGATGGTCTACCGGCGCTCCGAGTCGTTCGCCGGACACGTTCATCGCCACCCCGCACGCATGTGGTACCGGCACACCGCGAATGAAGAGGGACAACTGCTTCGGGTCGAGGCTCGGATCGTGATCGACGGTGGGGCCTATGCCTCGACCACCGCCGCGGTCTTAGCCAACGCCAGCTATTTCGCGGTCGGCCCGTACCGCTGCGACTCGGTGTCGGTGGACGGGGTTGGGGCCCGCACCAACAACCCGCCCTGTGGCGCGATGAGGGGATTCGGCGCGGTCCAGTCGTGCTTCGCCTATGAGGCGCAGATGGATCGCTTGGCGGAAGCGCTGGACATGGATCCGCTCGAATTGCGGAGGCGAAACGTCCTGGCCACCGGTGACGAAATGCCGACCACCGGTCAGCTCATCACCACACCGCTCCCCACCGCCGAGGTGATCGAAACCCTGCGCGCCATGCCTCTTCCCGACGTCGATCGGACGAGTCTTCCCGGGGGCAGCGGGCTCACCTCTGAGCCAAAGGACGTGGTGCGCGGGGTCGGCTATGCGATCGGGATCAAGAACCTCGGGTTCTCGGAGGGCTTCGACGACTACGCCCAGGCACGGGTTCGGCTCACGCCAGAAGGAGCCGTCGTGGAGACGGCCGCCATCGAGGTCGGGCAGGGTCTGGTGACCGTCCTGGCGCAGATCGCCCGCGCTGGGCTCGGGATCTCGAAGGCCGAGGTGCGTCATGTCGACACCTCGAAGATTGGCTCGGCGGGGTCTACATCCGCATCGCGTCAAACCCAGGTCTCGGGCGGCGCCACACTGGAGGCGTCGAGCAGGCTTCGGGAGCGAATCCTCGAACAGCACCAGGGCGACGACCTGAATGACGATGGTGTGTGGAGATCCGGGGCATTGGTTGTGCCGATGGACAATCTGACCCGAGAGGTGTGGGAAGAGACCGTGACTTTCCGTCACCCGGCCACCGAGCGGCCAGATGAGGACGGTCAGGGGGCGGTTCATGCCGACTTCGCAGTGGCCGGTCATCGAGCCGTGGTCGATGTCGACCCCGAGTTGGGGATGGTCAAGGTGGTTCGGGTCGACACTGCCCAGGACGTCGGAAAGGCGCTGAATCCGGACTCGATCCAAGGACAGATCGAAGGTGGGATCATGCAGGGCGTCGGCCTGGCGATCATGGAGGAGCTGGTGCTGGAGAACGGCGTCATCCGCAACCCGAACTTCACCGATTACTTGCTGCCCACGATCCTCGATGCGCCCGATGTTGAGGCGGTGTTGATCGAAGAAGACGGTTCATGGGGCCCATTCGGAGCCAAGGGGGTTGGTGAGCCGCCCACCATTTCCTCGACGGCGGCGGTGGCTGCGGCGATACGCTTGGCGACCGGCAAGCAACTGAATCGGGTCCCGATTCGCCCTCAGGACATCTCGCTGGGAGACAGATGATGAACTTGGATTTGCGCCGGATGATCGACCAGCTGCCAAAGACCGAGCTTCATATCCATATTGAGGGGACGTTGGAACCCGAGTTGTTGCTCGACCTCGCAGCCCGGAACGGTCTCGAACTTCCATTCGAGGATGTCGAAGCCGCACACGCCGCCTACAACTTCACCGATCTCCAGTCGTTTCTCGACATTCTCTACCGGGGAGCAGCGGTCCTGCAGACTCCGGCGGACTTCTACGACTTGATGAAGGGCTATCTGAGGCGGGCGGCAGCCGATGGGGTGCGACACGCCGAGATCTTTTTCGACCCCCAGACTCATACCCAGCGGGGTGTGGAGTTTCCGGTGTTCATGGAGGGCTTCCGGTCTGCCATCGCCGACGCCTCGCGCGAAAGTGGGATCACCGCCGACTTGATTCTGTGCTTCCTTCGCCATCTCTCGGGCGAGGAGGCGGTTGCCACCCTGCGGGAGTCCGAGCCCCATCTCGAGGGGGTGGTGGCGGTGGGTCTGGACTCGACCGAGATCGGCAGGCCGGCGGAGATTTTCGCCGAGGCGTTCTCGCGGGCGCGGGATCTCGGGTTGCGGACGGTGGCCCATGCCGGCGAGGAAGGCCCACCGGAGTACATCACGGCGGCGTTGGATGTGCTCGGCGCCGAGAGAATCGATCATGGGGTCAGCTCGGTTGAGGACTGGGAGGTGGTGCGTCGGCTCAGCGCCGAGGGGATTCCGCTCACGATGTGCCCGATCTCCAATGTGGCTTTGAAGGTGGTGGATCGGATCGAGGATCACCCGCTTCCCCACCTGATCGAGGCCGGGGTCATTGTGACGATCAACTCCGATGATCCGGCCTACTTCGGGGGCTATGTGGGTGACAACTACCAGGCGCTGGCCGAGGGCCTGGCCTTTGACTCCTCCCAGTTCATCGCCCTGGCCCGCAACTCGATTCTCGCCTCGTTCCTCGGCGACGAGCGAAAGACGGCCCTGCTCACCGAGTTGGAGGCCCTCTCCGCGTCGGAATAGCCCCCCTTCGCC
>Ga0209431_10001137_pt1 | contig 22115 bp, 25 predicted proteins | sample RifCSP13_3_FD_184021 | JGI IMG/M metagenome (GOLD analysis project Ga0209431, IMG submission 184021) | Soil microbial communities from Rifle, Colorado - Rifle CSP2_sed 13_3 (SPAdes) (version 2) | ecosystem: Environmental > Terrestrial > Deep subsurface > Rock core/Sediment | place: Rifle...
CACCCACCCCTCAGCCAGGAGCAGCCCCTCCATCTCGTGGAACATCTCGACGAGGGTTTCTCGCCGTCGGATGACGAGGGGAACGATTCCCCAGTAGAGGGCCATGCGGCGCCGCGACTCCTCCCAAGGGGTGAGGGCCAGGATCGGGACCTCGGGGCGGTCCTGGGAGATCAGCCGCGCGGTGAGGCCAGACTCGGTGAAGACGACGATGGCCTTGGCGTGGAGACTCCTGGCGGCCCGGCAGGCGGCGTCGCTGGCCACCACCGGAAAGCTCTTCTCGTCCGCCTGGGGTAATGGAGGCAGACGCAGGTAGGGCTCTGCCTTCAGCGCGATCCGGGTCATCATCTCGACCGCCTCGACCGGGTAGCTCCCGGTGGCCGTCTCCGCCGAAAGCATCACCGCGTCGGTGCCATCGAGGATGGCATTGGCGACATCAGAGGCCTCGGCCCGAGTCGGCCTCGGATGCTCCACCATCGATTCCAGCATCTGGGTTGCGATGATCACCGGGACCTTGTACCGGCGGGCCTGGCGAAGAATAAACTTCTGAAGCACGGGCACCTCCTCGATGGACATCTCCAGCGCGAGATCCCCTCGAGCGACCATGACCCCGGATGCGATCTGCAAGATATCCTCGAGGTTTCGAATGGCCTCCGGCTTCTCCAGCTTGGCGATGACCGGCATCTTGGCCCCCCACGCCCCCAGAAAGTTCTTCACCTCGACCAGGTCGGAGGCGTTCCGGACAAAGGAGGTGGCCACATAATCCACCCCCTGAGCAATCCCGAACTCGAGATCCTCCAGATCTTTCTTGGTCAGCGCGGCTCGCTGCAGTCGCCCGCCGGGGAGACCGATGCCCTTGTGGTTCCGGAGGACTCCTCCCGCCACGACGCGACATCGCACCTCGACGCCGTCGCTGGCCACCACCTTCAGTTGAATCAGACCATCATCGGCCAGAATCGTATCCCCGGGCCGAACCTCTCCGAAGAAGTCGGGGGATGGGGCGTGGGCACGCTCAGCGGTTCCCAGGATGGGCTGGCTCGTGATGACAAACTCGGCCCCCGTTCGGAGCAGCGCCGCTCCACCCTCGAAATCCCCCAGTCGGATCTTGGGCCCGGGAAGGTCCTGGATGATCGCCACCGGCTTTCCGAGTTTCGCCTCGAGGCCTCGTATCCGCTGGATCACCCGTGCGTGCTCCTCGGGGGTGCCATGGGCGAAGTTCAGACGGGCAACGTCCATGCCGGCGAGAATCAGACGCTCGAGAACCTCTTCCGACTCGCTGGCGGGTCCGATCGTACAGACGATCTTGGTTCGGCGCACTTCTCCGCTTCTTTCGGACGCCATCATCCCCCCCCTCTCGACTGCTCAACGAATATCACACATTGGCCACGGCCACAAACGGAATGACAGGAATGGGACGGGCTCCAGAACGTGGGGATCAAAGAGACGTGGGGAGGATTAGGGCCGCTGCTGGATAACCTGGCAGGCCTTCAAGGCCGAGGAGGGATCAATGGTTCTGATCACGCTTTCGGCTTCCGCCAGATCGAGGCCATTGACGGAAGGGCATCCCCCGTCTCATTGTACGCGGTGGCCGCCTCGACCTGATACCCGTCCTGCCGAAGCCGCGCCATCAGGGTGTCCGCATCCTTGGCCCGCATCCCTTTCGGGGCGGCTCCGCGCCGGAAGGCATTTGTGACGAACTCGAATCCCTGGTCCATCAGGCGGCGGATGCCGGCGTCCCGGGCCACCATCAGTTTCAGATACGCCTCTCGCCCGTAATCGCCCCCCACGATCGCCTCACTCGGAGCGGGAGGCACGGCGGCGCCGTGGAAGCCACCGGGGCACGTGCTGCTGATACACCCGGTAGGCATCGCCAAAGCGTACCTGCAATCCCGGCTCCTCAGCGGCAACCACGTACCAGCGTGCCACGCCGACCACGACACCGAGATAGAGCAGGATCGACGCCGATTCGACCAACAGAGCCTCCCCCAACAGAACAGCAAAGGCGCCGACGAGCATGGGGTGTCGTACAACCTGGTAGGGCCCGGCGAGGACAAACCGCTGTGGAGGATGCCAGGGGGCCGGCGTGCCCTCACCGCGAGTGACCAAGAGTGTGGCCGACCAGATCCCGAGCCACGTGCCGAGACAGATAGGGACGAGGCCGAACCATCGGAGTGGACCGAGAAAGACCGACCTCGGGTGCCAATCCCACTTCGTGACGAGGAGGGGCAGCAGAACCAGGATCGTGAGGGTGAGGAGCACCACCAAGAGCAAGGTCCACCGGCGGGAGGGCAGACGCCCATCGACATTCACGGCTACCGGCTCTCCCCACTCCTCTCCTGGCGATCACTCACCGTACCCTCAGTCACTCACCGCTGGACCACGACGTTGGTGGTGGTCTTCACGACGGCGGGCAGGGCCTGGATCTTGTCTACCGTATCCCACAGGGCCCCCAGCTCGTCCACCTCGACCATCACGATCACATCGAAGCGTCCGGTGACGACGTCGGCTCGCGTCACGCCGGGCAAGATCATGATCGCCTCCGCCACCTTGAGATCCCGGGCCTTGTTTGCCTCGATAAAGATATATGCCCGCACCATGTTCGTTCCTCACCCGCGAAACCTGGCCGGTTTGATCTTCCGCAGCTTCGGCACCATCTTCCAGATCTTCTGCCGGTCCCTCATCCGAAGACTTGGCGGCTTGCGCCTCGCCCGCTCCTCCCGCGACATGGCCTCTACTCTCCAGGTCAGGATCCACAGCACGTGACACCGCTCGACATAGGCGGCCAGACCCATTGTTGTAGGCCTTTCACCCTACCACCCGGACGCCAAGCGGTCAACGCCGCCCTCGTCAGCACCGGGATCCAGTCGGCGATGAAGACGTTACACTCCGGGGGCTCTTGGCGTGTCGATCCACCGTGACAAGCGTGCTGCCGTCCGGTCTCGTCATGGCTCACCCCCAGGACCCAGATCAAGATAATCGGGCGACTTCTCACTCATCTTGCCTCCTGCTGCTCACCCCTTCTCGACCTGTGCCCCTCACTTATTGTTCTGCCGCCGACCGGCATACGTCACACGGGCAGAGTTGACGAAGGAAATCGAAGGAGTAAATCCCGGTGCTGTGCCCATCACTCCATTTGAAGCTCAAAGCATACCGGCCAACGGGTGAGACGTGAACGATCCGGATCTCTCCCCGGCGGACCACCGGACCGGCGAGAACCTGCAGCCCTCCCTGGGGACTCTTGGCGGTGCGACAGTCGGCACAGGGGCAGACCCTGCGTAGGTCGTCGAAGGGATAGTGGCTTTCATGGCCATCCCGCCAGCGGATGACGAGAAGGCGCCGGGCCTCTTCCAGGCGACACTCCGCGGGATCCGTGTTGAACACCACTCCGATCCCTCCGCAAGCATCTCACGCCACCGCCTTACGCTGATCCACGCGAACAGGCAATTTCAACGTAGCACCAAATTACCCCCAGAGCAAGGCACGGATCTCTCCCTTTGACAGACACGGGTGGACCATGGTAGCGTATTGCCCTAAAATGAACAGGGCTCATGCGGGGGAGAGGAAGGGCACCGTGTACGAGGATATTCCCCATTACAACAAGAAGACCAGAAAGAAGAAACGGCCCCGCCTCATGGCGGTCGTCAACGACGCCTGCACCGGATGTGAGGCGTGCATCCCCTTCTGCCCGGTGGATTGCATTGATCATGAACCGCCCGCGGATTACACTGGCGCGGTCATTCCCCCCGTCCGGATCCGTTGGCACGAGTGCATCGGCTGCCAGATCTGCGCCCGCGTCTGCGAGGGAATGGCCTGGGACGCCATCGACATGATCTCCATCGACCAGTTCGAGGCAGATTTCGAGATTCGGGTCGGAGACCAGCTACATCCGGCCGGGGAGGTTCCCCAGGAAGCAGTGGGCGCCGCGATCTCTGACTAGTGCCGTCCCAACTTATTGCCCCGCACACCGGCAAGGAAGCCCTCGCCGTCACCTCATCACTCCCCCTCGGTCCTCAGACTGTAGCGGATTGCCCGGTTCAGCCAGAATTCGTCTTGCTCCGTTGGTCCTGGTTAGAACCGGGCCCACCGGCGGCTCGCCGCCCGGTGCCGAATACATTGAACCATTGTCTTCAGGCGCTTTCCTTCCCCAAAGGGCTTGACGACCAGCCACCGGAGGGGTAGCGTAGGTTGGGATACTGACATCCCGTGATTGTGGAGGGATGATGGTGTCCGATCCCTCTCCGCCACAGCCGGTCATCTCAGCGCTCGAGCCCTCGGCAGGGGTCGAAGGGGGAACCATCGTCATCGTCGGGGCCGGGTTTCTGAGCGGTAACAGACGGCCCCTGATCTTTGTCGGCGAAACTGAAGTCCGGGCGTCCATCGTCTCCGACACTCGCCTCGTGTTGCCCATCCCCTCCGATACCAGGACCGGCCCCGTTATCCTCGTGATCGATTCACAGCGCCTTAGCAGTCCCTTCACCATCGGAGAAAAGGTGGCTGCCGACCTTCACCCCGTGGCCAATCCGGTGGTGGACGCGGAGGGGGTCATCTACACCACCATCAGCGGCCGCCGTGGGCAGAAGATGGCATCCCCTCTGGTGCGCATCACTCCCGCCGGGGTCGTCGAGCCCTTTCCTGCGGCGCCGATCAATCCCACAGGGTTAGCCCTGCACCCCGATGGGTCGCTCCTCATCTCGAGCCGATACGAGGGACGCGTCTATCGCATTCTTTCCACAGGGGAGATGGACGTCATCGCACAGGACTTGGGGATTGCGACGGGCCTCTGTCTCGACGAGGCCGGCGTCCTCTATATCGGGGACCGCACGGGAACAGTGTACCGCCTGCCGCCAGGAGGGCGGGTGGAAGGCTTTGCTTCACTTCCGCCCAGCGTCGCTGCTTTCCATTTGGCGCTCGGCCCCGACGGACACCTGTTCGCCACCGCCCCAACCCTCTCCAACGAGGACGTCATTTACCGCATCAACCGCTTTGGCGATGCAGAACCGTACTGGGGGCCCCTCGAAAGACCGCAAGGGTTGATCTTCGATCGGCAGGGTCGCCTCTGGGTAGCGGCGGGGATTAAAGGACAGCGGGGGATCTACCGATTTGAGCGTCCGGAGTCTCCCCGATTGACCGTGACGGGGGCGAATCTCGTCGGCCTCGCATTCACCTCCGACCAGCAGCATCTCATTCTGGCCAGCACCTCGGCGATCTTCCGCCTTGCTCCGCCCGTGTGAGCGCGGCGACGCCCACCCGTATCATCATCCCTCCAACAGGGCCACCAACTCGATCTCGACGAGGGCTCCCAGGGGAAGCTGGGCAACCCCGACGGTAGAGCGGGCGGGGCTCTGCCCTTCGAAATAGCTGGCGTAAATCTGATTCATGACCTGGAAGTGGCTCAGATCGGTGAGGTAGACGGTCGTCTTGACCGCCTGCTTGAAGGAGCTTCCTGCAGCCTCAACGACCGCCTTGAGATTTTCCAGCACCCGTCGCGTCTGGGCCTCGATTCCTCCCTCCACGAGTTTCCCCGTGGCCGGGTCCAAGCCGATCTGTCCCGCCGTGAAGAGAAACCCGTGCGCCTTGACCCCCTGCACGTAGGGCCCCACCGCCTTGGGGGCCTTCTCTGTCGTCACCACCCCTCGCCCCATTGAGTCCTCCTGCCGTACGCAAACTCACCCGCGCCAACTCCCGCCACGCCCACTGCTCACGTGAACGGACGGCTCTCTCGGTTCCGGAGCGTCACTCTACCACACGTCTGTAGACCGGACAACGAGACCGTCGAGTGTGCGCGGCGCGGCTGGGATTCACCGGGACTTCAGGTGTTACTCGGTGAGGGCCTGCACAAGATCGTGCACGGCAGCTGCCGCGTGGGATGGCAGCCCCCCCGCTCTTCGGATCTCTTCAATACTCGCCTGCTGCATGGCCTTGAGGGAACCAAAGTGCCTCAGGAGGGCCTGACGCCGTTTCTCGCCCACCCCAGGGATCTCCTCGAGGATCGAAAGGAGGCCGTGCTTCGCCCGAAGTCTCTTATGGTACGTAATGGCGAAACGATGGGCCTCGTCGCGAAGCTGCTGCAGCACGTGCCTCGCCCGCGACCCTTCGGGGAGCGTAATCGGCACGGGCGAACGGGCATGGTGAATGACCTCCTCCTCCTTGGCCAACGCGATGATGGGCAGATCACGGTGCCCCGACTCCCGCGCGACTGTCAGTGCCACATTGAGCTGTCCCCGTCCTCCGTCGACGAGGATGAGATCGGGCAAGGGGGACTCGGCCACCCTGGCAAACCGCCGCCGAAGCACCTCCTCCAGCATCGCATAGTCATCGGCCCCGGCGACCGTCTTGATCCGATACCGTTTGTACTGCGACCGGTTGGATAAGGCGTCCTCAAAGACCACCTGGGACCCGACTGCCCACATTCCTTGGATGTTGGAGATATCAAAGGCCTCGACCCGATGCGGTGGGTGGGCCAGGCCCAGCACCTCTCGCAACTCCTTCAGTGCCGTCCTGCGGCCAGCCGCCGATTTCAGACTCGCCATGAGGGCGATCTGGGCGTTCTTGACGGCAAGCGCGGCCAAACGAGCCTTGCGACCCCGCTGGGGATGGCGGATGGCCACGCGGTGCCCGGCCCGCTCCAACAGCCAGCGGCCGATCACTTCCGCATCCTCCACGGCGTGGGACGTGAGGACCTCACGGGGGATGGTGTGGCGTCGCAGATAGAACTGCCTGATGAAGGCATCCAAGAGATCTCCCGGCCCGCGGGCCAGTCCCTCACCAAAGGTGAAGGCCTCCCGTCCCACGAGCCGCCCCCGCCGCACCTGGAGCACCTGGATATTGGCCTCGCCTCCTTCCATGCTTACCCCAAAGATGTCCTGCTCCTCACCGCCGGGCGAGAGAACCTTTTGCCCGGCTACCGCTTCCCGCAAAGTAACGAGTTGATCCCGCAGCCTGGCTGCCCGCTCGAACTCGAGCCGTTCCGACGCCTGGCGCATACTCCCTTCGAGCTGCTTGGCCAATTCCCGATCGCGCCCCTCCAAGACCAGGCGGACTCGTTCCACGAGCTGGTCATACTCCGCCTTGCTCACCGACCCCTCGCACGGGCCGAGACAACGGCCGAGATGGTAGTCGAGACAGTGCCGGCGCCCCCGGATATCGAGACATTTTCGCAAGGGGAACGTCCGGTTGACGAGGTGCAGCAGCCGCCACATCGTCGTGGCAGGCACATACGGGCCGAAGTAGAGCGCCTTGTCGTCCTTCACCCGCCGGACCACCTGAAGACGCGGCCAGGGATCCTGAAGGTCCAGCTTGAGAAAGGGGTAGTGCTTGTCATCCTTCAGCACGATGTTGTATCTGGGCTGGCGCTCCTTGACAAGAGTCGACTCTAAGACCAATGCCTCGAGCTCGCTATCGGTCACGATCACCTCTACATCCAGAACCTGCGAGAGAAGCCTCGCCATACGATCCGAGCGCTCTGGTGGCATCTCCCGCCCCTGAAAGTACGACTGGACCCGCTTCCTGATGGAGAGGGCCTTGCCGATGTAGAGGACCTCCCCCTTCTTCCCAGTGAAGAGATAGACCCCGGGGCGGTCCGGCAGAGACTTGATCTTGTCGGAAAGCTCCATGATGTGATCTTGGGCCAACGCGCCAGTGGTGTCAAGCCGCCCGGTAGCGTCAGCGCCGAAGGCGGCCCCGGCGTCCATGAATTCCTTGACTCTAGTTCTATTCTCAAGTTATAAGTCAGACCATCGGGGGAGAAGCGTGACGGGAATCGAGGACAAACGCATTGCGTTCATCGGCGCAGGGAACATGGGCGAGGCCCTGATCAAAGGCCTGCTCGCCGCAGGAAGGGTGCGCCCGGAACAGCTCATAGCGACCGATGTCCGAACGGATCGCCTCGAGACGATCCGGAAGGCGTATCAGGTCGAAGCCCTCACGAACAATGCGGAGGCCGCCACCAAGGCGCAGATCCTGATCCTCGCAGTGAAACCTCAGGTGATGGATGGGGTCCTGACCGGGCTGCGGGGGGCGGTGGCAGAGGATCATCTTTTCCTCTCCATCGCCGCCGGTATCCGAACCGGCTCCATTGAAGCAAAATTTCCCCGCCCGACCCGGGTGATCCGAATTATGCCCAATACGCCCGCCCTTATTCTCGCCGCTGTCAGCGCCATCGCCCCCGGCCGGCACGCCACCCCGGAGGACCTCAAGACCGCCCGACAGATCTTCGAGACCGTGGGTCGGGTCGTTCAGGTCGAGGAAAGGTTGATGGATGCCGTGACCGGCCTGAGCGGGAGCGGACCAGCCTATGTCTTTGTCGTGATCGAGGCCCTCGTGGACGCTGGTGTTCGCATGGGACTTCCCCGAGAGACGGCCACACTGCTCGCGGCGCAGACGGTGCTCGGGGCGGCCCGCATGGTCCTCGAGACCGGAAAGCAACCCGCCAGCCTCAAGGCCATGGTTACCTCGCCCGGGGGTACCACCGTTGCAGGGCTTCACGTTTTGGAACAGGCCGGAGTCCGAGGAACGCTGATGGCCGCGGTCGAGGCGGCAACCCGGCGCGCCCAGGAATTGGGGAGTGAGTAGGCAATGTTCATCTTCGCCAACCTGCTGAGTGCCCTCGCGCAGCTCGTGGGCATTGTCTTCAACATCTATATGTGGATCATCATCATTCGGGCAATCGTCTCGTGGGTCAACCCGGACCCCTACAACCCCTTCGTTCAGTTGCTCTGCCGCACCACCGAGCCAGTCCTGAAGCCGATCCGCCGGGTCCTACCCGTGACGTGGGGGATTGATTTCTCTCCCCTCGTAGCGATCCTGGCGATCATCTTCCTCGACCGATTCCTCGTGGATTCGCTGCGGGAGCTGGCCTGGAGGCTTCGATGACCGATCTGACCCCGATCGATATCACGCAGCGCGAATTTCGGCGGCGCTTTCGAGGACTGGACCCGGTCGAGGTAAGGACCTTCTTGGATGGAGTCGCCGAGGAATTGCAGCGTCTCCTCAAGGAGAATGCCTTTAAGGAGGAGCGCATCCAGAAGCTAGAGGCCCAACTCCAGCACTATCATCACCGAGAGAGAGACCTCAAGGAAGCCCTCCTTGCCGTCCACCGCATGGCAGACGAGGCGAAGGAAAAAGCCCGGAAGGAGGCTGACCTGATCCTCAAGGACGCCGAGACCAAGGCAGAAAGGCTCCTGGAGCGCACCAACCTGATGCTGGCCCAACTACAGGGAAGGCTGGGGGACCTGAAGCGACAGAAGATACTCTTCGAGGGCAGGATGCGAGCGGCCATCAAGCTCCACCAAGATCTCCTCGCCGCCGAGGCCGCAGAGGACACCAGTGGGCCTCTCGAACCTAAACCTCCAGGCACGCGGAGCTGACCTCCTTTTCCCCGTGCTCGTCCGGCCGGGGGCCAGGCGGGACGAGATCGTCGGAGTCCGGGAGGGGATCCTCAACGTGTCGGTCAGTGCCCGGCCTGTCGAGGGGGAGGCCAATGCAGCCTGCCGCCGCCTGTTGGCCGATGTCTTGCGCCTTCCCCTGAGCCGAGTCGAGATCATCGCCGGCGCCAACGCCCGCCGCAAGCGAATCCGGCTCCGAAACACCGACGTCGCCATTCTCGACGCACACCTCGCCCCATTCCTCAAGTAAGCTTCCGTAGCTATCAGCCATCAGCAGTCGGCAAACTCCGGCGGCTCTCTATTGTTTTGCCGTGCTGAGAGCTGACCGCTGGCAGCTTGTCTGCTTACGGGGCGAGGGGTGGCCGTCGGGTGTCCACCCGACTGGCCTTCTCATAGGCGTAGGCCGCTCGGAGGAGCGTCCCCTCATCGAAGGGTCGCCCGATCAGCTGGAGCCCTACGGGAAGCCCATCGACCTCCGAACCACACGGCAGAGAGATAGCGGGGAGCCCGGTCAGATTCAAAGGACTGGTGAAGCGGGTGAGCGTCGGTTGGATCCTCTTCTGGACCTCCTGAATCGCGACCGTTTCCGCACCGAGAGGTGGGGCGACGACGGGGAGGGTGGGCGTCACGAGCAGGTCCGCCTGTTGAAAGACGTCGGCAAAGTCTCGGACGAGGCGCCGACGCGCCTGTTGGGCCCGGACGTACTGTGGGGCCGCAATGAACTCTCCCAGCTCCAGCCGCCGCCGGACATCCAGGCCAAGCTCGCGACCACGCCTTCGGAGGAGCCACCCGTGGTTGGCGCTCGCCTCTGTCGCGAGGGTAAAGAACTGTACGCCGGGCGCATGCCGGAGAAATGGCATCGAAACCTCCACCACGCTCGCCCCCACACTCTCTATCACCTGGAGGGCTCCTTGTATGGCCGCCAAGACCCCCGCGTCGATCTCCGCCGGGTCGGTGAAGAAGCCCTTGGGCACCCCGATTCTCACTCCCTCCAAGTCACCCCCGAGCACGCGACTATAGACGGGAACCGGGAGCGGACTGGCGGTGGGATCTCGCGGATCGAGGCCGGCCAGGACTTGAAGGAGCAAAGCTGCATCCTCCACGTTCTTCGTGATCGGACCAACATGGTCTAAGGACCAGGCCAGCGGCAGGACCCCATGGCGGCTGATCCGACCATAGGTCGGCTTCAAACCCACGACACCGCAGCAGGCAGCCGGGATCCGAATCGAACCCCCGGTGTCGGTCCCGAGCGATGCGAGACAGAGGGAGGCGGCCACGGCGGCCGCAGAGCCTCCGCTGCTTCCCCCCGCGATCCGGCTGAGCCTCCAGGGATTCCGCACCGGCCCGAAATGCGGGTTCTCATTGGTGACCCCGTACGCCAGCTCGTGGAGGTTCAGCCTTCCTAAGAGGACCGCGCCAGCCTCCTTGAGACGGCGAATGACCGTCGCATCCTCCCGAGGGACAAAATCCTGGAGGACCCGGCTCCCGGCAGTGGTCGGAAGGCCCGCCTCGAAGAAGAGATCCTTGACCGCGAGCGGGACGCCGTGGAGGGGGCCAAGCGGGTGACGGTGGACGAGGGCATCCTCTGCTTGCCGAGCTGCCTGAATGGCGTTTTCCGCATCCAGGGCAATATAGGCATTGATGCGCTCCCCGTATGCGTCGATCCGATCCAGTACCGCTCGGACAAGTTCAACGGGGGAAAGTTCCTTGCGGTGGATAAGGCTCACCGCCGACGTGACAGAAAGCTCCGCGATCTCACTCCCTGCACGACGCGGTCTGACGCTCGTGGCGCGCGGATCTCCTGACGCTGGCACCGATCCCTCGGGGTGGAAAACGAGGGCAGGCTCCTCCCCATAGCGGGTCTCCTCCTCGAGGGTAGCAAGGGCCTCTTCTATCGCCTCATACGCCTTTTGCCAGGCCCTCGAGTCCTCCTCTCCACCCGGCAGGCGCCTCAGAGCGGCCAGCTCTCGAAACAGTTCTGGGCGGAGGGACATACGATATCCTGCTCTGTGACGAGGGGCCTATTTTTTTGATTCCTCCGGGACCACCGTGAACTCAAAGATGAGGGGATAGGGTGCGGGCCCGGCGTAGAGAGAACTGAAATGGAGGAGAAGGGCCTTGGCATCCTTTGGAAGGGCCGGAAAGATCAGGAGTCCCTCGCGGCTCTGGTCGGGGGGAACCACGAGATACCCGGTAAAGACCCCTCCCTGGGCCGCCTGGAGCAACGCCGGTTTTTCTCCAAAGGTTTGATGCAGATCCATCGCATCCCATGCGGTCGCCGGACGGTTATCCTGATCCTTGAGGACCGCCAACCCCGGATCAAACGTCACCTGGTCCCTGGTCCGATTTTCGATGCGCACCAAGAAGGGAGTGATGGCCTTCTGCATCCCTTGAAAGGGGTTCACCCTGGGAGGACGGCTGCGGAAATACCCATGGACCTCCTCCGGGCCCACGGGCTGCACCGTGACGCTGATCGGCCCGGGGGCTGCAATGATGGCTTGACCGCTGACCGTGTACGTGGGGAGGCGAGGAGGCAACGGACGGATATTTACCTGCTCGGGAGGCGCGGGGCCCACAAACAGACAGCCACCCGCCATCACTGCCGAAAGCAAGGAAAGAAGCCACCACGCATGCGAGGGCGGGCCGGCTCTGCCCGCCCTTTTGCTCCCTCGCACGGGGTGCACTTCTAGACCTGGATGGCCCGGAGGCGCTTGACTCGCTCCTCGACGGAGGGATGGGTGGAGAACAGACGAAGCAGGCTCCTTCCCGAGAGTGGATTCACGATGAACAGATGCGACGTCGCCGGGTTGGCATCGAGGGGAATGCGCTCGGCAGCCATCTGAAGCCGCTCCAAGGCTGAGGCCAGGGCAACGGGCTTCTTTGTGAGGTGGGCGGCCGTTGCATCCGCGAGGAACTCCCGGGTGCGCGAGATGGCCATTTGAATAAGCAGGGCAGCGATCGGGGCCAGCATCGACATGACCAAAAGACCTACGATGCCGCCTCCCCTATCCTCGTCGTCGCGGCCACCCCCGAGAAAGGCCGCCCACCTGGCCATATTGGCGAGCATCATGATCACCCCCGCCAGCGTAGCCGCAACCGCGCTGATCAAGGTGTCCCGGTTCGTGATATGGCCCAACTCATGAGCCAGCACCCCTTCGAGCTGGTCGCGGTTCATGGTCTGCAGGAGCCCTTCGGTCACCGCGACGGCGGCATGCTCCGGGTTCCGCCCGGTGGCAAAGGCGTTCGGGGCCGGGGACGGAACGATCCAGACCTTGGGCATCGGGAGGCGCGCCCGCTGGCTCAGGGATCGGACCAGGCCCACCAGCTCGGGGGCCTCCGCCTCGGTGACCTGCCGCGCCCTGTACATGGCCAGCACGATCTTGTCGGAGTACCAGTAGGCACCGACGTTCAAGACGAGGGCGAAGAGGAAGGCAATCATCATCCCCTGCGTCCCTCCGAAGTAATTTCCGAAGACAATCAGGAGGCCGGTCAAGGCCCCCAAAAGAAACACGGTCTTAAAGGTGTTTCCCATGACTCACGTCTCTCCTGTGATATACCCTGCGGATGCGCTCGAACGTTTCAACCAACGTAGAATATCATCCCACAAGTGTCAAGGGGATTCGGCCTCGCGAGGCGGGACCCGCCGGGTCAAACCCCGCCGCCCGACCGGGACGAGGCCCGGCCCCTGCCGGCGGTGAAGCAGCTCCTCTCCTACCATCCTGAAGACCGTCTCGAAGGTCTCTACCGCCTCCCGGCGCATCTGCTCCATGCGGTCCCGCATGTTGAGGATGACCTCTACTCCGGCAAGATTCACCCCGAGCTCATTCGTGAGGCGCAGGATGAGATCGATCCGATCCAGATCCTCTTCGGAATAGAGGCGCGTGTTCCCCCCGGTCCTCGCCGGCCGGATCAACCCTTCCCGCTCATAGGTCCTGAGGGTCTGGGGGTGTATATCAAACATCTCGGCCACCACGCTGATCATGTAGAGAGGCCTCTTCTTCCTCGGCATATCCACCTCCGGACCCTACGTCTTCAGATCCCGCCTGGGATCCATGGGATTCAACCGGGCGAACTCCCGGAGGAGCTGCTGAGACCGTTCATCGAGATTCTGGGGAACGACCACCTTGACCGTCACGTACTGATCTCCTCGCCCACTCCCTTTGAGATGCGGCACCCCTTTTCCCCTCAAGCGCAGGACCCGGCCACTCGAGGTGCCGGGAGGAATCACCATGGTGGCCATTCCGTCCACCGTCGGAACCTCGACCCGCGCCCCCAGTGTTGCCTCCGTGATGGTAATGGGGATGGTCAAGTAGATATTGTCACCCTTCCGTTCCAGGAGGGGGTGGGGCTGGACCCGGGTCGTCACGTAGAGATCCCCAGGTGGACCCCCATTCCTTCCCGCCTCTCCCATGCCGGCGAGGCGAATCCGCGATCCGGTGTCCACGCCGGGAGGGATCTTGACCTTCAGCTGCTCGGTTCGGTAGACCAGTCCCCGGCCCCCGCAGCTCTGGCACGGCTTGAGGATCACCCTTCCGCTCCCCTGACACCGGGGGCAGGGGGATGCCATGCTCAAGATGCCCCTGGAGACCTGTCGTCGTCCGCTGCCTCCACAGTCGGGACAGGACTGGGGGGCGGATCCGACGGCCGCTCCGCTCCCCTGACAGACCTCGCAGGGACCGTGCTTTTGCACGGTGATTTCGGGTGAGAGCCCTCGGATAGCGTCCTCAAAATTCAGGTCGACAGAGTAATGAAGGTCCTCTCCCTTCTGGGGAGCCGTCGTCGCCCTTGGCTGGCCGCCGAGGATATCCGAAAAGAGATCCCCAATGTCCCCAAACCCACCCCGAGCGAAATCGGCAAAAGGGCCGAAGTCGGATCCGAAGCCGGGACCAGTCCCCTCTGTGGGTGCCGAGGCAAACGGCTGATGGCCAAACTGATCGTACTGGCGGCGCTTGCCCGGATCACTTAGAACTTCGTATGCCTCGTTCACCTCCTTGAACTTCGCCTCGGCCGTTGGATCTCCCGGGTTGACATCGGGGTGATACTTCCGGGCGAGCTTTCGATACGCGCGCTTGATCTCACGCTCCGAGGCGTTCCGAGGAACCCCCAGGACCTCATAGTAATCCCGCTTGGTCATCGCGATCTACCCGGAAAAGGATAAAAGGGCCCACCCCCTCCTCCAGAAAGGTCATGGGCCCTGAACTTCCGCAACGCCCTAGGCAGCTTCCACCTTGATGGTGCGCGGCCTCGCCTCCTCCTTCTTGGGGAGACGAATCTCCAAGACCCCCTCCCGGTAGGTGGCCTTGACCCCGCCGGTGTCCACCACCGAGGAGAGGCTGAGCGTGCGATGGAACGGACCGGTGAAGCGCTCCCGCCAATGGTAGCTCTCCTTCTTCACCTTCGCGTCCGGCTTCCGTTCGCCACGGAGCGTGAGGATATTATCGTGGATGGATACCCCGATCTCCTCCTGCCGCAGTCCGGGGAGCTCTGCCCGGATCACGAAGGCGTCTTGCGCCTCGTAGACGTCCACAAGAGGGACCCATGTCGCCTCCCTCCGGTACGCCTCCCCGCGACGGCGGCCGAGGAAGGTGTCCAACACATCCTGAATCGCCAGGGCGTCGGCAAGAGGGTTCTCGCTGCCGACCCGAGAAAATACCGCATTCGCTGTCATTGTATTCTTACGCCTCCTTTCGTCTCACGACCGCCCCGACGAGCGCAGAGTGCCGCCATGAAATCGACCCGGCGCCCCGCGCGCAGGGCTATTTCACCTCGATCTTGATCTGCTTCGGCTTGGCCTCTTCAGCCTTAGGGATACTCACGTCCAAGACCCCGTCTTTGAAGACGGCCCGGATCCTGTCGGCCTGAACAGCGGCCGGCAGGGTGAAGGCCCGTTGGAAGCCCCCGTACGCCCGCTCCACTCGAAGATAGTTCCCTTCCTTGACCTCCTTCTCCGAGCGCCGCTCGCCCTTGAGGGTCAGGACGTTGTCCCGGACCTGGATGTCAATGTCGTCCTTGCTGAGGCCGGGCAACTCTGCCTGCAGGACGATACTGTCGGGCGTCTCATAGATATCCACGGCCGGTGCCCAGGTCCCGGCCGCCATCCCCTCTCGTTCTCCCCGAGAGCGGTCCAATGTCTGCTCAAAGAGTCGATTCATGCGCTCCTGGAGCGAGACTAAGCCTTGAAACGGATCCCACCGCACAATTCCCATTGCGACCTCCCTCCTTTCTCCTGCTACACCCTGCCTGTTACTTCTTGTCGCCACCGAGATCCTCAAACTCGGCGTCCACCACCTCTCCTTCGGTCGGGCGATCGCCACCCTTCGCCTGCTCGCCAGCCTGGGCGCCGGTCCCCTGCTGCTGGCTTTCGGTCCGCCGATACATGGCCTCGGCCATTTTGTGAGACGCCTTCGTGATCTGCTCGATGGCCTGACGGACTTGATCAGCCTTTCCGGATTCAAGGGCCTTCTTCCCCTCCTGCAAGGCCGCCTCGATGCCGGAGATCTCACCCATGGGGATCTTCTCCCGGTTTTCGTTGAGCATCTTTTCCGTCGTATAGACGAGAGAGTCGAGCTGGTTCCGGGCCTCGATCTCCTGCCGACGCTGCTTATCTTCGGCGCCGTGGGCCTCGGCCTCTTTCACCATCCGATCGATCTCGTCCTTGCCCAAACCGCTGGAATGGGTGATGGTGATCCTTTGCTCCTTGCTCGTGGCCGTATCCTTCGCGCCGACATTCAGGATGCCATTGGCATCGATGTCGAACGTCACCTCGACCTGAGGAACTCCCCTGGGGGCCGGCGGGATCCCGACCAAGTGGAACCGGCCGAGGGTCCGGTTGTCCCGAGCCATCTCACGCTCCCCCTGCAGCACATGGACCTCGACCGAGGTCTGATTGTCCGCCGCGGTCGTGAAGACCTCACTCTTGCGCGTCGGGATGGTGGTATTCCTGTCGATGAGTCTCGTCAGCACGCCACCCAGGGTCTCGATCCCGAGGGACAGCGGCGTCACATCCAGGAGCACCACATCCCGAACCTCGCCACCGAGCACGCCGGCTTGAATGGCAGCACCGATCGCCACCACCTCGTCCGGATTGACCCCGCGGTGCGGGTCCTTGCCAAAGGGGTCCTTCACCACCTGCTGCACCCGGGGCATCCGGGTCTGTCCTCCCACCAGGATCACCTCGTCGATCTGACCGGGCTTGATCTTGGCATCCTCCAAGCACTGGCGGACGGGACCCAAGGTCCGATCGATCAGATCCTCCACCAGTTGTTCCAGCTTCGACCGCGTCAGCTTCATGCTCAGATGCTTGGGCCCCGAGGCGTCGGCGGTGATGAAGGGGAGATTGATCTCGGTCTCCATGACCGTGGACAGCTCACACTTGGCTTTCTCTGCCGCCTCCTTCAGGCGTTGCAGCGCCATCCGATCCTTGCTGAGGTCAATCCCCTGGTCCTTCTTGAACTCGGCGACGATCCAGTCGATGATCCGCTGGTCGAAGTCGTCGCCGCCCAGATGCGTATCCCCGTTGGTGGCCTTGACCTCAAAGACCCCCTCCCCGATCTCGAGCACCGAGATGTCAAAGGTCCCGCCCCCGAGATCGAAAACCGCGATCTTCTGGTCCTTCTTCTTGTCCAGGCCGTAGGCCAGGGCGGCGGCTGTCGGCTCGTTGATGATCCGCAGGACCTCGAGTCCCGCAATCGCTCCTGCATCCTTCGTCGCCTGCCGCTGACTATCGTTAAAGTAGGCAGGCGCGGTGATGACCGCCTTGGTGACCTTGTCCCCCAGGTAGGCCTCGGCATCGGTCTTGAGCTTCTGCAGGATCATGGCCGAGATCTCGGGGGGTGAATACTGCTTGTCGCGCGCTTCGACCCGGGCATCCCCACCGGGGCCCTTGACGACCTTGTACGGAACGAGCTTAATTTCCTGGAGGACCTCCTCGTACCGGCGGCCCATGAAGCGTTTGATCGAAAAGATCGTATTCTCGGGATTCGTGATCGCCTGACGCTTGGCCACCTGGCCCACCAGGCGTTCCCCATCCTTCGTAAAGGCCACCACCGACGGGGTAAGCCTCGCCCCCTCCGCATTGGGGATAACAACAGGTTCTCCCCCCTCCATAACCGCCACGACCGAGTTCGTCGTTCCGAGATCAATCCCAATCACCTTAGCCACCTCTGGGCCTCCTTCTTGGTTAGTGATGAATGTCAAAGCCTGAACCTTATTCGATCCATAGTATAAAACTTGAGTCAATATTTGTCAAGTATATAGACATAGATTTAACCAGTTGATTCTTTTGGCTCTATGATCATGGGGAGGGTATGGGAGTCATCTACGTTCGGAATGTGACAGAGGTCGTCCGTCGGCCTGAGCGAGGGTCTCGCCGCCGGCTTTCGCTGAATCAGCAGGACGGAGCGAAGGCAAGACGAGCTTGACAGGCCTCCACCTTTCTCCTAGAGTAGGAAGGCTTCTGAGGCGGGCAGGGGGAAAGACACCTCGCCCTTGACGGCCGCCGCCCTCGCCACAGCACCCGTTGCCCGATCTTGGCCCAAGTGACCCCAGTGGCGGACTCCGACGAAGAGGTGCAGCACCCAATGTCGGACCTTGAGGCGTCGGCAAAACATATCGTTTTCTTTATCACCACCGCCTCGGCCGAGGAAGGAGAGAGGATCGCCAGGTCTTTGCTGGAGGAGCGTCTCGCCGCCTGCGTCAATATCGTCCCCGCCGTTCGGTCCTTCTTTTGGTGGGAGGGGAAGGTCCAGGAGGAGGCAGAAGTGCTGCTCATCGGCAAGGGGCGGGCCGATCTCTTCCCAAAAGTGCAGGGCCTGGTGAGAGCGCTCCACTCATACACCGTCCCTGAGATCATTTCCTTCCCTATCACCTCTGGCCTGCCGGATTACCTGTCGTGGATCGACGACTCCACCCTCCCCCCCGGGTTCCGGTGAATGCGCCTCGATTTCCACCCATACAGCAGAAGCCTTCTGGCCAATTCAGCCTCATCCTGGCTGGCGAGCTAGCCTGGGGGACTACTCGTCTGGGGGCTTGGCAAGTCCTGACGGAGGCACAGCTCGTGCCGAAGCGGGTCGTGGGATCAGCATCGGGGCGATCATCGGTGCCTGACTCTGCAAAGAAGGGGGCAGCGGGGAGGCCCTGAGGAGTCTCCGCGACTTGGCACGGACCATGCAAAGCGACCTCTGCGCCACGGGAGGGAGTTTCTGGGATGTATGCGGAGAGTGAGTCGCACGTGCTTCTGGCCTTTGAGGCGCTTGACTTGATAGAGGAAGAAGGGTATAAGGCCACCCAATGCGTTCTTCCCGCCCTCCTGCACGTACTGAGGCGCCTGGGCGGGCGAAACCCGTCCGCCTCGACACTCCAGGGAGGACCGGGTGGATCGTAATTCTGTCCTCGCATGGTGGGTCCCGATCGGTGGTATTCTTCTCCTCACGGGATGCGCCCTGTCCCCTTCGCCCATCGGCCCCTCCCCTCCCGGACAGCAGAGGTCCCACCACCCCTCGCTCATTTGCTGTGCCGCTGCTGACGCTCCACTTGCTCCCTTACAACCATCCAAGCCTGCCATCGCCGTACCATCGCCCGTCGCGCCCTTGTGGGCGATTGACGGGAAAGACGGCCGATCAGAGGATCCCCTTGTAATAGAGGTCCAGGAGCTCGTCCAACAGGCCAAACGCGAGTGGGGAGAGGGAAAAGCTCATGAGGCGATCACCCTCCTCACCCGGGCCCGTGCGCTTCTCTCGAGCGACGGGGCTCCTTCGACACCGGACCCGGGGCGCCGCCGAGGACAGTTGCTCGAGGATCTCGAAGCCCTCCTAGACGAGTTGGCCGGTATCCGCGCGATGCATGTGACCCCCTTTGAAGGGGAGGCCTCCCTCGTGAGCCCCGAGGACGTGACGGCCTTGGAGGAGGCAGTGCCACCGGCAGAAAAACCGGAGCTCCCTTCCGACATCCCCCTGGAGATCCGCCACGAGGTTCAGGCCTACATCGAGCTCTTCACCACGAAGAAGCGCGAGTTGACCGGGGAGGCCCTGGAGCGCTCAGGGCGATACCTCCCACTGATGCGCAAGATCTTTGCGGACAAGGCGCTCCCCGAAGACCTGGTGAACTTGGCCTATATCGAGAGTGCATTCAAGCTGTACGCCTACTCACGGGCGAGGGCATCCGGGATATGGCAGTTCATCAAGGGGACGGGCCGCAAGTACGGCCTGAAGATCGATTGGTGGGTGGATGAACGTCGTGATCCGGTGAAGGCCACGGCGGCGGCGGCGCACTATCTGGCGGACCTCTACGCGATGTTCGAGTCCTGGCCCTTAGCCATTGCCGCGTATAACGCGGGGGAGGGCAAGGTTCTCCGGGCCATCAAGCGCCAGGGGACGACCGACTTTTGGAAACTCCATCTCCCCCGAGAGACGAAGTACTATGTGCCGGCCTTCATGGCGATGACCCTCATTGCCAAGAACCCCGAAGCGTACGGCTTCCAGCGCCCCAGCGAGGAGTCGTGGCAGCTTGATCAGGTGGCCCTTTCTCAACAGACGGATCTCCGGCTTCTCGCAAAGGCGGTGGGGCTCAGTACGGAGGAGCTGCGGGACCGGAATCCCGAACTCAATCGGCTCGTCACTCCCCCCCAGGAGGGCTATCTCCTCAATCTCCCCCCAGGAAGCAAGGCCGTCTTCCTCGATGCCCTCGACCGGTTCGTCCAGGCGCGGGGTCCCTCGTGGCGCCAGCACCGGGTTCGACCGGGAGAGTCCCTTTCGACCATCGCCCAGCGGTATGGAACCACGGTCGCGGTCTTGATGGAGATGAACCATTTAGAGAATCCTCACCACATCCGGGCCGGCACCCCTCTCAACGTCCCGGTCCCGGCGTTGACCCTCGCCGAGACCTCCACCACCAAACAGACCACGAACAACAGACCCGCCTCGCACTACAGCCTGTACGTCGTCAAGCCGGGTGATAGCCTCTGGGAAATTGCCAGGACGCACCGGGTCAGTTCCAAGGACCTCGAGCGCTGGAACGACCTGCAGGGATCTCTCATCCATCCCGGCCGTACCCTCCTGATCTATCTGGACTGATCGTCGAGACCTGGTTTTCTCTCCCCCGCCCGTCAGCGAACCCACGGATGGCTCGGACTCTCGGCGCCTCGCCCGAGACGTTGACTCACTCTGCCCCCTATGATATGGGGATGGCAGGAGGACCGCGGTGCGTTTTGGCTCCCTGTCGGGGAAGGTGGACCCGGGCCCTGTGGAGACCCAGGATCTGCTCCGTGTCATCGAGGAATACCGGAAGATCAAAGAGGTCGTCGAAAAGATCCGCTACGGACAGTATCTATAAGATTCGGCCCGAGGCGGCCACGCAAGGGAGGGACGGGTGCGGCCTTCATCCTTCGAGTCGGCCCGGAAGCTCATTCACCTCGTCGGCGGTCTGATCCCCCTCATCTACCTGCTCCTGAACCTCACAAAGTTCCAGGCGCTCCTCATCCTGGGCAGCCTCGCCCTGCCCTTCATCGTGGCAGACGTCCTGCGCCTGCGGTGGCCTGCCCTGAACCCTTGGTTCCTCCGCCTTTTTCAAGGAGCGATGCGACCCGAAGAGGAGAAACGCCTCACCGGATCCACGTATTACCTTGTGGCCTGCTGGTTCACGATCCTGATGTTCGAGCGGACCGTCGCTGCTGCAGCCTTGTTGGTCCTCGCCTGCGCGGACACCGCCGCGTCAGTCGCCGGGCAGGCCATGGGAGGCTACCGGCTCACCAAGGGAAAGACCCTGTCGGGAACAGGTGCCTTCCTGGTGACAGCCTTTCTCGTGACCCTGCCTCTCTTCCCGGCCTCCACCGCCTTCGCAGGGGCCATCGTCGCGGCGGTGACGGAGTGCCTCCCCCTGCCTCTGGATGACAATATCACGGTCCCCCTGGCGGCCGGCATCTCCCTGACACTCTTCCACCCCATGTGAGGAGGCCACCCTCGAGGCTCCCCTTTTCGCCGGCCAGTCGGACGAACTCCAGAACCTCACCGATCTGGAGGATGTAGCTCTCTAGGCTTTCGCGCCCATCGACGACCGCCACGGCCTGGGGGGGGATGTTCAACGCCTGCCTGAGGGCGGCGCGGACCTCTCCGACGCTCCGCCCCGCGATGTTCACATCGAGGGAATGGACCCCGTAGATCACCCGCACCGTTTCCTGGGTCTCCGTGGGGGAGGCCGGACGGACTCGCGTCGCCTGCTTGAGAGGTTCGGTCATTGCTTTCCCTCACGTCTGACTGGGTTGCTCTTTCCCTCGAGGATGTCGAGGTAGACCTCGCCGTATGTGAGTTTCCCTTCGCGAATCCCATAGAAGGCGTTCAGCATGGCCGAGGCAATGGCGAGATTCGCGAAGAGGAGCTGGGGCGAACCGCGCGCCATCAGCTCCTCGCACGACATCTCCGCAGGTGAGCGATCCCGGGGGTTCCGGATCTCCGGATGGTACCGCGTGATCGGGGCGGTCCGGTCCCGACCTCCCTCGCGAATATGAACCTGAACGTTCCCGTCGTTGAAATCATTCCCCCCGGAAATCAACGTGACGGTGGCAAGCTTCTCGCAATAGTCACTCACGACCTTCCGGGTCTTATGGTTATCCACCCCCAGAAAAACCGTGTCACCCTCCTGAACGTGCTCGGTGATGTTGGCCTCGCTGATGTACTGGGGGACGGCCCGGAAGGCCACCCGCTGAAATTCGCGAGCCATCTCGGTCGCCTTGACCTTCGCTTT
>Ga0209431_10001139_pt1 | contig 22106 bp, 29 predicted proteins | sample RifCSP13_3_FD_184021 | JGI IMG/M metagenome (GOLD analysis project Ga0209431, IMG submission 184021) | Soil microbial communities from Rifle, Colorado - Rifle CSP2_sed 13_3 (SPAdes) (version 2) | ecosystem: Environmental > Terrestrial > Deep subsurface > Rock core/Sediment | place: Rifle...
ATCTTCTAATCTACCACCGCTTTCTCCGTGTCCAAAAAGGTCGATTCTGAAAGTGGCGATGGCTTCGCGCTGAAGAATTTCCGAAAGTTTAACTAAATTCTTGGTGTTTTTGTTTGAGCTATGTCCGTGGACCAAAATAAAGACAGGCGAAGTCCTTTTTTCGTCTGGGGTGACCAGTATACCGCAAAGATTTTCTCCAGAGGGATGTCTAAAGAATACTTTTCTCTCCATTGCTGAAGTATATCAAATTGAGGCTATTAGCAGGGGCGGAGGGAATTGAACCCCCAGTCTGGGATTTGGAGTCCCATGGTTTACCGTTAACCGACGCCCCTATATACGCTATTTTACCTTAAATCACTTATAAATGGGAATTATGAGGCTTTGGTCATTCCCAGCTTTTTCGGCCAGGATTCGCCTTTGGGGGTTATCACAAACATCAGTCTGTAATCGGTAATTTTTCTTTTCCTTGATGTTCCTGCCACTTTTATTTCGTTCTCGTCCCACCACCACTTCGAAAAGTCTTTTATCTTAAACTTTCTGTCCACTCCGACAAAGACATGGTAGGGGTCTAAGAGCCTGAGGATGCCTCTTTTTTTATCAATTTTCGTGACAATGCCGTAATGCCCGCTGTCGCCGTCGTCGTTCTCATAAAATACGCCTTGCCATTCCACACCCACCGGGTATTTGTACTTGTTTACCGCAAGGTCAACGTCGCTTATTTTTGTTCCCGTTTTCTTCCAAAGCTGGAATTCTCCTTTTCCCGCAATTCTGGCTGCTTTGGCCATCTCCTTAATGGTTAGACCGAAGTCTTTGATCTTGTTTTTGGCTCTGAGGGATCGAACTATAGCCCTCTGGCTGACCCTTAGGCCCACGAAGGAAAATAGGGCTGCTAGGACTGCGGGGCCGCAGTGGGAGTTGGTAGCCTGCTTGATACGCTTGAGGCTGGGGAATGCCTGACCACCATGGAAAACATCCTCAAGGCTAAGGAGAATTCTGCCCAGCTTCCGAGTAATAGGGTTGCTCTCAAGTCGCATAATTGCCCTATTGTACGGCCTTATGTCAAACTTGTCCATCGGGTCTTTTAAGGAAGATTTTTGGCGTATTTGGAAAGGAGAGATGCCAAGACATCCGAGAATTCAACTCCATGCATATTAAGAACTTCTGTCATTGGAAGTCCTTTATCAGGACCGAATGCGGTATTGGGATTACTGTCTGTGAAGTAAGGAATACCTGTTCCCTCGTCAATTCTTATATCAAACTTTGCGTAATCTTTATGTTGCAGTCCTCCAAATGCTCTGACTGCCAATTTTGTTATCTCATATCTTTCGTCTTCATCAACCTGTGCATACTTATATGCGCTCCATTCTTCATATGATTCAAGACTGGTAAAGAAATGTTTACCGTCCGGTTTTTTTCTAAAAAGTTTCTGGGCCATGAAGACGTGCCTTTTTGTTCCGTCGTCGAATACAACACAAGTCACTTCGGGTCCGTCAATGAACTTTTCCACAACCACCGGAATCTTATAAGTGGAGATAAGCTTATTGGCCCTTAATTTTGCGGCCCTGAAGCTTTCTTTTACCGCGTGGTCGTCAATTCCCACACTTCCCCCGCCCTCGTTGAGTTTGACTATTAAAGGAAGGCCCAAGTCCTCGTCAACCAAGGTTCCTACCCTTCTTATGAACTGAAAGGGAGGAGTGGGAATGTCGTAGGCCATGAGAAGTCTTTTGGTTAGGTTTCTGTTGTTGCCAATGATTAGCCCTTCCATTCCGGCTCCGGTATATGGCATGTTTGCAAGTTCAAGAGCGGCTGGAACGGAAGGCTGAAGCTGGTCTCTGCCTTTTAATGTATCGACAAGATTGATAACCACGTCGGGCTTGTCAACGAGGAGGTTGGTGTAAAAATACTGGTCTCCGGGAAGAGTTCTTACGGGGATTCCCAGCTTTCTTACTTCCTCGGCCACTTCAATGGCCCTTTGCTCGACTTCAACTTCCGCCTCATATGCATCCTTGGTTGCAAAGTTCTCTCTTTCAACCGAAGAATATGCAACCACAACCAATTTAAATTTCTTGAGGGCTTCGTGGTCAACTGCAAGATTTACTTTTCCAGGTGGAGTTTTTTTTACTTTATCCTCGTCTTCGGGCTTTGGGCGGGTCATATCCACTTTTATGATACCATAGGGCTATGAAAGCAAAAAGGAAGGTCTTGGTGGGAGGGGTTTTTGACATTATCCATTACGGCCATATCCATTTCCTGAAAAATGCCAAGAATCTTGGGGATCACCTTGTTGTGGCATTGGAATCGGATAAAAACGTCAGAAGATTAAAGGGCAAAACCCGCCCCATCCACGATCAGGAAAAACGGCGCGAGATGCTTGAGACTTTGAGCTTTGTGGACGAGGTGATAATTCTGGGAGACAAAATGACTGATGCCGACTACAGGAAGCTTGTGGAAACCGTCAAACCTCATACTATTGCTATAACTAAAGGAGATCCTGTTGCCAAAAAGAAAAGAAAACATGCTGAAAAGATCGGGGCAAGGATCGCCGAAATTCCGAAAATCAAAGTCGCCTCAACTTCCCAAATAGCCAAGCTTCTGGGAATTGAATAATCACAACCTATAATGTTTGACTTTTATCCAAAAGGGTGGTATTATCCTCTCGTTCGTTGACTCATTGACGTTCACCCATTGCCACAAAGGAGGCAGATAATGAACTGGTTCAAGCCCAAGGTGACTTTGAACGCTGTGTACACTGTTGCCCGTGCGGCCGGCATCGCGAGCTACTCAGAGGTGCTCGAGAAAGCCCGGTCCAGCGGCCTGGTCCGCGATCAGAATGCTGCGGCCCTTCGCGCGAAAGCTTCCTCAGCCGAGGCGGCAGCCGACGAAGAGTACGAACGCGCGATCGCCGCTGCAGAGCGGAAGAACGAGGAAGACCTCGCACAGGTCGAAGTGACCAGGGTTCAAGCCCGTCAAGAGGCTGCCCAGGCGAAGGATGTTCTCTCGGCAGTCGCCGAGTTTGAACGCGCCATGGGCAAGTAGCGATCAACGAACTGCGGAGAGCAGACAACCAATCTTTTTCACCGGTTGCTCTGCTCTCCCAAGTTCTACTACAATTCCCTTAATGGGACGTCTTCTTATAATCACTGGTTTCTCCGGTTCGGGTAAAGATACCGTCATTGAGAATCTTCTAATCCAAAAAACATCATTCAGGCGTCTTGTCACTTGTGCTGACAGAGCCCCCAGGAAAGGTGAAGTTCATGGAGTTCATTATTATTTTGTCAGTTCGGAGGAGATGGATAGAATGCACGCTTTGGGGGAGCTGGTTGAAAAACCGCTTATGTACGGTACTTCAAGAAAAGCCACACCTAAAAAAGAATTCAGAAGGGTCATTGAGGAGGATGTGTCTCTCATTTGGAGAATTGAGTCTTCCCTAGCCGCTCACGTTGCCTCGGGCCATTTCTTTGATGAACAATTTGCCCCGGAGGACAGTACTATTCTTAAAAGGTCTTCGACTGTTGTTTTCCTCACTGCAAAAAAACACGAATTAGCTTCAAGAAGAAAGCGGCGGGACAAAGAGAAATATAATCCCAAAGAGTTTGCCAAAAGAGATTTCCAGGACAAAAGGATCCTGGCCAAACACGGAAGCTTCTTTAAAAACATTGTTGAAAACAGGGAGGGAGAAATAGATGCGACCGTGGAAGCCGTAATTAAACTTCTTAAGTAAATACTCGTTTGCTTTTTTGTAACAACCTTGTTAGTATTGCCCCGGTAAGCGATCTTTGACTTTCATATCAACTTAAGGAGGAGATATGAACAGATTTAGGCTTTGGTGGACACGTCGGCAAGCAGCCGCTGCGGCTGCAGCCAACCAGATTAGTCTGGCAGACGTCAACACCATAGACGAAGTCACGGGGACAACCCCGCTGACTCAGCGCACGGCCACTGCGGCCGCAAAGCTCGACAAGCGACTGGTCGCCGCCGGAGCCAAGGAGGCAACGCTCTCTGTCCAGTTGGCCAGGGTGAGGCGCAACAAGTTGAACGCCACTCTGGCGCTCGATGCGGTCAACCGCGTCAAGACCAAGACCGGCGGCAAGTAGCAAGTCAGGATCGATTCCGGGAGGTGAGAGACACCAATTCATCAATTAACATCCGATGAAGTCTCTCACCTCCAAGTTCCACTCCAACTGTCAAAGCTTGACTTTCAGTCTCAAAATCCTATAATACCGTCCAAGCACATTAAGCCTATTTTCGAAAGGAGGATGAGCATGTCCAAGAAGGCCGGGAAGGCTAAAAAGGTCAGGAGGGCCAGGGGACCCAAAATCGTGGCGGCAGACCTTACCCTCCAGGAGGTGGAGGAGGTACGGCAATCCGATTGGCTCGTCATCTCAAGACCCCATGCGGTGGGGCGAACCTGGGTATGCACGGACTGCGGCAACGGAAATCTCGAAGGCTGCATGAAGTGCGGCAGTTGCGGGAATCACCGACACTGCGAATAGTACCCGATCTTTGTGTTTTGTCCTGAGCAGGCAACCAATCTTGTTTTTTCATCTTTGCCGGTTGCCTGCTCTTTCTACCCTTGACAAGAAAATTTACACGATATAACTTGGATTAATACCAATGCCCAAGATCTCCAAAGGAAATTCCCCACTTATGATAGTAATCATTGTTGTTTTGGTTTTGGCCCTTTTGGGTATGGCCTATCTTTTCTGGGGCAAGAATCTTTTTACCAAGGTCTCTCCCACCCCCACTCCCCAACCCACAACCACTGTCAGTCCCGGGCCAACGATGTCTCCGGGGGTAACGCCAACTCCTTCGGCAACAAAAACTCCCGCACCCACTGCGACTCCGAAGAAAATGACTGTTACCGTTGGTTCATCATCAGAACTCGACGGTTTCCGCTCGAGTAACGGAGGCGGCAATGCCACTCTTGAAATACGCGCGGGAAGGAATTCGAATCTTGTCACAAGAGGTTTCGTTTCTTTCAAAATACCGTCTGAGCTTTCAGGTAAAAATGTTGTCAAGGCGACTTTAAGACTCTATCAGGGGGAGATCGTTGGAGACCCTTACGGGGCGGGGGGAACTTTGAAAGTTGACCATCTGGACTACGGGAGCAGCCTTGAGAATGCCGATTATTCAGTTTCATCCCTTTCCTCAAACTTTGCGACCTTAACCGCAAATGAATCACTTGAATGGAAGGACGTCAACGTCAAAGACAGATTAATTGAGGACCTTGCAAACGGCAGAACCTATTCCCAGTACAGGATTCACTTCTCAACCGAGAATATCGGCGGGGACGTGACGGGAGACTTCACCTATTTCGAATCCCAGAATAACTCCATGGGAACGGGAAATACTCCACAGCTTGTAATCGAGTATCAATAAAAAGAAGTTTCTTACTTAAGGCGGGCAATGTGGGCGTCAACCATCATGTGGATTAACTCTTCAAATGTCGTTTTCGGCTCCCATCCTAATACTTTTTTTGCTTTGGCCGGGTTTGCAACCAAAGGGCCTGTTTCCGTAGGACGGACAAATCTTTTATCAACCGTCACGTAATCCTCCCAATTGTGCCCGACATAGCCGAAAGCTTCCTCGCAGAGTTCCTGAATCGTGTGGGTCTTCCCCGTCCCTATGACAAAATCGTCAGGTTCATCGTGCTGGAGCATCATCCACATCGCCTCAACAAAATCCCCGGTAAAACCCCAATCGCGTTTTGCCTCAAGGTTCCCGAGCGCTACTTTCCCTGCCTTTACGATGGGTTCCCCTTCTTCGTTTAAGAATTCCGAGTTTTTGACACCAAGCTTGGCGCAGGCTGCCGCGTAAGTCACTTTTTGGGTGACAAAGTTCAGGTGTCGCCTTGGGGATTCGTGGTTAAAAAGAATTCCGCAGGCGGCAAACATTTTATAGCTTTCTCTGTAGATTTTCGTCATGGAGTGGGCATAGAGCTTGGAGGCGGCGTAAGGGTTTGCCGGATTAAAGGGAGTTTCCTCGCTTTGGGGGATTTCTTTTACCCAGCCGTACATTTCAGAGGAGCTGGCCTGGTAAAACTTGGCTTTGGGAACCACGTCCCAGACGGCGTCCAAAACCCTATGGGCTCCAAGAGCCGTTATTTCGGCCGTGTGGATAGGTTGCTTGAAACTTTCGGCGGGGTGGGACTGGGCGGCGAGATTGTAAACTTCGTCCGGCTTTACTTTCTGAATTGCCTCCCTTAAGGAAACCGGGTCAACCAAGTCTGCCTGTATGAGGTTTAGCTCATCCTGAATATGGCCGATGTTGTCAAAAACCATATTGCTGGTTTTCCTGACCGTTCCGGCAACTTTATAGCCTTTTTTGAGAAGCAATTCTGCCAGGTAACTGCCGTCCTGGCCGGTAATTCCGGTAATAAGTGCGGTTTTTCTCTCCATATCTTTTATATATTAGCGATAATCACGAGTAAAATCCAGTGAACAATACTCAGAGGCTGGAACATCGAATATGCGAGGATTGAAAGAAAGGCAAATTTTTTACCCGTTTCCCGGGTCTTGATTACAGAATAAAGCCAAAAACAAAAGAGTGTGAGCCCAATAGCCCCCGACCACATGGCGATGTCAACAAAAAGGTTGTGGGATCTGTCAACAATAAGTTCCGAAAGGGGAAAACCCGACTGGTAAAAAGCGTCGTTAAATACCGCCTCCCCGGTTTCCGCCCCGTAGCCCAATAGTGGTTTTTGCAGAACCTTCTCTAATCCCAGTCTCCAAATAACGGTTCTATTCTCAAAGTATGAGCCGCCTTTTTGCGAAGAGAGGACGATTATAACGGCGGAAAAAAGAAGAAGAATTACGGGAATGTACTTTCTAACTTTAGTAATACCTTTTGTGTATGCGGGTAGGGCAACTAATCCGGCCAAAATTCCGGACCTGGAAAGCATTAGAACAATGCCGGCAAAAGGCAGGAGTAAGAAAGCTTTAGGGAAAGACTCAAAAACAAAGAATGAACCGCCTGCCAAAAAACCCGCAACCGCATTTGCTTCCCCGATTGTTCCTAAGGGTTTTCCGAAATAAGTGTTCCCGAGGGCAAATTGCAGGGCAACAATCACCGATTCTATTAATACAACCGTCCCCACTCTTTTAATAAAAAGGGCCTTTTGGTTTTTGTTAAGAAGATTTATGGTTTTTCCGACAAGAAACAGCCCTAGGAAGAAAAGCACACCCTGATGGCGGTTGCTTCCACCAAGAATGGAGTCTATCGGGTGGATTCCGAAAGCGCTTGATATTGCCAGGATTAAAAGCCAGAGGGAAAAGAATGCATCCTTTCGTAAAAAAGAAACACTCTCGGGTTTTCTGAATATTCTTATAATCCAGAAAACAACCAAGAAAACACAACCCGCAAGAAAGTAAAACACCTTGGGTCCCTCATACCCCGCTTTCAGGACAATTAAAGGCAGGGCCGCAAGCCAGAGGGAAAACACATTAAGAAACAGCCCCATTAGCATATTATTTCACAATACTTTCGCAAGAGCGAAACCAACTATTGAACTTTCCCGGGGGTGGTACTACCATTATGATAATGAACTGGGTTAAAAGGTTTAAGGCTTTACCCGTCAAGACAAAAAAGCTCCTTGGCCTTGGAATCGTCCTCGCACTTGTTGCCGCTCTTCCCCTTTTCATTTGGGCCATAGTTACCCAAAGATTTCTTGTTTTCAAAAGGGCTGCGACCGGTGAGCCGACTCCGTCACCGACCTCTACCGTCACCCCAACTCCAGTCCCAACCACGCCTCCAGGAGGTCTTACTTGCGGGGGTACATGCGGAACCAACTCCAACTGCGCCTCAGGATTAGTGTGTTATCAGGGCTATTGCAGAAGTCCAAGCTGTGCTTCGGATACGGATTGCGTTTGCACAGTATCCTCTTCTCCTCCGCCGACTGTCAGACCATTTAAGATTCTCTTTAAAATGCGGGGTGTGTCGGGAGACGAGGCTACCTATGCCCAACTTGGTGAACAGTATGCCAAAGTGGTGGTACGCTTCGCAAGTCAGGCCTTAAATTACTACCTGGGGTATACTACCTCGCCCATTGGTGTTACCTATGAAGGAAGCGGCATCTATAGCCTCTATTTCGGGGTTTGGTCGGCTGATCTTCCTCCGGGGCAAGACTACTCAATTTATCTTAAGGGGGATAAACATTTGGCGACAAGATTTTGTCTGCCTGTAGATCAGTCCTTACACTGCTCGTTTGGTCAAATTTCAATTCCGGTTAATCCCCAAACCCTGGTAGAACTTGATTTCACAGGAATTCCTCTTGAACCGGGAGATCTTTATCCCCAGGACGGGGCCGTCACAACCTTGGGTGCCAATAGCGACCTGGCTGCTCTCCTCTCCCTTCTTGCCAAGCCGCCCGCAAGTCTTACGGTGCAGGATCTTTTGACCGGGGATCTTGATTACAACGGGACGGTGAATATACGCGATTTGTTCCTTCTAAGGCAAACTCTGCAAACGAAGTATGACGATAACTGAAAAACTTTTTAAAGCCTGGCTAGTTTCCTGCCTTTTTTTTGTGGTTGGTTTGTTTTCGGCAACTTCCGTTTCCGCAGTGTCACGTCTCTACTTTGAGCCTCCCGCCTCCTCCCCCGTCCAAAATGTTAACTTCTCAATTGATGTCAATATCGATGTGGGAAGCGAATCTATTTTCGGAGCCGACGCGGTCATTAGGTATCCGGCCTCCGATCTTTCGCTCCAGTCCGTCTCTTACGGGGGTTATTTCCCAGATACAGTAACCCCTATCCAAAACTCCGGAGAAGTAATTATCCGGGGTTCGTTTTTCTCCTCTGCAACCGGGTCAGGAGCGGGAAGCGGAAAATTTGCCACTCTCACTTTCAAGTCGAACAAGAATTCGGGAACGGGAAACATCAATTTCTTGTGTTCGGGATTCGACACGGATATTATCGACATAGCGGGAGACAATATCCTTTCCTGCACTTCGATTAATCAGGTTGCCTTAACCTACACGGGAGCGGGAACGGCAACAACTCCACCTCCAAACAACGAGGATACAACAGCCCCGACAAATGCCTGCGGCGGAAGTTGCGGTAGCGTCTATAACTGCAATGCCGGTCTTTTCTGCTACGGGGGCTTTTGCAGGAATCCGGATTGCAAAGACGATATCAGCTGTTCCTGCAAGGCAACACCCTTACCCACCCCAACTAAAAAACCTGCCTCGAAATTTACTCCCAAGCCGGGTGTGCCTGGGACAAGCCCCACTCCGGTTGTGGTGACACTTGCCCAGTACACTCCGCCCCCTACGTTTATACCCGAGGAGTCCCCTTTGCCTGAAATCGCGGAGGCGAAACGGAGCATAGACGTAAAGACGGCAGGGATTGTGGTCGGAGCGATTGTTCTTCTCGTTGCTCTTATCATGTTTATAGCCTCAAGAATTAGGAGCAAAAATCCTCCCAAAATAACGCCTCCGACAGGACCGGGGTTTGATAACCCCCCGCCTGCTCCTCCCATGCCTACCACTTTTTAGGGTTTCAATTACTTGCTTCTGATGTTAAAATAGCAGCTAGAAAGGTCAGGTGAATCGATGAATGTTTATCATCAAAAAGAAGAAGGGTGAAAGCGACGACAAGCTTATTGCCCGCTTTCGCAAAAAAACCCTAATGGAGGGCGTGATGCAGGAGTATAGGGACAGAGAAAGGTATAAAAAGCCGGCTGAAAAAAGAAAAGAGGCCAAATACAGAATCGCCCACTCCATAGAGCTCGAGAAAAAAAGAAACTATTAAGACTTTAAAAGCCAGGTATTTACAAAGGCTTTTCTGTGTTGTCTCGTTATTCCGTACTTTTTAATAGCATTCCCGTGTTTCCTGGTTCCGTAGCCTTTGTTTTCCCCCCAGCCATATTTTTTATATTTAGGTCGCAGGCTTAGGTTCTGCATTAATTTATCGCGGTGAGCTTTGGCGACTATCGAGGCGGCGGCGATGGAGAAGGATTTTTCATCCCCGTTGATGATGGCAAGCTGGCGGCCATTGGTTTTTTTATAGTATCTTCCTTTCTTATCTTTCCTTCTTTTCGCGGGAAGACCGGGAACATAGGAAATAAAAAATGCATCCGCTAAAAGAAAGTCGATAGGTTTCCCGAGTCTACCCCTGGCCTGGGATATTGCCATCCTGAATGCAATTTTGGCGGCTTTTGCCATTCCCATCCTGTTTATTTTCTGGGCTGAAACTTCCCCGATTCCCCAGCTTTCGGCGTTTTCCTTGATCCAAGCGTTTGAGTTCTCCCTTTGATTGGGGCTCATTTTCTTGGAGTCGTTGATAATGATTCCGGAAGTTGCGGGACTTTTAAATTCGGGGCCAAAGACCACGCAGCCGGTAACCAGGGGCCCGGCAAAGCACCCTCTCCCCACTTCATCCACGCCGGCGATAAGTTTATGGCCCTTCTTAAAAAGTCTTTTTTCGTATCTGAAAGTGGGCATTTGCATCACAGGGAATTATAACCCATGGATTACCCAACTTCTTGCTTTTAGAACTTTTCAGTAATATACTCCGCCCATGACTGAAAAATTATCTGGGTTATTGACTGAGGCTGATATCCAAACTCTGACTCTGGGATTTGGGCATTACAAAGATCGTACGATTGAAGGTCTGACACTCAGGGTCCCCGTCAATGAACACGAATCCCTGAAAATAGAGATATCTACACTTAACTCCAATAGGTTAGCCTGCGATATAAGAACACAGGTTGAGATGGACGGTGGAGTGATTAGAATCAGAAAATCTACTATTAACGAGATGGCGGCTCTTTATCGGGTTGCCAAACATATGAAACCGGAAGAAAGAATTACACACGATCTTGGTCATGAACTGTATGATGCGATAGACAGAATGATAATTGAACATAGTCAGCAAATTGAGTCTTTAGAGTCTTTAAAAAGAAGGGTTGGTCTTTAGCTTCTTGTTGCCCATTTGGCAATCTGCTAAAATTCACTCTGATGGGTACAATTACAAATTTTCTGCGTGAGGTTAGGCTTGAGCTTTCAAAGGTCACCTGGCCCAGCCGGGATGAAACAATCAGGCTCACCTTGATAGTTTTTTTAGTCTCGGGTATAATCGGAGGATTTGTGGGAGGGCTTGATTACCTATTCACAAGGCTTCTTACACTAGTAGTCACTAAGTAAATGGCAGACGATTCTCAAAATCAGGAACCAACTCAAGTTGCCGAGCGTGGAACCGGAAAGAAGAAAATTCCGGGTCATATTGTCGTTGCCCAAACTGAGGACCCCAAGGCCAAATGGTACGTTGTTCATACTTCATCCGGCCATGAAGTAAGAGTCATGGAGACTTTAAGACAAAGGGTTGAAACCATGAATCTTGAGGGGCGCATTTTCGAAATGCTCGTTCCCACCCAGGACAGAGTAATCATCAGGGGCGGCAAGAAAGCAACCATTAAGGAGAAAATCTTCCCCGGGTACCTTCTGGTTAAAATGATTCTGGATGATCCGACCTGGCTTGCTGTCAGAACCACCGCCGGGATAACCGGGTTTGTGGGTGCGGGAAACAATCCCACCCCCCTTTCCGAAGCGGAGGTTGCCAATATCCAGAAGTTTATCAGCTCCCCCGCCCCGAGATTCAAAACAAAGTTTTCCGTGGGAGAGGCTATTAAAATAACGGACGGTCCTTTTGCCGACTTTTTGGGCACAATCCACGAAATGGACGAGGAGAAAGGGAAAGTGAAGGTTTTGGTTTCAATTTTCGGAAGGGAAACGCCCGTTGAGTTGGATTTCTTGCAAATCCAGAAGGTTTAAGCTAGAATCTTACCTACCACTCGGTTTCGGGTGGAAGACGCAAGTCGAAACTTCATTTAGCTTCACTTGCGCTTGTTCCTAAATAATATTTATGGCAAGAAAAGTAAAAACGATAGTCAAAATCAATTTAAAAGGAGGGGAAGCCACTCCCGCTCCTCCTGTGGGAACGGCTTTAGGGCAGCACGGGGTTGCCATCATGGAGTTTGTTAAGCAGTACAACGACAGGACGAAAGAGGCAAAAGGCGAAGTGGTTCCGGCGGTTATCGCAATCTATGACGACAGGTCTTTTGTTTTTATTACCAAAAAAGCTCCTGTTGCCGACATGATCAAAAAAACTCTGGGAATTGAAAAGGGGTCGGGAAAGGCTCCCCGGGAGGAAGCGGGAGTTCTGACAAAAGACCAGGTAAGAAAAATCGCGGAGGATAAAATGGATGATCTTAATACCAAAGGCGTTGATGCGGCAATGAAGATAGTTGAAGGAACCGCCCGCTCCATGGGCGTAACTGTCAAATAACTCATATGGGAAAAACTAAAACTGCATTCGTGGGAGAGGAAGAAAAAGACAAAGAGAAGAAAAAAGGTTTCCAAAAAAAGGATGAGGAAAAAGTGCATATTGCAGGACTTAAAGGAGGCCAGAGGGTAAAAATCGTTGAAGCTGCCCCCACCGAAGAATCCCCGATAATTCCGGAGGGCGAAAGCATTACTTCGGAGACAAAGGATAAAGGGAAAAAAGTTGTTGAGAAAGTCAGGGGGAAAAAGTATGTGGCCGCAAAGACCAAAATAGACAGGGAAAAAACATATAAAATCCCCGAGGCTGTGAAACTGGTCAAGGAAAGCTCTTATTCCGCTTTTGACGGGACAATGGAGCTTCACCTGGTGGTCAAGAAAACCGGGATTTCGGCAAACTTGTCACTTCCCCATGTTGCTGGACGGGAGAAAAAAGTTGAAGTCGCAAGTGATGAGACGGTTGCGAAACTCAAAGAGGGAAAGATCGACTATGACATTCTGGTAGCGACTGCCGAAATGATGCCCAAGCTTGTCCCTTTTGCCCGGCTTTTGGGTCCCAAAGGCCTTATGCCTAATCCCAAAAACGGAACTTTGGTATCGGATCCCAAAAAAGCCAAGGGTTTTTCGGCGTCAAGCATTCTTATTAAAACCGAAAAAGAGGCTCCTTTGATTCACACGGTTGTTGGCAAAGTAAGCCAAGCTGACGGGGAAATTGTCGACAACGTTGAAGCCATAATAAAAGCCCTTGGAGGGTCAAAGCAAATCGACAGAGCATTCCTCAAGTCCACCATGTCCCCGTCTGTTAAGATTTCCCTCTAAGCCTTCTTGCAAAAAGCGTTTTTTATTGTTAAATTGGTCTGTGGCAGAAACTTCGGAGCTTGAGCAAAAATTCCCTTTCGTGATGAGGAATACGTATGGGGACATTATAAACGTCACCAGGCAGGAAAAGGAGTTCACGGATAGCGCAAGGCAGCCGGAAATGAGGCAGACTGCGGTTACCACCTTCATTCCCAGGTTCGACAGGGAGGGGTCTGTTGGAGCCATAATTAACGCTACCTCCCAGAGAGAGTCGAATTTTTTCAGGGTTGTTAGTGCTCCCATCTTAAAGCGCAGATTTCCCAATTCGATATTTGTTGAGGGGCCAATCCCAAGACCGGAAAAGTTTGATGAGCTTGCCGGTCAGGGGAAAGTAATCACCCCGGCGGTCCTTCAGAAGGTGGGTACTTATTGACCCGACGCCGAATTGGTGTAAAATATAGTTTGTCCGAAGAAAGCTCGCATAACAAATAAGCCGAGCCGAGGCAAAGAAAGTAATCACTTACGCGCCTCGTGGCGCGTTTTTTTTGATTAATACATGTTAAAAAACGAGAAAGTTAAATTGGTGGAAGATTTGGGCGTGGACCTTAAAGAGGCCAAAAGTGTTGTTTTGATCAACTATTCCGGTCTTAACGTCAAAGCCCAGCAGGACCTTAAAGCAAGACTCGCGGCGGTCGGGGGCCGCATGATTGTTGTCAAAAACACTCTTCTTAAGCGTGCAGGGCAAACGGCAAATTTGGACAAAGATATGCTTGACGACACGGTTCTTCAGGGACAAACCGCGCTTGTCTTGGCTTCCGAGGACCCCATTGCCCCAATTCAAGCCCTCGGCAAGTTTGCCAAGGAACACGAACTTCCCAAGTTTAAAGTGGGAATTGTCGAAGGGTCTTTCCAAAACGAGGCGGAGCTGACCAAACTTTCAGCGCTTCCGGGAAGGGATGTCATTCTCGGGCAGCTTCTGGGAGCCCTAATAGCGCCTCAATACGGATTGGTCGGAACTTTGAATGCAAATTTGCAGAAACTGGTTTTTGTAATTGATCAAGCCAGCAAAAAGTAAGGAGGTGAATAGTATGGCAGAAGAAACAAAGAAAACAAGCAAAAAAGTCGAAGAATTGGTCGAGGAAGTCTCAAAACTTTCGGTTTTGGAACTTTCCGAACTCGTGACCGCTCTCCAGGAAAAACTCGGAGTGAGTGCAATGCCCGTTGCGGCAGCGGCACCGGCGGCAGGAGCATCCCAAGAAGCAGCGGCACCGGCGGCTGATGAAGGCGGACTCAAAACCGTCAACATGACCGATTCCGGGGCAAACAAAATCGGAGTAATCAAAGCCCTAAGGGAAATTAATCCTAATCTTACCCTTATGGATGCCAAGGCTATGACCGAAACTCTCCCGGCCGAAATTCTCAAAGACGCAAAAGCGGAAGACGCAAAAAGCGCTGAGGAAAAGCTTAAAGCGGCAGGAGCAACTGTAGAGTTGAAGTAATAGAAATTCTCGGAATTTTTACTTCAACCTACGACAAAATATCCGTCCCAAAAGGGCGGATTTTTTGTGCCGGAACTGGCTATATAATTAGGAAAATACGAGAGAGTGAAAACTGTTTCGTGAAATATTCGGGTGTGAAAACTAGTGACATTCTCACATTTTTAAGAGTAGAATAAATATGCAAATAGTAGTATTAAGCCCCATTAATCGGGTTTAATGCCTACCCTTGTTAATCAATCACTTGCCTATTTTTTCTTTTCTATCCAGGGCTTGACCAAAAATCCGTGAAGATCGGTTCTGCCTATTAAAACTTTATATGTGAGTTTGCTTCTATTGGCCACACTCATGTTGGTGGTTATTTTCCTTCCGGCAAGGTATAGGGTCACGGCAATTATCGGTCTTTTTTCCTCGCCGAATGCACTCCTCTTTTTATCGTGCCAAAGAATGTTTGAGGGTCCCAGGAGGCCCGCTTCCTTGGCGAATTCCCTGTCAATTGAGCTTGACCAGGCGCCGGTGTCGATTTTTGCCCGTACCTTAACTTTTCTCCCTTTGGCGTCAATTACTTTTATTTCCTCGGACGCCTCAATCGTCTTCACCCCTTCTTTTATCTGGTTTCTATTGGCAAACCTGCCTGCAAAAATGGCTTCGGCAATCTTTACACCCTGCTGTGGATCCTCAACACTCAGATCGTCAACCCTCTCAAGCCTTCTTCTTAATCCGTCCATGTTGGCAAGCTGAATCTGAAGCCCCGGCTGGGCATTTACCTCAAGCACCATCGGCCCTTTATCGGGATGGATGACAATATCAACACCTGCATATCCCAGGCCTAAAGCTAGGGTTGCGTTTACAGCTGTTAAAAGGACTTTTTCCCAGCTTGGTATTTTTATTCCCCTGAACTTGCTTTGAGTTCCGGGTTTGAATACTATCTGCTCCCCGTGCCAGATGGCGTAGGTGCTTATGCCAGTTGCGATATCCACCCCAACCCCCACTGCCCCCTGGTGGAGGTTCGCCCTTCCTCCCGACTCTCTTGTGGGAAGCCTCAACATTGCCATTACGGGAACTTTGTTAAAGACTATAACCCGGATGTCCGGTGTTCCCCGGAAAGCCCACTTTTTAAATACTTCCGCTCTCCCCACATATTCCTGAATTAAGGCAACATCGGGCTCATTCCCCATTGAGAAGGCTCCTTCCAAAATATCAATCGCGTGGAGTTTTAAGTCCCCGGAAACAACTTTTTCCTTCTGGGTGGTGATCCAGCCTTTTTGGTCCAATGTTCGCTTCTTAACCACAATTATCCCCGCTCCCCCCAATCCGCGGCTCGGTTTAAGGGCAAACTTGTCGGGAAGGCTGTCCCAATCAAATCTGACCACCCCTCCCGGATCCCGGAAAATCTTTATAATTTGGGGGTGGGGAATTTTGGCCTTCTTAAGCGCCCGTGAAGTTTGAATTTTCGAATTCGCAATCATTTTACCCCGGCGGGAATTATATCTGTAGGCAAAAAGCCCGGTACGAGAGTTAAGGCCCAGAATTGAGGAAATTTTCATTTATCTTTGGATCAGTTTTCTGAACCTGTAGAACTCCATGATCCTTAAGCCCGTATATTTTCCGAGCAAAAGATCCAAAACCCCTATTCCCAAAAGTGAAAGTTCGGGATTAAGTAAAACCCAGTTCTGAAGCGGCTTGAAAGTCAAAAACAGATATGAGACTAGTGAGAGAATCAGGGTTTCGAAAGTAAGGTTAAAAGCCGTATTGATGCTTTTTCCGAGCTGAACACGGGTAAAATCCTCGGCAAGAAGAATCATCACAAGAACCGCAAAAATGGAAACGTTCGCCAAATCAGGAAACTTCAATACAGGAGCTGCAAAAAGAATCCCCAATACACCCACGACCACCGCCCAAAGGATAAAAGCCATTCTCGGCAGATACTGGATTCTGTACTTAAGCTTCCTTAAGAGCATTCTGACGGACGTTGATACCGCAACGATTGCCAAAAACAGCCCTATTCCGACAAAAGGCCCAGTGGCCACGAAAACCACCGCCAGGGCAGCAGGAAGGAAAATTCCAAATCCCCTTATTCCCACCACATTCCTGGTAAAAGCAATGATGAAGGCGACAAGGGGAAGAAGGAGAAGTAGAACTATGGTGTTTGCGGGAACTCCAGCGTCAACCGCCCCTCTTATCGCGTATTTAACCGGGTTGGTTGGCCAAACGGGGCCAAGCGCCTGCTCTTCAAGGGTTCTTTCTAAAGGACCCAATATTTCAGTCGATTGCTGGGTAATGTCGGGTCTGGGGGGTTCCGGGGTCGGAGTTGGTGTAACAGTAGGGGTCGGTGACGGAGTCGGGGTCCTTATCGCCCCCAGGGCGGCAGCAGGCATGAAAAGAGAGATCCCGAAAACCACGAAAGACAGCGTTACCAGTATGTTTCGCATGGGATAATTTCTTTTTGAAAGTACGCTAATTATATACTCCCCGCTGCCAAATCTCCACCCTTTTTCCATATTTGCATATTCCCCTTCCCTTGGTATACTTGAATCGCCGCGCCAAAGTCCACCCCGAAAGGGGGATTTTGCGTTGCATAAAAGATGTTAAAAACATTTAGGACATTTTTCCGTTTCATCCTGAAAAGGAAGTGGATATTCTTGGCCGCTATGACTGCAACCACGCTGGGTGCAGTAGCAAACCTTATATCCCCCTACTTTTTCAAGCTCTTTGTGGAAGGTCTACAGAGGCAGGATGCGGCGAATCTTTTTAACCTGATACTCATTTTTATCGGGGTACAGTTTGCTGGCTTAATATTTGAGAACCTTAAGTTTTTCCTGGGAGATATTGTCGCGGTTGACTCTTCCATGGATATAAGGACGGCAATTTTCAAGCACGTTCAGGATCTTGATTTTGCTTTCCACTCGGGGAAATCCACAGGCTCCCTTATTTCGGCCTTTAAAAGGGGCGACAATGCCTTCTGGGGGCTTTTTGACCGTGTCACCCGGAGAATGTGGGAGATTATCGTGGGTTTTGCCGTCATGGGATACTTTTTTCTGGAGATTGATCCCAGATTCATTCTTATTTTCGCAATTTCGTTTGTCCTTACTTTGGTTGCAACCAAGTACCTGGCGGGCTTAAACATAAAAACCAGGTACGAGTTCAACGAATGGGAAGACAAAATCTCGGGAATCATTACCGACAACCTCATAAATTACGAGACGGTGAAGCTTTTTGCCCAGGAGAAATGGGAGCTTTCGAGGCTAAGAAACACTTTCAAAAGCTGGAAAAAGTTTCTCTGGAGGCATTTCTGGACTTATAGGTATATCGATATGAGTGTGGGGTCTCTTATTAACCTTTCCATTTTCCTGGTTTTGTCTTTTTCCCTGAAACTGGTGGTAAATTCCGAGATAAGCGTCGGGGATTTTATCCTTGTTGCCGGATTCGTCAACATCTTCTTCCCCCAGCTTTTTGATCTCATTTACGGCTTAAGGGAAATCTCAACCGCGTATGCCGATATCAAGAAATATTTCGACCTTCTTGATTTTGACATTGACGTGCGGGATCCCGAAAAACCGGTGAAAATCGGCCATGTTTACGGGGAGATTGAGTTTGCCAAGGTCAAGTTCACCTACAAAAACAGGGTCAAGAATGCCATTAACGGGATGGCTCTCTCAATTGAACAGGGACAGTCGGTTGCGCTCGTGGGAAGAAGTGGGTCCGGAAAAACCACTCTGGCCAAACTTCTCATGAGATTCTATGACGTAAACGGTGGAGAGATCCTTATCGACGGGATCAATATCAAGGAGTTTACCAAAAGCGATTTGAGGGGTTTTATAGGGACAGTGCCCCAGGAACCCATTCTTTTTAATAACACCATAGCCTACAACATAGGCTACGGAAAGACCAAGGCAAGCCTCAAGGAAATAAGGGCGGCGGCAAAACTAGCCAATATTGATTCTTTCATCGAAAGCCTTCCTGAAAAGTATCAAACGGAGGTTGGAGAGCGCGGGGTAAAGCTTTCCGGAGGGCAAAAACAAAGGCTAGCTATTGCCAGGATGATTCTTTCCGACCCTGATATCGTTGTTTTTGACGAGGCAACTAGCCAGCTTGACAGCGAGAGCGAAAAACTTATTCAGGATGCATTCTGGAAAGCCAGGGCTGGAAAAACGACGATCATCATTGCCCACAGGCTCTCAACAATCATGAGGGCAGACAAAATCGTGGTTATGGAAGGTGGGAAAATTAAAGAAACCGGAACTCACGAAGAACTATTAAAGAGGAAAAACAGTCTATACGGCCACTTCTGGAATTTGCAGATTAAGTTGGATTGACTTTTGTCTGTAAAGTCCTATAATACTCACCTATGACAGAATTGAAGGAAAGTCTGGGCATACGAATCGATCCTGTTAAGCAAGCCGCTTATTGGTTTGTTTCGGTACTTCAGGCGAGCGGGGTCGAAACTTACTCGCGGTACCGTGGCCAATTTACACATTTAGAAGATGCAGTAACTAGGTTCAGGGAGTTACTCATCGAAAAAGAAGGTGTGGATATAACGACTAAAGTTGCAGACTCAGCCCTAATAGATTTTCGCAGGGACTTCCCTCACTTCGGGAAGCTTGAAACAGACATAACAGGCCAAACCTTAATTGCAGTTGAGAAGGAGCGAGGATCTCATATTGGCCGTGAGGACAAAGACAAATTCACAAAAGTAAAAGAACTTGTTGGCCAGATGGGTTATTAGTTTCACTCACACTTCTTCTGGGATTTGCAGATTAAACTGGATTAATATCCTATATTCTTGACTTCTGGCTTCAGATTTGTTAGCATCCGGCTTCAGTCTTGCACATTCCAAATCTAAAAAGGAGAAAAAATGTTGCCCTACCAGGTCGAACTGCTAACGATGGTCTTTTGGTTGATGGGAGCAATGTTCGTCGGGGCTGCCGCTTCAGCCTACATCTTCCGGAACGTCCGGAGCTGTGGCTTTGTCATCGCCGCGACCGTGGTGATGATAGCGATGATCTTTGTAGCCAGTGCTGTCGCCGCAACCAACAATGCCCTGCTCTCCGTTGGAGTCGCCTTTCTTTTCGGCGCCTCCGTCGGCTCGATCCTCGGGAGTTTCGTTCTCATGGTGACTGAAGGCCATGAACGCGGTGCGGAAGCCGTACTGGTCACCCTCGCGATCCTCGGTGTGGTCACCGTTTGCGCTGGGGTCATCGGCCTTACGTCTGGATACAATTTCCAGGGCATGGGCGGAACTCTGTTCGCCATCCTGATCGGGATCGTTGCCATCAGCCTCATCGGCCTATTCGTGCGATGGGGAAAAGTGATGGAGATGGTCATCGGGTTGGGCGTCTCGCTCTTCTTCGTGGTGTACATGGTCTACGACTTCAACAAGGCTGTAGCCTTGTACACGGAAGCCACATGGAGCGCGGCGATGGACATCGCAATGAACTTGTTCCTGGACCTCGTCAATATCTTTGTTCGGCTACTGCCGATCATTCTGGACGCGATGGACTAGGAACGGCCCGGAAGGTGCAAGACACCCCTCCTAAAAGGAGATGTTCGACCGAAAGGTTGAATGTTTTCTTGAAGGAGGGGTTTTTGTTTTTAAAAAAGGCTTACTCTTCTTTGCCCGACATTCCCAGAAGCCAGAGGACGGCTTCTTTTTTGTATCTTCTGTCTCCCCTTGAATTGATTCTTATCGCAGGTAGCTTTCCCCTTTTTCCCCATCTTTTGATTGTAAGGGGGGAAACTCGCAGTACTTCGGCAACTTCACGCACGGTTAGAAGATCGGGGAGGTTTCCAAGCTTTATTTTTTTCTTTGTTTCTTCCATTTTTATGGTTTTACCTACTTTGATACCGTTCTGTGCCTGACAACTATCTTTCTTAATCAGAAAATATCAAAGGGAATCAAGTGTGTCAAGGGCCATTTTTTCCTCTTTACATTTAATTTTCTCTGTTGTATTAGACATTATGAACAATGTTGAGTTCCCCCTCTTTGTTGCCGCTCTTGGTGCGTCAGAGGCTGGAGAATCCCTCAAGAATACCTACCGCTGGGCCCAGTTCAGGACTACAGAATCAAACGAAGACTGGATTAAGTATTTGGGGAAGACCGGGCAGGTTTTTTCCCACGGAATACTTTTTTTTAATTACATGAAGTGGTTTATAGCCAAAGAAAACGGAAGATTCACGCCCGAGGAAACAGAAACCCTTCTTTGGGGAGTGGCACCGCACGACACGGGTGAGGCAAAAATAACAGGTTCAGTTTTCGTGGGTGACAAAAGCGCACAGGTTAAAACAGCCATGGACGAAAAAAAGGAAACGAAAGTAGCCTACAGGGTAATTTCACTTCTTGGCGTTCCTGAAGAGATGAGAGAAAGACTCCTTGAGGGATACAAGAAAGTTGTTGAGGGAGAGGACCCGAAACTGCACCGGGCATTCAAAGCCTTAGAGAAATCAGAATATGTTTTTACGGCAATGAAGGTCTATTCAAATATCAAGAAGTTTGGAAATGGAGAGGTGCTCGGGTTGGCTGCGCCTATGATCGGAAGGGTTCTTGTTATTGACCTTGCCAAAGTCATTGATGTATATGCACCGGAATATCCCAACTCAATAGGCAGGTTCTTTAAGGAGAATCACTGCGTAATCGATGATATGTTCGCCTATTCCCTCCCCTGGTTAAACGCCAACGCCGAATGGATGGGGAAACCCGTTGACCACAAGGGTTTAGCTTCAGCTTTTGCACAAAAATGGGAAGCATTCAAAAGAAGTTAGGCAACGCGCTCTTTTAAGGCCTTGTAGTACTTTTGCAGATAGTCTTCGGCTTTCCTCCAGTGTTCATTTCCCATTCCCGCCTCCGCAAGATTTCGCTCAACCGCCGCAAGAACCCTTAAGTGTGCGGCTTTTGCTGCCTGGAAAAGGGAAATTCTGTATACTTCGGCAAGGTATTCTTTTGTTGCCTCCTCGTCCTCCCCTTTTGATTTGTCCAGGTTAACATACAGGGAGGCTACAACCTTGGGTTCGAAGGCAAGTTTAAGCTCATTTTTAATCAGTTTGTAGAACTTCCCCATTTTCCCCGTCGCTTCCTTGAATTTGCTTTTCTTTTCCTCGGCAAGAGCTTCAAGCATGAGTTTGGCCGCTTGTCCGGCAAGTTCTTTGCTAAGGCCGAATTGCTCTTTTATGTGTTTCATTGCGTAATCCCTTATTCTCACGCCTTCCGGAACGTTCCTAAGTCTCCACCAATTTACCTCAAGTTTTGCGGTAAGCGCGGGGTTGAAATTCAAATGTTCCTCCGCGTCATTGCCTCCAAATCTCCTTCTTCTTCTCGAATAATCAAGTACCGCTTCTTTCAGTTTTTCCGGGGTAAAATCGGGGAAATGGTCGTTTTCAAAGTAATATTCGGTATATACCGACTGCCAGAGAAGAAGCCCCGAAGTTCTCTGCTCCCCGCTTGTCCTTATCATTAAGTCCACGTAAGGGTAGGGCTGACTTTTGGTGTCAAGGTAGGATTCAAATAGTTTTTTGTCTATTTTTTCTCCCGGAACTTTGTC
>Ga0209431_10001140_pt1 | contig 22102 bp, 23 predicted proteins | sample RifCSP13_3_FD_184021 | JGI IMG/M metagenome (GOLD analysis project Ga0209431, IMG submission 184021) | Soil microbial communities from Rifle, Colorado - Rifle CSP2_sed 13_3 (SPAdes) (version 2) | ecosystem: Environmental > Terrestrial > Deep subsurface > Rock core/Sediment | place: Rifle...
AGCGTTTGATATAATCAACATATGCCGGCTAAAAATGTCTTAAAATCATATATCGAAAATGGCCACTACCACATCTACAATCGCGGGGTCGAAAAACGAACTATCTTCCAAGATGCACAAGATTACAAAGTTTTTCTAAATTACCTAAAAGTATACTTAAGCCCCCCTACGCAACCTGAAAATCGAAACGTCATAATCAAGAACAAAACCTTCAAAACATATACAAGGCCGCTAAATAATTATCACCAGCAACTGGAACTTTTAGCCTTTTGCCTAATGCCAAATCATTTTCACCTACTGGTTAGACAAAACAAAAATAGGATAATCGAGTCATTCATGAGATCTTTGTCAACTAAATATTCGGTATATTTCAACAAGCGTTACGATCGTGTCGGTCCACTTTTTCAAGGACCATATAAGGCTGTCCTCGTTGAAAATGATAATCAACTCCTCCATCTTTCCCGCTACATTCACCTAAATCCAGTCACTACAAAGGACTCTCCTTTGCGTATAACCTACTCAAGCTACGCTGATTATCTGGAAAGAAAACAGACACTTTGGCTTAAAACCGAACCAATTCTTTCGTTTTTCAAAACTGCTCAAAAAACTAAACTTAGAGATATGCTCTCTTATCAGAGTTTTGTTGAGGATTATAACCATGACCCAAAAGAAACCCTGGAAGACATAACACTCGACTAATTTGCATCCACAAAGCCTACAAAGGAGAGTCCTTTGTAGTGGGGTTACCTAAAAAATGTTATAATCCAGCAAATGTTAGATGTTGCCATTGACGCTGCCAAAAAGGGCGGAGATTTAGCTTACCGCTACTTTAAAACCCAGCCTAAGGTTTCGTATAAACCCGACAACTCCCCTGTCACCCGCGCGGATATTGAAGTTGAAAAATTAATAAGAAAAATAATTTCCAAAAAATTTCCTGGTCATGGTTTTATTGGAGAAGAATCAGGCAAAAACAAAGAGAGTTCAAAATATGTATGGGTTGTCGATCCTATAGACGGCACCAAACAATTTATAAGAAGTATTCCTTTTTGGACTACGCTCGTGGCACTTCTTGAAAACGGCAAACCTATTTTGGGCGTTGCATATTCTCCATGCACCGATGAACTATTTACAGCGCAAAAAGGCAAAGGCACATATCTAAATGGCAAACGTATTCGCGTTTCGAAAATTTCAGATTTGAGATATGCTTATCTTTCCTACAGTTCAATTACCCCTTTTCAGGACAAAAACAAAATAGAGGGTTTTCTCAAAATTTGCGGCTCTGTTCATAGCCAGCGAGGTTACGGAGACACTTTAGGTTATATGCTATTAATGCAAGGAAAAACCGATATTATGCTGGAAGCAAAGGACGACATCTACGATATAGCAGCACCAAGTATTCTGGTTGAAGAAGCGGGTGGAAAGTTCACTGACTTCTTTGGAAAATTTTCCATAACTTCTGGGGTTGCAGTCGCCACCAACGGCTTACTTCACAACCAGGTACTTAAAATCTTAAATTCCTGAAAATGAGGAAGGGCTTGAACGATAGCAAAAAAGAGCACTGGCAGGTCAAAGCGTCAAATTATGTCTACACTGATCCATGGATACGTGTAAGAGTCGACAAAGTAATTAGACCCGGTGGAGTCAAAGGCCATTACAGTGTAGTTGAATTAAAAGGCGGAATCGGAGTCGTACCGGTAGATGAAAATGGAGATATATATTTAGTTGGTCAATATCGCTACGCGCCGGACGTTTACTCTTGGGAAATTCCAAAGGGGGCTTTCGAAAATTTCAAACCTGCAAAATCACCTCTGCAAACTGCCAAACGAGAACTTTTAGAAGAAACAGGGCTCACGGCAAAAAAATGGATTAAGCTGACAACAGTCCACACGCTCCTTGGGTCAACAAATGACAAAGTTTACCTATTCTGGGCAACTAATCTAAGGGTAGACAAACCGCGTCCCGGCAAAACCGAAAATATCAAAGTCCTTAAGGTCAACTTAAGGGAATTTCATAAAATGGTTGATAGGAAAGAAATAACCGATGCGACAACGATCACCGCTGTCCTGCTTTGGGAAATAAAACACAGACAGGTACTAAAAATACTCAACTCTTGATAATTTTCTTTAAATAAAAAATTACCTCATCCAATTTATCCGTTTCCAAATCCGCACCGGGATTTTGTCCTTCTTCCGTATGCTTCCCAAACTTAAACCAAATCGTTTTTACTCCAGAAAGCCTTTTTTTAGCCTCAATAATTACCATAGGATTATCATCGATTACAACAAAAGGCGGTAAAAATTTTCTAGCAACTTCTCCAAATAACTCCTTTTTTGACCTTGCAATAATCACTTCATCGCTAATTTTGTCAAGCCCAAGCTTTTCTATTTTCTGCCTCTGAAATAGTTCATGCCCTTCGGAGAAAATCACCAGATTCGCATTATTTGCAAGATAATCTATAAGTTGCATTGCACCCGGTAAAAGAAACTTTGCAAAATCCGCCTCTACAAATACAGCCAAAATCGATGCCCAGTCAGCTGACTTGCGCTTTCTCACAAAACGCATGGCCACTTCTTTAGGATCAAATACCCCCTTTTCTTCTTGAACCTGCTTATAAATTTTCCACAAGTCCTTCTGTGCCTCTTCACCATAATTGGCATCAATAATTTGACCTTCTTCTTTTTTGAGGGACTCTATATCCAAAATTGTATTATCAACATCAAGAAGAACAGTAGGTTTACTCACTAGTCCAAAGCATCCGTATTTACGCCGTCTTTAAAGTTAATTTGGGCATATTTGTGCAAGATCTCCGAAAGCACCCGTCTCATTTTCTTAAAACCTGCCTCGTAGCGTGCTTCATATTTGATTGTTAAATACGGGCCGTTTTGGGAAGCGCGAACGACCCCCATTTCGTCTTTGGTATCAAAACGCACCCCATCTATTTCTACAAACTGGGCTTTCGGAAAAACTTTTTTGAGGTCTTTGGCGATTTTTTGGGAAATAAGATTAAATTTTACATTATCCGCGCACCCGACCTTAATTTCCGGGCTGCTTTTGTACTGGGGAAGCTCATCGACAACCTGATCCAAAGTTTTGCCAACCCGCGTCAAATATGCAAGCAGTCTTAACGTTGCGTAAGCCTCGTCATCGTGGCCGTAAAAATTGTCGGTAAAGAACATATGGCCGGAAAGTTCGCCCCCAAAAAGTGCCCTTTCCTCCCTGATTTTAGCTTTAATAAACGAATGGCCGGTAATCCACATAATAGGATGACCATGCATTTCCTCGATTACGTCCTTAACCTGTTTCGAACATAAAACGTTAAAAACGATTTTTGCACCCGGCATAAACTCCAAAACATCTTTGGAAAATATCGAGACCAATGTATCGTTCCAAATAAGCCTGCCTTTGCCGTCCACGACGCCCATTCTATCGCCATCCGTGTCGTAGGAAAAACCCAAATCCGCACCTTCTTTGATCACCTTTTCCGCAAGCCTCTCCTGAACTTCGCGCTCAGTCGGATCGGCTGTTCCCAGAGGAAAAGAGCCGTCAAGCTCCGTATGCTGTTCGACAACCTCACATCCGGCATCCCTCAAAATAGAGGGCAAAAACATGCCGGCAGTGCCGTAAACCGTATCGACAACCACTTTAAACTTCCCTATTTTCCCAGTGTGTCTTAAGACGTCTTTTTTGTAATCCGGAAAAACATCCTGCTTCGTTAATACAGCTTTCCTATCAAATTTCGTAAATTTCCCCGATTGAGCAATTTTTTTGAACTCCTGGATTTCCGGACCGGTCATCGTGTCGGAAAAACCGACAGCCAGCTTCAAACCGTTATATTCTGCGGGATTATGGGAGGCGGTAATCATTGCCGCCCCTTTAAAACGCAAAAGATACTGGGCAAAATAAACGATTTGAGCCAGAGACAGCCCGATGTCGCAAACGTCGACTCCAGATTCTAAAAGCCCCTTGATAAAGGCATTTGAGTAATCTTTACTAGTCAATCTGTTATCTCGGCCTACTACAACTTCCCAAATCCTTCTTTTGTGCAGAAATGTTGCATAGGCACGTCCGAGCACCTCAAGCCTTTCTGGGTCCAAATCTCGGCCTGAAACGCCCCTAAGATCATAGCCTCGGAATAGATGGTCGTTGAAAGTGATTTTCGACATCGTGCGCCTATCTTATACTAATCACTTAGAAAAATCGATTTGTTAACTTTCACTCTGATATTTTAGAAGATGACTTCGGCTTTTCTTCCCTAAGGACATCTGCCGCATCTTGAGGGTCGATGATGTTTACCGAAAGGCCAGTTCCAAGCTCAAACCCTGCCCTGTGAACGAGCCTCGGAATGATCCTTAAATACCAATCCTTACCGTGATGGATGTAAAAATTGTAATCAGGACCGTCCTTGAAGGCCACCATCGGCATGCCGGGATGGGTATGCGGATGCTCACCCGAAAGATGCAAAAGCAGGCGGTTTAAGGCATCCTGCAAGATTTGCGCAAGATGCGAGATCGCAACGTCTTCAATCTGCCCGAAAAACTCACCCGTTTTTTTGGGGGCAATCCAAACCTCAAACGGCCACTGGGAAAAATTCGGGCAAAAAAGCACAAAATTCCCGTTTTCCAAGACTATGTTTTCAATGGGCTGGATAGAAAGGGAATCAAGGGTAATTTGCTTGGGCACAACCACGAGCTGTGAATGGGGGTGGTTAATTGAAGCTCCGGCAATATCGCCAACATTATTGAATATAATCACATGGCCGTTTTTGGCATTCTCCAAGAACCTGTCTCTGTAGGCTTTTATGACAAGTTCAACATGCGTTGCCGGAAGATCAAAAAGGTCGAGTTTGTCGTCGGGCGAATGGATGATGACTTCGTGGAAATCGGTAATCGGATATTTATTCTTGATAACCCGAACCTGCCAGCCTTTTTCGTACGGGGCTCCACTGCCGATGCGGTAGAGTTCTTCACCGGGAATCCTCTCAAAACCGGGGCAAAAAACGCATATTTTGTTGACATTTGCAGGCTGTGCCTCGGAAGGCCTTTTCGACCTGCCTTCGGCTACTATAACCCAACGGTTGGTAGAAACGTCCGGAACGTATTTTGCCACAATTTAAGTTTAACAGATTTGGTTTTTGTAAAAAAAGTCGAATTTGACAAATAATATCCAGCGGCAGTGCACACTTTACTTAACAAATAGATCAAAATATATCAATTGGCATTTGCTATAAGTTTGGAAATTTACGTTGATAAAAATAGGTAATTTTGACGATTGAGTAAATTTTTGTAACTGCAGGATAATCAAAATCGCGGTTTTTTAGCCTCAATATTCCTCAAATCGACTTATTCCCCTATAGTTTTTAGTATGTACTGATAGCACTTCTGGAGTTAAAATTTAATTTTTATAAGATATTTTTCTTTTTAAAATATCAAAAATCACCAAAATCAAAAAAATCGGCAAAACCCTCATCCGCCAAATTCTTCGCGGTTCATTGATAAGCCGCCATAACCACTCAAAACCGGAAACTTGCAGAATCATTGGGGCCCTTCTTTTCACGCGTGAAATATAGTCAAATGCCCCGCCGACACCGATAAAGACACCTACATTATGTTTATTCAGGTTCCTTGCAATCCAAAATTCCTGCTGACGCATACCGTATGCCACAAATAAAATATCAATTCTGCCAGCCTTGTCTAAATCCTTTTTTAGCCTCAAATCATACCCTATAGTGGGATCTCCGGGCCCTGCAAAGACGACTTTCAGGTTCGGCACATTTTCCCTTTGGCGCTCGGCTACCCTCTGTGCTACACCACCAAAACCACCCAAAAAGCCTACCCTGATAGCCTTTTTGCCTGCCTCTTTGCATAGGTTTTCCACGAGATCCACGCCTGCGATTCTTTCTCTTTTCTTGCCCCCAAAAATCAGCTTTGACTTAGCCAGCCACCAGCCGTCCGGTAAGGCTAAATCGGCTTTTTGCAAAATATCTGCAAAATCTTTGTTATTCCGCGAAAGCATCACGAATTCGCTGTTAACTGTAACAACATAGTGGGTACTTTTCCGATCCTGGACCAGCCTCAAGACCATATCAAGTGCCTCTTTTTGTGAAAAATCGTCGACACCTACCCCAAGTATGTCGATTTTATGCCTTTTTAGGGACAATAAGCGCCTTGTCATTTTTCTACTTAATTTTTAAAATTCAACCTCACGCTCAACTGACGCTGAAAATACACTTACGCAATCCTATTTCTTCCAAATTTTGCCAAAATTCAAAATTCTGTGCCTACTGGAATAATTAGTTTTGGAGTTTTGAATTTGGAGTTTGGTCATTGAGGTTTGCAGTTTGCTACTACTTCTATTTTACACGAATTGGACGAGTGAACGTAAGTCAAGGCTATTATTCTGTATTTTGATATTAAAAGTTGACCTTATTACATATTTTGAGATAGATTGATATAAGATAATACTCCAACAGTTGCTACTTTTAACTTTTGCCAAAATCATAGCCTCAAGTTAGTATGTGGATTGTGGATTGTGGATTAAAGATTATAGTTTATAGTTCGTAGTATGAAGTGCTAAGTCCAGCGATCTACCTACTACCAATTACCTACTACCTACTCACCTTGCCTGAAGAATCCGTCTCCATCTGTCGACATTCTCCAGCGCCACGCCTGCGCCGTAAATTGCGCATCTTGTGGGGTCTTCTGCCAGAAATGCGGAAACGCCCGTCTGGGCGGCAATCAGCCTGTCTAAATTCCGAAGCTGTGATCCTCCGCCTGAAAGCACAATTCCGCGGTCAATTATGTCCGAGGCCAGCTCCGGCGGCGTGTGTTCTAAAACCTCTTTGATGCAGTCGACAACTCCCAAAAGGGCAGGTTTAATTGCCTCGGCAATTTCTGCTGAATCAACCTTGACGGTCTTTGGCAGTCCTGAAACCGCATCCCGGCCTTTTACCTCCATGAATTTTTTGGCCGCAGCCTGCGGGATTGCCGAACCGATACTGATTTTAATTTCCTCGGCCATTCTTTCTCCTATTATCAAATTGTGGATCCTTCTTATGTGCGTTGCTATAGCCTCGTCTATTTTTGAGCCTCCGGCTTTGGCAGTCTGTGAAGCCACAATCCCGCCCAAAGAAATCACGGCGGCACCGACTTGCCCGCCCCCAATGTCGGCAATCATCGACCCGGTTGCAGACTCAATCGGCAATTTGGCCCCGATTGCCGCAGCCAGCGTGTGTTCAATCAAATAGGCAGTTTTGGCGCCGGCAGATAAGGTTGCTTCCAAAACCGCCCGTCTTTCAACCTGCGAAATGCCGGCAGGCACACAAACCATCACTTCAGGCCGCATAAAGCGTGAGCTTTTTAAGGTTTTGTCCAGAAAATACCTGATCATCGCCTGGGTTACCAAAAAATCGGCAACCACGCCTTCTTTTAAGGGCTTCTGGGCGACTAAATCGCCTCCTGCGGTTTTACCCAGCATTTCATGCGCCTCGGTGCCGACTGCAATGACTTTGCCGGAGACGCCGTCGACTGCTACAACCGAAGGCTCCGAAAGGACTACCCCTTCGCCGTGCGCCCAAACATATGAATTGGAGGTCCCCAGATCAATCGCCAGTTTTTTTGAAGAAAACAGCCCGAATTGCACTGAGGCATTTTAAAACGGGGCCGGTATACAATCAAGAGGATGTTAGTGATTTAATTACCTAAATATGACTTAAAGGGATCAAATTCCAATTAAATCCGAATATCGAATTTCGAAACTCGAAACAATATCAAAATTCAAAATACTAAAAGTTCAAAACTATTCAGATTTACGAATAATCGAACCGAAAATATTCATAAGTTCCGTAGATTCTTTAATCAACAAGTCACGTTCTTTCTCGAGCTTACTATCGTTGTTAGTTTCCACTAATCTTAGCCAGTATCGACTTTCCTTCGCTTCTTTCCTGGAAATCTTAGTTCTCAAAATGAAATCCTTCTTACTAAATGCTTCGTTAGCCTCAATGTAATTTGCTCCAACCGAACCAGATGACCTGACTAACTGCTTACCATCTTCGATATTCCCGACGGTTTTAGGCAGTTTTTTAACAAAGGCTCTACAATCTCTGGCGAATTTAAATGTCCTTTCTTCAAGATCATACTGTTTCGGATTTTTACTTTCTGTCATTTTAATTTTAGGCCCGCAGCTTGCGAGAACCGCAAGTTTTGCTTATTTCGGATTTCGTGCTTCGGATTTCGGATTTCCATAGACCTTCGGTCTACGGCGCCACTTCTTTCCAGGCGACTCCGGGGGAACCCAGAAGATCATTGAGGGCGATTAAGTATTTGGGGTCGTATTTAATTAAGTCCGCAGGATCGGTCAGATTTGTGCAGGAACGAGGATCACTATAATTACAGGTTGCTGTGGCTCCCAGCTTCCTAAGCAAGCTCAGGTTGTGTGCGTATATCGCACCGTTGACCTCAAGCTGATTACCCGACGTGTCTAGGTCGTCCGTGGTATCATGAAAAGTTTCTCCCACAATATAGACACCGTCAGCTTTCTTAACAGTCGTTGCGACGGTAACGTCACGCGAAACGATAAATGTGATTGTATTTGAGGAAGCCACAACCAAGTCACTTCCAATTGTCAGATTGCCGTCAATAAAAATAACAGGATTGCCTAACGGCACAACACCACCCGTGTAAGCAAAGTCTCCATTGCAATAATTAATACTACCAGCACTATAAGGAATCACGTTATTGCATGTTCCCGGTCCGGTAGTAACTGCACCCTGCTTAAATCTATCCTCCATGTACGCATAAGGGGGTGCAACCATTAGCTGCTTATCGTAGCCTGTAATTCTCCATTTTTGAGAGATGACGTTTGAGGCCAGCGAATTCCCAACCAAAAGATAACCGGATTGAAACCTGCCTGAAGGCGGATCCTGAGCTACGGAAATCGACCCTTTTGCCCCCACATCCCCGCCTGTAGTCTCAAACCATGAATCTACCTGGACGCGGTATGTAAATCCGGTTGATGATATATTGTTGGTCCAGTCAACATCAGCCTGATTACACCCTGGAATAGCGTAAGCATAGGCAGTGAAATCATTCGCTTCAGTACCCACATTAAACGAAACCGTAACGTCACCGGTGAGTGTGCTTCCCTGGGTAATAGTCCCTATATTCCCCCCGCTTGGCGAATAAGTTACACCCGGAGGCACGGTAGCTGCCTGACCACTGCCGCAATTCGGCAGGCTGTAAGTATCGGTCTCACCTTGAGGCCAAAAGCCGATAACAGTCGGCGGACTTGAAGTATTTGCCGGTGGAGAAACGTTTGCTACAGTAATCTTTAAAGTAGCTATTTCCCCAGCCTTGTAGACGTTTTTCTGGCCGGGCACAAAGCTCGCCGAAAGGTCAAAAACAGGGCAGTCCGGAGTCGTAAATGAAACCCCTAAGGACGGCGTTGTTGTAACCCCCCCTACCCCTTTGTAAACATGATCGCTCTCGTCTCCTACCTTAAAAGCCTTCACTCGCCAGTAGTATGGTGTATTCGGCTGCGGCAACAATAACGGCCCGCCGTCCATAGGAGCCCCGACTTTCCATGTCCAATCCAATTTTCTATTGGTACTATTTGTGGTCTTGGTAGACCATGGAACAGGGTTTGCAGCATCTATCCATTGTGCAGTATTAACATCGATCCAGGACCCAGTTACACCCGAAGGAAGATCCGCTTGAAACCTCACTTCTATGTTGCTTGTTAAAGCGTTGCACGAAGGTGTGACCGACAAACCGGAAGGATTTCCAAAGATAGCGGGTGCAATTCCCCAATGGGTATCAACATAGTCATTCAGGGTCAAATTGCCGGTAACGGAAAAGGAGGCATTTGTAGTCCATGACGCTTCCTTAATAACCCCAGTAACAGTCCATCCGGCAGGCGGATTCACCTTGACTGTATAATTACCTGTATTAACCAAGCCTGAAGAGTAATACGGCAAAGTCGGCGGCCCGGAGTTGCACGCGTTTGGATATATCGTGACACCTTGGGGCCCAGTGTAAGTCACACTGACTCCGGCAAGCTGGTAAGCAGATCCACAGGCGGTTCCGCCGTTTTGAATATACAGTTCAGTTGTAGCGTCTCCCAAAGTAGTAGAATCCCATTTCCCGTCCCTATCATCATCTTTCCAAACCCGACCCTGAAGCACACCCCGTGAGATCACCGTATATTGCCGGTAATTCCTATTGTTTCCTTCATTTTGCTCGTTGATTTTACAGTAAACGTCTGCCATCGAATTTATCGTATAGGTACCCGGTGAAGCAGTAGCTAGAATCGGAAAACTTCCATTGAAAGTATACGAAGCACCGGCTGCCAATGATGCCAGAGGGAAATTCTGCTGTGCCCCCTCCGGTGTACAGCTTGTGAAGTTGGCGACGCGGTAGATGGTATTAAATACACCCGCCGCAGAAGCACCCTGATTTTTAACAGTCATGGAAACGCTGACTGTTTCACCGGGAGTATAAGTAGATTTGTTGGTGGTTATGGAAGTTACCACCAAATCCGGCCGGCAGTCGTTATCTGTATGAGTTTTCCAATAAGCAACGCCCGAAAAATAAACACTGTTGTATGAGCCTACAGACCAAGTGAAAGACCAGCGCTGCGGCAGATCATTCCACTGGAAATAGGAATTTGCTGTCGCAGAACTATACGACCAACCTGATACGCGACCGGCTTCATTTGTCACCAGATTATCAGGATCCCAGATGAATACTCTGTAATAGGTGGCACCAGTTACCCCCGACCAGCTGAATCTCACGTCCGGCAGGGCAACGTTTCCCAAATCGCAGCGGTTAGAAGCTCCCATGCTCGAAAGTGGAGGCTGAGGTATATCTGGTGGTGGTGGAGGTGGTGGTGGAGGAGGTGAGGACCCTGGAATCCAACAGGCGAAAGAAATGTTGACCTCATATGAATAAATTCGCTGCCCTACCTGATCAATATAACCGCGGTCATATGCAGCAGGGGTAATTGGGTCACGACAATCACGATCGCGGTCGGGGTCTTCGTTGTAATTTTTATAAGGATCCCATCGAACATAAATCTCCGTACCGCTGTAATCATAAATATCAAAAACTCTAGTCACCCTGGTTGCAGAACCAGCAGTACCACCTACAATCACAGGGTATTGCCCTGCAAGGTGAATATTACCCCCGCCCAAAATATCCGTATAAACCGTTGTGTTAGCATCGCCGTCGTTGGTATAATTTACTGTAACTCTATAAACAGTATCGGTTACGGCAAAAGCTTTGCCGGCAACAACACTAATCCCAAAAACTAAAAGTAAAAAGACAAAAACTCCAAAAACTGCTTTCCAGGAAATATAGTTTTTTCTCATAAGTTGAAAGAGTTTGATTCAACGTCTAATTTATACAAATTGGGTTGCGAACTCTCCATGATAACCAAAGTTTGCTGAGCCATTGTCTTTGTGCTTTCGTCTTTCGTCCCTAGCCAAATATCACGCAGAGAATAAAAAACGTTTGCTAGGTTGTTGAACTCGCCATTTTTATCGTTTTTTCCTTTTGACAATGCTACATTTTCCAGATCGAAAAGAACTGCGGTCTTCTGTTCCTCATCTATGGATGAATTAACTGTAATATCTTGTTTGAGCTTCAATAATTCCTCCGAGTAGTCAAAAACTGCACCACACAAAACTTCACGACAAGGGACGGTAATTTTTACTTCCGCCAGTTTTTGCGGATATTGTTTCTCCAAATGCGAATGGAGTTCTTGAAGTACCGCTCGCTTCTGTGTAGTCGGCTTTAGGTTGTAATCCGTGGATAATGTTAAAAAAGCTTTAACAAAATTGTTTACTGCCTCTTCATCGTTTGGTGCATTGTTCGCCAGATTAATCAGTTCGTAAAATCTTTTTTCATCAAAACGATTAGAAAAAGTTATTTTTGAGTCGGGATCCAAAGCTATTTGATTAGAAAAATTTCTAATGGGAAAATTATCAAAGAAAAAAAGCACTACAACAAACAAAACAGTCACAATGGACAAAAGGAAAATAAACTGCCTAGGACCGACAGAATCCGGCACGGCGCCAGGAAAATTGGTAATAAAACCTTTTGGTACTTTGGGCAGTGCAGGCATCCCAGTATATCAACTTTCAGGTATAGTCTTTTTCAGACGACTATACTCTTTTAATCTCAAACCCAAGAATCTTCGGCCTTGGGTTGTTTTTAGATATCCTTCTCGTCGCTTTGCATCATTCTGGTTAAGCGATCCCTCAAAGTAAATCAGCTTAAATGGCAATCTGAATTTTGTTGCAAAAGATTTGCCATCCATATGTTCTTTTATCCTTCGTTTTAAGTTATTTGTGTAACCAATGTATCTTTGTTTATCCTTCTGGCTTTCGAGAACGTAAACATAAAAGAACATAGCTGAAAGTTGTATTACTGGGCATAAGAAATGAAAACAGACTCTAACTTAATTGAAGACTAATAAAGAAGCTTAAGTCAAGTTGCCTGAGGTTTTCTATTCATTCAACTCCGCTCAATAAAAATTTATCAATCTCCTTGCCTGCTTGACCAAGCAGCTGATTCCCAGGATAAATTTTGGCTAAATTATCAAGTCCTCTGGAAACTTCTCTATATTCATTGAGAATATCTATCGCGCTGCCTTTCGAAACATGATACTCGCCGCCGCGCAATGATATTAGAATCTGGACAACCGTCTGTACCTCGGGAAAAGTTCCCATGGATAGATAAGCATCATCTACAGCTCCGGCAATCATTTTCTTGCCTTCTTCGGTAGTCAAATCATAATGAATAGTCAATAAATTATCAATTGCTTCCGAAGAAACCCCTGGTAAACCTTTTAAGGCTTCGCCTGTAAGCTGTGATATCTCTTGAGGAGTTGGTACTCGTTCGGTAGTCGGTGTAACCTCAGGGCTCGGGGTCGGGGTCGGTGCGATTGTCTCGGTTGCGGGGGGTTCTTGGGTTGGTTCTGCTGTATTTTTAGGCACATCAACTTTTGATCCACCACCACATGCAGCAGCTACAGTACCTATTGCTACAGTAGCAGTTGTTGCCACCAACGGCCGTCTCACTCTTGCCGGGATATGGTCTAAAATGGACAAAAGTCCGTTCCCCATTCTAACTAAAATTCCATTTGGCTTTTCAGAATTGACCAGATCTGGAACAACTTTATCGCTAAGGGAATTAAAATAGACAATTTCTGCGGTAGTTGGCCCCCACGCTCTATCTCCATAGTCAACAGCTCCGTTTGGGAGTGTCGGCAGATTTACTGCCTTTCCTGTCATGCTTCCTATTGTCAAAATTCTTTCTGCCATTTAAACTTCTCTGCCGACTGTATTTTATCACAGGCAACAAGCGCGGATTATATAGCTATGGGCCTAGTTTTGTCAAATTCCCTCATTAAAGTTATAATTGCCTTAATGACAAAGGCGACTTTAGACAAAGAAATTCAAAGTATCACAAAATTAATAATCCACCAGATCAAGCCCTATAAACCCCAAAAGGTCATTCTGTTTGGGTCCTACGCCAGAGGCAGTGCCAATAAGGACAGTGATGTCGACCTTGTCTTGATCAAAAACACTAATGATAATTTCCAGACACGCCTGAAAAAAGTCCGTCTTTTAATTTCTACCACTACCCCTGTCGACGTCTTCGTTTTTACTCCCAAGGAATTCAAAGAAGGAACAAAGACTAACCCTTTGCTTTCCGAAATCGAAAGAACCGGTAAGATAATATATGGGTAAAGGCGCATCCGAAAAATGGTTAAAACAAGCCCAAAGAGACTTAGAATGGACAGAGGCCAATATCCGCGAGAAAATTTGGTACGGGACCTGCTTTACCGCACAACAGACAGCCGAAAAATCCCTCAAAGCCTATTTACTTTCCAAGGGTAAAACAGCTGCTAAGATACATGATTTGGGAGCTCTCTGCCAAATGTGCAAAATTTATGATGAAGATTTTGAAAATTTCAAAGAGTCGTGCGCAACTTTGACGAATTATTATTCGCCTGCAAGATACCCAGATATTGCCGAATTTATGACCTTCTCAGAAAAAGAAGCAAAAGAAGCCTACAAGCTTGCAAAATCAATATTGAATTTCGTCCAAGATAAAATCTAGACTTGGGTCGCAAATTCTACCACATGCTTGATAGAAGCTAGCTTTGCCATTAAGCTGAATGTACGCTAAGATCTGTCGGAGAAAACACTTCAAAAGTTTCGAAACCAATATCCCGCGGGATTTTTTCTCCATCTTTTACCAAACTGCCTACATAAGACTTAATTGCCTCTCTCATATTTTCTTTAGCTTCGTCTAAAGTCTTACCCCATGTATGACAGCCGGAAAGAGAAGGCACATACCCATGGTAACCACCCTCATCGGATTCAAAAATAACTCTGAATGTGTACTGTTTATCGGAAATTTTCATAACAGGCAAATAATATCAAAATCAGAAAACATATGCAATTTCCCGGCATTGGAAGATGAATATTACGAGGTTCGTCCTCGTTTTACCTCGTTTTAGGAAAATCAAGGTGAAGGTTCTGGTGTTGGACTTCCTTCCGACGCCGGAGTTGAGGTTGGCACGGGAGTCGGCGTTGCTGTTGGTCTGGGTGTGGAAGTTGGAGTCGGTTCAGCAGTTGCGGTGGGAGTGGGAGCTGGAGTTGGGTAAGGTGTAGGTGTAGGCGGAAAACGAATTGGCTCACCAAATGATATAACGCAAAGATTCCATTTGTACGGCCGGCTTTGGTAATATTTGACACCCTCAAAGCATCCGATGCCTACATCCGAATAAGATGTACTCAAAAGCGCTGCCCTGTGAGGCTCACTCGCCACAAAAGACTCGAAAAGGCGTGCGGCTGAATAGTAACTTGCACCCATGTCATCCCCCACGTTACCGATATATCCCTCTCTGACTGCTCTTTGCACAGGAGTGCAATCTCCTAAATCATTACAAAGATAATGGCTAAAATGATCAAGATCTCCGTTTTGATAATAATATGCAGTGTATTTTTCGGCAGCTCTTTTAAGGCGGTCATCGTGATTATAAGGCCGCAGACCATTATCTCTTCTGAATTGATCGGTACGGCCCAAGAGCTCGTCTGCCCACTCGTAATTTTGCCCTTCTGCAATCTCCGAAACAGGAGTGGATTCTTGCGGAGGGCTTATGGTTATTTCAACCTGAGAAGGTATCCTCGTTGGGTGAGTTCCTGGATTTGTGATACTCGTTGGCTCTGCTGTTGGAGTTGTACCCACAGTAGGCACCGGTGTTGGAGTAGGCGTCAATCTGCCATCCGGATCTGTCCTTACGGCAACCATATCGGGCGTCGGGCCGATTGTGCTGTTTGAACTTAGCCTAATTGAATCTAAGCCCACAGTGTCTTTAGGGCTTGCATAAACAACAAATAAAGAAACCCCAGCCGCAGTCACAAGATATCGTAAATTTTCCTTGACACTCATTTTAAGTACAGGCTAAAACCGAAAAAATAATACTCCAGTTTTCTAAAATTAACAATATTGAAGAAAGTTATTCGGCGACAGAAGCAGGACTGGTCGACTCTTGTTCCATTTGACGGAGTTCTTCGGGGGAAAGTTCACGTGCTGGTAATGCCCCGCTTTCTGTTCCCTCATTTTGCGGCTGGGTTGTTTGTACTTGAGGCTCGCTAGTTTGCGAATTCCTCTTTTGGGCAATAAAAATCGCCATCCCCAGAATGAAAACGGCAAGCGCAATGACAATCAGTAAAACGAGATATATATTCTTCATTTTTTTAAACCAGAAATAAGAAATTAACCAACAGGAAAACGCAAACGACCGACAATAAAAAAATGAAGTTGCGCATAACTGACTGGGCAGTTGTCAGGGTAATTTTAATCTCCCCCTCTCTAGTTCAATTGAACCACCCATCCGAATTTGTTGTCAAACACCAAAACAGAGATCAATGAGATTTAAGCATCTAAATATATCAGACAGGCATTTTTATATATCAATTATTGACACTTGTCTCTCCACTAGTCCTCTGTTAAAATCCCATAAATAAGCGTCTGCGTCTACAGTTAACTGACTTGCGACTACCGACTAATGAACTTTTTTGCCAAACACCGCACGATTTTTTCAATCACAGTGGCCGTCCTGGTCTTGACGGTGGCAGTTGGCGCTATTTTCTGGGCGCGCGGCTTTAAACCCGACCTTAAAAAAGGTATTGAGCGAACCGGCCTTTTGGTTATCACGTCAACGCCGACCGGCGCCTCGGTTTTTCTGGACGGACGCCTGACCGCGGCCACGGACACCAATATCGCCTATCTGGACCCAAAAACTTACAAGGTCAGAATCGAAAAAGAGGGATACTCTGCGTGGGAAAAAGATGTCGGTGTAGTTGCCGATTTAGCCACGGAAATTAAGGCCCTTTTGTTTCCCGTTGCGCCTGCAATCAAGCCTTTAACTACCTCAGGTGCCGTAAATCCGGCGCTTTCCCCGGACGGCACGAAAATTACTTACGGAACGGCAGGCGAAAACGGCGGTCTATACTTGTTCCCTATGTCCGACAGACCCTTCCCGTTCAGACAGGGTCCAAGGCTTTTGATCAAAAACCAGGCAAATTTTGATTTTTCCAAAGCCGTCTTTGTCTGGGGACCGGATTCAAAAGAACTGATTACCCAGTTTACAGACGACGAGGGTAAAACTGTCGCTAATTTGCTCATCGACTCCGACCAAAAAGACCAGCCTGTTCATGATATAACCGCCTCTTTAAATGCTACACTTTCCGGCTGGCAGGCAGAAATCGGCCAAAGAGCACAAACCCTGGCGCTTTTGGCACCGGATGAGCTAAAGGCGGCAACTGCTGAGGCAAAACCGAACCAAAAACCAGCAGCTTCCAAAGAACCCGCGCAAACCCCGACTCTGGGACTGCCTGGTGTCCAGACGGGCCTTATCAACTATTTCCCGACAGGCCTTGTCTTTTCGCCTGATGAGGAAAAAATACTCTATAGAAACCGCGACGCAAAGTACAAAATCTTTGACGTTAAGGATAAAGTTGAATCAACTCTTCCAGAATTTGCAAACCTCATTGGCATTTCATGGTATCCGGATTCAGCGCACCTGGTAATTACCGAAGAAAACAAAATTTCGATAATTGAATCAGACGGCTTAAATAAAATGACGGTATATTCCGGAAATTTCACAGACGGGTTCGTCTTTGCCAATCCGGCAGGATCCGGCCTTATTATTCTGACTGCCCTGACCCAGGGAGAAGGAACGCCCGCAAATCTTTACGAAATAGATCTAAAATAGTTCGTAGCTGGTAGTTAGTAGTTCGTAGACTAAGAATGTTTGCTTTAGAGAAATTAAAAATTTATACAAAATCTGTAGAATTCTCCAACCAGATATACAACATCACCAAAAATTGGCCAAAGGAGTATCTGTTTGACTTAACAAGCCAGTTAAGAAGAGCTTCACTTTCTATTTCTCTGAATATAGCCGAGGGCAGTAGCAGAGGTAAAAAGGAATTTAGGAGGTTTATAGATATATCGCGCGGTTCTTGCTACGAATGCGTACCACTCTTGGATGTTGCCGAGAAACAAAAATTGATTTCTGGAACCTTGAAATTACAGCTTTTAAATCAATTAGAAGAAATATCCAAAATGTTAAGCGGGTTAAAATTATCTCTCAAATAATCTACATACTACAAACTACATACTACCTACTCCGCCAGCTACGCTGGCGGCAGGCTTGGCAATAACAAGCAGCCTTTTCCATGTTGTTCCGGGCGGGTAACAGGTCTGCAGAACCAAAATCTGCTCCTCGGTTTTTAGCGTGAAGTAAGAAACGTCTTCCGGCGCGGTAATTTTTCTCTCGGTGACGATATAATCAAATCTTCGGCCGTTGAAAAAAACAACTACCCTATCCCCTACCTCCAAATCTTTAAGCAAATAAAAAACCGCATTAAAGCGCGGTACGTTAAAGATCGTGTCTGTGGAGTGGGCAAAAAGATAGGAAACGCCGGCCTGGCCCGGGAAAGAAGTACCTAAAGCATGGGCAACTCCCTTTTTTAAGGCCGCGTCGTAAGTTTTTTTGTCCGCGGCATTGACATTGGCAATTACAGGCGCTTTGGCGCCAATTTTTTCAACGATTATTGAAAAATTTGGATCGGGAGGAATTAAAATTTTGTCCTTGGCCGTATTTTCCCCGCCTAAAAGCGATCCGAAACTCTGACTTGTAGAAACGGCGGGCGCGGCCTCGTATTTGGTACCTTTCAGGCGGTCAACGACGTTTTTTGAGTAAGCCGAAATTACCGGATAAAATGTAAATGTAATTGCAAAAAGCGTCCCCAAGACCAGAAAATTGCCGATTGTTCTGATTAAAAGTACTTTCCTGTCGATTCTGGCAGTCAGTGGGTAATTCATAGTTCATACTTGACGCAGTACCCCAGGAGGGACTCGAACCCCCAACCTTTCCCTTAGGACGGGACTGCTCTGTCCAATTGAGCTACTGGGGCATTTTCAGACACACAAATTATAACAAAGAAAGTTCAGCTGCTGTAGACAGTAGACAGTAGACTTTTCTTATTTACAGCCGGAGGTTTTGTACTGCTCGGGGACCTGAAGTCCGGAGGACGAAATATAAACGACATTATAAGAGCATAGTGATTCCGCAGATAAAGCCGACATTAAAGCCAGCCGGGCGCCGTTTTGATTCACCGTATATTTATCAAGCGTGTTTCCTCCTATAAAAACGTAGTACGAATCCGCGTCTTTCTCATATGTAATTCTGTATGCGTCTGTTTCTATAGGAAACTTATCTACAACAGCAGAAACCGGGGCTACAAAAGGCTTCTGTGCGGGTATATTCCCCGTTTCATATTGCCGGATGGCCTGCGGATAATAGACAAACGCAAAATAGACTAAAGCTGCCGAAAAAATCAGAATAGAGCCCTGTAAAATTCCGTTATAAAACCTATAGATTGGATGGTTAAGATCGTTCATCTAGTAATTTGTGGCATTGTAAAATTCCATCATCGAAAGAATTAATGCCAGAAGCGCCAGAGCCACCAGGGCAATAGAAACCGGAGGCTTGGAAATAAATTCCGAAAACAAGATTGAAATCTGCTCTTTCTTTAACTTTTTCTTCTTCATGAATACCTACAGATGTCACATTCCATTAGCGCACTTCTTGTGCGCGAGAATTGACATCTACATAGAGCTAACTAAAATGCGCTTTCGTAATGTGAGCTCTATATCTTAAGATTAAAACCGAATGCGACCCTTGTCAAATTGTGTCGGGGTAGCTGGATTCGAACCAGCGGCCTCTCCGTCCCGAACGAAGCGCGCTACCTCTGCGCCATACCCCGTAATCAAACTATTATACAAAATCCGTTTGACTCCCTGATACTTGCTACTTAATACTTAATACTTAATATCAGCCATTCACCTCGAGCTCTCGCTCGAGGGGGCTTCCTGATATATCAGAGACCTTCAAAAGGTTTGCTGATATACTTAAATTAATGCCCTTCCATTTAGATTCTGGATTTTGGATGCTGGATTTTAGAAAACAATCTCTCATCTATCATCTATCATCTAAAATCAGGCGCTCCCGACGCCGTGGATTTACCCTAATCGAGCTTTTGGTGGTGATTACAATTATTGGAATTCTGATAGCAACCGCTACCGTTTCCTATACCAAAGCCCAACGAAAAGGCCGGGACGCCAGAAGAAAAACGGATCTTAAAGCCATCCAGCAGGCGCTGGAGAATTATTATCAAAACTACGGCACTTACACAATAAGCGATATTATTTCTATTAATGGTGGAATGAAATGTGCAGGAGGCGGAGGCCCTGGCAATGTCTCGTGGGGTTCGGTCTTTCAATGCCCTCCAAGCGCGGGACAAATCTTTATGCAAATGCTGCCCAAAGACCCTCTCAATACCGGCACTTATCGTTATATCTATACTGGTGGATTCAATGCTTCGTCTACCAACACTTACATTCTTTCGGCACAATTAGAAAATACCAGTGATCCGGAAATTAGCGCCGGTTGTAATTTGGGTATGCACAACTACTGCGTTACCAACCCTTAAATTTTTCAATTGACAATTTACATTTGACGGCTGACAATTGACTTATGTCCCTGCCCGGCGGATCAGATCATAGATTTTGGATTCTGGATTTTAGAAAACAATCTATCATCTATAATCTAAAATCTAAAATCAGTCGCTCATGGCGCCGCGGTTTTTCTCTGATCGAGCTTTTGGTGGTAATAACAATCATTGCTCTTTTGATAGGAGTTGCGACGGTTTCTTACACTAAGGCTCAGCAAAAAGGGCGGGACGGAAGAAGAAAGAGTGATTTGAAAGCGATCCAGCAGGCTTTGGAACTTTATTTTCAGCAAAATGGCAAATACCCCCCTAATCCCCCAACGGCACCTGACGATGGGCTCGGTTTTTGTGCAACGTTATCAAACTCTAGCTATACCATCTACGTAAGAGATGTCCTCCAACCTAGTCATATTTCAAAAGTGCCTTCGGATCCGACTGTAGCAAGCACTTCAGATTATCTTTATTACAAAATCACAAACAGCACTTATCGACTATTTTCTATTTTGGAGAATACTAACGATCCCGATCGCGCAAGTTATGTTCAAGGTAGTCCAGATATCCCCTGGGGCTGTACCCCAGTTACCTACAACTACAAAGTCACCAACCCCTGAATTTACCCCGCAAACCCAGTATATCAACTTTCAGGCTAAACGCTGGTGATATTACGATAATTCTTTAATCTTAAACCCAAGAATCTTCTTCCTTGAGTAGTCTTGAGATAGTTTTCCCTGCGTTTAGCATCAATACTCGACAAGCATGCTTCAAAATAAATAAGTTTAACAGGTAAACGAAATTTAGTGGAAAAAGACTTTCCTTCTCTATGCTCTTTTAACCTGCGATTGAGATCATTAGTATATCCAATATACCTTTGTTCGTCTTGCAGACTTTCCAGAACATAAACATAAAAGAGCATACTGAAAGATGTATTACTGGGCAAACCCAGTAGATCTTCTTTGAGTGGCTTCGCCCCAATTTCCCAAAGGGACTCAAAGTAGTTCTACCGGACAAACACCAAAAATCCTGCAATAACAACGATAAGGGAAATAATAAGATACTCTAAAAGCAGTTTTTTGGAAATTTCGCCTTTGATGTGATGATAAGTCGTCCCCCAAAGAAGATAGAAGAGAACAATAATTAAAATCACCAAAAACTGACTAGTCGAGTCAAAACGCAGTCTGTAAATTGCCATAGCACCGACGGCAAGACCCAAAATCAAAAAAACGTGCGCTAAAATATCCAAGTGTTTCATTGTTCAGCTTAGCAGGATGGTGGGTTTTCCCCACCGACCTACCTTCCTTCTACCTAAATCCTACAATACCGCACCCCCTACTGCATACCAAATTGCCAGAAGCAAAAATGCCAGAATTGCCAAGTGCGCCAAAACTCCGCTTCTTAGACGTAGATGGCTTTTTCTTAAAGTGTAGATAATCTCAAGTGCAAAAAGAAAGAAAACAAATCCTATCAGGCCCAAGGAAACACCTTTGACCAGCGAAAACCGGCGTGATGCCAAAACCGTTGCCTGTGTGTTTTGCGCCGATTCAAGACTCGGCAGTTCAACTGCTACAGCAACCGGTGACGGAGACACGGTCGGCTCCGGTGACGGCGACGGAGTAGGTGATGGTTTTTGCTGAACCTGCGCAACCTGGGCAGGGCTTGACTGAGGGCTCGGCACTGGTGACGCCTGTACCAAAGGCTGCTGCGTCGGAATCTGCGAAACCGGCGTGCCGAACATCTGCACAACCAAAATCCCTTCCCTGCCCTCCAAATCTCCGGACGCAACCGCAACGCCGATTTCTTTGAAGTGGTCGTCCAAAATGTTGCTTCTGTGCGAAGGCGAAGCCATCCATGCCTCAACCACACTTGAAGCGTCCGAAAAATCGCGGGCCAGATTTTCTCCTGCGTACAAATACCGATAGCCTGAAGCCGAAATAAAACTCCAAGGGGTTTTTCCGGAAGGCGAATTGTGCGCCCAGTAGTCCGCAGCATACATATCCTGCGCTTTGGCGCTAGCGGCTT
>Ga0209431_10001141_pt1 | contig 22099 bp, 20 predicted proteins | sample RifCSP13_3_FD_184021 | JGI IMG/M metagenome (GOLD analysis project Ga0209431, IMG submission 184021) | Soil microbial communities from Rifle, Colorado - Rifle CSP2_sed 13_3 (SPAdes) (version 2) | ecosystem: Environmental > Terrestrial > Deep subsurface > Rock core/Sediment | place: Rifle...
TCGAAATAGGCTTTTATGTTTTCTTTTGAATCCAATAGTTTATATTTGCGTAGCTTACAATGATTGAAACAAACATACAACTTTTTATAAATACAGAACAGAATTACTGACAGAATATGGCATCATTACGCAAAAAGCAAAAGCAGTCGAAGGATTCTCTTACCCTGATTGACAAGCTTGATAACCTGGTAAAACCCAGGTTAAATCTTGTTTTCTACTTCTCCCTTTTTTTTACGGTTTTATTCGGTGCCTACCTGTTTGATGTAAAGATAAGCACCGGAGGCGATGATTCCACTTATATCGAAATGGCCAATGATTTTATTAAAGGAAGAGCATTCCCTTCGTGGCACGGTCCGTTATATTCAGTATTTCTGAGTCTGCCGATACTGATCTTCGGGGTTAAGGTGGTTTGGCTGAAACTTTTTTCCTTTGTCTTCATTATCGCACATCTGATTTTGTTTTTTTATACATTCAGAAAGCATGTTTCCCCGTCGGTATTTGCCCTTGTAATGCTCATTATTTCGGTAAATTCATCAGTTTTGTATTTTGCCAGTCAAACATACAGCGAAGCCATGTATATGTTTCTCCAGTCGCTGATCATGTTTCTTTTTATTAACACTTATCTGGCCACGCATTCCGACGAGTCACCAACGCTAAAGGATCAGGCATTGCAATGGCTTGTACTGGGTTTCTTTGTTTTCCTGGCAAGCCTCACGCGTAATATTGGCATAGTGGCATTGCTGGCCATGATTTCTTTCCTGTTGATGGAGAAATACTTCAGGGCAAGCTTGCATTTGCTCTTTTCCTATGTGGTTTTTCTGATTCCTTATAAAATATATAAATCGGTTCTATGGGACGCCGGCAGTGCTGGAAAAACAGGACAGTTTTCGGAGATATTACTTAAAAACCCTTATAACAGGGCCTTGGGTTCAGAAGACTTCTCAGGCATGGCAACCCGTTTTTTTGAAAATGCCAGGCTTTATCTTTCCAAGCATTTTATGATCGGGTTAGGCCTGCATGATCCTTCCACTTCCGATAAGAGCTGGTTTGTGACATTCCTGGTTGTGTTGCTTTTTATTGTGGCAGTTTATTTTGCATTCCGGCGTAACAAAGTTATGCGTTTCGTATCGCTATACATCGGTGCTTCCGTTGCTGCAACCTTTATTGCCCTTCAGCAGCAATGGGACCAGATGCGTATGGTCATTATTTATTTTCCGCTGCTGTTGTTGTTGTTGTCCTGGGGGATACAGCAGCTTGCGGTCCGCAAAGGATATGGCTTTTTGCAGCTGTTGTTGCCGGTTTTTCTCGTTCTGGTCTTTTTCAAAACCCTGGGTTTTACTGCTGAAAAAGTAAAGGTCAATCAGAAGGTGCTATCTAAAAACATACGTGGAAATATGTATTATGGATTCACTCCCGATTGGCAGAATTTCCTGCTTATGAGTGAATGGGTTGGAAAAAACCTTCCGGATTCCGCGGTGGTGGCTTCCCGGAAGCCTTCCATGTCTTTCATATACAGCGGTGGAAGAGATTTCTACGGAATGTACAGATTTCCCTCGGATGAACCCGGATCATTAGTAAGGGGCATTGAAAAACGAACCGGTGAACTTTTCGTTTTGTCAAATAAAGACATGGATAATTCACTGCCCGTTCCCGTGAAATTATTGTTTAAATCTGCTGCGGTTGCCTATGTTGCCGAGGGCAGTGATATTTATGGCGTGTACGAAATGAAGGATCAGTATATGTCAGAAATTACGCAGGTAATCCGGGATTTTAAGCTTGGCACTTTCCCGGTTGACTCTTTGTTGAACCGGGTTTCGGTATCCAAACAATCCTGTTTTGCCGTATCACCTGATTCCCTGATCAACACCTTACGGAGAAATAAGGTTGATTTTGCCCTTATTGCCAGCCTCAGAGCTAACCCGAGTGCCAATACAGGCAATATCATCAATACTATTCAGCGGTATTTGTATTTTGTAGAGCAAAAATATCCCGGTATACTGGTGCTTGTTCACCAGATAGGGACAGAGATTGAAGAACCTGCCTGGCTTTACCGTATTGATTATAACAGATACCACCTGTGAAAGATAACCCCCTGCACTGGCAGGTAGCCCTTATCGGAGCAGGCAATGTTGCCTGGCATCTGGGACATGGCCTAACAAAAGCAGGAATAAGCATCTCCCAGGTGATCGCCCGTACAAAAGTCCCGGCACAAAGCCTTGCCGATTCATTGAATGCCAGTTATTCCTTGAACTTTGAGGACTTTTTACCGGAAAATGACTGTTGTATACTGTGTGTATCCGATAATGCACTTACGGCAATTGCAGGCAAAATAAAATTTGGTGATTGCCTTGCTTTACACACTGCCGGAAGTATCCCGGCAGAAGTGTTAAAAGGATGGGCAAAAAACTACGGTGTATTGTATCCCCTGCAGACATTTACTAAAAAAAGGGCTCTTAACCTCTGGCAAATACCTTTGCTGGTTGAGGCGAACAATGAGGATAATCTTGTCAGGACAAAGAAACTGGCCTCCTTTATCTCCGGTAATATAGTTGAAGCCGGATCGGAGGAACGCCTGAAACTTCACCTTGCAGCAGTTTTTGCCGGAAATTTTTCCAATCACATGTATGCCTTGGCGGAGAAACTTTTGGTAAAACAGGGCCTCAGTTTTGATCTGTTAAAACCGTTGATTGCCGAAACAGCTGCCAAAGCGCTTGAAATTCCGCCTCACCTGGCTCAAACCGGGCCCGCGGTCCGGGGAGACAACACGATAATGGAGGAACACATGGCCTTACTTGAATCCTATCCGGAGTTCGCTGAATTATACAGGTTAATTAGCATGAGTATTATGAATTTGAAATCAGATCAAAATAGTTAGCATTACAATCCGCAGACCGCAACCCACAACTTCTTTACTTGCAAACCTCACGATAATCGTTATTTTTGTTGATTAAAACCTGAGCGGATGCCGGAAATTAAAAAACAGCTTCATGCGGTTAAGGCCTTTGTTTTCGACGTAGATGGTGTTTTCACAAACGGCACTGTGCTGCTACATCCCAGCGGGGAATTCATCCGGATGATGAACATCAAGGATGGGTTCGCTGTTCAGCATGCGGTTAAAATGGGATATCCCATTGCTATTATCACCGGCGGATATTCCAAGATGATCCGCAAGCGTTTTGCCTACCTGGGTGTCAAGGATATTTATATGAAAAGCGCTAACAAACTTGTGGCCTTTGATAGTTTCATGGCTGCCTACGGTTTTAAACCCGAAAATATTCTATACATGGGCGATGACCTGCCTGATTGTGAAGTAATGATAAAATCGGGATATCCGACCTGTCCCTCAGATGCTGCCGAGGAGATCAAGCAGCTCGCCGCATATATCTCTCCGCGTAAAGGCGGTGAAGGATGTGTCCGCGATGTTATAGAGCAGGTACTCCGTTTGCATGGCAAGTGGATGAACGATAACACTTTCCTGTGGTGAAATTTTTCCGACATATGGTTGCCTTAGGCAGACTGGTAAGATTGCCAAACCTGATGATCATTGCCGCAACACAGGTGCTGATCAGGCAGTGTATTCTTTTGCCAATCCTGAATCACGGTCGTTTTGAACTGCAATTGTCAGGAGGGCTGTTCGTGTTGCTGGTACTTGCAACAGTGTTCACAGCCGCCGGCGGATATGCAATAAATGATTATTTCGACCGTAAAATGGACCAGGTAAATAAGCCCCGGTCCCTGATCGTTGGTAAGCTGATTTACCCCAGGCATGCTATGGCTTATCATCTTATTTTCACCATTTCCGGTATTATACTGGGTACATGGGTTGCCTACCGCACAGAATTATTTTTCCTCAGTGTTATTTTTATTATGGTAAGCGGTTTGTTGTGGTTTTATTCCACAACGTACAAGAGAGAATTACTGCTGGGAAATATTATAGTTGCCCTGCTTACCGGAATGGTTCCTTTCCTGGTTCTGGTTTATGAACTACCACTGCTTGCCAGGGCTTACGGGTCGGATGTATCACCTTTGGTCCGGTCTTTGCTCATCTGGGTATCAGGTTTTTCGCTGTTCGCGTTCCTGCTGAACCTCATCCGCGAAATTGTTAAGGATGCCGAGGACTTTGAAGGAGATCAGGCTTTTGGCAAAAATACAGTACCGGTTGTATGGGGTATGAAGGCTATGCGACAAATTACCGTCGCGCTGATTGTGATAACTACAGCTCTCCTGGCAGCGACCTGGAAATTTCTTATACCCGGCACAGTTACACTCATATACTTTTTGCTGTTGCTGGTTTTCCCCCTGGCTGCTGTTATGATACTTGTGGTAAAAGGTGACGATAGCAAGACGTTTCATTCAGCCAGTACATTGTTAAAGCTGATCATGACAGCCGGATTGATCTTTATGATTGTGGCTAATGTTATAATAAGGACAATGCAATGACGCCTGCCGAAGCTTTAGATAAACTGAACAGTTACGATATTGTCCTGGCATCAAAATCACCGCGCAGGCAGCACCTTATGGCTGAACTCGGTTTGAAATTCAGGGTGGTGAATAACCTCGAGATGGATGAGGTTTACCCCTCGGTTTTAAAGGCTTCGGAAATACCGGTATACCTTGCCCGCGCAAAAGCTGCCTGGTATGATAATCTGATCGGGACGAATACCTTGTTGATCACAGCTGATACTATAGTATGGCTGGGAAACGAGGTAATCGGAAAGCCGCTGGACAAACCGGATGCCATTGCCATGCTGATGAAGCTTTCAGGGAATATGCACGAAGTCTTTACAGGTGTATGCATAAAATCAGCCTTCGGTGAAACCGTGTTTCAGGTAAGTTCCAGGGTATTTTTTCGAAAAATTACGCCGGATGAGATACAATATTATGTAGATAAGTACAATCCTGTTGACAAAGCCGGAGCATACGGTATCCAGGAATGGATAGGATATGTAGGGGTTGAACGCATCGAAGGTTCCTATTTTAATGTAATGGGTCTTCCTGTCCAACGATTGTATTGTGAATTGCTGAAGTTTATTCAATAACTACAAATTCAACACATTGTTATGATTCGATTTCTGTTATTATTTTTAGTTGCTGTTCTTAACAGTCCTTCATCCAGGGGAGGGGAAGGTTTATGGATCCCATTGCTGATTGACAGCCTGAACTACCCGGATATGAAAGAAAAGGGACTAAGGTTGCACCCTGATGAAATATACAGTACAAAACATCCTAGTTTGAAAGATGCTGTTGTAATATTTGGAAACGGATGTACAGGTGAGCTTATTTCCCCAGACGGACTGGTTATTACCAATCATCATTGCGGATACAGCCGGGTTCAGTCGCACAGCACAGTTGAACAAAACTACCTCAACGATGGTTTCTGGGCCGGTTCACGGAAGGATGAATTACCGAATCCCGGACTTACTGTCTCTTTTCTCAAACGTATTGAAGATGTTACACAAATGGCACTGGCGGGAGTCTCGGATTCATTACCTGAAAGGGAAAGGAACGGGCTGATTTCCGTTAACCTGGCAAAAATCAGGGGCAAAGCTGGTGAAGGAACCCACTACATGGCAGAGGTCAAGCCTTTCTTTTTTGGCAGGGAGTATTATCTTTTTGTGTATGAAATCTTCAGGGATGTCAGGCTGGTCGGCGCTCCACCTGAATCTATCGGCAGCTTTGGGGGTGATACCGATAACTGGATGTGGCCAAGACATACCGGTGATTTTTCTCTGTTCAGGATTTATGCCAGCAAAGACAACGAGCCTGCCGACTATTCACCGGACAATGTACCTTATAAGCCAGGGAAATACTTTAACATCTCAACAGCCGGTGTAAATGAGGGTGATTTTACCATGGTGATGGGATATCCCGGCCGCACCGATGAATATCTTACCTCCCGCGGTCTTGAGATTATCGCAAAAAAGTCACTTCCTGTAAAAATTGAAATGCGAACACTCCGGTTGAAGGCCCTCGGTAACGAAATGGCAAAAGGACCCGAATTTAAGCTGAAGCATGCGTCAAAATACAAGACGATCAGCAATGCCTGGAAAAAGTGGATTGGCGTGACCAGGGGAGTAGAACGTTCCGGTGCAATAAACGACAAGAAATTGCAGGAAGAAGCTTTCAGTCAATGGTCACAAATACCCGGCAGCAATACGGCAGGTTATGCCAGGCTGATGCAGCAATTTGACGAACTTTATTCCGGCTATGAACCCTTGTACCTGACCATTGATCTGGGAAACGAATTAATGAACGCAGTGGATATTTTTGACCATGTCGGTTCGGCACTTACAGTTTTTCATGCATCGCCGGATTCGTCGGATATTCATAAGATGAGGATGAGGCAGCAATTGAAGCAACGAGGAAACGGTTATTTCACATCGGGTGCTCTGACCATTGACAAGCAGTTATTGCCGGAGTTGTTGCGGATCTATGCTGAAAATACGGATCCGCGTTTTCACCCTGCTGTTTTCACCAGGGTTAGTAATGAATTTAACAATGATTACAATGCCTATTCCAATTATCTGTTTAATTCCAGTGTGTTTACCAACACTGCCAGGTTTAATAAGATGCTGAAGAAACCTTTGCGGACTATCATGAAAAGAATGTCCGCGGATCCTATGCTTGGACTTTACAGGGACATGAGCAGCATATTTCTGTTTGATTTATACGGGAAGGTTGACAGTTTAAATCTTGAACTTAACCGTCTGTACAGGAAATATCTTACCGGATTGATGGAAATGGATGCCTCCAGGATCTTCTATCCGGATGCTAATTTTACCATGCGTGTAACCTATGGTAAGGTAGAAGGCTATAATCCCTCAGATGCGGTGACATACAGGCATTTTACCACACTTGCCGGGATACTGGAAAAAGAGGATGCAGGCAATGCCGATTATAAGGTACCGGCTCAAATTAAGGATTTGGCAATGAAACGTGACTTTGGGCCTTATACAGTGGAAGGTGAAGTGCCGGTATGTTTTGTTGCTTCGAACCATACCTCCGGGGGTAACTCAGGAAGTCCTGTATTAAACGCAAATGGCGATCTCATTGGAATTAATTTCGACCGGAACTGGGAGGGCACCGTAAGTGATTACGCCTATGATCCTTTGGTTTGCCGGAATATTTCGCTGGATGTGCGTTATATACTGTTTGTTATTGACAAGGTAGCTGACGCCGATTGGTTGCTGAATGAACTGACCATAATTGATAAATAATTTACATGGGCCATGATAGTCACTTTGGTACACGTATGGGTAAAAGAGCCATTTATTGATGACTTTTTAGCGGCTACCCTTCAAAATCACCGGGGAACAATTCAGGAACCCGGAAACCTTAGGTTTGATGTTCTGCGCGACGCTGAGGATCCTGCAAAATTTGTGCTGTATGAGGCGTTCGAGTCCGAGGAAGCAATTTCCGCACACAAGAATACCTCGCATTACCTTGCCTGGCGGGATACTGTGGCTGCCTGGATGGCACAACCGCGCAAGGGCATTAAGCATGTTGTTGTTTATCCCACGGATGTTGCATCATGGTAAACAGATTCGCTTTGCTCAGGACGCCCAGGATAATGTTTGGCAAGGGGCAGGTAGAGGGTCTGCGTGGTCATCTTGGCCCGGGGAGGAGAAACCTGCTTGTAATTACCGGGTCTGCATCGTTCATGCATAACCCCGGTCTCGGGAAAATAATATTGGAACTGGAAAACGAGGGCTATACGGTGAACGTTGACAAAATTGAAAAGGAGCCGTCGCCCGGTGACATTGACCGTATAACTGACAAGTTCCGGCCCACCGGACCGGATGTTGTGATAGCCATTGGCGGAGGAAGCGTGATGGATGCCGGCAAGGCGATTTCAGCCATGTTGCCGCTCGAGGGTACAGTACGGGATTATCTGGAAGGAGTGGGTATCAAAACACACCCTGGCCTCAAGAAATTCTTTGTTGCCATTCCCACAACTTCAGGTACAGGAAGTGAGGCTACCTCCAACGCGGTGCTGTCAGTGGCCGGGCCGAATGGATTCAAGCGTTCACTTCGGCATGAAAACCTTGTCCCGGACGTGGCAATAGTTGATCCGGAACTCACCCTGAATTGTCCTCCTGATATTACTGCTTCCAGTGGTATGGATGCGTTCACACAACTTACCGAGTCCTATCTGTCACTTAAATCGGGACCACTCACGGATGCACTGGCGCTTGAAGGTATCCGCAACATCCATTCCTGTCTTACCCGGGCGGTTGAAGCCGGGGATGATACTCATGCAAGGGCAGGCATGTCCTATGCCGCACTGTTGTCAGGTATAACACTGTCGAATGCCGGCCTGGGACTTATTCACGGATTTGCTTCCTCGGCAGGCGGAATTTTTGATATACCCCACGGAGTTATTTGCGGGACCCTTATGGGCGTTGTGAACCGTTTCAACATTGAAGCGCTTTTAAAAGCAGATACACTATCCGTGGCTCATGAGAAATACAGTTCGCTGGGAAAGTTGCTGTCGGGTGTTGTCAACAGGGATATGTCATGGTATATGCGCTTTGTGGCAGATTATACCGAGGAACTTACCGAAAAACTGCAAATTAAGCGCCTGGGAAGTTTTGGCATAACCGAATCCGACCTTGGTCGTATAGCGGATAATACCGATCACAAGGCAAATCCGGTGAAGTTTGAAAGGGAAGAATTGGTGGAAATGCTGAGAAGAAGATTATAATAAGTCTCTCGCAGAGACGAAAAATCTCAAAGAAAATAAGGAATAGTTGATCATAAAACAGGCGTCTTAGCGTCTTTGAAGGAATTCTTTTAAATCTGCGACATCTGCGAGATCTGCGAGAAACTTATTACCTATATAAATCCAAAAGTTCTCTTTCGAAAATCGTAAAAGTATCCTGTTCAAAAAGTACGAAATCAGGGGCGCTCTTTTGTCCGGGGAAGGGAGCGAAATAACGTTTCCGGTTTGCGTTGCGCCATACCATGAGGTAAGATATGTTGCGGGCTGTTGAATCCTCCTTAATGGTCGCCAGCAGGTATTGGGTCCACCAGTTTTTTACGGGTATCCCCTCAAATCCGCACTCGGTTAATGCGGCGAGTTTCTTACGCTGATCTGCCATTTGTACCAGCATTCTGAGTTGCGCTATACCGTTTGAAATGGTTGACCCCGACTGGAAATCCCAATAATTCTCACATCCCAGTATATCTACGCATTCATCACCGGGGTATCTTTCCAGGTATTGTGCGGTGGTTTCAAACATATCGGTGGAATAGGCATACAACAGGTTATGAACATGCAGGCTGTCGCGCAGGTAAGCCACAGTAAACTTCCATAACCTGATGTATTCGTCGGGAGTGCAGTGTCCCTGGCCCCACCAGAACCAGTTTCCGTTATTCTCATGAAAAGGTCTGAATATAACCGGTACAGGGTGGCCTTCATCATTTTTTAATTGGAGGAGAAAAGCCGCTATTTTTTTCAATTCAGATTTATACTCTGCCGAATTGCTGCTGTCGGGTAAAATACTGTGTACTGCAGGTGTTGCATCCCATGCTGTACCGCCTGTGACGGGGTTATTTAAATGCCAGGTAACCGTGTTTACTCCGCCCCGCTCAAATGCTTCGATTATCCTCTGCCGGATGATGTCAAACGGAATACTATCGATATTTGCCGGATTGCCGGCTCCTGAAATTTCCCATCCGTACAGGGCGGGATAATTACCCGTAGTTTCCCAGACATCACACCTATTTTCAGAAAATTTCCAGTCGACTCCCGATATAGTTGCATCCTGGTGTCCGAACAAAATTCCCTTGCCCTGCAAATTTTTAAGGTTTATCCACAAAGCCCTGGTTTCATCGGTTAACAAGGTGTCTGCCGGTATTTCAGGAGGAGGAACAAATACGATTGTGTCGGTATTTTCCATGCCGGATTTTTTATGAGATGAAACGCAGGACGAAGCTGAAAAAATAAACACAGTAAGCAACAAACACGCCTTAAGTATAACAGTTGCCGGATGTACCATAGGGGTATCGTTTATTTGTGTCTTTCGCTCAAAATATCCACAACTTCCTCAATCCGGTATCCCTTTGCAGTGAGCAGTACCAGCAAGTGATATAGCAGGTCGGCCGATTCGTTCAGGAATAATTCCTTATTGTTGTCTTTGGCCTCGATAATGAGTTCAACGGCCTCTTCACCAACTTTCTGGACAATTTTATTGAGGCCTTTTCTGAACAGGCTGGTGGTGTATGAATTTTCCGGCATTTCTGTTTTGCGGCGATCTATCAGATCCTGCAAATAAACCAGGAATTCGATGTTGTTTTTAGGCATAATAAAACTTTTTAGCGTGTTAGCAATTGAGCTGTTCAAAAAATTCATCAGGTTTCATAACCGTACAGGAATGTTTTGTTTGGCGAGAAATTGCTTAAGCTGGGGTATGGTGATTTCATTAAAGTGAAAAATACTGGCTGCCAGTCCGGCATCAGCTTTCCCCCTGGAGAAAACCTCAGCAAAATGCTCCATATTGCCTGCCCCGCCGGAGGCAATTAAAGGGATGGAAAGATTACCGGAAAGCTGTGCAAGGGCATCACAGGCAAAGCCATTTTTGGTGCCGTCGTGGTTCATGGAAGTGAACAGGATCTCGCCGGCCCCACGGCTTTCGGCCTCTTTAGCCCAGGAGAAAAGTTCCATATTGGTCGGAATACGGCCGCCATTGACATAGGCAGTCCATGTACCGTTTACTTCACGGGCATCGATAGCTACCACTACAAACTGACTGCCAAAGTTAAGCGCCATCTGATCGATCAGACCCGGATCGCGTATAGCAGCGGTGTTAAGCGAAACCTTATCTGCCCCGGCCGCAAGCAGGGCTTCGATATCAGACAGCTCGCTGATCCCTCCTCCCACAGTAAAGGGTATGTTCAGATGAAGGGCTATGCGCTTTACCAGATCAACAAAAGTTTTGCGACCTTCGTGACTGGCAGTGATGTCCAGAAAAACAAGTTCATCGGCACCCTGTTCAGCATAGGCAGCTCCCATTTCAACAGGGTCACCCACCTCGCGGATATTTACAAAATTAATACCTTTCACGGTTTGTCCGTTTCGGACATCGAGGCAGGGGATTATTCGTTTAGCGAGCATCGGGCTAAGATAAATTGTTGCGGGTTGTGATTGTTGTGGGTTGTTATTGTTTTTTAAAGAAATACTTTCAACTCCTCCAGCTTTATTTTTCCTTCATACAGCGCTTTTCCGATTATTGCTCCGGCAACACCTGATTCGTCAAGCTTCGTGATTTCCCCGATCGACGACACCCCTCCGCTGGCCAGAAGGCGAATGGATGGAAAATCCATAACCATCTGCTTGTAGAGTTCCACGGATGATCCTTCGAGCATCCCGTCCTTTGCGATATCAGTGCACAATACCTGGTTGATTCCCATGACTTTATAGTATTTCAGAAAGTCATAGAGCCCGATCTCAGTAACATCGGTCCATCCCGAGACTGCGATATGGCCATCCCTGATATCGGCGCCGAGGATGAGCCTGTCGGGGCCATAGGCGAACAACCAGGATTGAAAAAGGTCCCTGTCCGTTACCGCCACGCTCCCGATAACGGCCATAGCAGCTCCGCAGTTAAAAACCACCTTCAGATCTTCATCAGTTTTGATGCCGCCCCCGAAATCGATGATAAGCCCTGTTTTGGAAGCTATACGTTCCAGGCTGTTCCAATTCTTCACCTGCTTTTCCCTGGCACCGTCGAGATCTACCACATGCAGCCGTTTAATGCCATGGTCCTCAAACCGCCGCGCAGCATCGAGGGGATCCTGCTCGTAAACTTTTTTCAACCTGTAATCGCCCTGTTCCAGGCGAACACACTTTCCTTCAATGATATCTATGGCGGGAATAACAGTAATCATAGCGCTAAGAAATTTTTAATGATCAGTGATCCGGCAGCCCCGCTTTTTTCGGGATGGAACTGCGTAGCATAAAAGTTCCTCCAGTGCAGGGCAGCACTAAAAGGTACGACATAATTGCACGTGGCAATGGTGTTTTTTCCGGATTCGGCATAAAAACTGTGAACAAAATAGGTATATTGGTTTTCAGGTTCACCGGAAAACAGGTCACTTTTCAGATTAAAAATAGTATTCCATCCCATGTGCGGTACCTTTAATTTTTCACCCCCTATTGCTTCTGTCCGGAATTTTCTGACCTCTTCATCAAAGATGCCGATGCAAGAAGTATCACCTTCCTCGGAATGGCGGCACATCAACTGCAGTCCCAGGCATATTCCAAGCACGGGTTGTACCAGTTCCGGGATCAACCGGTCAAGTTTTCTTTCCCTGAGGTATTTCATGGTGGTGCTGGCTTCTCCTACCCCTGGAAAGATTACCTTGTCAGCTGACCTGATATATTCGGGGTCGTCGGTGACAAGGGCATTAATACCCAGACGTTGCAGGGCGTAATCGACCGACATGATGTTTCCCGCGTTGTATTTAATAATGGCAACCTGCATGGGCTCCTTTTAAAGTCATGTTCCTGTTTACTGCATACCTATATAAAAACTATAGTCCGGTTGTTATACACCAAAGTACGGCGCTGAATGTGCATCAGAATAGCCCTGGAAAGAACCAGTTTTTCAACATCCTTTCCCTTCATGATCAGTTTATCGATCGAATCACGGTGCGTTATCCGCACAACATCCTGGTCGATGATGGGACCTGCATCAAGCTCCGATGTAACATAATGACTGGTAGCGCCAATGATCTTAACTCCCCGTTCGTACGCCGAATGATAAGGTTTTGCTCCCGGGAAGGCCGGTAAAAACGAATGATGGATATTGATGATCTTATTTGGATATTCCCGGATAAAATCCTCACTGAGCACCTGCATATACCGGGCAAGCACTACCACCGATATCCGGTGCTGCTTCAGCAATTCAATCTCCTTGATCTCCTGATCACTCTTGTTATCCTCATTCTTTGGGAAGAAACAAAAAGGTATGCTGAATTGTTTGGCAACCGGTTCAAGATCACGGTGGTTACTTACAATTAAAGGAATTTCCACGTCCCATTCGCCGGAATGCACCCGCGAAAGAATATCATAAAGGCAGTGCGATAGTTTGGATACAAAAACGGCCATCCGCGGACGCTGGTCACTGAAATAGATGTTCCAGATCATGTTGTATTTGGCGGCGATCAGGGTGCCGAAGAAATCGGCTATCTTCTCCTGCGGGATCAGGAAATTTTCCAATTCCCATTCGATGCGCATGTAAAATACCTTATCCAGCCGGTCAACGTGTTCATCGAGGGTGATAATATTGCCGTTGTTGTTATTTAGAAACGCGGTAACATTGGCAACGATACCTTTTTTATCAGGACAATGCATAAGCAGTGTCGCGGATTGCCTGTGTCGTTTGATCATTATTTTTATAATACTCCTTTTGTTGAAGGTAATTCAGTACTGAAATCATCACGCCTGATGGCCATCTTTATTGCTCTGGCCATGGCTTTGAATATGGCTTCGATCTTATGATGTTCATTGGTGCCTTCGGCTTTTATATTCAGATTGCAGCGTGCAGTATCAGAAAACGATTTGAAGAAATGCAGGAACATCTCTGTAGGCATTTCACCGATCTTCTCACGTTTGAATTCGGTATTCCATACCAGCCATGGCCTACCGCCAAAATCAACCAATACCTGGGCCATGCAGTCGTCCATGGGAAGTGCGGATCCATAACGCTCCATGCCCCGTTTGCTTCCCACTGCCTGGTAAAAAGCTTCCCCAAGGGCCAGTGCCGTGTCTTCAATAGTGTGGTGCTCATCCACCTCGAGATCACCGGTTACCCTTACCCTCAGGTCGCAACCCGAGTGACGGGCCAGCTGGCTGATCATATGATCGAAAAAACCCAGGCCGGTAAATATTTCAAATTTACCGGTACCATCAAGGTTAAGGTCTACAACAATTTCAGTTTCAGCGGTTTTTCTTTCGACATGCGAAATACGGATGTCAACTGCAACTATTTTATAAATTTCGTCCCAGCTGTGGGCTACCAAGGGGATTACCTTACCAGTGTCCTTATTTTCTTCGGTTATCGAAGGGTCCGGAGAAAATAAAACCGGTTTTGCTCCCAGGTTTAAGGCCAGTTCCACATCTGTATTCCTGTCGCCGATAACAAAGGAATTCTTTAGATCATAATCCTCCTGTAAATATTTTAAAAGCAATCCGGTACGGGGTTTCCGGGTGTTCGCGTTTTCTTCGGGGAAGGTTTTGTCGATGAGGATTTCATCAAAGGTAATTCCTTCGTTCTCAAACGCTTTTAACATTTTCTCCTGGACCAATCTGAAGTTTCTCTCTGGATAGGCCGGTGTACCCAGCCCGTCCTGGTTTGATACGATCACGAGTTCATAATCGAGATTTTTCCGGATATTGTAAAGATTCCTGAAAACTCCCGGCATAAATTCAAGTTTTTCAAGTGTGTCAACCTGAAAATCATCCTGTGGCTCCCGGATAAGTGTCCCGTCGCGGTCAATGAAAAGTACTTTTTTCATATTCATGCAAGGTACTGATTAATAGTGAATTTTCTTCTTCCGTTCCGATTGTGATCCTGAGATATCCCTCGCATAGCGGCATTTTCGACCGGTCGCGAACGATGATCTTCTTACCGATAAGATATGAAAAAATATCACCCGGATGGTCGAACCTAACCATTAGAAAATTGGCATCGCTGGGAAGAATATCCTTAACAAGGGAAATTTTCAACAACTCTTTTTGCAGTAAACCTCGTTGTTCAAGGATCAGAGTTACCCACCTGTCTTTTTCCCTGGTTTCATTGAGCTGCTCCAGTGCTTTGCGCTGTGTAAGGATGTTCACATTGTAGGGATATTTAATATGGTTCAATATCCCGATGATTTCACCGGAAGCAAGGGCCATGCCCAGCCTGATCCCGGCCATACCCCAGGCTTTGCTGAACGTCTGCAGGATTACCAGGTTGGGATATTTCTCCAGTTCACCTGAAAGCGAGCTTTCTTTTGAGAAATCGATGTATGCTTCATCAAGGATCACCAGTCCTTTAAACCGGCTGATCAGCAACAGGATATCTGAACGGTTCAAACTGTTTGAGGTGGGATTGTTGGGCGAACAGAGAAACATAAGCTTGCTGTTGCTGTCGGCAAGCCGGAGCATGGCTTCCGTATCCGGCTGATGATCATGGTTCAGCAGAACTTCGCGGAATTCCACATTGCTGATATCGGCACAGACCTTGTACATGCCATAGGTTGGCCTGATACTGATAATATTGTCCCTTCCCGGTTCGCAGAAAGCCCTGATCAGTAAATCGATTGCCTCATCGCTCCCGTTTCCCAGGAAAATGCTTTCCACCGGAACATTTTTCACGGCAGCAATTTTCTTTTTCAGTCTCATCTGCAACGGGTCGGGATAGCGGTTAAACGGACTGTTGTGGGGATTTTCATTGGCGTCGAGGAAAACAGCCTCCTCTCCTTTATATTCATCGCGTGCGGATGAATAGGGGACGAGCAACCTGATATTTTCTCTGATCAATGTGTTGAGTTCTGTCATGATAGCTTTATCGCGTTATTTCAGTCTTACTTCTACGGCCTTGCTATGTGCCTTGAGTTCTTCGGTCTCTGCCATTTTCATGATCGCAGGACCAATATGTGAAAGTCCCTCGCGGCTGATTTGCTGAAAGGTGATCTTCTTAACATAATCATCGAGATTCACACCGTTATATGCTTTTGCATTCCCGTTGGTGGGCAGGGTATGGTTGGTCCCTGAGGCATAATCACCGGCGCTTTCAGGTGTGTAAGAACCCAGGAAAACCGAGCCGGCATTGATAACCTGTTCTGCAAGTTGCTCAGCATCGCTGGTGGCAATGATCAGGTGTTCAGGTGCGTAATCGTTTACCATATCCATTACTTCATGCATGCTGTTTAATACAATGATCTTGCTGTGTTCCAGTGAACCGGCAGCAATATCCCTTCGGGGCAGCTCAGGGAGTTGCCTTTCTACCTCATTTTTTACGGCAACAGCCATATTTTCACTGGTGGTGATCATCAGAACCTGACTGTCGGTTCCATGCTCAGCTTGCGAAAGCAGGTCAGAGGCCACAAATGACGCATTCGAAGTGTCATCGGCGATCACGGCCAGTTCCGACGGACCTGCAGGCATGTCAATGGCTGTATGAGAGCGGGAGACAAGCTGCTTTGCGGCTGTGACATACTGGTTTCCCGGTCCGAAGATCTTATATACCCTGGGTATCGAAGCAGTTCCGTAAGCCATGGCGGCAATGGCCTGGGCACCTCCTATCCTGAATACCTGTGTTACCCCGGTTATCCTTGCAGCATACAATACTGCCGGATTAATTTTGCCGTCACGCCGGGGAGGTGTACACAGAATAATTTCAGAACATCCGGCGATACGGGCCGGAATGGCCAGCATAAGCACCGTGGAAAACAGGGGAGCTGTTCCTCCGGGTATATACAATCCTACTTTACGGATCGCTACAGGTTTTTGCCAGCATACAACACCAGGAGAGGTGGTAATTTTTTCCGTTTTAACCTGCTGGGCCTTATGGAAAATCTCAATGTTCCGGGTGGCTGTTTCAATGGCTGTCTTAAGATCATGGTCTACCGCCTGGCCTGCCTCGATAAATTCTTCTTCGCTCACAAACAGGCTGGAAAATATTACTTTATCGAATTTCTCGGTGTATTCAAAAAGGGCTTCGTCACCCCGTAACCTTACGTTCTCCAATATGGGTATGACCAGGGCATCCACCTCACCGGCATCCAGAACCGGTCTTTTTAACAATCCGGCCCAACCGGATCTTTCAGGATTTCGATAGATAAACATGGTTAATTCGCTAAACGATCATTTTTTCAATTGGGATTACCAGAATTCCTTCGGCACCGAATTCTTTGAGCTTGCCGATAATCTCCCAGAATTCATTCTCATTCACTACCGAATGTACAGAACTCCAGCCTTTTTCATAGAGGGGAAGTACCGTGGGACTTTTCATCCCCGGCAGCAGGCTCACGATCTTATCCAGGTTTTCATTCGGGGCGTTCAACAGGATATATTTGTTATTTTTCGATTTGCGAACTGCCTGGAACCTGAACAACAGGTCGTTCAGTATTCTCTTCTTGCCTTCGTTTATCGTTGGACTGGCAATGACAACGGCCTCGGACCGGGTGATTACTTCCACCTCTCTGAGCCTGTTATGGATCAGGGTACTTCCGGTGCTGACAATATCAAATATGGCATCCGCCAACCCTATTCCGGGAGCAATTTCAACCGAGCCGCTGATCTCATGGATCTCGGCATCCAGGTTGTTAATTTTCAGGTATTTTTTCAGTATGGTCGGGTAGGAGGTGGCTATCCGCTTCCCGTTGAAGTAAGCTAATCCTGTATAAACATCCGATTGCGGAATGGCCAGAGACAATCGGCACCTTGCAAATCCCAGTCTTTCAACGGTATCCACATTACGGTCTTTTTCCATTACTTCATTCTCCCCCACAATGCCAATATCGGCCACACCATCGGCCACATACTGCGGGATATCATCATCGCGAAGATACAGGATCTCAACCGGGAAGTTCTCGCCCAGCGAGATCAGCTTTCTTTTGCTGTCCTGGTTATGTCGGATACCGGATTCCTGGATCAGTTCAAGCGATTTTTCACTTAACCGGCCTTCTTTCTGAATTGCAATTTTCAGTTTGTTCATGTAGTTCCAGTAATTAAGCTGTTCAAAAACAAAAAAAAAGGTTTGCAGTAATGCAAACCCTGAAATTATCTTCCATGTGACACATACTGCATCGTTCCGTTGTTTTACGGGTGATTATGATGGTGATGTGTCCGTGTGATTTTCATATTTATGATATTTGAGTGCAATATTACAACATTTAAATGATAATTGCAAATATCATCTTTCTAATAGCACCAGTGTTTCCAAATGATGCGTATGGGGCAGCATATCGAATGGCTGAATTCGGGTTACCTTGTATACCTCGGTAAGCTGTTTCAGGTCAAAGGCCAGAGAAACAGGATTACAGCTCAGATATAAAACCTTCTCTGCCCCCGACATATTTATGGTCTTTTTTATTTCTATCAGCGTTCCGGAGCGGGGAGGATCCAGCACGATCACTTCGGCAGTACCGTTTTCTTCCAGGAACCGGGGCGTAAAGGTTTCCAGGATGTCACCGGTAAGAAATGCCGTATTTTCAATACAATTTAATGCAGCATTTTCCCGGGCGTCTTCAATGGCGAGGGGTGATCCTTCGATACCGGTAACCTGCAGGGCCGAGGATGCCATTACCAGGGCTATCGACCCCACACCGGTGTACAGATCGTAGATCCTTTCCTTCCCGGTTAACTTAAGCCAGTCACGGGCAGCAAGGAAGATACTTTCCGCCTGGGCGGCATTCGGCTGAAAGAATGAAGACGCATGCATCCTGTAGCGGTACCCGGCAACATCTTCAAATAAATATGGCATTGTGCCGCCAAAGGGAACAATATCTCCCTGCAACTGGCTGTGCCGGGGAGAAAGATGGACAGTTGAGGACAGGGAAACAATTTGCGGGAATTGCTGCAACAGGCTGACCAGCAGTTTGTCCCTATCAGAAGGCCTGTCATCGCAGAAACCAATCACCACAAGAACCTCACCCGGCTTGTTAATACGGATGGAAAGGCTGCGCAGGTATCCGGTCTTAATTACATGATCGTAAAAATCAAAACCCAGGTCAAGGGCAGTGGCTTTAACAAACTCACATATGGAACGGCTGGGTTCTTTTTGCAGGTAACATTCCCCGATGTTAATAACTTTGCCCGGTTCGCCGTTCAGATGAAAACCCAGGGCCGGTACCGCCGTTCCCAGGGCCGGTATTACTGAAAAAGCAGATGAAGAAAAGGTGTATTCCATACGGTTCCTGAAATAAAGGGTTTCCGGTGATGGGATCACTGTTGGGACCTGGGGCGTGTTGATCCCGTATTTTTCGAGGGCGTTGAGGAGGATTTTTCGTTTCAATTCCAACTGATGATCATATTGTATATGCTGCCAGGGACAGCCACCACACTGCAGGAAGTGCCTGCAAAAGGGAACCTGGCGGAATGGCGATGCCGAAATTACCTCCTGTACATTCCCTCCGCGAAATCCCTGTTTGCGCTTTCCAGGTATGAAACTTACAGTCTCACCCGGAATGCCGTGTTTCAGGAACACATTTTTTGTCCCGAATTTTCCTGCACACCGGCCCGATGAGTGTATCCCGTCGAGATAAACGGGACCGGCAATTTGTCTTTGCTCCGCCATTCCTGCTGTATAATAATAATTCCAAAGTTAATCAGCATTTTTTTTGTAAACCATTTTTGCTACTTTTATGGGAGTAGTTCGGCGTACACTAACCTGAAATTGTCAATATTTAGCTGTCATCCATGAAAACTTTTTTTATGCTGATTAAAAACATGCTGTTATTCCTGTCTGTTTTGCTGATCATCCTTGTTTTATTCCTTTATCTGTACTATGGTATCCTGGATCATGGTTTCAGGCGGGAGGAAAAAAAAGCGGCCGCAAATGCCGGGAAACAATCAGCACAACCAGTTTCCGGGAATTCGTTACGCAATGACCGGATGCTGAACCTGTTACCGGTACCGTATAAGATCGAATACCATGAAGGTAGCATAAAACTTCCCGGGAAGCTCACTTTTCAGGTGGATGCAACGTTGAAAGACCAGGTAGGGGATTTCCTTGAGGGATTGCCGGGAATAGAACCAGCCTGGGTGTCCGGCGGGGCATTTTTCCGGTGTGTGATGGATGCATCAATTCCTGCACAGGGATACCGGCTTATTCTGAATCCCGGATACGCAGTGATAAATTACAGTACCGGTCAGGGATTGCATTACGGGCTGGTGACGGTAAAAGTGCTGATGCAGAATTATCAGAATAATATCCCCTGTGTTACCATCACGGATTCACCTGACCTTGAGATTCGCGGAGCAATGCTGGATATCAGCAGGAACAAAGTGCCAACCCTTGCGACACTGATGGGAATTGCAGGTTTGCTGGCCGATCTGAAATATAATCACCTGGAACTGTATATCGAAGGTTTCTCTTTTGCTTACCCATCTTTCAAACCGCTTTGGGAAGGAAGTGAAACTCCGCTTACAGGCAATGAGATCAAACAATTGGATGCATTCTGCCGGGAGAACTATATTGACCTGGTGCCCAACCAGAATTCCCTGGGCCACATGGCAGCCTGGCTGGCAACAAATGAATATCAGGATCTTGCAGAATGTCCGGATGGTTTCAGGTTGATGGGACTTATTAAAATGAAAACCACGCTCGATCCGAATGATCCGCGAAGCTTAGAACTGGTGACCCGGATGACCGATGATCTGCTTCCTAATTTCACTTCGGGTTACTACAATGTTAACCTCGACGAACCGTTTGAACTGGGTGTCGGGAAAAATAAGAAATTAGCCCGAAAAAAGGGCGTCGGTCAGGTATACCTCGATTATGTCCTCAACCTGCATAAAATGGTTACCGCCAGGGATAAGAAAATGATGATGTGGTGTGATATTGCACTGAAACATCCGGAAATACTTACACAATTGCCAGGTGACATTACCCTTCTCGATTGGGGTTATGAAGCCGAATATCCCTTTGACAGGAACGGCCATAAGTTAGATTCGGCAGGAATTTCATTTTTAGTGTGTCCCGGCACCAGCAGTTGGACTTCTATCACAGGACGGACTGCCAATATGCTCGGGAATATTGAAAATGCTGCTATTAGTGGTAAAAAGCACCATGCAAAGGGACTTCTGGTGACCGATTGGGGAGATATGGGTCACTGGCAGTATTTGCCGGTAAGCTATGCCGGCTATGCAACCGCCGGTGCTCTTGGATGGAACAGCAACACAGCTGCCCAAATGCCCCTGCAGAAATTTCTCGATTCGTATGTTTTTCATGATCCTTCGGGACTGATGGGAGGTTTTGCCCTGGACATGGGCAGCTATAACCTGTTCGAGGAGTTTCTGATGTTTAACATGACGACCACCATGCTCACTTTCCAGTTTGGATTACGGGACAGGGTAATGGCAAGGGGAATATTCAACAAGGTAATACAGGGTTTGACCACACTTATGAAGGATATAGCCCCTGATATGATAGATACAGTGAAAACACGGATTAAAATGCGGAAGGACTATGATCATGCCGGACTGATGCAATTCCTTGACAAACAGGAGGGACTGTTGAAAAATATCAGGCTTGGCATGGCTGACAGCCTGCTGGTAAAGGATGAATACAGCAATGCAATTACCCTGATCAGGCTGGGAGCAGGAATAAAACAATATATTACTTCCCGGAACAGTCTTACAACCGATCAGGAATTGAATCTGCTGGTGGCAATGGATTCGTTATGCAGCACCTATCTTAAAGAAAACAGCAGGCTCTGGTTGTTGAGGAATAAGCCGGGAGGCCTTGACGCCAGCACAGCTTCCCTGGTTACGCTTAAGCTACAAATCGCACAGCGTACCGGGATATTGCAGGAATCGTCCTTCCGGCGCAACTGGCACAGGTTTACCGAGAAACTGGCTTCCGCTGCTTTGGTAATCTATTTAAAGCTGGTATGAAATACCCCCACCCCGGGGTGGTCGTGAGATTCCATATTTCTTTTTACATTTGTGTTTCTTATGTAGATTTCCATGCCTAAAAAAGTACTTGTAGTTTATTACACGCAAACCGGACAATTGCGTGAGATCGTAAGTTCGATTACCGCACCCCTGGCTACAGAGGATGATATAACACTTGTTTTTGAGGAGCTCAAGCCAAAGCCCGGATTTCCATTCCCCTGGCCGGCCGATCAGTTCTTTCAAGCCATGCCGGAATCGGTAAAGGGCATCCCATGTGAGCTCGAAACGCTATCGGTAAGCGGTGAGGAAAATTTTGACCTGATTATTCTAGCCTGGCAACCCTGGTTTCTGTCTCCATCCATACCCATTCATGCATTTTTTCAGCTCGAAGCAGCAAAAAAAATGTTGCCGGGCAAGCCTGTCATTACCCTTATCGGTTCCCGCAACATGTGGGTGATGGCTCAGGAACAAATAAAGAAATATATTACC
>Ga0209431_10001142_pt1 | contig 22082 bp, 17 predicted proteins | sample RifCSP13_3_FD_184021 | JGI IMG/M metagenome (GOLD analysis project Ga0209431, IMG submission 184021) | Soil microbial communities from Rifle, Colorado - Rifle CSP2_sed 13_3 (SPAdes) (version 2) | ecosystem: Environmental > Terrestrial > Deep subsurface > Rock core/Sediment | place: Rifle...
CCACCAGCTCTGTATCCATGCTCACCAGGAAGTCGTTGTAGTCGTAATCATTAAATCCTGGTTGGTTAGGCAAATCTTCAAAACCAACATAGATATCGTATTTGCTGCTTTCACCCACGTTCACAGGCACACTGGGTATATACACCGTGAATACAGTAATTTCCACGGTTGACGGGTCCTCGTCTTCAACCTCGATGCCATCATGATGACCTGACGCTTCGGCGATATTGGTAAAACCTTCGGTTACATTTTCGACCGTACAGGTGTAAGTGTAACTATCACCCGCGGCTAGATCGCCAATCAGCCGTGCACATCCAGGCGCTTCAGCATCGCTAACCTCTACATCGCTGAGATCAACGTCGCCGGTGTTCGTAACGACTATCTCAAAGGTCACATCCGAGCCAGCCGGAACGTTGCGCGTGTCTGGCCCTTCAGCCTGTTTGCGAATGTCGATGCTGGCGATGAGAACTGTCGAAGGATCTTCATCGGTCACGGTGCTGCCATCCGCCTGCCCTTCAACCACGGCTGTATTGGTAAATCCAGCGACCACATTCTCTGCGCTGCAGGTGTAGGAATAGACCTCCCCAACCGCCAGGTCGCCAATAGATCGGGAACAACCTGGCACATCAGCATCGGTGACCTCGACCTCCGTCAGTGCAACTGCGCCAATATTCGTAACGACAATGTCGTAAGAGATTTCCGCGCCGCTGGGATAAACTCGTGAATCCGCGCCCTCAGCCTGCTTGCGGATATCGATTTTTGGAAGATAACAATTCACGATCACATTCGCCTGGTCAGATTGCCCGGTTTGGGTAATTGTGGCTGTATTTGGGACATTAAATGAATACAGCCCATTCTCGTAAAAATCTTCTTCACTCGGGCAGGTATATGTACGGATATAATTCCAGGTTGCGCTGTCGCTGGTTATCCACGCTTCACCATGCGTGTCCTCCACGTTAACCGTAGAAAAACCCGATTCTGTGACGGTTGCATTGGTAAAGTCAAAATCCATGGATTTCGAGAAGCTCACGCCGCTAGAGGTGTATACGGTCGCTATGCTGGTTTGTGGAGAGCCATCTGGAAGCGAAGCGCTGAAGGCGCATCCCTTCGTCCAACCTGCTGGCAGTACAAACGGGAGAGCCAGATCGCAAACCACGCTGGCGACGACGTTGGCTGGCATGACGAGGACATCCACGGCGGTAATCGTGATGGAATGATTTGTCTGGTTGCGCATGCCAATCACGCCCTGTACAGACCAGCCGCTTTCAGTCACAGTGCGAGTGACGCTCACCGTGTATTCAGAATCGCCGCTATCACCTGCGATCAAGTTCCACTCCGATGGTGCGACGGATTTATCAATTGTCCAACTGAATGCACGGGTAAAAGCGGTGTTCAGTTGCTCCTTGATCACCAGAATATCGTCAGGCGGCGTACCCGTCGCGGAGATATTTTGTACGGGAGTCGCGAGCACGATTGTGACGAGAAAGGTAAAAAGTAAACCAATAATTCTAAGGCGCTGGATGATGTGCATTTATTTCCTCCTAAATCATATAAAAATATATCTATCTGATATCACATATTCTTTCCATGGCCAAAATCCACCCTATTCAAGCAATGTACTGGTGAACATACAATTTGTATACGCACATCGTATACGGCTATCACTTTATTAAAGAAAAACCGGCCATCTGGCCGGTTTCGCTTCTGGCTCCCTAAGGACTATCCCCTTAACATACAAAAATAAGAGATAAGCGACCAAATATCGTCCCTAGTTCATAGCCGCCAATTGTTAATAGCTATAGGTTTATTAAAGAACTTTGCAATTTTGTTAATTATGACACGAATTCGGACAAAAATCAACCCCTTTTTGTAATTGTCACGAAATTGGTTGGTCAATGTTAATGCGCTGACCCAAGATGGATTGTCCCTACCCTGCCTGTTTCGTAGCCTGATTCCTTGACATCCGCCTGGGCGATGGCTATAATCCTATCCTATACTGCGGGTGTTGCCAAGTGGTAAGGCAGTAGCTTCCCAAGCTACCATTCGTGGGTTCGAATCCCATCACCCGCTCAGAAAATCCGCCCTTTTGTGCGGATTTTTTTCCTTCGCCATGCATTTTTATTTGCATAATATATCGCCTTGCAATGTTGATGGCTCTTTAGCGTTGCTTAGATGCTACAATATCGCTTACGGGCAGTTCCCGTTTTGATATTCGCGCTGAATCTTACGCTCAAAACGATGTACACGATCGCGGTGGCAAATCAAAAAGGCGGCGTTGCCAAGACTACCACGGCTCTATCCCTGGCAGGCGCATTTACCCTGCTGGGCAGGGATATTCTGCTGGTAGATCTCGACCCCCAGGCGGATCTTACCCTTGCCGTAGGGATCAATCCCAAGTCTGTGAGAGATTCCATTGCAGACATCTTTTTGGGTTCGCGCAAACTGACCAGCATCATCCAGGAAACAACAGTGCCAGGCATCGACATCATCCCGTCAAACTCGGATATGGAAATGGCTGAACGATTTCTTCCGATTAGAGAGCGTCACGAGCTCATCTTAAAAACCGTGCTGCAAGCTGCTCAAATGGGCGCATATGACTTTGTCATCTTAGATTGCCCCCCAGCCTTGGGCAGCGCTACGTTAAACGCCTTGCATGCATCTGACATGTTGATCATACCCACTCAGCCGGAATACTTCTCTGCCTATGCCTTGCGCAACATGATGCCGGCGATCAAACGCGTGCGGGCTCACGAAAATCCAACCCTGGTTTACCGGATATTAATCACCATGCACGACAGGCGCAACCGGATCCATAACAATATGCGCGAGCAAATCCGCCTGACGTTTGGCACCGGTTTATTACAAACCGTCATTGATGTGGATACCAAACTGCGGGAAAGCACCCTCGCTGGGCTGCCGATTACCCACTACAGCCCCAAAACGCGCAGCGCCTTACAGTATCTATCCTTAGCAGAGGAGTTGGTCCAACATGTCCAGGCGTTCGCTCGAAATTCTTAAACAGAGCCGGATCAACAACCTGTACGAGGATCTTGATATCGATGGTCATGATTCCAATGCTTATCAGGAATCCGGACCTCACGGTTGGACATGGGAATGCGACACCGAAGGCAACTATATCTCCTGCAGTCCTGAAGTCGAGAAGATTCTCAATCTACCCATCCGCGTATTCCTGGGCAAGCCCATGACGCGGTTTATGGTGAAAACAGAATCCCAATCTGCGCTCGAGGAGGCATTCAAAAACGGCTCATACCCGGTAGAGGTGGATATCCAACATATATTGTTGAATGGAAGCCTTATACGCGCCAGGATGTGTATATTAAAGCCACGCCAGGACACAACCAGCGGAAACGGTTTGAGCTATCGAGGCTTTACCACCATTGTCCAGGACGATCACCAGCCTATATTGTCCGGGCTTTTTGAGGAATTCCCGAACTCGCAAAATTTCCGTTTTCTCACTGCTATAGGTATGGAATTGCGCACCTCGGTCAACTCTCTTCTTGGCTACTCCCGGGTCATGCTCAAAGATGTCGATATCCCCCTCTCAGACCTGGTCAAACAGGATCTTCGCCTCATTTACGAGGCCGGCAGGCAGATACTGCTCCTGGCTGACGAGCTCATCGATTATTCCAAAATAGAATCAGGCGCGCTCGAATTGAACTTCGAGGAAAATGTCAACCTGGCGGATATCATCGCTTTGATAGCTAACTCTACAAAAGCATATTTTCAGGACAAATCGATCGATCTGGTAACCGATCTCGCTCCTGATCTATCCCCTCTTCGCGCAGATCCCATCAAGATGCGGAAAATACTTTCCCAATTGCTTTCCTTCGCCGCCCATTTCGCCCGGCCAGGGACAATCACCATGGGAGCGCAAAACCAATCTGGCGTGGGAACAAGACTTGGAGATGCTATACTGGTGAGTATCTCCGGGAGATTTCTCATTCCCGAGGATATGAGATGCCTTCTCATTCCATCTGCCTGCTCTGGCGATCTCTCTAGTGAAAATTTATCCGTGGGTGATTTTGGTCTTTACACGACAAAAAAATTGATCGAATTGCACGGCGGCCAGATTGGAGTGCAATCCGACGACGACAAATTTAGTAAAATTGCATTCACTCTCCCGGTTTACAAACTTCGCCCCGGATATCCGCAACGCTCAAGATTTGCCCTGCCAACCAACCAGGCAAGCAGGATAGTTTAATTTCCCAGGGTTAGACTGGCAGAGATCTTACCTCCTTCCCTTCTCCGCATAAAAACGCATAGAATATAACCACCCCTGCGGTTCTTCAGAAATCGCCGTAGTGGATAGCTCCGCGGCGACTCCTGATGAGCCTGACCGCCTGAGCTTCGTCTCAAATCACCTATGATATACTGCGAGGAAGTTGTAAATTTAGGCACGCTTTAGGAGAAGATTATGAGACATTTTCTCACAGTTGCAGACTACTCCTCCAGCGAGCTCCAGGATCTGCTGAACCTGGCTATTCGATTCAAGGAGGAATGGAAATCAGGGGGGAACTCGCCGATACTCAAAAATAAAACTCTCGCCATGATCTTTCAAAAACCAAGTTTACGCACCCGGGTCTCGTTCGATATGGCGATGCGCCATTTGGGAGGCGATGCGCTTTATCTTTCACCTGCCGAGATCGGCCTTGGCAAACGCGAATCGATTGCCGATATCGCTCGGGTGATGTCCGGCTATGTGGATGCGTTGATGGCGCGGGTATTCGAACACGTCCATGTGCTCGAGCTCGCTCGCTGGTCCACGATACCCGTCATCAATGGGCTGAGCGATTACAATCACCCCTGCCAGGCAATGGCAGATGCACTGACGATCCAGGAAAAATTTGGCAGCCTGAAAGGTCTGAACGTAACATATGTTGGCGACGGGAACAATGTCGCTGTATCTTTGCTGCATATTTGCGCAAAACTCGGGGCAAATTACACCATTGCCAGTCCTGAGGGGTATGAACTAAGTGAGAGTGCACTCAATCTGGGTAAAAAAATCGCCCAGGAAACCGGGAGTTCGGTCACTGTGCTGCGGGATCCCCATCAGGCTGTCCGTAACGCTCACGTGATATATACCGACACGTGGACGAGCATGGGGCAGGAGGACGAGGCGAGTATTCGGGGGAGGGTTTTTCCGCCTTACCAGGTAAACGCGCAGCTTGTATCTGAGGCCGATCCCGATGTCATCGTTTTGCACTGCTTACCCGCCCATCGTGGGCACGAACTTACCGATGAGGTTGCAGATGGCCACCATTCAGTGATATTTCCCCAGGCCCACAACCGCCTGCACGCCCAAAAAGCCATCCTGGCCAGATTGCTCGCTGGATTATGATCCCAGGTGCACAATCACCTGCATTGAGGTGCACATGAATATCGGAATACCGAAGGAACGGCGGCCTTTTGAATTTCGGGTCGGTTTATCTCCGACTGCGGTCCAGATGCTGACTAAATCCGGAAACAAATGCTATGTTGAACACGAAGCCGGTTTGGGCGCCGGTTTCAATGACTGGGAATATGAGCAGGCAGGCGCTCAAGTGGTTTATACTCCTCACGAGGTTTTTGGTCGCGCCGATTTGCTTATAAAAGTAGCCCGCCCCATCCTCGAGGAGATTAACTGGTTGAGACCCGGCAGCGCGCTTGCCGGATTGTTGCACTTGAATTCCGCTCGCCAGGATAAGATTGATCTTCTCCTGGCGAATGAGATCACTGCAATTGCCCTGGAGCAAATCCAATTACCCGATGGGAGTGTGCCCGTCCGACAATCCTTAGCGCAGATTGGCGGTCAGATGGTCCCCCAGATAGCCGCTCGCCTGCTCCAAAATGAATCGGGTGGCAAAGGCATCCTGATCGGCGGCATCGTTGGCGTGCCCCCAGCCGAAGTGGTCATCATCGGCGCCGGAACCGTCGGAACGTGCGCCACCCAGGCATTCCTGGGTTTAGGCGCCCACGTCACGGTTTTGGATATAGACTTCAAAGCCCTGAAGCGCATCTACGAACGATTTTCAGGCGTGGTGACGATGATAGCCAACCCAATCAATATAATTAAAGCCTGCCATTATGCTGATGTGCTGGTTGGAGCAGTGTTGGTGCCTGGGGAGCGCGCCCCTATCATTGTCAGCCGAGAAATGGTCAAAAAAATGAAACCGCGCGCAATCGTCATGGACATCAGCATCGATGAGGGCGGCTGTATTGAAACTTCCCGCCCGACAACCCACGACCACCCGACATTCATCGAAGAGGGCGTCATCCATTATTGCGTTCCGAATATACCTGGAGTCGTCGCCCGTACAGCCACCCATGCTTATATCAATGCAGCCATGCCTTTCTTTCAAGAGCTGGCTGATCAGGGAGTAGATACTGCACTACAAAGAAACCAATCAATCTTTAGGGGCGTCATGACCCATCAGGGAAAAATCCTTCACCTGGCGCGCCTCCAATCTTCTAATTGGGTGGAGGATTAATTCATGCCAGGTTGGAACCAGATCTATGAGGCCCGGATATCGACGCCTGCAGAAGCCGTTCGCGAGATCAAGTCCGGTCAGCGAGTTTTCCTTACTGGCAACTGTTCCGTACCGCAAAAAGTATTAGCTGCGTTGGTGGATTATGCACCCGAATTAATCGACATTGAAATTTGCCATGCGCTGACAGTAGGGCTGGCGGATTACGTCCACCCAAGCATGGAGGGTCACTTACGAGTGAACACCATGTTCATCAGCCAAAACATCCGGGAAGCAGTTCACGAAGGTAGAGCTGACTTCACCCCAGTCCTTTTATCTGAATTCACCACTTTATTCAAACGGGGGATATTACCGGTTGATGTTGCCCTGATTCATGTTTCTCCGCCTGATGAGCATGGCTTTTGCAGTCTGGGGATCGAGGTCGGTTTGACCAAGAGCGTGGCTGCCTCGGCAACCAGAATCATCGCCGAGGTCAATCAGCGTATGCCCAGGACGCTCGGCGACTCTTTTATTCACGTAAGTAAGCTCGATTATGTTGTCCCGGTCGATTACGACCTGCCTGAGCTGCCGATGGGCAGCGAGGGCCAGCTTGACATTGTAGAAAAAATTGCAAGCTATATCGCCGAGCTCATCCCCGATGGCGCCACCCTTCAACTGGGTATCGGGGCAATACCTGATGCGGTTTTAAGGCACATGTACGCCAAAAAAGATCTGGGCATCCATACCGAGCTGTTTTCGGATGGTATTATTGATCTCGTCGATGCTGGAGTGCTCACCAATGCCCGAAAAACCCTGCATCAGGGTAAAATTATCGCCGGCTTTCTTCTAGGTTCCACGCGCTTATATAAATGGGTGGACGATAATCCCCTGATCGAACTCCACCCAACTGAGTACGTCAATGATCCCTTCGTAATCGCCCAAAATGCACGTATGGTGGCGATCAACTCAGCCATCGAGATCGATCTGACCGGTCAGGTGTGTGCGGATAGCATCGGAAGCAAGCTTTACAGCGGTGTTGGAGGGCAGCTCGATTTTATTTACGGAGCCTCCCGCTCACAAGGCGGCGTGCCCATCATCGCCTTACCAAGCACGGCGAAAAACTTCAGCCGGATTGTAGCCATACTAAAACCAGGAGCAGGTGTTGTAACCACGCGAAATCATGTACACTATGTAGTCACAGAATATGGTGTGGCTGATCTCTATGGGAAAACAATCCGGCAGCGGGCGAAATCCCTCATCAACATCGCCCACCCAGATTATCGCGCAGAGCTTTCCAGGCACGCGCGAGAATTACATTATATTTAACCACGGCATATGAATCGAAAAACGAAAATCGTCGCCACAATAGGGCCTGCCAGCCAGGAGAATAGCGGGATCGAGCAACTGCTGAAGGCAGGCGTCGATGTCGTGCGTTTAAATTTCTCTCACGGTGGTCACGACGTCCACATCAGGGTCATTGAGTCGATTCGGGAGATCTCCGCGCGATTGGGCAAACCCACCCCGATCTTACAGGATCTCCAAGGGCCAAAAATCCGGACGGGCGCAGTCCCAAATGGCTCAATCCTGCTGAAAAAAGGGCAGCGCTTTACCCTCACCACCACTCAGGTTCCCGGAAATGATGAGCAAATCCACGTGGACTTCCCGGGTCTCCCCGAATATGTAAAACCCGGGGACCGCATCTTATTAGACGATGGCAAACTCGAGCTGTTCGTCACGCGCGTAAAAGGCAGCGATATTGAGACGGAGGTCATCCTGGGAGGCTCGCTAGGATCGCACAAAGGGGTAAATATCCCCCAGGCAAGGCTGGAGATACCCGGCTTCACCGAAAAAGATGAGCAGGACCTGGTTTTTGGGCTCAAAAATAAGGTGGATATGGTCGCTGTATCTTTTGTCCGCACAGTAAATGATATATTAATCGTGCGTGAAGCCATCCACCGCCTCGCTCCAGAATTGCAAGACACGCCTGTTATCGCCAAGCTTGAGCGCCCTGAAGCCCTGGAAAATCTGGAGGAGATCATTAATGTCGTGGATGGAGTCATGGTTGCCCGCGGCGATTTAGGCGTTGAAATGCCCCTGGAGACCGTCCCGGTAGCGCAAAAGAATATCATCCAATGCGCGAATTTGCATGGCAAGGTCGTTATAACGGCTACTCAAATGCTCGATTCAATGATTCAAAACCCACGCCCTACGCGTGCCGAAGCATCCGATGTAGCCAACGCAATCTTCGATGGCACCGATGCGGTTATGCTATCCGGTGAGACCGCCGTGGGGAAATACCCCGTTCTGGCTGTCGAAATGATGAACTCTATTGTCTGTCAGGCAGAGGCCAATCTGGAGTATTGGGGGCATTGGCGTGGTAAAGTGGAACGGATTGAGGGTAAGGATGACGCTTACCATCTAACCCTTGCGGCTCGCGAGCTTGCTCATGACAGGAACGTGGCTGTTATCGCGGTATTCACGAAAAGCGGGCGGACTGCCCTGCTTATGTCGAAAGCTCGCCCCGATGTCCCCATCCTGGCATTCACCCCTGAGGCCAAAACCTATCGCCGGGCTGCGATGTATTTTGGAGTATATCCGCACCTGGTTTCCCATGCCGAGACGGTAGAAGAAATGATCTCGGTAATCGAAAATGCGTTGTTGAAGATAACCACCCTCGAGCGCGGGCAGCAGGTTATATTGGTTTGTGGATACCCGGTTCATGCTGTTCGCCCGGCAAACATGGCGCTTTTGCACACAATCGGCGAGGATTTCAGCCGCCTACCTTGATCACTATCCCCAGGCTCGCTCCAAAGGCAGTCCAGCATCTCGAGTAGGACGGTATGCCAGCAGCAGTCCCCTATATACCCGGAAAAGCTCCCGAAAAAACCGGACCCTTAGCGAGATACCTGCCCCCATTGCCCGTGGGTGTAGCTGGTGGCTGGCTCCGAACCCATCTATCTTTCGGGTCGAGTGATGCCGAATCCTTATGGATTCTGGATCCTTTTGGGACCTCGCCAGGGTTAGTCGCCGAAATCGCCAGAGCTGGCTTCCGAGTGTTGGTTTCAGCGAACAACCCCATCTCCAGATTCTTGATCGAGATGGCTGCTGATCCGCCCGCGGAATTAGAATTTCGAGCTGCCCTGGCAGAGATCGCTGCTTCACGAAAGGGGGATGAACGTCTGGAGATTCACCTGCGCTCTTTGTATCAGACCGAGTGCCCCCAATGTGGAAACAGCGTAGAAGCCGAGGCGTTTATCTGGGATAGAGGCTCCGAGGAGCATATTGCCTCAGGGAGCAAAGAGAGGATTGCTGAAAATCGGTTGGATTTCTTGCGCACTGGCAGCGCTGTGCCGGTAGCCAAGATTTTTCAGTGCGAATCCTGCGGTGAAAAAGGCGAGCATCCCGCCTCGAATTCAGACAGGGAGAGAGCGGGAAAATTTTCAGCCAGCAGCCTTCATTACTCGAGGGCGATGGAGCGAGTTGCCTCGCCGGGAGATCCAGATCGCCATCACGTAGAGGAAGCACTTTCCACTTATTTACCGCGCGCAATTTATGCCTTATTTATACTGATCAATAAGCTGGACGGAATGAGCATCTCCCCTCGCCAGCGAAAAATAATAACTGCTCTGCTGCTGAGCGCCTGCGATCAAGCCAATACCCTCTGGCCTCATCCTACCGGTCGGGCGCGGCCGCGTTTGCTGACCATCCCCCCGCGTTTTCGCGAGAACAATATTTGGCTGGCGTTAGAAAACGCGATCCAGACCTGGGCATCACCGGAACCTGCCGTCCCCGTATCTTTCTGGCCCGAGGTTTTACCCGGCGAGATGTGCGTATGTATTTTCGAAGGCCGTTTGAAAGCTATGGTTGAGAACCTGAAAGGCAGGAGGATTGGTGCTGTTGTCACGGCAGCGCCTCGCCCGAACCAGGCTTTCTGGACCCTCTCAGCGCTGTGGGCAGGCTGGTTATGGGGGCGTGAAGCATTGGGGCATTTTAAAGCCGTGCTGCGCAGACGCCGTTACGATTGGGGCTGGCATACCACCGCGTTGCAAACAAACTTTTCCCACCTATATAGCATTCTCGATCCTGGGCTGCAAGCCTTTGAGCTGATCGGAGAAGCTGAATCCGGTTTTATATCCTCTGCCATTATCGCCTCAGTGTCATCTGGCTTTCAATTAACCGGGATCGCTCTCCGCGCTGAAAGCGGTCAGGCGCAGATCTCCTGGTCAAGGTCGCCTAAAATTGAGCATGCCGATTTCGCGCCTGAAGATCAAATTGATATTATTCGTAATAGCGCGGCGAATTTTTTACGCGCCAGAGGCGAAGCAAGCTCATACTTACATATCCATACCGCCGCATTGTGCGGACTTGCCGAAAAAGAATGGCTGAGCCGGTCGCACCTGCCTCCAGCAGAAAACCTTAGCCAGCTAAACAAGGCCTTAGAAGAGAGTTTTACTTATCGAGCTGGCTTTATACGCTATGCCGGCAGTGAAAAATCCTTAGAGGTTGGTCAATGGTGGCTGCGCGAGGATAATGGCGCCTCGCCGCCATTATCTGATCGGGTAGAAATGCAGGTGGTTCGCTACCTGCTCAAAAAACCCCTCGCCTCCGGGTTGGAGTTCGATCAGGGTATATGCCAGTTATTCCCGGGCATTTCCAGCCCCAGCATCGAACTGATTCACATCTGCCTTGAATCCTATGGAGAGCAGGTTCCACCCTCGAGTGGTTATTGGCAGATTCGCGATCAAGATCAGCCAAGGGCGCGCCGGGGGGAAATAAAAACGATTTTATCCCTGTTGCAGCAGATCGCAGCCAGGCTTGGTTACCGTGCGCAAGGGCACCGACCAATGTTGTGGCTGAACGAGGAGGGTGGAATCGAGTATGCCTGTCATGTCATTGCTTCCGCGGTCATCGGCGGTATCATCCTCAATCCGCTTTATCCCCCGCCCAAATCGCTGGTTATCCTGCCTGGGAGCCGGGCAAACCTGGTCGCCTACAAATTGCAGAAGGACCTCCGCCTGCGCCAGAATGCCGAAAAAGGATTCCAATTCATCAAGTTCAGGACCGTGCGTTGGCTTGCAGATAACCCGGTTTTGAGCACGGATTCACTGGCTGAGCAGCTCGCCCTGGATACATTGACCTACGACGCACCGCAACTCCGTCTTTTTTAAGCTATCAAGGCAGTCTGCCGCTTCTGGCCCAATCATCCCCAAGGATAAGTTCCAAATCCACCGGATTTTCAGGATCGTATTCCATAACGATCCGCGGGTTTTCTAACCCTAGCTGGTCGACCAGATAGCGGGTAGTAAAGGGTTTGCCAGAGTGGTCAATCAAGGTTGTAAAACTGGCAGGCCCCTCCACCTCCCTTTGATCGACAACGTTAATTCCCAACCCCACCAGGTAATCTGCTGTCTGCATCGTGATGCCCTCCGCCCGGCTCTTATTCTGGATCGATACCCTGGCTTGCTCGGCGAGCATCCTCTCCAGACTATTTCCGGGCGTCATCGGGCTCAACACTCCTGAGGAGGCAAATATTTCGTCTCTCAGCACGTGGATCTTATCGATCAAAGGGATCAAAATGGATAGCCCATCAGGAGAACGTCCAAAGAGCACATAACTCTCGTCGATAACACCCCGGGTGATATTTTCCTCTGGCACCTGGCTGGCGAGCAAGGCGAGCTTGATGGCTTCATCCAGGGACAGATTGGTATGTATACCCGCGGCTAATTGCTGGTAGAGTACATCTGCCTTGGTAATTAAGGTGGGCAGCATGTTAAGGCTGAGCACACGATTCCTGATCGCCAGGATAACCTGCTGTTGGCGTTTGGCCCGATCGAAGTCACCCCCGCGCGTATTCCGCGCCCGGGCGTAAGCCAATGCCCATTCCCCTGGTAAGACCTGTACTCCTGGTCGCAGCGTTTTCTTCGTTGCCGCGCCAGACCCTAACAGGTCAACCGTGATCGCCTCGGGAATTTCAATTTTTACCCCTCCAAGCTCGTCGATGAAGTCGACGAAGGCGGAAAAATCGATTTGGGCACAATAGTTTATTGGTACACCAAGAAACTGCTCGACCGTTTTCACAGCCAATCCCGGACCAGCTCCGGGTAACTTGTAAGTTGCACCGAGATAGTAAGCTGTATTGATCTTGCCGTGTTTAAATCCGGGAATATTCACCCACAAATCGCGCGGGATAGATAAGATCCCCGCCCGGTGAGTCAATGGATCGAGGGTCAGCAAGATCATCGTATCGCTACGAGAGTACTCGCTCCTGGCTGACCAATCCCGGTAATCGAGGCCCAAAAGGAGTATGCTCACCTGGCTCGCCCCATCCCATGGCGTCAATGTTGGCGCAAATACGGGTTCGAGCGGATTTGGGAGTGCGCTGGCAGTTTCCTCGCCTGGTACGTCGGTTGGTTGCCCTGCCGCGAGTTGTGGGTCCGCCGGCGAGGCAAGCGATGCGGTGGTAAGTGTCAGGTTCTTAACCAGATAGTGGGCAGCTATTCCAGCAAAAAGGGACAGGACGATCGTGACGCCACCGATCACTGCGGCAATCAACACGCCTTTAGATTTGCTAAATTTTTTTACTGGCATCGTAAATTCAAACCTGTTACAAGCAAAATTGCCCTGAACTCTACTCTCTCATCCCGAGGTGGGACTTGGCGTCGGAGATGGTGATGGCTGCGGTGTTTGCGATGGGGTAGGTGTTGTAGAGGATGGCGGAGTCGGCGTGGATGAGAGAGTAGATGTAACCGTCTCCGGTATTGGCGCTGTAGAGCTCACCGTGGCTGAAGGCGATGGGGACAGCGTTGATGTTTCGGTGGGAGTGATGATAACCGTTAGCCAGGGTGTCACCGATGTGGTTGCCGTCGGTGTCTGGGTGATGGTTTGGGTGAAAGTCGGTGTATGGGTGGGGGGTGAACACTGCAACTGAGCGTATACGGCCGTTGCCTGTATCCGATTATCCGCGCCCAGGGAAAGGGCTAGGAGGTACTGGGATTCTGCTTCGCACCAATCACCCTCTCTTGCCAGTTGATCAGCATAATGAAGCAGAGACTCTCGATATCTGCCCGAGGCGGTCCACCCGGAGGCGTCGCGCAAGTAGGGCGCTGCCGCAGCAACCTGGCCGAAATAGTACACTGCTTGCTGTGGATACACTTCCCAAAATCCAAGACCGATCATGTAAATCCTCGCCAGGTTTCTCCACCTCTTCGCCTCTTCATCAATCGGACCAAAGCGATCAGCCAGGGCAAGATCGTATATGCCCCCCTCCAGGTTGCTTTCAGACTGGATTTTTTGAATGCCCCTGTTGCGAAGCGATCTGAAAAGCAGACTATCAACATCCACAACCCGGAAATCTGGATTCTCTTTGCGCAAGGCAATCAGCGTGTCGATAACATTATTCCAGTCGCCGAGATCGAAATAGTTCTTTGCCAGCTCCAACAGCTCTTCAACGGGGCGCATATCGCGGGTTGGGGTTAAGGTTGGTGTGGGGGGGATGGCGGTTGGCGTGCTGGTTGCATATAATATGCGCAGGGTATCCACCAGCCTGTCAGCCGCGCCGGGAAAATTGGGATCTCGCGCAAGGATATACTCAAATCGCTGTCGCGCCAGCTCTAAATTTCCCTCATTGAAGTCTTGCATTCCCAGGAAAAATTGCTCCTGCAGTTGCTGAAAATCTGCTAATACGGCTGCTCGGGCAATCTCCTGGTGCCCAGACTGGTATCCTGTGTATCCTCCCATCAGGACCGAGAGAAATATGAAAATAAATCCCAAACATGACCCCAGGATAACAAACCACAGAGGTCTTTTATTGCGCACAACCACTGGCTGTGTGTCGCTTTGTTGATGGTAACGCATACAAGTAGTCAGACGTACGCTGAGAGGATATTGTTCCTCCCAAAACAATGGAACTCAACATAAGAAGGTCGCAAAAGAAAAAAAAACGCGGATGAAACCATATCCGCGTAAGATTGGTTTGTGCGCTGGGTGGGAGTTGAACCCACACGCCTTGCGGCACATGGCCCTCAACCATGCCTGTCTGCCAATTCCAGCACCAGCGCAGGAACACTCGTATTATAATCGCCTCTGTTTCAATGTCAAGCGAGGGGTCTCGCGAGCGCAAGTAAACGATTTTTGTACATCGGCACACCGATGATAGCAGGTGAAAGGCAAGGTACAGCCAACATGAATGTTGTAGTGGACGCCATGGGGAGTGATACACACCCCGAACCCGAGATCCGCGGCTCGATCAAGGCCGCCAGGCAGTTTGGCAATCCAATCTTTTTAGTTGGGGATGCAGACATTATCTCACCACAACTCAAAGAGATTGGCGCGAACCACCTCATTAAGATCCTTCATGCGCCTGAGACCCTGAAAATGACCGACAAACCTGCCGAGAATGCCAGACGCAAAGCGCAAAACTCGATGGCCATCGCCATGGAGCTTATCAAATCCGGTCAGGCGGATGCTTTTGTCACTGCGGGAAACACAGGCGGCGCTATGGCAAACGCCCTCTTCCACCTGGGGCGCATCCGAGGTGTAAAACGTCCCGCTCTGACCGCTCTTTTTCCTGTCAGGAATGGGTATTGCGTTGTTGCCGATATTGGAGCAAACGCCGAATGTAAGCCTGAATACCTGCTCCAATTCGCATTGATGGGATCGGTCTATGCCGAAAAGGTGCTCAGCGTTTCCAGGCCGCGAGTTGGACTGCTTTCGAATGGGGAGGAGCCTGGAAAAGGGAATGATTTAGTTAAATCCACCTATCCCCTGCTCGAAGCCAGCGGTCTGAATTTCATCGGCAACGTTGAAGGTAAAGAACTGTTCGGTGGGCAAGCGGATGTCGTGGTCACTGATGGATTCACTGGCAATGTGCTTTTGAAATCCAGCGAAGCTGTTGCCAAGTTCATTATCGATATCATCCGCCAGGAGCTCACCCAATCCGTGCGCACGAAGATCGGCGCTTTGCTGGCTAAATCTGCTTTTGAAAAGCTTAAACAGATGCTTGACCCGGCTGAGGTTGGCGCAGCCCCGCTGCTGGGAATTAATGGCCTGGTTTTTGTCGGTCATGGGAGATCGGATGCTCGCGCCATTTATAACGGCATCCGTGTGGCAAGGCAAGCCGTCCAGGCGGATTTGTTGGCTTCGTTACGATCTTCTATCCAGGATAAATTATCCCTTGGGGTGCTTTCAGGGGATATCACGTAGTGAAAGAATGGATACTCCCAACGGACGCGAACGAACCAGGGTAGTCATGACCGGGTTGGGCGCAATCAGCCCCCTGGGTAGCTCAGTCGATTTAATGTGGAGCGGGCTGATCCAGGGGCGCTCTGGTATCAGGCGCATTACCCAATTCGATCCTGCGGATTTTCCCTGCCAGATCGCCGGAGAAATACCCGATTTTATCCCAGAAGATTACATGGATAAGAAAGAAGCCAGGCGCATAGCTCGTTCTGCTCAAATCGCCCTGGCGGCCGCGATGCAAGCAGTCAAGGATGCCGGTTTACCGGATACCATGATCCACCCCGAGCGATCAGGCGTAGTATTTGGCACCGCCTTGGGGGGGTTAGATCGGTTAGACGAAGGAATCCAGGTGCTTCGCACCCAGGGATACAGTAAAATCAACCCATTTGCGCTGCCCTCAGGCATACCAAACCTGGCAGCATTTCTCATCGCCCGTCAATTTCGATGTCTGGGCAGAAATAACACTATCGCTACCGCTTGCGCAACCGGGACTCAAACGATCGGGGAAGCCGCCGAGATGATCCGCTTTGGTCACGCTGATGTGGTTATTGCCGGGGGGACAGAAGCGTTAATCCGAGATTTTTCTATTGGGGGTTTTTCCTCGATGCGCGCCCTGCCAACCAGCTACAACCATAATCCCGAAGCTGCCTCGCGGCCGTTTGATGCTCGTCGCGAAGGCTTTATTTTCTCCGAAGGCGCAGGCGCCGTGGTTTTGGAGAGACTGGATCACGCCAGGATGAGATCTGCGAAGATCTACGCTGAAGTTGTTGGTTATGCCTCCTCGACAGATGGATACCACATGGCGGCGCCCGACCCCGGCGCAAATGGCCCGGCGCGCGCCATGCGCTGGGCGCTTCAAGATGCGGGCATGCTGCCAGAGCAGGTGGACTATATTAATGCCCACGGCACTTCAACGCCATTAAACGATGCAACCGAAACCAGGGCTATAAAAATGATCTTTGGAGATTATGCCTACAAGATTCCTATCAGCTCGACCAAGTCTATGATCGGGCATGCCATGGGAGCCTCTGGCGCCCTCGAAGCGATCGTTTGTGCCCTGACGATTTCCCAGGCGATCATCCACCCTACGATAAACTATGAGTACCCAGACCCTGAATGCGATCTGGATTATGTACCTAACCAGGCCTGTGAGAAGAAGGTTGATTACGCCTTGTCTAACTCATTCGGTTTGGGCGGGCAGAACGCCTGCATTGTATTGAAACGCTACACGGAGAGTCCCGCAAAATGAAAATTATCACCAATGAAAAACTTATCCGGCGGAACACACGCATCGCTCAGATTGCCAGTTTCAGCGGACTGCTCATCCTGATCGGAGGGATGATTATTTCATTCACCCGCCAGGAGCTGATCAATCTTTCCTTTGCAGCCCTCCTGGCCGGTTTTTTACTCTCCCAGGTTGGCATCTACTTTACAAACCGGTTTGGGCGCAGACCCAGGTCAGACGAATTGCTCAACCAGGCGCTCAAAGGCTTTGATAATACCTATTCGCTCTACCACTACGTTACGCCAGCCTCGCATCTTTTCGTTGGCCCGGCGGGAATTTGGGTCTTGCTCACCCGTCACCAGCGCGGAGTGATCACCTTCTCGAAAGGTCGTTGGCGCTTGAAAGGCGGCGGGTTTGCCCAGGCTTATTTGCGCATCTTCGCCCAGGAAAACATCGGACGACCAGACCTGGAAATGATGAACGAGATCAGCAATGTTCAAAAGTACTTGAGCAAGCAACTTTCGGATGGAAACGTCCCCCCTCTCGAGGCCGTTTTGGTGTTTTTAAACGACAGTGCCGAGATACAAATATCTGAAACGGAAAATCCGACTGCACCAACGCTGAAAATCAACAAGCTTAAAGAATTTATGCGCAAGGCGGCCAAAGGGAAGCCCGTTTCGATGTATAAAATCAGCGAAATCCAGAGCGTTCTCCCTACCGGACCATCGTAACCCAGGGATAATCGCTCCTGTATCCCAGAATCGACGGGTCAGAATAAGCCGCGAATCACGAGCAAGACCCCGATCAAGATCAGCGGGATTCCAATCACCATGCCGATAACTGTCACGCTGATGATCACACCCACGACCATCAACCCAAATCCCAGTATTACCGCAACCAGTCGTCCAGTCAACCCTACGATCAGGGCAACCAGGCGCCATATCGCCCAGAAAGGCCATAAAAGCCAGGGGACTTTTGCTTTTTCTTCGTGCATCTTCTTTACCTCCCGCAAATTTAGCTCACTTAGCTCTCTGGGAGTTACCGTGGAAAGTCCCGGAATTGAGTGTGTGAGCGTGCGTACGCACGCTCACACACTCAATTCCGGTGGTCCACCACGGCGATTCTAAAAAAACCTCTCATCTTAATGGTATCTACGCAATAGCGGGGAAAATGTTTCCAGGCATCTACTCAAATGAAATGACAAGCTGGTCATTCTGATCGTAGGAATAATGCCCAAAAAATGGCTGCGTGTCAGGCGCGCTTGCCAGCACCCGTGGCAAGAGGGTGTGTAGGTCTTCCACCAGTGGAAGATCGTTACTCTCCTCGAAGCGCACCCATTCTAAAAGCCCCTCTTTAGAGGGCATAAGCTCCCCCTCCGAACTCTCGGCTTTGAACACAAAGATACATACGCCGGATTTTTCGGTTGCATCTATGCTGATGGTTCCGCAGAATTTCAGCTCTGTCACCTCTAATCCGGTTTCCTCATATACCTCCCGCATGGCGGAGAGGCGGATATTTTCGCCTCGTTCGACATGTCCGCCGATGCCGTTGTATAAGTTCGCCCACAATCGTTTATCCGCGGCGCCCTTCACTAACAAAACCCGGTCTCCCTGGGTGATAAAAATCAAGGTGCGCGGTACGAAGGTATACCGTTCACCAGTTACGCCTTGATGATATTCTGGCACGCTATCTCTAACTGCTCAGCAGCTTGCGTACACTTTCTAACTGCCCCACGCTGCCCAATTTCTCATTTTTTCCGGCAATGAACTTGGCGTACTCTCCCATGAATACTTTGCCCGGTGGGCGCAAATCGAAATTCTCCGGATTCTCTAAAAAATGTTCACGATGAACCCGGGTCCATACCAGGCGTCCGTCCGTATCAATGTTGACCTTGGTTACGCCCAGGCTGGCTGCACGTTTGAATTGGTCAGCATCCACACCTTTCGCGCCGAGCAGTTTGCCTCCTGCAGCGTTGATCCTGGCGACCTCCTCTTGAGGAACGGAACTGCTCCCATGCATCACCAGAGGAAAGCCGGGCAATCTGCTTTGAATTTCCGCCAGGACATCCATTCTCAATGCCTGAGTGCCGCTGAATTTGTAGGCTCCGTGGCTCGTTCCTATCGCCACCGCTAAGGAATCCACGCCAGTTCGCTCGACGAATTCTCTCGCCTGGTTCGGGTTGGTGAGTTTGGCATCTGCTTCGCTCACGGAGACATGCTCCTCCACGCCGCCTAACTGTCCCAATTCCGCCTCAACCACCACGCCCTTGGCATGCGCTGAATCAACTACTCGTCTGGTGATCGCAATGTTAGTTTCAAAATCTTCATGGCTGGCATCGATCATTACCGAGCTGTAGAAATCGCTTTCGATGGCATCATAGCAGGTTTGTTCATCGCCGTGATCTAAATGGACGGCAAATATCGCTTCTATAAAAACCTCCTCTGCGCTTTTGATCAACCCCTCGAGCATTTTTTTGTGCGTGTACGAACGGGCGCCTTTACTGATTTGAATGATAAATGGGGCATTGCTCTCCAGGTTTCCCCGAAAGAGACCCATTGTTTGTTCCAGGTTATTGATATTGTAAGCGCCGATGGCGTAATTACCGTAAGCGTGTTCGAATAATTTCTTCGTGTTAACGATCATAACGCGCTCCTTCTTCAATTGTGTCTACAAGTTGTTCAGGGCGTTATTATAATCCATTCCAGCTTTCGGTTTCGCTCTCAGCGGTTTGCCTGAACCCGATATCCATTAAAATCGCCGGTTCTTATTGCGCGAAGCTATAACAAAGGCTATAATCTCTTTAGCGAATATAGATTAGACACAGGCTCTCTGGGAGTTTCTGTGGAAAGTCCCGGATTTGGGGGTGTGAGCGTGCGTACTCACGCTCACACCCCCAAATCCGGTGTTCCACCACGGCGATTCCACAAGAACCCAGACACACATCGGTGGAGGATATAATCATGGATGATATGATGGACCAGTTGCCAGGCAAAATTGGGGAGGAGATGGACCTTTTCAAGAAAATTCTGAGCAAGATCCCTGGCTTCAGCGGCTACGTTGAACGCCAGAACCGCAGGGATGCGGATAAGCTGCTGCGCGAGATCGTTGCTTCACGCTTTGAGCAGCAGTGGCAGAGAATTTCTGCGCTTCAGCGAGATTTTATCAGCCAGGGTGAAATCACCTTCGTAGATGACCTGGAAGCCGCAGCGATCAAGCTGCGCACGTTTGCCGACCGCGTTCGGCGGGCCTCGCGAGGGTATTCGGGATTATTCGATGCCGTAAAAATCAACGAGACGGAGCTCGCCCAGCTTTACCAGTATGATTCAGCCATGCTTGACCTGGTTGATGAAGTGGGGCGGGCCATCGATAACATCGAGGCATCGGTCGGGACGGATGGGCTGCCGGCAGCGATCCGCAATCTTGTCAGCAAATCCAGGGAGAGTGTAGAGGTATTCGACAAGCGTGAAGAGGTGATCTTACACAGCGCTTAGGGTTAGAAAATTTTCCAGTCGAGTAATAATTTCCATAGGGTGCATATAGAACCCAGGAGGATGAATAATGGCCAGAATATTTGACGTTATAGAATATCCCAACGAGATGCGCGAAGAGATCGTTCACCGCTTCCCGGAGAGTGGTCCCGGCAATTTTCGGATTGGCTCCCAGGTCATTGTGCGCGAATCCCAGGCGGCAGTATTTTTCCGGGATGGAAGCGCCCTGGACGTGTTTGGTCCCGGAAGGCATACGATCGTTACGTATAACGTCCCCTTGTTGATCGAAAAAATCGGCAGGGCGCTTTTCAATGAAAAAACGCCATTTCCTGCAGAAGTGTATTTCGTTACCATGCGCGAATTCGCTGATCGGAAATGGGGCACACCGCAGCCCATTATCGTGCGCAATCCTAACATGGGGCTTGGCGTAGCCCTTCTGCAGGGGTTTGGCAGCTATAGCTTTCAAGTGAAAGATGCCCAACAGCTCGTCACCCAGATTGTCGGCGCTCAGGGTATTTACCGGACAAGCGACATCGAAAATCGCCTGCGCTCTATGCTGCTGTCAAAACTCTCGGACTTGCTCGGGGAAACGGCTGGAAAATACGCCGTGCCCGAATTAATCGGCCTGACGGAAGAGCTGGGGGCCGGCGTGCGCGCAAAATCTCAGGATGATTTTGAAGCCCTTGGATTGACCTTGAAGGCTTTTTACATCGAGAACCTCAAGCCTTCGACCAAATCTGCTGAAGAACTGCGCGCCATGGGTATGCTTGATATGCAAACCTATACCCAGCTTCAAGCCGCTGATGCGCTCCGGGATGCCGCCCAGAATCCGAGCGGTGGTGCTGGGCTGACGGCTGGGATTGGGGCGGGAATGGGCGTTGGTAGTGTAATCAGCCAGTCCTTGCAGGGCATGACCGGCGCAGGAGCCGAAAAGGGATCACCGTCAGGTACACCCCCCTCAGGGGGTATGCCGGATGTGATGACCCCGGCCGAAGCTGCCGGCTTTTTACGCGTTTCGGAAGAGGATGTTCTCGCAGCAATTACCGCTGGCGAATTAAAAGCCCGCAAGCTGGGAACCGCTTACCGTATCAGCAAACAAGCGCTGGAAGAATTCATGAAAGGATAAAAGCCCTCAGAACTCGAGACGCCGTTTTCCCTTGAATACAGGAAAAATTATCCAGCGTGCAGGAACAGTGCTTGGCTTGTTCCTGCACCTTGCTTTAATCGCGCTTGAAACGCAAAGTGAAAGTGCTCCCTTTACCCAGCTTGCTGTGGACTTCGATCTCACCCCCGTGCTGATCCATGACGTGTTTGGCAATCGACAAGCCCAGTCCCGAACCGGTGAATAAATGCCCGCCGACCTCGTCCAAACGGAAGAAACGGCGGAACAAGCGCGGCATAGCCTCGTCAGGAATACCCACGCCGCTATCCTGGACTTTGACATAAACGTGATTGCGGATATGCGAGACGTCAACGCGCACGGTCCCGCCTTCCGGGCTGAATTTAATCGCATTATCCAGCAAAATCGAGATAACCCGCTCGATGCTCCTGGTGTCTGCCAGGATATGAGGCACCTCTGGACTGGTTTCCAGGTAAATGGTGACATTATTCTTTTCAGCCCTACCCCGCAATTTTTCCACGCATAAGCGCACGATCGCGCCAAGATCC
>Ga0209431_10001145_pt1 | contig 22074 bp, 11 predicted proteins | sample RifCSP13_3_FD_184021 | JGI IMG/M metagenome (GOLD analysis project Ga0209431, IMG submission 184021) | Soil microbial communities from Rifle, Colorado - Rifle CSP2_sed 13_3 (SPAdes) (version 2) | ecosystem: Environmental > Terrestrial > Deep subsurface > Rock core/Sediment | place: Rifle...
TATATAAGGGCCGGGGTCTCAATATTATCCAGTACGGGGGCCGTGTTGACAGAATTAATGGATATGTTCCGGGTAACGGTATTGCTGGGAAGTAAGCCGTCATTTACCGTGAAGGATACTACCCGTGTTACCGTTGTTGGATCTATTGCGTTGATGTTCTCATACCGCACGCGTCTGAGTGCAGCCCGGTACTGGAGCAGTGTAGCCACACCCGACAGGTTCAGTATTCCGGTTGTTGTGTTAAAAGTTCCGGTTATTTCATCCGCAGCCGTATATCTCAGCCTGTCCTCCGCGGTATTGAATCCCGAGGAGATCTGTATCACTGCTGAAGATAGCGAGGGATTGTCAACGTCGGCAACCGTCACGGTGGCTGTTACGAATACTTCCCCTTCGCCTTCGTCATAGTCAAGGGTTGCCGCTTCAATGTTGTCAAGCAGGGGAGCTTCGTTTACATTGGTAACCGTAATTATAAATACTTTTTCGTAGAACAGGTTTCCGGTTCCGTTATCGGTAGTGCGGACGCGGATGGTATAGGAAGCCTTTGTTTCAACATCGAAAACAGCGCTTGAACGCAACTGGTTTCCCAGAATGTTAAAGCTGGCATTGTCGGTACTTCCCGTACCGGCAACAAGTGAATATACATGGGTATCGCCCACATCGGGGTCGGTGGTTGTAAGGTTGCCGATGACTGTATTCATCGCAAGATTTTCGGCTATTTCCGAGTTTGAAAGCAGGATATCCGTGGGGGTATCATTTGCGTTTGTGACAGTTATTGTAAATTGCTTTTCAAACGTGGCGTCAAGCAGATCAGTAGCCCTGATGCGGATTGCATAAGAGGATTTTGTTTCAAAATCAAAGGGACCGTTTATCCTCAGCTGGTTTTCTGCAATGTTAAAACTGCCGTTATCAGTGCTCCCGGCACCAGAAACCAGTGTAAATGTATGACTGTCACCCGAGTTGGGATCGGTAGCGGTAAGTGTGCCTACCACCGTATTGGCAGGCTGATTTTCCGGTATTGATGTGGCGGAAAGGGTGATATCGGTAGGGGCCAGGTTGGCAAAGGAGACTGTTATGATAAATGCTTTTTCATAGATAAGGCTAGGGGAACCATTATCCGTTGTCCGGATACGGATCTGATAGGACGATTTGGTCTCATAATCGAATATGGCGCTGGACCGCAACTGGTTTCCCACGATATTAAAGCTGGCATTGTCGGCACTTCCTGTACCGGAAACAAGTGTATATTCATGGGTGTCACCGCCATCGGGATCGGTGGTGGAAAGGTTTCCGATTACCGTATTTACAGGCTGGTTCTCGGCAATTATCGAATTTGAAAGCGCAATATCCGTAGGATTCTCATTTACGTTGGTAACGGTTACGGCAAATGCCTCTTCGTAAAATGCTCCCCCTGCATCGGTGACCCTGATGCGAAGTGTATAAGAGGATTTTGTTTCAAAATCGAATATTGCATTTGACCGCAACTGGTTCCCCGAGATATTAAAGCTGGCATTGTCGGTACTTCCTGTACCGGAAACAAGTGTATATTCATGGGTGTCACCGCCATCGGGATCGGTGGTGGACAGGTTTCCGATCACGGTATTAACAGGCTGGTTTTCGGCAATGGTGTTGCTGGTAAGGGCAATATCAGTGGGTGGTTCATTTACATTCGTAACGGTGATGATGAACGCTTCCTCATAAGTTTCCATGGCTGCATCGGTAGTTCTGATGCGGACTGTAAAGCTCGATTTGGTTTCGAAATTAAAAGAGGCATCTGTAACCAACTGGTTTCCACTAATGTTGAAGCTCGAATTATCGTCATCGCCGGTACCCGTAACCAGGGTATAGGAATGGGAATCCCCCGCATCGGGATCTGTTGTGGAAAGGGTACCAACCAGAGTTCCGGAAGCCAGGTTTTCGGCAACGGAAGCATTAGAAAGGGCAATATCGGTTGGTTGTTCATTGATATTTAGCACGGAAACGGCCAGCGCTTTCTCTACAAACAGGTCCGTGGCATCTGTCGATCTTACCCGGATGGAATGGGAAGGCTTTGTTTCGTAGTTAAATGCCAGGGCAGTGTTCAGTTCATCTCCTGAAATAACAAAATTACCGTTATCGGCATCACCCGTACCGGTTACAAGAGCATAGGTAAAAGTCTCACCGGGATCCGGATCTGAGGTGGTGAAACTGCCAACTAGGGTGCCTGCAACCTGGTTTTCAAGTACAGATGCCGGAGATAGGGCAATATCCTCCGGCGGCGATGCCAGGGCAATCATGGTGTACGTGGCCGCATCCTGATCAGTTGCGTCATCCGGATCTGTTACGGTAAAAGTTATGGTTTCGTCCCCTGTCCAGTCGGTAGGTATATTAATAGTAGCTACCCGGTCGGGATCAATAAGGACCGAAAGCTCGGTGTTGCCGGCGTACGACCAGTTCAGCTCATCCTTGCCGTTATCGGGATCGGTAACCAGGTCATCCAGAGTTACCGGAGCAAATGTTTCACCTTCGTTGACGGTCTGGTCCGGGATATTGGAAATAACAGGCGCATCGTTTACCGGCGTGATATTGATTGTAACGGTTGCGTCATTGCTTTGCTCCGATCCGTCATCCGCACGGTAGGTAAAGAGGTCGGTGGTTGTTTCGGAACCGTCGTGGGTATAGGTAAAAGATCCATCGGACTGGAAAGAGAAAGCTGCATCATGCGAAGGTTCGGTGATGAGGTCGGCGGTAAGCGGATCACCGTCACCGTCTGTATCGTTGCCCAGAACACCCGGGGCTGCAACATTCAGTTCTCCGGCTTCCAGGACCATATAGGAGTCATCATTGGCAACAGGTGCCTCAGCAAGGGCATTCACTGTAAATGTGGCCGCATCCTGGTCCGATGCGTCATCCGGATCTGTTACGGTAAAAGTTATGGTTTCGTCCCCTGTCCAGTCGGTAGGTATATTAATAGTAGCTACCCGGTCGGGATCAATAAGGACGGTGTTGCCGGCGTACGACCAGTTCAGCTCATCCTTGCCGTTATCGGGATCGGTAACCAGGTCGTCCAGCGCAACCGGTGCAAATGTTTCACCTTCGTTGATTTCCTGGTCCCCAATATTGGAAATAACCGGTGCATCATTAACCGGGTTCATAGTAAAGGTCACATCATCCTGTGCAGAAACGCCAAAGGGATCAGCAGCCTCGAAGGTAACTGTTTCCGAGCCATTCCAGTCGGGATCAACGGGTGAAACAGAAGCAATGCGGGTAGCGGGGTCAATATCCACCGTGAAGTTGGAAGTTCCGGAATTAGACCAGGTAAGATCTGCATCGTGTTCCTGGGGATCAAAGACAAAATCGTCGAGCGGAATCGAAATGCTTTCGCCTTCGTCCGCAACCTGATCCGGGATATCCGAAACTTCAGGCGGGGCAAAGTTATATGATTCCAGGGCTTCATGCCATTTGGTTCCCATTTTTATGTAACCCGAAGGCGCAGGATGAAGTTCATCAATCATGTCTCCGGAAGGAGTCAGCCGGTAATCCATGTCTGCACCGGTTTCTATATCAACCATGATAATATTGTCACCGACGCGTCCGGTAGCTACGACATCGAGCAAACCGTTGTAATAACTGGTAACGTCATGATTCCCGTTAGGGTTTGACCCGGCCCTGTTGATGATCCGGGCCAGAAAAACGGGGACGGTTTTGCCGGCCGCGGATTCATAAGTATCAATTTCATTCAGGATATCGTCCATTACCTCGCTGATATCATCGGCATCTTCCTCGGTATTTAACCCGTTCGTACCGAGATGGAGGAGGATGATATCGGGATTGAAATATTGCAGGTAGCTGTTATCGCAGAGAACTATTTCACAGTCACCGTCCCGGTTTGTGCCTGTTTGCAGCAAGGAAAGGATCTCGCTGGCTGTATATCCGGGGAACCCGGCATTTTCGGAATAATCAGGGGGAGTTTCGGGCAGGAGCGCACCCCCGCTTTTTTCGCTGCCAACGAAATCAAAAGTGTATCCGTCAGCCAGTAACAGGGTGTAAAGATGGTACCGATAGGAATATTTCTCCAAATCTGACCGGGGATCACCTGCATAAGTATCAAAAGTGATTGAATTGCCCAGCGGCATTATTTTCAGGGCGGTTTGTCCGGCAATGGAAGTGGTAAGTGTGAACAGAAAAAAAGCAAGGAAGAGTGATAAGTTTCGGTGAACGTCTTTACCGTTTTTCATAGCGGAGAGTTTAGGTTGCAAAAGAGTGGGCCTTACATAAATTTTGATGCTGGTTTACACGATTACGACAAAAATACAAAATTACAAACAACGGTACACCAAGAATTTGATGAACTAGTCAAAAATCAGATCCAAAAGAGGGTATTTAACAGTTTAACAGGTATTGTGTGTAAGCAAAAACTATAATGATCCGTTGGCACCGGTTTTAATGAGTGCCGCAGAGACACTGTTATCGGAGTTTTTGTTGGCACCGGTAAAGATAAAGCCGTTATCCGTAGTTATTTCAAATGAGCTGGCTGACATCTGACTCCCTTGTCCGAAACTGGTATAAACAGGATTTTCACCGGAAGCCCCGGTAGTGATGAATGCAATAGAGGAAAAGTTGGCAACATTGGATGAAGTACCCAGAATGTAAATTGAATTACCCTGAAAATGGATGTTTTCTCCGGTATCATGGGAGGAAAAATCGTAGATTTGTTCCCACATAACTTCTGATCCGCTCAGGGAAACTTTTACTTTTCTCAGAAAGATATCAGCGTTGGCTGAAGTTGCCGCACTTTTTGAATTCCCAAGAATTAAAAAAGTCTCGTTATCCAGACTCCTGATACATGCGCCTGCCTCATCTGCAACGGAAGGCATGGCATAGGGAATGTAAGTAATTCCGTTCGGCCGGGTTATAAAAATAAAGGCATGATTGGAAGTTGAAAGTGTAGGATAACTCATGGTACGGCCTGTAATTGCGTAGTCTCCATTTTCAAGTATCTGAAGATGAATACCTTCATCGTCTTTTATTCCTCCGGTTATTCGCGGACTGAATAAACTGTTGCGTTCTTCGTCCATGCCATAGATCCAGATATCTTTATTAAGGATCCCTGATGTTATTTTTTCTGCATAACCTGTCATGATAAAGGATCCGTTTGAGGTCACTTCAAAATGGCGGGCCTCTATATTATTTTCCCCACCTATCGTCTTGGTCCACAAGGTATCCCCCAAACTGTTGGTACGAATGAAGTAAACTTCTTTTCTTTCAGTCACCGGGTTTTGTGATGATGCCAGTATTCCAAAACCACCATCGGACAAAACCTGCAGGCAATACGCCCTGTCATCAAGCGAACGGCCATAGTGGCGTATGCTGTCAACCAGATTACCATATTTATTGGTACGGGCAAGGAAAACCTGAGAACCTGATGTAAAGGATTCAACAGTTCCGATCACGGCAAAACCGTTGGAGGAAATTTCTTTGACATCTACACCGCTACAAACCGGAAAAGTATTATAAAATTTTAAAAAGGTATCGGATTGTGAATCGGAAATGTCCATTTTATCACATGAACCTGCAAAGAATACCAGCAGCATGGAAATAAGATCAATTCTTTTCATGATCATTGTTGTTTCTTTGGCTTGTAAAACGAGAAATAATATCCGGCTGAAAGAGATAAGGTATTGGGTGAAAAATCATTGTCAATGTAATAAAACTTGGCTGCGAGTTCCTGGTTGTCATACCTTTTTTCGGATTTAACGATGTTATTCAACCCGATGTTTGTCCGCAGGTCAAATGTTATCACTCCCCTGGGGACCTTGTACCGTAATCCGGCCCCGATAACCCCGCTGTAAAGCATATCATTCCGGTAATCGCTCATATCTATCGATTCGCCGGTAAAGGGAGGCAATTCCTGCGCATACTTGCGGGAAGGTATTCCGGTGATACCGGTAAGATTTGCCGCAGACACACCCGCACGTATAAAAAAATGTAATGTTCTGACATTGAATTCATAAGCAAGCGTAAGCGGGACTTCGATCTTGAATAGCCTTTCACTGAAAGTGACAAGATTGATGGCATCATTTCCGCCAATGAGCGGCATGGTAATTTCATTCGAAAACCGGTACTGGTTTTCAGAAAAATAGAACTCCAGGTTGAGAAGCATCCGCTTGCCAACATACCTTCCTGCTCCAATGCCAACCTGAAATCCGGGTTTCATGGTATTCTTCAGGGTTGTCTCATTCAGGTTGAACAGGGTATAGGGCTCGATAATTTTCGGATCGGTAAGATTAAAACCACCCATCAGGCCGAATGAAAAAACAGATGAGGTGCGGTAGGAATCGAACAGGTAGACGAATTCAACCGGATCATTGGGTATGATCTCGTATTCGGGAAATTTTTTCAGGAATTCGAGCATGGATCTTTCCGCTTCAAACTGATCATCATCAAAAAGATAAGAAAGGATGATCAGTTTGTATGCTTCAATTTTCTGAGTCCTGGTAAAGCCATATTCAATACAGGGTGAAAGCATCTGGTGAATTTCCTCGATCATACCCATTTCATAGAATTTTTTTGCTTCCTGGATCTTTGCGGAACAATCTTCCTGGCTGTAAATTCCGGGAGGAACAAAAAAGAGCAGGCCTGCAACAAGCCAGGTGGAACGGATCATACTGTATTTTTTGGAGGAATTGGGAGACATTATGGTCTATTTGTTTGGACAGGTTTTTTGGAAATCGATATCATAACTTACATAGTTTTCCCATTCGCGTGTCGTCATATTCCGGCTGATTTTTCCACACAACTGGTCAGCCATATACACGGCATGGGTGGGCGAGTAATAGATCATATTGCCCTGTTCGCTGGATGAAATTATGTATCTGCCGTCGGAACTAAATGAAACCGATATTACAAAGGCATTATGTTTACTGATTACTATTGGCCGGTTGGTAAAGTTGCCGGCATCCCATATTTTTACGGTCTTGTCCACTCCGCAGGTGGCGATCTGCCGGTCATCGGGACTGAATTTAACATCGAGTGCGCGGCCGGTGTGTGCGGGAATTACCCTGACTATGCTGTTGGAACGGGTATCGGCAATTCTAAGTGTTCCGTTCTTATCCACAAATGCAATTCTGGTTCCGTTCGAATTCACGGAAATGGCATAAATTGAATTGTTGTCGGAACTGAAAACAACAGTTTCCTCCTTGGTATCCATGTGCCATCTGATCAGCTTTCCATCATCGGTACCCCCATAAATAAACCGGCCAGCGGGGGATACGGCAAGACATCTTACTTTAATGGGCAGGCTCACGAATACCGAGCTTGTATTGGCGATCAGGTCCCAGTACATAACACTTCTGTCGGTGCTGGCGGAATATAATCCTTTACTGTCGGAGGTAAAACTGAGTGCCTCGACCCAGCCTTTATGCCCCTGCAAAAGCGACGGATCGGTCCCGGAAGTATTGAGGTTGAAAAGCTGGATACCGGAGGTTGGTGTTCCGCAGGCAAGCCATCGGCCGTTGGGACTAATGGCCAGGCTCCGGTTAATGAAATTGTTATCGATGAGTGTACGGTATGCCCTGGTGTTGCCGTTAAGGTCCCACCGTAATATTTTGCCATCGCTTCCGGAACTATAGAAAATACCTGAACCGGGTAAAGAAGCAAGTGACCTGACCGGGCCTTCATGCCCCAGCAGTCCGTTGTAATTTTCACCGTTCAGTGCCGATAAGGAAGCATACAGGGCATTGTATATATCGGGATGATCAGGCTGACCTTCGTATTCGCGGTTAAAAATGAATGCCTGCTGGGCCAGGAGACCTTTAAGATCTTTATCGTCAACCTGGTAAACTTTACCGGACATGGTTTGTGCAATGGAGAGCATTTTCATTTTCAACTCCTGTATTTTCTCTCTTTCCGTTGTAGTGAGCTGTTCAGTGGCTTTCTCAGCTGTTTGTTCGGCTACCTCCTTCTCCTTCTGGAAAACCTGCGTTTTCTTTGCTGCTTCTTCGGCCCGCTGAAAAGCAATCAATTTTTCCTGTTCGGAAATTTTCGACTGCAAAAATGCTATTGCACGCTGTTTATCGGAAGAATCAGCTTCCATCTCCGCCAGATATTTTTGTATATCGGCCATACTGGCCCTTCCTTCTGCTACAATCCGAAGGCTATCCGATTCCTTCTTCCTGAATTCAGCTTCCTGTCTTGAGAGCTCTGCCTCCTTTGCCTTTTTAATGGCATCTCCCCTTTGCTGAAACCCCCAGACCGATATAAAAAGAAATGCAACAGCGGCAAAAAGGCTGGATACGGCAAATTTACGCGTACGGTTCAGTTCCATCCGCTGCAGCCTCACTTTGTTCTGTTCCTCCTGGTGGTATTTCTTTTCGCTTGCATCCAGGAAGACCATGACCTTTTCGAAGGCGGGGTTGTACTTTTTAGCCCATGCCAGGGTAGGGTGCTGAGTTTTCTTCCAGTTAAGGGCAAGCTGGAGGTCAGGAGGTCTCCACAGACCGGTCTTTCCAACCTGGTATTGCGAAGATGCTTCAGCAAGCCGCAGGTACATCTGAACCGATGAAAACTCCTCATCAACCCAGGATTTTAGCTTGTCCCAGATTCGCATCAGGCTTTCATGGGAGATATCGATAACGGTATCACCGTCGATTTCAACGCCTTCTCCCGGGGTCAGGAATGAACGTCCCTTTGCACGGAATTTGTTAATAACCTCAATTACCTTTTGATCCGCAACCTGGGCAATTTCGGCTATATATTTAACTGTGGCCGGATGCCTGGTACCCTTATTGTCTGTTCCTTTTTCGGTCAGACATTTGAACAAGGCTTTACAAATGATCTTTCCTTCATCCGTGAGCTCATCGTAAGCTTCATTGGCATGCATGGAAAGAGCATTTTCAATTTTACCGGCCGCTTCATAATCACGTATCCTGAGGGGTATACCCGTTTCATTGTTACGTGTCCAGAATTCCCAGGTTCGCATCATCACGTGCTGCAAAACCGGCAATTGGTCATTCTTGTCCTCAATGGAATTCAGCAGATGCTGCAACAATTGCGGATCAATTTCTGCGCCACCTACTGAAAGCGGACCAACGACAGCCTCCTTGAAATCGTCGCGGGTCATCTGGGGGATCAGGAAATTGCTTTTATTGATCAGCCTGGTAAGTTCCTGGAACTGGGAACATTCGCCAATAAAATCCGAACGCATGGTCAGCACCACATAAATAGGCTGGTCCTTTTGTTTGATGGCATTTACAAGTAATTTGATATACGCCTCGGTTTCATTAATTACAGTACTATCCTTTCTGCTCTCCTTAAAGCGGAAAAGTTCCTCGAACTGGTCGAGGATCAGGAGAATATTTTCACCGGGAGCAAGTTTTATCTGCCGCACGGCATTTACCAGTCCGAATGAACTTCGGCGCAATATGGTATAAATTATCTGCTTATTGATATCGTAATCTTCTTCGGTGGTGTCGCGCTTTTCAATAGCAGCAATTGCGGAAGCAAGACTTTCAACAGGGCTGTTACCGGGACGTGTGGTAATGATCCTCCAGTTCGAACCGGCATTCGTTATAAAGCCACCATATAGGGCAGGTATCAGTCCGCAATATATCAACGAGGACTTTCCGCTTCCCGAGGCACCGGTAACGGCAGCAAAACGGTTGCGTGCCAGGTAGCCCAGCACGGTTTCGGATTGTCCTTCACGTCCGAAGAAAAGGTGGCTCTCTTCAACACTGAATGGCCGCAATCCGGGGAACGGATTTGCCAGTGTCAGCGTGGTCGTTTTAATATGCCGTATCGGATTCTCTGTCATTTCTTTGCCAACTGAACCAAAAAATGATTAATTACATTTGCATTTAATTCTTCATCCCAGTTAACCGGAACATTTTTTAAAAATAACAATGATTTGTCAGCGGTTTTCTGCATGGATATAATTTCTACAGCGCGGAAAGATTTGCTTTTACCGTACCCGGGTGCTTTTACCAGGTCACGGATTTTGCTGTTCAGCCATTCCATGGTGCTGTCACCCTTGTAAATCAGCACGGCGTCGGCGATGAGCAGGTTATTGATATGCCTGGAGATGGGATAAAAATCCCTGCTGTCATCATGTGATTCAATAATTTCAAATCCTTTTGAACGGATCTGTTCAAAATATCCGCCGATCTTGTTTAGTCCCGACTTCTCATATATAAAGTACAATTTATTCTTTTCTGCCTGCGGAATGATCTGGGGATTTGTTATCTCATTCAGCCGGGCGTTCAGTATGGTCTTGAACACTTCGAAAGGAGTTTCAATTATCTCGGTGTGCTGCTGTGCTTCATCCCTTTTAAGACGTTTAAGATACAGAGCCTGGCGCTGATCGGTAGGTTTAATGTCATTGGGAATCCAGATTACCTGGTTTGGTTTTCGTGTGATTTCCTTTGAAGTGATGTATTCCTTAACTGTTTTAATCTGAAAATCGATAGAGGAATATTTGGAATTCTTGATAAAATCACCATGCCACGCCCCCATCAGGTGAACAGCTATGATAGATTCATCCAGGGCTTCTTCAATTGCCGCCCTGCTTTTTACGGCATCATCGGGAATTTGCACCTGGGGTAACACCCGGAATCCAAGATGTTGCAGCTCACGTTTCAGCATATCCCTGTTCTCTGTCTGGTCAAAGGTTGTTTCCGCCAGGAAAACGGCTGGCCGGTCAGCCACAACCTGATGTCCGATTTTCTCCGCAAGCGCGGCAAGCAGCGCACCGAGACACTCACAGACGAAGGAGCCAATATCGCGGACCCGCGCGACGAGGCCCAGTCATATCGTAGGCCAGGTCCACCAGTTTTGACCAGAACCTGATCTCCGGGCCGCCGGAGCCGTTCAGGTCAAACCGGACAGGTTTCTTGTTATAGCGGTTGATCTCAAAAAAGTCATATACAAGTTCGTTCCTGAGGCATTCCGGTTGTTCTTCGGCTGCAATGGGTGAGGTCAGGATCTTGAAAATACGGGGATGTTTGCTCTCCACATTGCCGGAAGGATAGATGGTGCGGCATATTTCATCCACCTCCTTCATATAGGAAGCGGATTTTGCATATTCCGGCGACAGGATCAGCACGAATACTGCCGTATCTGAAAAGGCAGCCTCATAACTTTCACCCAGCAAACTCTGTCTTACCCTGAGATCATCGTGGAGCAGGAAAACCGGTTTCCTGCTGTACAACCGGTGCATCAATATCGAAAGATAATCGCAAAATTTTAATGTCCAGTCCGTTGAGGCTTGATTCTCTTGTCCTGCAGCCGGGGCGTAACCCATAAATATGTCATGTTCAAAGCTCATGTCGTTTGCGGCTTATGCTTCTTCAACAATTTCAAGAACCGAATTCCTGAAATCAATAAAATCGAACATCAGGGCATTAAGAATCTCCTGCTCGAGACTGTAAATCCTCAGGTTGGTAAGTGCTCTTAATGAGAACGTACTGTCTTCGGCAAAAATATCACTATAAATTACATCATTTTTACCAAATGTAAGAACTTTCCCCGAAGAAATCTTTATTTCGGCACTTCCTTCGATGATGATCATGAAAGCATAATGCACATCATCACGCCTGATCAGGAATTCCTCATCCTTATTCAGGAATTGGACCTCCAGGGCTCTTGAAATTTCGAACAACACATCCTCAGAGATCTTTTGCATTTTTTTACAGGCTTTAATAAACCTGATGCGGTGGATCAATAAACTGGGAATACTCGTATCGGTATGCGAAAGGGATGTTCTGATCTCATTCACCACCGATGGTTCAAGCCTAAGCAGCACAGATTCGAGAGTCTCGGGTTCTTTTTGTTCCAATACATAAGCTGCAGATTCCCGGATAAGCTGATTGGGATGGAAAATGCTGGCGACCAGTTCCTGATCTGCGGTATGATTTTTCAGGTTGAGCAGACTAAATATGGCACAGGCCTTTACATACAACGATATCTGGTTAAAATCACGGGTAATGATATCCTGGATCAGATCTTCGGGCGCCTGTTTTATTGCATAGAAAAAGTACTGAAGCTGTTTAAACCTTTCCTTGACGGTAATATTTTCAACTACGGGGAAAAAAGCCTGCTTGATTTCTTCATCTACTATCTGATCCAGCAATTCAATTGCAAAACTGATATCCGTATCATTCCCTTCGAGGAGCAGGTTTTTGATATTGGCAATGGATGTTGAGTTATAGGCCAGGGCAAGCAAATGGAACAAGGTTACGTAATTGTCCTCAATTTCAGATTCAAGGGCCTTCCTGAGCAAATCATATTCGACGTGTTTTTCCAGACTTGAACAGGCTGCAAAATTCCACGACATCATGTTTATCAGTCGAACGATATCGTTCAATATGCGGTTGATATTTCCGGGAGTCGCCTGGAATTTTGCCTCGCGCAGGGCAAGAAGTGCCTGCCGGACTATGGTTCGGTTCTGATTTTCAATCTTGCTGAGCAACAAATCAATGGCGGCCTGACTGCCGATTTTGCCATAGATCCTCACAATCCTGGACAGAAGAATGTTGTCGGCATCGGGCAATAAAAAAGCCTGTTCCATAAAATAGAGCGCCGGGTCGCCTATTTTAACAAGGGCTTCGAAGACATAAGGATAATATACCGGTGTGGTGAGGTATCCTATAAGTATATAACTGTGATTTGGATCACTGAGCCTGGACATTGCTTTTACCGAGGCAAGCTTCACTTCGGGTTCAACATCCCTGGAAAGATGCAGTAAATAGTCACCAAATTCCTTTTTTTCGGAATTACCGATGATCTCGGCAGCCAGTACCCGGTCGGTAAGATTTTTTGAATTCAGCAGAAAATTAATGGAATCCTTTGAAGCACCTGCGGATATTTTTATCTCAAACCGGTTGATCAGGTTCGGCAGGTACCCGTTGTGCTGCTTATGTTTGTTAATCAGTTGTATTTCCTTGAGTTTGGACAAAGAACTTAATAAGGCATTTTCCTCGATCCTTTCAAGCAGGTATTTTCTGAGATCGGGAGAATTTGTTTCCAGCAGTGAAACAAGATGTTTCTCGTGTGTAAGCGGTTCAATTTTTTCAACAATGGAAAGGGTATGGATCGATTTTATAGGATCATCGCTGTTAATGAGGGTATGTGTTTTTTCATCGGTATTGAGCAGTTCCTGTCCAAGGTCCCTTTTGCTGGCCTTCAGCCTCCTGATGGTGTCCCGCAAGGCCACCTGATAAGACTTCACCAGCAATATTCCAACCAGCAACCAGATCACAGTGAGGAGTAACAAGGTGAGGTTAATGTAAAGGCTTCTGTTGAGATTCAACAACAGCAGTCCTGACAACGCCAACCCGGCGATCAGCAGGGCAGCCATACGCAGTGAGCCTTCCATACGGGGAATGATGGCATTGCTGAAACGCAGGTCGAGGGTTCGGAACAGAACGCGGAGCGAAGGGAGTTCAATGGCTTCATATGCTGTTTCATACCCGATCCTGAGTATGGCAACCATCAGGAAACCAAATGAGAACCGTGCCAACGTGATGGATTGACCCAGTAACAGATCTACAATTATGGAAGCCAGGGAGGCAATTCCAAGGATGGCCGGGATAAGAACGAGACTGTAGGGAGAATCGTAGGTATACAGGATTTTCCTGACAAGGAACTTTTCAACGACATAAACAAACAGGAACATTGTTCCCGTAAAAAACCCGAAAAATTTTGCCAGGCCGATAGTATTGGGATAATTGATACGGGTCCCGGTCACAAAACTGTAATGGAGTACAAATCCGGTAACAGCTGAAATGATAACAAAAAGAACAAGATAAAAGGTAAAGCGGGTATAAAACATTTCATAAAACTTTGACCGCAGCAAGGTTGTTCGTCTGTGTGCTTTGGGGAACACTCCGGAGGTACGGTGATGGAAATTGACAATTAATTGCAGCACTGCTGCAATTCCAATGAACACCGCACTGCTGCCGGTTATAAGAAGTATGTCGAAATGTACGAATAACGCACCCACCAGAGCATAACTTGCAACAACAATACCTGCCATCAGGAAGGTACGGATCAGCGGATAAAACCTCCGTTGTTGAAATGGACTGTATATGTGTCTGATCGACCGGCGGAAAACCAGCAATACCATGAAAGTGGAAGGAATGGCAAGGGTGAAAGGCAGCATGAGCGGGATGCCGTAAATATTATAGTTAATTACCTCGTCATAAAAAAGATAGACCAGCACGTTCAGTGCAGAAATAATCAACAGTATGAACAGGATATATCCCTTGGAAGGTACGCGGTTTGAAAGCAGGGAATAAACCGTAAAAAGCAACAGGCCGAATGCTCCGGAAATGATGAAGGCCATGGGTATATTCGAAGGTTCCCATGACTGAAGGAATAACACGTGGGTACCTATGGTGAATAACGATGTAAAGGCACCGATAAAAAAAGCCTGCATGGAAGTGATCACCAACATGAAAACCTCTTTTCGATTGTAAACACTTGCTCCTAAAAACGAGTTTTTCATACCTTTCGGAACTTTAAATACTGCTTTGCAATTTTCCAATGCTGATTGGTGGTAAAAGTACTAAAATATTGTTTTGAAATCAAGATTTTACAGCGAGTTGACAGGTTGGTTGACAGATGTTACCTTAATCAGGATGAATAAATAGACTTTCTTAAAATTCCTGTATAAAAATCTGCCGATAATTTGTAGTTTTATGGACTAATTGCAACTAAAATTCTCTTGTTATGGCGAACGAATTATCGGGGAAGATCATTCTGATACTTCCCGAACAAACCGGTACCGGTAAGAACGGACAATGGTCAAAGCAGGATTTTGTTATTGAAACCGAGGAACAATACCCCAAAAAGGTATGTTTTTCAGCCTGGGGAGAAAAGGTAGCCCAGGTGAAGGCACTGCAGACAGATGCCAGGGTGAAAGTTTCTTTTAATATTGAATCCCGGGAATTTAACGGGAAATGGTATACCGATCTGCGTATCTGGAAAATTGAGAAGCCGGAACAGGCAGTTACTCCGGAAGGTGTAAACACCACAACAGAATTCGGTCCCGAACCGCTCTCCCGTGATGAAAGTGCCGGTGAGCCCGATGATTTACCGTTCTGATAATCCCGCGAGGCTCTTTACAACACTTTCCATTTCCAGGTTATCACCGTCAACAATATATTTAGCCCGCAGGTAATGGTGTTCGCATCTTTCACGCAGGGCGGTGACGTATTGGCGTAACTCGTCCGCGGTTTTGCCTTTTACGATCGGCCTGTCCTCTGCAGCCATTTTCAACCGCTCCACCAGGGTATGATCGGATACCTTTAAATAAATCACATCCCCATAGGTTTCCATCAGTGTCATGTTGTCGCAATGACAGGGTGCACCGCCTCCGGTGGAAATTACGATGTCGCTGGTATGCACTACCTCCTGGAGGGCTTTCCATTCCAGCATGCGGAATCTTTCTTCCCCCAGCCGGCTGTAAATTTCAGGAATGCTCTTGTTCTCTTTCCTTTCGATGAATTCATCCAGGTCGATAAAAGCCAGTTGCAGTCTTTTGGCCAATTCCCGTCCAAAAGTGGTTTTACCGCTGTTCTTGAAGCCGATAATGAAGTAGCGCATGTGTTGAAAAAAATTATATTTGTGCCAAAATTAAAACGAAATTATGAATTACCCCGATTTAAGCGAACAGGAACAAATTCGCAGGCAGGCCCTCGACGAACTGAGAAAACTGGGTATTGATCCTTATCCTGCCGCAATGTTCCCTGTTACTGTCAGCACCCGGGAAATACTTGATAATTTCCGGATCAAAGAAGGAGAATACCAGGATGTTTCGATTGCAGGCCGTCTGATGAGCAAAAGGATTATGGGGAGCGCCTCCTTTGCAGAGCTGCAGGACGAGAAGGGCAGGATTCAGCTCTACCTGAAACGCGACGACCTGTGTCCGGGCGAAGACAAGACCGGTTATAATACCGTTTTTAAAAAACTGCTCGATATCGGCGATTTCATCGGGGTAAAGGGTTTTGTTTTTATAACCCAGATGGGAGAGATCTCCATACATGTAAAAGAATTTAAACTGCTGGGCAAATCACTTAAACCCCTGCCCATTGTCAAGGAAAAGGACGGCGTGGTGTATGATGCTGTTACCAACCCTGAATTTCGTTACCGGCAGCGTTATGTCGACCTGGTAGTTAACCCCGTTGTCAGGGATGTATTTATAAAACGCACCAAAATCATTAATTCACTGCGCGAATTGTTCAATGCACGCGGTTATCTCGAAGTGGAGACCCCTGTTCTTCAGCCTATTCCCGGTGGCGCAGCAGCGCGGCCATTTGTCACGCATCACAATACACTGGATATCCCTTTGTATTTGAGGATTGCTAATGAGCTATATCTGAAGCGACTGCTGGTGGGAGGATATGAAGGCGTTTACGAATTTTCCAAAGATTTCCGGAACGAGGGGATGGACCGGACCCACAATCCCGAGTTCACGGTGATGGAAATCTATGTTGCTTACAAAGACTACCTTTGGATGATGGATTTCGTGGAGGAAATGATCGAAAAGGTGGCCCTCGACCTGCATGGATCCACCCGGGTGCCTTATGGCGATCAGGTAATAGATTTCAAAAGACCATTCAACCGGTTGACCATGGCTGGGGCCATTCAGAAATATGCAGGTTTAGATATTACCGGCATGGATGAGGATAAGCTTAGCGCAGCGTGCAGGCAGCTGGGGATTGAGACTGATGCTACCATGGGCAAGGGGAAACTCATCGATGAAATATTCGGTGAAAGGGTTGAGCCCAACCTGGTGCAACCCACTTTTATCATGGATTACCCTGTTGAAATGTCGCCTTTGTGCAAGAAACACCGCAGTGACCCCGGACTTACAGAGCGCTTTGAACTCATCGTAAATTCAAAGGAATTGTGTAATGCATATTCCGAACTGAACGATCCCATTGACCAGCGCGAACGTTTCCAGGAACAGCTCAGGCTTTCGGAAAAAGGAGATAACGAGGCCATGTTCATTGACCAGGACTTCCTGAGGGCGCTCGAATATGGCATGCCTCCTGCATCAGGACTGGGTGTGGGAATCGACAGACTGGCCATGATCATGACAAACCAGCCCAGTATCCAGGACGTGCTGTTCTTTCCCCAGATGAAACCGGAGACAGGACAGGGGACCGGGGACGACAGGCAGGAGAAATACCTGGAGTTGGGAGTCCCGGAGGAATGGATTGCAGTGCTGCAAAAACTGGGTTATTCCACCATCGAATCCCTGAAGGAAGCCAAAGCCGGTAAGCTTTCCAATGACCTGAACGGATATAATAAGAAGAATAAACTGGGATTGAAGGGATTAAGCCCGCAGGAAGTGGAGGAATGGTTGAAGAAGTAACTTTTCAACAATTCCGACTTTAAACGCAGGTGTTTTCCACAGGTTAATAGCCTAAATCTCACAAAAATCCCCTGTAATCTGCAATTGGTTGTTCTTTGCCTGTTAATAAAGAAATACGGGCGGCTAACATCTTTATGCTATTTTTGCGCCAAACCTGGAATAAGTATGACTGCTGCAATGTATACCGAAGATACTATCCGCACGCTCGACTGGAAGGAACATATCAGGAAGCGTCCGGGGATGTATATTGGCAAGCTGGGAGACGGATCTTCGCAGGATGACGGGATTTACGTTTTGCTCAAGGAGGTGCTGGACAATGCCATCGATGAATTCATGATGGGGTACGGGAAAACCATTGATATAACTATTAATGAAAACATTGTCCAGATCAGGGATTATGGTCGCGGTATCCCCCTGGGCAAGGTGATTGATGTTGCATCACGGATGAATACAGGCGCCAAGTATGATTCCAAGGTGTTCAAGAAATCGGTTGGACTAAACGGGGTCGGTATCAAAGCGGTGAATGCACTTTCTTCTTTTTTCGAGATCAAATCATTCCGCGAGGGCAAAGTGAAAACAGTTAGTTTCACTGAGGGTAACCTGCAGGAAGATGCCCCGGAACAGCCCGGTGATCGTAAGAACGGTACTCTGGTGTCCTTTGTCCCCGATCAGAAAATGTTCGGTCATTTCCGGTATATGGAGGACTATGTTGAGGCCATGATCAAGAATTATATTTACCTGAACTTGGGCCTTACCATATATCTGAACGGCACTCCGTTCTTCTCCAAAGACGGGCTGGTGGACCTCTTGCGTGATAATGTAAACGGTGACGGGTTATATCCCATTATCCAGCTCAGGGATGAGGATATAGAACTGGCCATGACACATGGCAGTCAGTACGGTGAAATATATTATACCTTTGTTAACGGACAGCATACCACGCAGGGTGGGATCCATCTCACAGCCTTCAAGGAAACACTGGTAAAGACAATTCGTGAATTTTACAAGAAAGATTTTGATCCGGCTGATATCCGCACCTCTATTGTTACCGCACTGAGCATTAAGGTCGAGGAACCGGTTTTTGAGTCACAAACCAAAACCAAGCTTGGTTCGAGGGACATGGCCCCCGAAGGTGTATCCATCCGCAATCATATCGGTGATTTTCTTAAGAAACACCTCGATAATTACCTGCACAAGCACCCGGATACCGCTGACATCCTGCTGAAGAAAATAATTGAGTCGGAAAAGGAACGGAAGGCAATCTCGGGCATACAAAAGCTGGCCCGGGAACGCGCCAAGAAATCAAACCTTCATAACAAGAAACTGCGCGATTGCAAGATCCATTTGAATGATAACGACGAACGACGTCTTGAGTCAACCATTTTTATTACCGAAGGGGATTCGGCAAGCGGTTCAATTACAACCTCGCGTGATGTAGCCACCCAGGCGGTTTTCAGCCTGAGGGGCAAGCCACTGAATGTGTATGGACTCACCAAGAAAATTGTTTACGAGAACGAAGAATTTAACCTGCTGCAGGCAGCGCTGAATATAGAGGATGGTCTGGAAAATCTGCGTTACAACAACGTGGTGATTGCCACCGATGCCGATGTGGACGGTATGCACATCCGGCTGTTGCTGATGACCTTTTTTCTCCAGTTCTTTCCCGAACTGGTCCGTCAGGGTCATTTGTATGTGCTGCAAACACCCCTGTTCAGGGTCAGGAATAAGAAACAGACATTGTATTGTTACACCGATGAGGAAAGGCAGGCCGCCATCAGAAAGCTGGGAGTAAACCCCGAAATTACCCGTTTCAAGGGGCTGGGCGAGATTTCTCCTGAAGAGTTCCGGAATTTTATCAGCAAGGACATTCGCCTCGAGCCGGTGCGGGTGAAGAAGGGTGACCACATCCAGGATATCCTGCCTTTTTTTATGGGTAAAAATACCCCGGAAAGACAGGATTTTATCATTGAAAACCTGAGGATCGAAGAAGATGTTGCTGAGGTGTTATTTTAAATTGTAGTTTCGTTATGGATCCTGAAGATTTCGAATTGATTGACAATGCTGATGAAGAAGCCCGTAGGAACCAGCCGGAGCTGTCAGGTGACGGGTTATCGGATGATCCGCGCATCGGGACCGGTCATGTAACCGAACTTGCCGGAAAATATAAGGACTGGTTCCTTGAATATGCCTCGTATGTAATTCTTGAAAGGGCCGTTCCGCACATCGACGATGGTTTAAAACCCGTGCAGCGCAGGATACTGCATGCCATGCGCCAGATAGAGGACGGCCGGTACAATAAGGTTGCCAACATTATCGGACAGACCATGCAGTATCACCCGCATGGTGATGCTTCCATCGGGGATGCACTGGTGCAGCTGGGTCAGAAAAGCCTGCTCATCGATACCCAGGGCAACTGGGGTAATATCTTCACCGGTGACGGAGCTGCTGCCTCACGCTATATCGAAGCACGCCTGTCGAAGTTTGCCCAGGATGTGGTTTTTAATCCTCGCACCACTTCGTGGAAATTGTCTTATGACGGCCGCAATAAAGAACCGGTTACACTGCCGGTAAAATTCCCGCTGTTGCTGGCACAGGGAGTGGAGGGAATTGCCGTGGGACTGGCCTCAAAGATACTTCCGCACAATTTCATCGAACTCATCGATGCCTCCATCGCTTACCTCCAGGGCAAGAGTTTTGAATTGTATCCCGATTTTCCAACCGGTGGTCTGATAGATGTTTCCAGGTATAACGACGGATTGCGCGGCGGCCTGGTAAGGATCAGGGCAAAAATCTCGAAACTCGACAGGAAAGCCCTGGTGGTGACTGAAATACCCTTCGGACAAACCACCACTTCGGTGATTGATTCTATCCTGAAGGCCAATGAAAAAGGCAAGATAAGGATCCGCAAGATCGATGACAACACGGCAGGATCGGTTGAAATAGTTATCCACCTTGTGCCGGGTATCGATCCTGATGTGACCATCGACGCCTTATATGCATTTACCGATTGTGAGGTGCCCGCATCACCCAATGCCTGTATTATCCGTGATGAAAAACCCTGTTTTACCGGCATAGCAGAAATATTAAGGGTTTCAGCCGATAACACGGTCCGGCTGCTTACCCTTGAACTAAGAATAAGGCTCGAGGAGCTTGGTGAGATTTGGCACTATGCATCGCTTGAAAAGATTTTTATTCAGCATGAATTGTATGAGCCCATCAAACAATGCAAAACCGAGGAATCAATCCTGGAGACCATTGATGAAGGTCTGATACCTTTTAAAACAATGCTGAGACGCGAAGTCACCCGCGATGACCTGGTTAAGCTTTCCAATATCCCCATCAAACGGATCTCAAAATTCAGCGCTTTCAAGGCAGATGAGCATATCCGGCAAACCGAAGCCGAAATGGAGGAGGTAAAAAACCACCTTTCCAATATCATTCCTTATTCCATTAACTATTACAGGCAGATCAGGAAAAAATACGGAGCCGGGCGTGAAAGGAAAACCGAGATCCGTGGATTCGATACCATTATGGCCACGGAAGTGGCTGTAGCTAATGCAAAACTCTACGTTAACCGGGCAGAAGGCTTCATAGGGACAGGGTTGAAAAAGGACGAGTATGTATGCGACTGTTCGGATATTGATGACATCATTGTCATCCGGAAAGACGGTAACTATCTGATCACCAAAGTTACCGACAAGCAATTTGTGGGCAAGGACATTGCGTATGCCAGTGTATTCAAGAAGAACGATGAGCGGACCATTCATAATATAATATACCGGGACGGGCCGGCAGGTGCCACGTATATTAAAAGGTGCGCGATCAGCGGTCTGATGCGCGACAAGGAATATAATCTTACACGGGGTGAAAGTGGTTCCCGGTTATTGTACCTGAGCGTAAACCCGAATGGTGAGGCAGAAACGGTGAAGGTGACCCTGAAACCGCGGCCCAGGGTTAAAAACCTGGTATTTACGGCCGACTTCAGCGAAACCGACATCAAGGGCAGGTCATCCATGGGGAATATCCTTTCACGGTACCCCGTTCATAAGATCGAATTAAAGGAAAAGGGCTATTCAACACTCGGGGGAAGGAAGATCTGGTGGGATCCCCTGATCCTGCGGCTTAATGTCGACGGAAAAGGTAACTGCCTCGGCGAGTTCTCCGGAAATGATAAAATACTGGTACTTACCCGGTCGGGTGAGATGAGGTTATCGGGTTACGAGCTTACGGCTCATTTTGAAGAGGATATGATCCTTATCCGGAAATATACGCCCGGAACGATACTGTGCGCGGTATATTTCGACGGAGAGCAAAACTATTATTATATCAAGCGTTTTTACGCGGAAGCATCCGAGAAACCGGTCAGGTATTTTGATGAACACCCAAAATCAAAACTTATCCTGGTTTCGGAAAATGATTTTCCCCGGCTCGAGATCAGGTTTGGCGGAAAACACAAAAAGCGCGAACCCGAGATCCTGGAGGCAGCTGATTTTATAGGTGAAAAAAGTTACAAGGCAAAGGGCAAAAGGCTCAGCAGTTATGAAATAGTGCAGGTAACCGAGCAGGAGCCGGTCCGGTTCAAAGAATCCCAATCCGGGTCTGAGGTCCCGGAGCCACCGGCAGAACCTGAGATTGTTCCTGAAAAACCAGGGCATTCCGAAGGTGGATCCAACGGCGAGCAGATGTCGCTTTTTTAGGGTTGAACAATCTGTATTTGCTTTGCG
>Ga0209431_10001154_pt1 | contig 22003 bp, 27 predicted proteins | sample RifCSP13_3_FD_184021 | JGI IMG/M metagenome (GOLD analysis project Ga0209431, IMG submission 184021) | Soil microbial communities from Rifle, Colorado - Rifle CSP2_sed 13_3 (SPAdes) (version 2) | ecosystem: Environmental > Terrestrial > Deep subsurface > Rock core/Sediment | place: Rifle...
TGCCGTAAAGACCGTCCGAGGTTTTATAGTCCCCGAAAAAAAGCCTCCTGCACCATAAATCTTTCTGGGCTTGACAAATTCCTTAAGGTTGATTTAGAATTTTCACAGATTGCGGACAAGATCCGCGGTCTTTTTTTAAGGAAAAGATGGTAAAAGAAATTTACAGAGGCCGAAATAACGCAAGAATAATAGCAATGGATCAAGAATTCGTTGACTCGGAAGGCTTGCAGTTAGACACACATATCAATGGTAATAGACAAATTGAAAATGGTGACGGAGAAATTGACCAATCCCTTTCCGCTTCACGCACAACATTAATTTTTACTAGCGTGGATTATGAGCATGATGTTTTAGTCCCATTATCCCCATTAGCGTTCAGTACTACGAGGCCAGAGCCTGAAGACCAATACAGATCAATTCTGGCAGATGCTGTCGATTCAGAAATTACTGATCTTTTCATCGAAGACCAGCTCCGGGCAAATGGAAATGGAGTAGAGCCATCGCAATACGATAATCTGATCGCTTCGGATGTACGAAAAAACACGTACCCAGCCGAAGACAGTTTTGGACACAATTCTCACCCCTGATAAAAATCCTTTAGTTTAAAAAATACACTATAATATCCTCTGTCATGCAAAAGCAGTACCAGTTCACCAAAGAAGGATTCGCTTCGCTTGAAGAAGAACTCGACAAGCTCATCAAACGCAGGCCACAGGTTGTCATTAACCTAACAAATGCCCGTGAGCAAGGCGATCTTTCGGAAAATGCCGGCTACCACGCTGCCAAAGAAGAACTGGGGCAAATCGATAGCCGTGTCAAGGAAATAAAATATCTTTTAAGGGTCGGTAAAATCCAGGAATCTGCGCAAATCGAACAAATTACCTTTGGCAATACGGTTACGGTACACAATGGGGAAGACGAACTGACATTCACGGTAGTTGAGGAGTTTGAAGCAGACCCGGCAAACGCAAAAATTTCCACGAGTTCGCCAATTGGTAAAGCTTTAATCAACAAAAGAATGGGGGAGAGTGTAGAAGTTGAAACCCCCAATGGTAAAATCGTTCTCAAAATCCTCAAAATTTCTTAAATTCGGGAAATTTAAAAATAGGTTTCGAAAAAGAAAAAGGCCAGAAGCAACCCAAAAGATAAATTAGCAACAGCAACAAGAAGCCATATCAAAACGGCAATGCTTATTTTTTTAAGCCTTAATACATAAAAAACAGGTATCAAAACCAGAAAAACCAATACGGAAATTATGCTTTTACCAATCCAATGATGAGAAAAAGTCTTAGTAAGCCAAGTCTTAAATACCGGATTTAATTCCCCAAATATGGTTAAAAAAACTATAACGGATATAGTCAGTATTGACGAAATTATGATTGCCGAAAGAATTGAATATTTATCTTGCATACTATTTTCCCACAGCCCCGGAAATGGCCATGCCCATAATAGTTACCAAAAGTGCAACGGACACTGTTGTAAAGCAAAGCCCGATATATGAGTAAGATAATTTCTTATCGTCTTTAATATTTTTTCCGAAATAAGTTGCTATAAACAAGACAAAGGCAAGAAAAGGTAAAAACAGAAATATATGTTCTTTTGTTTCCATTAAAACTTTATGGACCCAGGGGAACTCCCCACTCAAAATTATTGGTTTGACAGCATGACCATAGTAAGTTACATAATAGTAACCTCCAACTATCCAGGAAAACACAAAAGACAAAAACGCAAAGAAAGACATCCGCTTCAAAAAACCCAAATTATCTTCCCTGAAGAAATACAGCAGATATCCCGTTAAAAAAACAATACCAAGCGTTCCTAGGAAGATGTGTGAAACCAAAAGTGAAATTAGAAAGTAGCTCATTTTGTTTTAATTGCCCTTGATCGGAAAAACTCAAGTATGTAGTAAGTAACAAATATTAGACCTAAATATAAACCCATAAGAACAAAGAACGAAAATTTATTGGTTCGCCACAAACCAAAAACAAGTGCCGCATACCAAGAAGCTGTCGAAATAGCACTTCCTACCTTGAGGTTTATTAATCGGAAGTTCATCAAAAAAGCAACTAAAAGCAAAACCAAAATTACAGCCATTTTTGCCAAAAACCTTGGGCTAAAGTAAGCTTCAGGTCCAAGCATCCGGAGTCTGCCAAGGACCATTATCCCGAAGCCGGAAAAAACGACAATTATCAATCCGGCACGAAGGACATTAATGCAAATCCTAAGAACGTCATGTTCAAAGATATCTACTTCTCCGTCTTTTGAAAATTTTATCGACAAAACTTCAAGCAAAGTAGCACTACCCACTCCGAGTGCTGTACCGATTATATGCATTGAACGAACAAATGTACTCCAGTCCATCTAATTTCGTATTTCACCTTAAATATATTCCTAATTGGGTTGTGAAATCAATTAAGAGGTGCGGAAACCCTAATCAAGTCGACCTTTCCAAAAGTTCTCCGATCGGCAAAGCATCGGTTAACAAAAAAGTAGGTGAGAGTGTCGAAATCTAAACCCTAAGCGGCAAAACCACCCTCAAAATCCTCAAAATTTCCTAGGATATATTGCCGGTCGTTTTAGATTTTGATCTTTAGAGGTGAGGCTGAATTTTAATTTCTTGATTTAATAATATTTTTCCGGATATTAATTTCATAGCTATTTTATATTGAGTCAAACCTGCAACCAACAACAGTGCAAACAGAATATTGTTAGTGACAGCCCCAAGAGCAAAAACTAGAAGCCTCGAATCCCGTTTAAATTTTAACCCCTGCGGTCGCAATTTTTTCCCAAAAAGTGCATAGAATTTATTGCCCATATAGTCATCAAGTATCAATAAAAACATTATTACAATCGCCAGAGGGATTATAAATTCGTTCCCGGTCGCCCTCCAATATCCCCAGCTTAAACCCGCGATTAATAATGAATCAATATAACGGTCCATAATTGGATCAAGCCACTCACCCCATTTAGAACTCATAAATTTTAATCTTGCAACCTCACCGTCGTTGCCATCGATAATGGACAAAAACTGAATAAGCAGTCCTCCGATAAATAGCCAAGGGTACTTGCCTTGCGAAAGCATCACAAAAGCTAATGGGGCAAATAAAGGAATAACCAGCGAAATTATATTGGGGGTAATTGGCGTTTTAACTAAAAATTTTGTTATAAATGTTGAAATTTTCCTATTAAACTTCTTTGAAACAATTCCATCTTCGTCCTTGGTAAGACTTTTAAGCAATTTCTTTTGGGCAAATTTAATGTCTTCATAAGTATCACAATCTGCCCACAACCGGCCTTTAATGTCGAAAATTCTTAGTTTTTGTTCTGATGCAAGGACTTTCATCCCGTTAGTTAAAGAATTTTGTCCGCGCGCTGTCGTCTTTTTCAAAACTTCAAAAATATGCGGGGAACAAACAAACATACCAGTGTCATAAGCGTTGTAATCTTCTAAATTCTTATTAATAGCAATTACTTCACCTTTTCTGATCTTTACTTTAGTCGTATCTTCAACATCCAAAACCGAGTCGAGGTTTTTGTCGACTGCAAGAACACATTCCCTACTTTTAAGTTTAAGTCTTTGAATTCGAACCAACGTATTTGGATCGAAAATATGATCACTCATTAAAAGTGCAAAATTTTCACTGAAATATTTACGGGCAAGAAGCGCAGAAATGCCGTTTGCTTTTTCCCAATTTTTATTTTGAACAAAGGTTATAGATACACCATACCTATTACCTTCACCCAAAAATTCCTGAATTTCTTTACCTTTATAACCCGTGACAATAACAAATTCGCAAATACCGGCTTCTTTTGCGCCCAAAATTACTCGTTCTATAATCTTCAAACCCAATAGCGGCATAAGAGATTTGTGACGTCCACGTGTGACCGGTTGCATTCTTGTGCCGTTTCCTGCTGCTATTATTAGTGCTTTCATAAATTTCTCCTTTTGAATTTTCAGATAACAAAAATGTGGGTATTTTAAAATACCTAACCTACCGTTTCGGGGCAGTCAGTAATTTGAGATTTACTCTGTGCTAAAAAAGAATACTGTTTTTGCGGGAGTAAACATTCAATTCTTTTTTTAATTTATTTGTATAGCGAAAAGCAGTATATTATAACAGAAATACAAATCTGTATCAACTATAGGTCCGAAGTCGGGGAGAGAGGACTCCCTTCGTAACTTTGTTCCTCATGATAAACTTCTCGTCCTCTTCTCAATATTTGAAAAATTCCAAACGCGAGGTTCGAAGTTTTTCAAAGTCGGGGAGAGAGGACTCGAACCTCCGGCCTCTGCGTCCCAAACGCAGCGCTCTAGCCAACTGAGCTACTCCCCGCAAGGTGGCTCGGGTGGGACTCGAACCCACACGGCCTTGCGGCCACAAGATTTTAAGTCTTGCGTGTATACCAATTTCACCACCGAGCCGACACTCAATTTTAGCTCATCACCAGCCTTGTTTCAATCAAGAAACTCCTGTAAAATTGTAAAATATGGAAGATCCGGACGACATTCACGGAGACGGTACTCATATTGACAGCGGAACAGATTCGGAATCATTACCAGCTGAGGGAGAAAAAGAAGCTGTATCCGATGATGATGCTCATGACGAGTCAGTCGACATAACTGATGCAATGGAAAAAATCGGCAAAGGTATCGACCCCGAAAACCCCAAACCTCTTGGCGAATAGCAAATCCCTCAATTGCCTCAAGATTATGATAAAATTACGGCTGTATGCCCCTGTAGCTCAACGGATAGAGTACTCCGCTTCGAACGGAGAGGTTGGGGGTTCGATTCCCTCCAGGGGCACGCGATGCAAAACGAACGAATCAGAGATTATTTTATCGAGGATATTCAGGAAGAGGCTTGGACAAAAGACTGGCGTCTAATTACCCAAGCGGGCTATCAACAACGTGGACTCGTGGTCGAAGTGACTAACGAATCGTTTACATATGAGGAAGCAAGCAGACTGACAGAACTGTTTCATAGAAAGAACGTAAGACCGCCGTCTAGGGAAGCTCAGCTTGATATGCCCTACTAGCTTACAATGGTAGAGCAGTTGCCGTTTAGTCAGCTCTCGCAACTTGGCCCGCTAGCTCAATGGTAGAGCAGTTGCCTCTTAAGCAACTGGTTACAGGTTCGAATCCTGTGCGGGTCACAGATCAAGACCGGGATGATCTATCTTTATCCCGAATTTGGCAAAACCATAGTCTAGAAGCGTAATCATTTCACCGCGTCTGTCTTCGCTTCCCAAAATTACAGCCAAAAGTTTCTTATTGCCATTTTCCGCATAGGTAACCAGACACCAGCCGGCATCCCAGGTAAACCCCGGCTTTATTCCCTTGACGCCCGGATATGTCGTCAAAAGGTTTGTATCGTTGTAAAGCTCAAAAGCTTTGTGATTTTGATTTGCGTCGATTGTGCGGTCGTAGGTCGAAACTATTTTTCGAAATGCCGGATGCTTTTCCCAAACAAAGCGGGCAATAGTGACCAAATCAAAAGCTGTCGTATACTGCACTTTACCGTCATCATCCAGACCCGAAGCATTAACAAATTTCGTATCGAAAAGCCCCATACCGCCTGCCGCCTGATTCATCTTTTGAACAAACGCGTCCTCCGATTGGGAAATCCCTTCGGAAATGGCAACTGCTGCATCGTTTCCGGAAACGAGCATTGCACCATACAAAAGCTCTTCTAAGGTCAGTGTTTCACCTTGTGTTAATCCCATCGCGTTTTCACCGATTGTGGCAGCCTTTGTAGAAACCGTAAATTTATCGGAAAGATTTGAATTTTCCAGAGCGACCACTGCCGTCATAATTTTTATTGTTGATGCGGCAGGAAGCTTTTCTTGCGGGTTCTTGGCATAAATAACGTTTCCGGTATCATAATCAACCAAAATCGCCGATTTTGCCGAGAGATTTAATGACTCTGCATTTTTTGGATTCTTACTTTTCGGAAACCAATCGTTTGAAATACTTGACTTCGACGTGCCATAAACGTCAGGCACAGGAGATTGCGGGGGAACAGCGTCTCTTTTTAGAAAAACTACACCCAAGACAACAACTATTGCAATTAAAAAGACAGATATAACTCTGCCCATATAAGTAAATTTTAGCAAAGATTGAAGCAGTTTTTAAAGGATATCCTTCGGGTTACAATCATTAATGATCTAGATTTAAGAAATAGGTCCCGACGACAATTACCAAAATTGCAATAATTTTCTGTATCAGATCTTTCTTCAGGAGACTTTCCTCTCCCAATTTGGGCAAAAACAGTGTAATTATAATGCCGTATACAAGAACGAAAAACGGCTGCAGACCATCCACAACAAGAACCAAAGCAAGGGGTGCAAGCAGTGATGCAAATGTCATGCCCAATGCACCTATAATAAAAAGGATTTCGTTGAAGGAATTAACGGTAAGAATTGACAATTTATTACGATGAATCACTTTTAAAAATTGTTTCCTGTACGACTTTATGAAGGTTAGTAAAAATGAACCGACTATTGCATAGCCGATGTAATTCCAAAAGCTCGAAACCCAAAAAGTCTCTTGAATTGCAACAAATTTAAAAATTAATGCGCCAAGAGCAACCAAAAAAGATGACAGAAGCATCGCCAGGAATATATTCTTTTTGATCGTCAACCGTTTCTGATTTAAATCAAGCGATAAAAAAACTGCCCCTGATATAATCAAAAGTGAGGCAAAAATTTGCTGGTTATTTAAAGTCTCCCCCAAAACAAAGTAGGCAAGTATGTAGCCAAAAATAGGCACGGTCTGGAATAGCGGAACAACTATAGACGCTTCGTCCTGATTCAAAGCGTAAAAGTAGGGGATAAGATATACGGTATAGATGATACCGCTCAAAAGGAGAAGCAGGGCATGACTTGGGGTAATATCAAGAACATTCGGCTCGATCAGAACTATAAAAGGCAGGACAACCAAACCAAAAATTGAGGAAAAAATTATAAGTGTCGCAGTTCCGCCACCCTTGAAATATCTGCTCAGTAAATACTTATCAATGTGATTAGCCGCTGCATGAAGAACCGGAGAAAGAAGAGCAATAAAAAACCAACTCATCGGATTATTTTACTAAAAAATATCTTAGCATTGATACACTCCGCCCTGCTTTGTTAGAATTTAATAAAGCCTGCAATGTTTCTAAAGATAAAAGTAGTATCTGGAGTAGGAACCGGAAAGACAACTCTTTCGGCTTTCGACAACGCGCTAAAAAAAGCAGGAGTCTACAACTATAACCTCATCCGCTTATCTTCAATAATACCCCCCAAATCTCAGGTGACAAAGGCCAAAAAGTATGAGTCGCCTCAAGATGAATACGGCCATAAGCTATATGTAATTAAAGCTGAAATCAGAAGTAAAAGAGTTGGCAACCATATCGCATCGGGAATCGGCTGGTATCAGTTGGAAGACAACAGGGGTATGTTTGTTGAGCATGAAATAGAAGCCGAAACAGAAGTCGCCGTCCAGTCTGAAATAAAATCACTTATCAATGACTCAATTTCCGACCTGTGCAGATTCCGAGGCATAAAATATAAACCCTCAAAGGTAAAATCTAAAATCGTCTATTCCCCTGTCAAAAACAAGCCTACGTGCGTTTTGGTTTTGGCCGTTTACCGGTCGCAAAGCTGGGAGGAATAATCGGTTTTGTTTTATACGATATTACATATTTCCTAAGAAAAGTCGGATTATAGTCTTTTTTGGCACGTCGCAAACCTTCTATTCCTAAATCCTGTTCAATATTTACAAATTCACAGCCGATTTCACGCAGATGAAGAGCCATTTGATGATTCATAAATTCATAAATCCCCCTGAATTCTGCATCCGCTTTTTGAAAGGCGCTGATGGCATACTCGGGGTTTGCCAGTTCGTAAATTGTAAAACCCGCTAATTTATTTTTTATGTACACACACAGAGTGAAGACGTTAAAGTGACGGGCGTTTATGAACAATTTTTTTATTGCTTCCGTTTCATTTAAATTTAAGGCCCCCGTTTCCCCTTTCATCTTTGCCCATTTTGTGTACACCTTTAGCAAATCTTTCTGCACGGATTTCTTCCTAAGATCTTCAAAAACAGCCTCAGCCTCGTATCTTTTCAAAAACCCGTTTAGTAACTTTCGTTTATGCCTAAGCTTTACACCTTTCATAAGCGCTATGTCGGATATATTGAGAATGTGATCAAAATTATCCCTGTCTTCTGTAATCTCAAACTTTGACGTAAGTTTCTTAAGATTCACTCCCGTAAGGTTGTGCTCGGGTATTAACTTGAGACCGCAGGTTTTACCATTCTTTTGAGAAAATCCGAGAAGCAGCTCAATTGTGTGTGCTACTTTTTTGTTGCCGATAAAAGAATAAAAAACTTCGCTGGTCTGATAATCACTGAATTCCACAACTAAATTACCATTTAAATTTGAAATTTTGATTTTACCCATGGTATCCCAAACCCATAAGCTGGTGAAGTTATGATCCGAATACGGAGGAAAACGTTTCGTGTACTTTTCGACTTGCAACCGGTCGCCAATTGCTAATTTCTTAGTTTTGGGGAATTGAGGCAGCATAAAAGCCGTTCTTTCTAATCTTAACTTGACTGTAAATCTTAATTCAACTATTGTAAAAATAGCACGTACTTTTATGAATTGGCTAAGAAAACATATCCTTGCTCAGCTTAGTCTTTTGTTCTTCATAATTTTAAGCATTGCGTGGTTATTAATATTCAGAAGCGGCACTACTGATGCTCCTGCAAACCACATTTTTGGATTTATTTACGGCGGTTTTTCTCTTTGGGGCGGGATAATTGGCATATTCGTCGCCAGAGAGTGGGGCGGATTCAAAAGTCTGGTAGGAAAAGCGATCCTTTTGTTGTCTCTCGGACTTCTTGGACAGGCTTTTGGCCAGTATTCCTTTTGGTATTACAATTTCGCCCTAAAAATAGAGGTGCCTTATCCGGGAATTCCGGACATTGGATATTTCGGCACGATTCCCTGTTACATTGGCGCAGCCTGGTTTTTGGCCAAAAGCTCAGGAGCTAAAATATCCCTGCAGTCCTTCGTGAGCAAGCTCCAGGCAATTTTGATACCGGCCGTTATGCTTTCAATTGCTTTCTTTTTGTTTCTTAGAAACTACGAGTTAGACCCCACAGCACTTCTTAAGACTTTTTTGGATTTTGGTTATCCTGTCGGTCAGGCAATATACATCTCAATTGCGATTCTGACGTTTAGCCTAACCAGAAAAATTTTGGGGGGCAGTATGAAAGCACCGGTACTGCTTTTAATTGCGGCATTTTTTGCACAATTTCTTTCCGATTATATATTCATATATTTCCACGATTTATATTTCCCGGCAAGTTTCATAGATTACTTCTATCTGGTTGCCTACTTTATCATGTCCATAAGCTTAATTAACCTGAAAACCGTAGCCGATCAGCTAAAGGGAGATAAATAAAATGGATATTTACGCACAGCTTGCCGCAAGAATTATAAAGGAACAGCAAAGTATAATCGGGCCTCTGGCTTTGGCCCAGGCGCAAAAAGTTAATGGCCTCACGGCGCAGAATACGGACGACATCAAAATCCAGGGAGATGGCAAAGAGGTTTTAGAAAACTTGGTTGGGCAATACGAAAAGTTTTTTGGCCAGACGTCGGTAGAGGTCTGCAAACAGGCAATAGAACCCTTGGCAGACAAAATTTCGCCAAACCAGCTCCCCGATATTCTAAAAAATTGATACAATTTAATTAATGCCCGCAATTGAAGAGCTGTCGGTTTTTTTGAATCTGCAGCAAACAGTACTGGACACCAAAGACGAAGAGTCTCTGCTTAGGACGCTCTTAAAAAGCGCTCTGGAAGAACTGCCCAAAATCGGCTTGAGTTTTAGCTTAATCACAGCAGTTTTTTTTGACAGTCGGGGAAAACCGCAAGCAAATTACACGACAAATAAACAAGGCTTTGATAATTTAAGAATTAAGCCCGGCTTCCTGAATGCGAACGAAAATATCAAGCAGAAACTTCTTTTAAATTTACTCGCGGTTTCAAACTCACCCCAGCTTTTTTTCGAAACTCCCCAGAACAACATTTTTGAAATCAAATCTGTTATTTGCTCGCCGATTCGGGTAACCGGAACCTTCGCAGGCATCTTGCTTTTGGCATCCGAAAAAAACATTGTCGGCATTCCAAAAACCGAAGATGAGTTAATCAAAATATTTACAAATTATGTAGCCTTAGCCTACCGTTTACAGGACACACAGGCTTCTTTGACAAATATCACCAAGGAGGTCTACGAAATGAATGCTAAACTGCATCAGCTCGATAAATTAAAAGACGATTTTGTATCGGTTGCCTCGCACGAGTTGAGAACTCCGATGACCGCCATCAAAAGCTACCTTTGGGTGGCAATGAACAAGAAAGGGGATCAGCTCTCCGAAGATATGAAAAGATATCTCTCACGGGCCTACATCTCAGTAGAAAGGCTTATCAACTTAGTAAATGACATGCTCAATATCTCCAGAATCGAGTCTGGCAGAATCGCCCTCAAGCTATCGGCAGTCAACTTGAATGAATTGGTCAATGAAGTCACGGAAGAAGTAACAGTCAAAGCCCGGGAAAAGGGCCTGCACGTTATTGGTCTTAATAAACAAATACCTAAAGTCTTCGCTGACCGCGACAAAATCCACGAAGTACTACTAAACCTTATCGGTAATTCGCTTAAATTCACCAAGACAGGAGGTACTATAACTGTGGATTTCTATGAAAAATATCCATACGTCTTTTGCGCAGTCAGAGATACAGGAGTAGGCATCGCACCAGAAAATCTATCAAGGCTTTTTGCAAAATTCGGAAGGCTGGAAAATTCCTACGTCGCCGTTGCCGAATCGGGGGGAACAGGACTTGGTCTTTATATCTCAAAATCTATTGTCAACTTGCACAAAGGTCAAATTACAGCCGAAAGTCCCGGCCTTGGCAACGGTACTACTTTCACCTTTTCCCTGCCGATCATAGGTACGGACATTGCCCAAAGACTCAAGGATGAAGCGCCTAAGGAAACAGACAAGACTAAAGATCTTGAAAAAACCTCGGTAAATTTTGTTTGACAAAAGTGATAATTAGGCATTAAATCGAATTGCTATGGAAAAGAAAAAAATTTTACTGGTTGAAGACGATCAGTTTACCAGAGAGCTTTATGTGGAAGTTCTAAAAGACGCGGGTTTTGAGATAAATTCTGCAGTCGACGGCTTAGACGGTTTGGCCAAAATAAAAATGGGCAGGTACGACTTGATACTTTTGGACGTAATGATGCCCAAAATGGACGGCCTCGATGTTTTAAGATCTCTTATCAATGAACCGCCTGCCGTCAAAAACGGACCGATTGTACTTTTAACAAATTTAACCAATGATCCTGTAATCGATACAGCCTATGGGCTTAATGCCAAAGGACATCTGGTCAAGTCGGATATTACTCCGGGAGAACTGGTGGAACACGTTAAAAAATATACCAGTGAATCAGGGTCTTTTGGAGAACAACCCAATTCAGCTCCCAATACTAACTAGGCACCTGACGCCTCTAAATCCTCAATTAAAATAACCGTTCCGGATGCAGTTAAACTCTCCTTTATAACAACAATGGGGGACATATAAAAGCGCAGCAGTTTTGAATCGAATGAAACGTCCTTTGGGCCAATTTGAATTCTTTCGCGGTAACTCTTAACAACATCGCCTAAAAAATCGTAAGTCTGGCCGATTTTCGCCTGGATCGCAGAAATAGTCCATTCTCCGTCATCAGAAGTCCCCAGAATTTTATCAACAGCCGGATTTTTTTTAACCAGTTTTTGATAATCATCAACCACCATAAAACCGACCGGTAAATTGTCCACCGCCGCCAAAAGCCTGCTTTTTTCCCTTTCTTCCTCAAGCCAGTCACGGCTTAACTGGTCACGCGCTTTTTGGAGAGCGTCTAATTTTTCTTGAGTCTTGCCGTCATCGTCTGTCATATATCTTAATCATACCCAATTGCGGTGGAATCTTACAGCCTTGTTTGTTAAAATTAAGACCATTGCGGGATCGTCTCTTTCGTCTACGAAACTAGCGGAGCGGAGCGACGAGTTATCGTAGGACATCCTGCGAAGCAGGATAAAAAAGGTTCGATTTAGTACTACACTATTGAGTTTAAATAACTATCGTTGCGGGATCGTCTAATGGTAGGACAGCAGCCTTTGGAGCTGCTTATCTAGGTTCGAATCCTAGTCCCGCAGCTTCATTTATATATAAAGATGATCTTTACTCATATTTATGCTAATTATTTATATCTTTTGCAACATTAATTTATATAGTTAGTCAATTGTCCCGGAAGGTTCTAAACTTTTTGTGTCCCTGCTTTTTTTCAGTGATTCCTCTATTTTTTTGAATGTATTCACAGAAGACGAGTCAAGTCTTATAGCTTTTTGTATGTACTCTTTTGCTTCCTCTTCTTTACCGCCAAGAATCAAAACATAACTTAGCATTTCATGAACTGTAACATTATTCGGACTAATTTCTAATATTTTTTTATAAGCATCGGCGGCTTCGTCATATTTTTCCTGTTTATAGTAAATAACCGCGATATTTGAATAAGCGCCAATATGATTTGGGAATAGCTCTAAAGCTCGATAGGATAAATCTAGCGCTTCATCCAATTGTCCCTGCTGACCAATAACCGCCCCTTTAATAACCAGTGCATCGGGATTTTTTGGATTTATAGACAAGGATTTATCAAGATAATACTGCGCTTGCTTATAATTCTTATCCTTAAAATAAGCACCTCCCAAATTTGTCAACGCCCTGTCGTTATCGGAATTCTTCTTAACGGCATCAAGCCAGATACTAACTTTACTAATCCAAACATTATTTCTGGTGAAGGTCATAACACCGTATATCAAAATTAATATCACAAGGATATATGGCCATTTTTTGGCTATTTTGTTTCGCGAAAAATAATAAATGATTAGGGTTATAAATAAACTGAATCCGAAAGTTGGCAAATACAAACGATGTTCAACCATTAAGTCTTGTATGGGAATAAAGGTCGATTCAACAGACATCGAAACTAAAAACCATGCAATAGAAAAAGATATAAGCCTGTGTTTTCTAAAAGTGATTATTGCCAAAATCACAATGAGTAACAAAATTGTGATTCCGGCAATAACAGAGGGGTCGAATATGTTATTTACAGGTGATTCGTAATGGTCAATACTTTGACCTACAGGAATAATCAAGAGCTTAAGATACCTGATTAATATGCCAAATTGCGAAATTAGGTAATTCTGACTTGTTATATTTTCTCCGGCAAACGTAACCTTCTTCCCGAAAGCATCGCTTAGACTCACAAGCTGAAAAATAAATTTGATGCAAACAGCGAAAAAAAAGGCCCAAAGGGCAATAAACTTTAAATTTATAAACTTCCTAAAATTACTGAAAAAGTACAATTCACAAACCATGAGCATTACGGGAATAGAAAATGTATTTTCTTTGCTCCAGAAAGCAAGAAGCATCGAAAGAATTGAGAAAATAAAAAAAGCGAGACTTTTCGAAATCCGCGCCTTTATAAAAAAATAAACGGAAAGTATGTAAAATAGTGCCGCAAGCCCTGTAAACCTCTGGACAATGTACGTAACAGCCTGTGTTTGAATCGGGTGTGTCAGAAAAATTAGGGCGCAAAACAATGCTATGTATTTTTTATGCTTGGAAATATAACTTTCTTTAAATCTTGGGGTTTTAAAGATTAACAGTACCAAGCGCCATACAAAGAACGTAGTTAAAATGTGAAGCAATAAATTTGTGATGTGGTAAAGCGCTAAGTTCCAACCGGCGATTTTATAGTTCAATAAAAAGGTTAAGTAACCCAAAAACCTTGGTTTTAGGGGAGACCACCATTCAAGCAGCAAATTCAATTGCCTCAAGGCATTATTGCCGTAAACTGTACCAATGTCATCAAAAACAAACGGGGCTGTGAATGTATTGGAATATATTAAAAAACCTATTATGCAAACGGTGACGATGAAATATATTTTTTTGGAGGAAATATTATCTAAAAAATCGTCTATCAGCCATCTCATTTCTCTATTTCAAAAATATTGAAATCATTGTACTTGTATTTAATGTTAAATTAAATAGTTTTTCGGTTGAAAAATAATCAAATATTAAATACCCAGACTACAAAAGTAATTATTAACATACTTAAGTTTGAAACGAAGACAGAGAACGGATTTAGGCCTGCGATTTGCTCTAAACTGCAGATACATTTTGGCACGGTAAAATAGTCCAAGCGATTTTAGACAAATAAAGATCCGTAAAGATTATTCACAATCCTAGTCCCGCAGCACAGAAAATAGTACTGGAAATTTGGCCCACATTTCCAGTATTGCTGGCCCTGAAAAATTATATAAGATAGGTTTTTTGGAAATACCTGGGGCAGACTTACCAAAAATAAAAATTCCTTAAAAGGTAAGACTGTGCAACGCCCTTTCGATCTCAGGTGTCCGATACAGCGCGTGTACGGTAACAAGCCCATTTAAAGATTCACCCGGACTTTCGGGTTCTTTTAATTTTAAGATTGCTGTTCTGGTGAAGTGATCTATAGCAGCTTCTTTTAATTCCTGATCAGTTAGCACTTCTCCATTAAACTCCCTGACCGTTTCTGCAATCATTCTGATAAAACTTCTTATCTTTTCTGCTCTGCTTTCTTCTGATTCAAAAAGTCCTTGCGCTTCAAACACATGCGGAAACCCTAAGATTACCGCTCCGTCTCTGCTGCTTTCAGGTAAATGATTCGGTACCTCAAGGGCTTTAGCTATAATAAGTGCGGACCGACCATCAACCCAAGTAGAAGGACTAAATCTATGGCGGGTTATATCAGCAACCTTAGAGAAGAAATCGTGTAAGAAGCGACTATCCGTTCTTCCCGCTCCGTAAGCAGAAATCCATCTAATAAGCGGTAGAGTAGCAAAAGCCACTCCTGTTCCATAGGCACCGTATTTTACTGCTTTTCTTAGAAATTCTCTTCGCGGAATTGCGGTTTCAGTACTATAAGATGAAATTTTGTTAGATATGACCTTTGCTGCAATAATTGCGGCAACGCCTATAAAAAATGCCGAAACATCTTCTTTTAAGTACGTAGTAGCCGACTCTTTAACAAACTTTTCATCGTCACCTGCCCTCGCTCCGAAATAATCCGCAGCAACTGAATAGACATAATTTTTTCCGGAAATTTGGGAGGGAGAACCGGGCAAGGTATACCACGATGTCGCTTGGTCAACGTATTGCAAGTCGCTATCAACAAGCTGAGGCATTGAATCTGAACAGATAAAAGAAGGTTTATATCTGGAAACTCTCTCTAAGACCTCCTCATTCCAGTAGTGGGCAGACATATCACCTTCGTTGAATCTATCCAATGAATCTGAAGTTTTCACTCCTAAGACATCAAGAGCATGTACACCGTATTCCAAGCGGACAGTCCCGCCCCCTGATTGAACCTCATAATTTTGGGGAAACTCGACCCTTTCCATAAGGAGAAATTCTACACAATAAAGGCAGATTAGTCAACTATAGGCCTAAGATCAGCAACAGTTGGGCAAACTCACAACAGTAACCAGAGCCAGCTAGACTTATAGTTTTATTGACTTTGTTTGTAATTTCTGCTAGACTGTAACTTAATCAGCAGATTGAACTGGTTAAATTTGCTTATTTAAATAGGCAAATAATAAATCTGCTTAACTTTGAACGTTTTTTGATTAGACAAGATAAAGATAGTCTACTTGTAAAATAATTACCCATAGTATCTTTTTCTCCTACTCACTAATACAACTTCTTAATTAAGTAGATCTATTAATTTAAAAAGGGCGAAAGCCGCAAGTTCTCTCACTGGTTCAAATATAAATTCTAATGCATCAAAGATTCAGATATAGGTCAAACTTCAACAGAAAGTTTGCGCCTTCAAAACAACCCAACCAAGATCTGGTGTGGGCAATTAGTGAAAACAGCAAACTCGATCCGCAAAATTCAAACCAGCGAATAGACTATATTCCCAAACATAAGTTTGAAGATTTCCCCGTGTCTTCAGAAATCAAAAAGAATGTAGCTAGTAAAAAATACGTATCTCCGACACCAATTCAAGACCAGGCAATCCCAGCTATTCTTGCAGGATCAGACGTTATAGGCATTGCCAATACCGGTACCGGCAAAACCGCTGCGTTTTTAATTCCTCTGGTTGACAAAATACTTAAAAATCCCCGCCAGAAAGTACTTATTGTAGTGCCTACACGCGAACTTGCCCTGCAAATCGAAGGCCAGCTATTTGAATTCGCATGGGGCCTGAACATAAAATCCGCGCTTTGCATCGGAGGAGCCAGTTTAAGAAGGCAAAGAAGCAGGCTTTTGGAAAATCCTAATTTTGTTATCGGTACTCCTGGTAGGATAAAGGACCTAATAGGGCAAAACTGTCTGGACCTTTCACAATTTGCAAACGTTGTTTTGGATGAAGCGGACCGGATGGTCGATATCGGGTTTATAGGCGATATTAAATATTTCATCTCTCTTCTTCCTGTAATCCGTCAATCGCTTTTTTTCTCGGCAACGATTCCGCCGAAGGTCCAGGAAATCATCCAAACTTTTGTAAAAGATCCCGTTACTATTTCGGTAAAAAGCACAAACACCCCCGAAAACATTAATCAGGAAATTGTTAAGGTTGCCGACCGTTCAAAAAAAGTAGACAAGCTTCATGATTTACTGATTCAGGACGGTTTTGACAAAGTTCTTATCTTTGGCCGGACAAAATGGGGAGTCCAGAAGCTAGCAGACGAACTTAAAAGCCGCGGTTTTAAAGCAGGGTCAATTCACGGCAATAAAAGCCAAAACCAGAGACAAAAAACTTTGGAACTTTTCAGCACGAACCAGATTAGGATACTTCTGGCAACCGATGTTGCGTCCCGCGGCCTCGATATTGACAACGTAAGCCATGTTATCAACTACGATATGCCTTCATCGTACGACGATTACATTCATAGAATAGGCAGGACAGGCAGGGCAAATAAAAGAGGAACTGCATTAACATTTGTAGTGTAGAATAAGTAGAGTTTTTTAACAAATAAAACAATGAACGTTACAAAAAAGAACGTTTATATTGACATTGACGGAGTAATCCTAACGAAAGGTGTCGTGCCGGCATTGCATCTGGACAAATTTCTCAGGTATGTACTCGATAAATATTCGGTATTTTGGCTAACCTCGCGCTGTCACGGAGACTGTAAATACACGCTTTCCTACCTTTCGAAATTCTTTCCTGAAGAAACTGTTAATCTGTTCAGACAAATTAAACCCACCAATTTCCAGGTGGACAAAACCGAGGCCATCGATTTTAACAAAAGATTTTTTTGGCTGGACAATGAAATTTTTGAATCGGAAAAAACCACTTTAATCAAAAACGGCAAATACGATTCATGGATCGAAGTAAACCTTATAAAAGATCCCAACCAGCTGTTGCACCTGATGAGAAATAGGCTTATTTCGTAAAAAAATTTTGGAGGGAGGTGAATTAGATGACTGATGAAGAAAAGAAGATAGAAGAAACTTCCGAAAAACCGGCAGAAGAAAAATCCGTAGAAGAAGCTGCCAAGTAAATGAGATTATGGCGGGTCGAAACCATAATCCGCCATTAGTATTTTTATAAAAAATCCCACACTTGGGGAATCATATAAAGTTCTACAAACTCACTGCTATAGCCAGTACCAGCTGATGATATCAAAACTTACACATTATGCTAAAATAACGCTATGAAACAGATTGATTTAACGAAGATAATTAAGAAATATACTAGTGGCTGGTTAGCTCTTTCTCCCGATTATAAAAAGGTGGTTGGTCACGGTAAAACAATCAAAAAAGCTGTTAACTCAGCTCAATCACAGGGAATTAAAGATCCCGTTTTAATGCGTGCTGCCAAATCTTACGGCCCGATAGCGCCTTAGTGAAATTCCCTTATTTTAAACTTCCACATCCTGATCCAAAGAAAAAGTTTTTACAATTTCCTTGGGTTCCAGTTTCGATTAACGCAAGAGATGAGAAGAAGACATTTCTAATGTTGGTTGATTCCGGAGCGGATCACTGTATTTTCGATAAAGATGTCGCAGAATTTTTGGGAATAAATATTAAGCAAGGACAATTAGAAGATACTACAGGAATTGGTGGCAGCACAGATATATATTATTTTGATAATATCTGGATAAATGTTGGCGGTCATCAAATAAACGCCAGAGCAGGATTTATCAATGGTCTATTGGCAAATGGCAAAATTGCTGGAGTTTTAGGAAGACAAGGATTCTTTGAATTTTTTAAAGTGTGTATAGATGAAAAAAGTAAAGAGATTGAATTGAAACCAAGATAAAAATTTTCTTCGCCTCAAAAAACTATATCAAACTGAACAATCACAGTTATAATTCGAACTTTTAGCTTCAAAGTGCTATAAATAACCTCTAATCATGACGGAGAGACCTAATTTTGTATCAAATATTGAAAGACCTTTAAAAGATATAGAAGAAGGAGTCGCGGTTGAAGGTATAGGATTCGTACGAGTGAATCATTTTATTGCATGGTGCAGACATGATCCTTTGCTAATTGAACCACTCAAAACTAATCCTGATCTTTTAACTCCCAGAGGTGAAGAATACAAAAATTCATTGGCGTATGACGAATCTCACGTGAATTTGGAGTATGTGGATAGGAAGAATTTTGATCTCCATGTCCAGATTTTACAGATTCCAAGGGATAAGATTGAATTCTGCCCCAATCATGGGATTATTGAGGCTCGCATTAGTCCGATACTAACATTTCCAGATTTCTCGCTTGTTGGGGTTGGTACTGTATTTTACGACTGGTACGGATCAAACACGTCTTACAAAGGTTACAGCTTGTACATAATCGGATGGCAAAATCTTGATAGGCCGCCAAACAATGGAGACATTTACCAAGTAATCTTACCTTATGAATACAGTTCTGTCCCAAGAATTGTTTTCGAAGACAGACAAGTTGATTACGGAGATGTTTATGAACTGCGTCAGGAATTATACGATAAGCCAATTGACTATAATGTAAATTGTTTAAGGCAAACCGCTTTACTTGCAATGAAAGAGGGCTATTAGTAAATCTTTATAGAAGAACCTCAAAAAAACTTTATAAGTAAAATTTCTCTCATTGCTTCCCCATTTAAAATTTGTGTATACTTCGCTGTATGCCGAAACAAACCCTATTGATTGCGGGGGGAATAATAGTCGTCATCATTATCGCAGCAGCTGGTTTTTTCCTGCTTAAAAAACCTGCACAGACCCCTCAGGAAAGTCCAACCGTCCAACAAACTCAACAGGAAGAATCACAAACCAAAGGTTCAATTAAAAACCTCTTGGCGGCGGGCAAGAATCAAACCTGCACAATAAAATATCCCGCAGGCGAACAAATGGGGGAGGGGACTGTTTACGTTTCCAGCAAAAATATGCGCGGCGATTTCACATTTACATCCGAGGGGAAAACTTTTGACAGCCACATGATTCAGGACGAAACATACATGTATTCATGGTCGTCCCTTTCACCTCAGGGAGTAAAAATGAAAATCGCCGAGCTTGAAAAAGTGCAGGCCAGTCCGACTACAGAATCCGTTGATTTAAACCAGGAAGTCGACATAAACTGCTCATCGTGGAGTGTCGATTCCGGCAAATTCACACCTCCTGCAAACGTCAATTTCACAGAAACCAACTTGACTCCACCTCAAACCCAAAAGATAGACAAGAGCGTGTGCGACCAAATAACCGACGCTCAGGCCAAAGCTAGTTGTCTTCAATCCCTTGGCGGAAACTAAAACTCAGCACAAAAACTTGACTTTGCGATTTTCATAATATATATATTCATTGCATAACTAGCGCAGTTTGCAAAACTGAAAGGGCGTCTCGCATGAGGGGCCTTTTCGTTGTATAATCCCCAGTTAAGATGAAAATAGCCTTTAACTTTATTAAAAAATACGCCATATATCTGGCGTTTCTTCAGGTGTGGACTGCTGTTTTGGGCAGTCTTTATTTTTCGGAAATTAAGGGTCTAACACCTTGTTTCTTATGCTGGGTGCAGAGAATTTTTATGTACCCTCTGATTTTTATCCTGACTGTTGCGATCCTACGGAAGGATAAAAACGTCCCGTACTACGTTTTGCCTCTTTCTATTTCTGGAGCTATAGTCGGTTTTTACCAATACCTTCTCCAGATGACGCCGCTTTCCAGAGTTGAACTTGCAACCTGCAGCGCGACAGCACCTTGTTCTGCTATTGATTTAATGTTTTTCGGTTTTGTGACAATCCCTTTCCTTTCAATGACCGCATTTATTGTGATCAGCGCATTAATGCTGGTAATATTAAAGACAAAAAGCGCCAAATGACCACAGAATCCAAATTTTTAATAGGAATCGGTCTTTTTACTGTTGTAATTGTTGCAGCCGGCGTCTTTTTCTTCGGCCGTGGCAAACCTCAGGAGAACCCTAATCAAAAGGCCGATGAGACAGTTTTGTATTCGAATACCAAAAACTCAATTGGTGATCCCAATGCACCCGTAAAAATTGTCGAGTTTGCAGATATGCAGTGCCCGGCCTGCCGCAGCGCCCAACCAATTTTAAAGTCTGTACTCGAAAAACACCAAGACCAGGTCTACTTTGTTTTTAGGCATTATCCCTTGTCGACTCACAAAAATGCCCGGGTTGCTGCAAAAGCTGTAGAAGCGGCAGCTTTGCAGGGAAAAATTTGGGAAATGGTCGATCTTTTATACACAAAACAGCCTGAATGGTCCGAAAAATCCGATCTCAAAGATTTATTTGCCGGCTATGCACAAGAACTCGGGCTGGATGCTGAAAAATTCAAAGAGGATCTTGATGCTTCTTACGATGTTATCGATAAGGATTATGCTGACGGCAATAAACTGACTGTCTCGTCAACCCCGACATTTTTTATAAACGGAGAGAAGAAACCCGGAGCTTTGCAGGAAGCGGAATTTGAGGCTTACTTCCAAAGTGCACCTAATACTTCAGAATAACTTTACCTACAATCTGATCAGACTTAACCGGACCGATTTTTGACGAGATCTTTCGATTATCGCCTTTGACAAAAATTTCACCGTCATTAATTTTTTCAACCCTTTTAATCAGATTCTTACCGTTGCTCCTAAAAACAATCACATCACCTCTACGCGGTCTTATCCAATTAAAAGTCAGGACATGGTCACCGTCGTAAAAAACGGGCTCCATACTTCGATCGGAAACTATAAACCTGGAAACAGGAAGTTGTTTAATATTACTTGGGTAAAACAATTTCGCCTTCGGTCGGATAGCCGGATTTAACTTTCTGCACTTTTCTACCTTTGGTTTCCCAAAATATTTCGGCAAACTGCTGAACCATTATTAAGAGCTCATTTGCAGCCTTAATATCGACATTTTGTCTTACAACAGACGCCTGCTTCATTATCTTAAAAACCAACTGGTGGATTGCTTTATGCTGTTTAAGATGCTCATCCTTAAAATAATCACCCCAGATAACCCTAATTTCGTGTTTGACAAGTTCAGCATGTTCCTCCTTAACCTTCGTTAATCTTGATATTTGGGAAATAATTCTTTTTCTTTCCTCAAAAGGAGGCTCGGGCGATGATGCCTGAAGCTCATCGATCATGTTTGTCATACGCAAAACAGTATGAGCCGCCATTTGAGCCTGGTGAGGATCATAAATACCGCAGGGAACGTCACAATGCGCAAAAACAGTTTGGGAAGGAAAAACTTTGTCAACCAGTCTTAAAACATTCATTTGAGAAACCCAAAAACATATTTCTTATCAAATGAAAAAACTCCCGCCAATATGCGATTTTTTGAAAGTAATGCCAAGATGTTATTCAGAAAAATATAAGAGGCGGAAATTCCCAGTGCAAAAATAGAGCGCTCCAGGATAACGACTGGAATC
>Ga0209431_10001156_pt1 | contig 22000 bp, 25 predicted proteins | sample RifCSP13_3_FD_184021 | JGI IMG/M metagenome (GOLD analysis project Ga0209431, IMG submission 184021) | Soil microbial communities from Rifle, Colorado - Rifle CSP2_sed 13_3 (SPAdes) (version 2) | ecosystem: Environmental > Terrestrial > Deep subsurface > Rock core/Sediment | place: Rifle...
GTCTCCACGAAAAACCGAAACGATCCAATGAGTTTCTGGCTCGTGACATATATACAACTGTCTTTCCCGACATATCCGCATTAGCTTTATTGATAGCCTCAACACCGGCTACATATTGCTTGACCTGCGAATTAAATTGGGAAAGGTCGAGTCTAGCCCTAAGTCCTATGTCAGCCATTAGAATTACCTATGTCTGTTTAATCTGCTCTCCTGTTCTTTACTAAATTTCTCATCCTCGTAAGATTGCATTGTACGCATAGACTCGACGTATGCCGTCATCAATGCTTGATCCTCGTCAGAAAGTGAAAAATATACGGATGGGACAACACCCCATTCAAAAGCAACTGTTAGATCTCGGAATAATGTAGCATATTCCCATTTACTTTCTTCAATCTTCAGTTCGTGTAGTGGTATCCCCGTCCTTGGATCCTTCGTTGGATTCCACTTGATCCTGAAAGGAAGCTCTGGCTGTTGCCAGAGTCGCCTCGTCTACTCCGGTTAATGCCATAACTCTATCAAGAATATGGGCTATATCAGTATCTTCTCTGGCTACATCGGTCTCTTTGAACAATAAATCTTTTGCTCTATCAGAAGTTGGAAGATCTATTCCGATCAGCTCCATTCGCTCGATCCAATCTTGCCAACGATTATCTTTATCTACTACTTCCATTCCCTCTACTAAGCATATTTTTATTGTTAATGAGGTAATCTCAGTTTCGATATCTGACAGTTTTTGCTGATATTCAGCCCAAGCCTTCTTTTCTTCTGGAGTCTGCAAAGTTGTTTCATCATGATCATAAACTTCAACATCTCCAGCTACGGTCGTTATTGAATATTGCGGAGGTTTGGGGACAACAAATTTGTCATTTAAACTTGTTATCAAAAGGGGTGGTATGGATTTCAGTATTACTTTTACGCCTGTTGAACTTGTCCATTCTTCTCGTTTGTTTCTGCCAATTTTGGCTTGAATACTTGTTTCGCTAGGTTTGCTTCTTTTTGCCATTAATCTATCTCTCCTTATTTTTCAAATTGGCAGAGGAATGACTGGGGAGAAAGTCTCTCTGCCAATCTGAAATAATTTAAGATTTTATTCTCTCCCCAAAATACTAAATAGCGGGAAGAAGCTTGGCTATAAATCCAGTACCAGAATCCGTTTTACCGGCGATATAGCCAAGTTTCGCAGAAACCAACAGTACATCCAAAAATCCTTGATTGGCAACCGTTGGAGCATCTGTCCAGTCATATCCGCCATTGATGGATTCTTTGATTGCTCCTGACACAGCAGAACCAACTGATATCGTAAGCAAATCTCCCCAGAAGTCAATTGCAGCCGTAGCTACAGCATCTCGAAGAGACCAGGAATCAGCACCATCATGCGAATAATACCGACCGTTAGTTCCAACAGCGTACAAAAAGAAAGACGAATTTGCTTGCAAATCCATCTGACCTGCTACACCTACGCTAGTTCTTGCAGACCATGTAGCACTTGAAGAGGAAGCGTCTGTTGATCTTGCAACAACTCCACTAGCCCAAAGTGCAAAGCCTACATTTGGATCAACAAAACTAAGGGCAGCGATCGCAGTAGCAGACAAAACTGCATCTTCTTGTACTGTCCAAGTAGCTCCACCATCATTTGAAAAATAAATCCTACCGCCACTTGTTCCCAACCAAATATGGTAACGATCTAGAGCGAACAAAGCGTGTCCATTTGAGACATATTCGCCATTGGTAGAGCCAACATTTACCGTAGTCCAAGTAACACCAAGATCATCAGAATAAGCAACCTCGGCTGGATTTCCTGCATCTGTAGATCCCCTGGCTACCAAAATACGGATAGTATCACGCCCTACCCTGAAACAAACAACTCCATGGATATGCTCATTAGAACCAAACGGGTCGGAAGCTGTAGCCGTGAAAGCTGCACCCTGGATAGAAGCCAGTACATTTGCAGAGTATCCGCCGTCAGCATCGCAAACTGCAAAGATATAGTCCTCAATCTTCTGTGCAGGTCCGGTATCGCCTTCGCAACGCTCTTCTCCGCACACAGCTAGATTATTGACATTTTCGGTCTCAACAATAGAGATTCGAGAGGCTTCTAGATTGAACATGCGATAAAAAGCATCCGAAGAAATTTCGAAACCTTGCAATGTCTCAGCTTCATCAGCACCTGATCTTACGGATAGATTACTTAAACTTCGCGACGTTATAGATGCTGGATAGAAGACGAATGATCTATCGAAGTTTGTAAAAGTATCACGCCTTCCACCAAACATTTTGTGGACATAAATTGGAATTCCACAAAGACCTAAATCTTCCAAATAGTCAGCGGTCTTGCGAAGATCAGTTTCAATGGAAGTCGTTATAGCACCAGGTTCTCCACGAAAACTATTCTTAACTTTGAACTTTCCTGCCGCTGCTGGATCTGGACAGTACAGTAGAGTCTTATCTCCTTGCGGTTCGTCCACATCTCCGACCGAATGACAACCCAGATACGCTGGAGCTGTATTCGGACCGTTAAGCTGGATCCACAAAGATGATTGACTTCCTAAATAATTATCAGCCATTTGATGTTACCTCCTGTTTCAATCTTTTTTGTAACGTAACAATTGACTTCATAACTGGAGAAGCAGCTCGTAGAGCTGCGCTCTGAAGTCTATTGGGATTTTCGACTAGATCTTTAAATTCAAAAACCCCGGATTGATATAATGCTTGAGCAATAGCGTCTTTTGTGATTACTACATCATTTAGGATGCTTTCCCACTCTATTCCAAAAGTCATTGCCATATTGAAAATTTCAGGTAGCATTATAACCTCGGATCCATTTACCTCCAAAACATACTCAGGTAGGGAATATCTTTTGAAAGCCTCCACGCTTTCATCATAAATTTGGAAAATAACTTGACCTTTTTTTCTCGTAATAAGTTGACCAACAATTTTATCCTCGTCATCCATAGGTATCTCCTATCATAAAGAATGACCGGAATCTTCGACTGCTAAATCTAATTCTTCTTGGACTATCTCCTCAAAAACTGGCTGCCATTTATCTGCAATAACTTTGTCGAATTCTCTAGGTGTTATTCCGGTAATTTTCATAGTTCTATCCTGACCAGGATTGACAAATACTTCGTTTACACCTTCTGACCCTTCTCTTGAGCCAATAACTCCAGGCATAGTCTTCGAGACAAAATCACTATGAAAGAAAAAGGCTCGTTTTCCTGGACTTAAAGTTATGTCATGTTCGCTTGTACCTTCAACTATACTTCGGTAATTTTCATCATTAGTAAATACATCAATCCGAAGTTCCTCGCCAGAAAATCCTAAAGACGTCTCGAATTTAGGCTTACTTTCGAATGTTTCTACAGTTCGCTCAAAATCTCTTTTTACACCAGTTCTTATTTTCCTGGCAACGTTAAGCAAATGAAGTCTAAATACTCCTTGATTAAATGGTTTTGGAACGATAACGGTCAAATTTACAGTCATGCTATTACCGCTGCTCTGTAGAGCTTAATTGTCTCTGCAAATTTCCATGCAGTCCAAGCACCATCAGACATCCCAAAGGGACATTCCAAACGATCTCTAGTCAATAACTTAGGAACATTTCTGTCCCTAGCCCACATTCTTTGCGAAATATCGCAACCACAAGGTTCGTTAGGAAGTTTAGAATGAGCTAATCTTAGCAGGGTAGATTCTACATGCAAGTCTACACCCTGTAATCCAGAAACATAGTTTATTTTTATCCATTCTGGCGTTCCAACGCATGTTTTTGACCCATTTGTTGATTTCCAAGCACCAGAAACATACTCGGCAGGAAAAAATTCAACAGTTCCAAGAACATTATCCCTAACCATACCGCAAGCTGAGATAGTATACTCCGAACATAGCGTAGAGGCACAACGTACATTACAAATATGATTCCAAATTAGCGAAGCATGTACTGTAGGATCGTTATATACCCTTTTTACATCTATACTTGGCTGTATATTAGACGAGTCCCAAGAAATACCGCTGGCAGTATTTTCAATCAGCGAATACTTTGGCAATCTGCATTTTGGAATTATTATGGTTAGATTTCCTCCACTTATGGATAGACTGGATGGAGTTATTTCATGCGTAGTACCAGGATAATATAGAATAATCCCATCTGTACTTGTTAATGCGGTCGGTATTACTCGCTGTGCAGGGTCTGATAGACTAGCTCCCATGTTCAAACTTATATTAGCGGATATAGTCTCTTCTACTTTTATTCCTAGAGCTATAAGATAGCCCTTATCCAATGTAATAACTTTTCTAAACGGGTGTTTTTCTGCAACAATCCATTTTGGCTCAATATGATAGCCTATTTCACGCTCTAATTCTAATTGTGCATCTTGTAATGTGCGCAAAATTTCATTTCTTTGCTGATTTGTCCATATCTCTGTGCAAGCATAGCTTGTCCTATCGGGATGCGAAAACCCAAAGAAAGAACAATCTTGATATCCAATAAGCTCAGCATATCTAGCTAAACTTAGTACAGAATGTGGATACGGATACCCGTGAACGGTCACATTTATTTCCTAAAAGAAATTTTGTAGCACAGCCTATAATAATTATTTTGTAGAGCCACCAAAACCTCTGCACACTTCTAAAATACAGCAAAGGTATAAATGCACCTGTAATATTTTAGCACAATTACTCATCTTTCGCAATAAGCAATTGTATAAACGCCTGACCGCCAGATATACCTAGCCAAAGCAATATAAATTTTGAACTAATGCTCTCGTTCAAAACTAAAAAGGCTATAGGTATAGAAAGCCATAATCCAGAGCAATAAACGCATAAGATAGCTTTCAATACTTCTTGGAAAAGTACATTATCACTATTACTTAGCCTAGCCCTAAAATTAGCAACTATTCTAAATGGACCTTCATCATACTTTAAGAAATGTGTTAGTCTGAAAACTGCCAATATAGCTAAGATAACAAAAATTAGAGTCATAGGTCATAAACCTCAGCCTCGTAAATTATCTTTTTGGCTGTTGACTTGGTAACTCCGATCTTAGCAGTCAATTCATCCACCTGCATATTACCGAGATCTTCGATATAATAAATTCCAGCGTCATAAAGTTTTTGCGCCGTAGCTTTACCGACACCTTTGAGAACAGTAAAATCAGCAGCTTCTATCGTAGATTCAACAAGACCTGCCAATCCTGTAGACAAATTTTCTGCTACAGTAATAGATGGCTGAGCAATTTCATTAACTTCAGTTTTTGCCGGTTCTGAAGGTACTAAACTAGTTTTTGAAAAAAGGTTCTTGCCATGCTCCATGATATCCAATAATCCAATAGCTTTTCCAGAGGCATTAATTTTATGCAAATCTGCTGCATAAACATATCTGGTATGCTTTTTGGAGCTAAAAACATAGACAGTTCCGGTCGAAGCCCCTACGAAAGATTGGTTTCCACTACTCAATCCCAAAAACTGAACCAAAACCATATCTGAATTAGGATTATTTTTAGGCATAGTATACGTTCCTCCGCCAGAATTAAATCTGCTTTCGTTTCGTCCTCTCTGACCGCCTCCACAGCATGATGACATATTTATTTCTCCCGCATAAAATTGTGGAAATAATTGCTCCATTTGACCACGAAATACTTGCGCCCATTTCGGAGTTGTATTTCTAATAGTTCTATTCTGCATTTCCCTTCTATAAAGATATCCAGGATTAGCTACATGAACTCCACAATATCCTTTGCTACCTAAAGCTACATTGAAAGCCCAATCATCTCTACCATGTCGCATTAATTCTGGATACCCACCTACTTCTTGCCATGCAGATTTCTCGAACATTATACCTGCATGAACTCTATTTTTGATTAGAATATCCTGAAAGGAAAATTTTTCTGGCATTTGCCATATTTTTGAATTCTTTTTACCGTTCGTAAACAAGGTAACATCGTCATAAATATACGAGTGAGGATTATCTAAAACAGTATCTAGCATTAATTCCAAAGAAGTTTCTGATCGCATGTCATCGCTGTCAATTCTTGCGATTACTTCAGCATTTGACTTTTTTATCGCTAAATTACAAGCTACAGAAGTTCCGCCATTAGATTTTGTTTGATATACAAATATACCTTTGCTTGGATTTTCAATCTCTTTAAGAATACTAAAAGAATTATCCTCAGAACAGTCATCAACAATAACTACTTCAAATGCTTGTAAAGTTTGTCCGGAAGTATATCCTAAAGATGTTTTTCCGCCTATTAAAGAGGCAATTAAATCAGCTATGTATGCTCCACAATTATAGCAAGGAACTATTACAGATATTAGCGGAGGAATTCGGGTAAATTTCTTTTTACCGGATAAATCTGTTTCTCGTAAAATTGCGGTTATAGCAGATCCAAATTTTTCAGAACCTCTTTTATGAACAAAACCTGGAATGCTTTTTAAAGATTTTACTTTATAGTCTTTTCGAGAAACCCGTAGTTGCCATTCCGCAGTAGCACCCCACAATGGAAAATATTTGACATTCAGCAAGCCAACTTCTTTAATAGCTTGTCTATGCATGTACATAAAAGTTCCATGTATATAACCATTTTTCCAAGCTGGATTTTCACCTTTTATACGCTCTCCAACCATAGCATTATTTTCTTCATGTGCCACAATATCAAAAGCTTCGGCAGAAGTAAAATAAACATCTTGGTTAAGAATAAGGACATTAGTATCGCAAGCCATTATGCCTGCATTGACAGCTCCAGAAAAATAACCTTTCTTGTTAAGGTGCAAAATTCTTAAACTTTGACGTTCAGGTACATCTTCGAATCTTAACCTATCTTTACTAACATCATCAACTATAATTACCGAAATATCCGGGGGTATAGTTAATAATAGCCTAGAAATGTGTTCATGACCATTATAAAATGGAATGATTACAGTGAAATTGTACTCCATTATCTACTTTCAGCATAATATTGAACGTGTATCGTTCCAGCAGCAGCATAAACAGCCATTTTTTCTAGATTGCTAATAGGACCTATTACATCGCCAACCCCATCAGCAATAAAACCAGAAGATTCAGCACTAGCATTATTCGCATTTACACCATAATAAACATCTCCACCATTAGCTTTGATGACAATAATAGTCGCCCCATTAGGTAAAGTCAACGAAGTAGAGCCTCCACCGGAAATCTTTTGACCGCCTAAATATTTCCATCTTGAAAGTGTTACTGAAGAAAATGCCTCTGTGTTTCTACCTAGACTTTTTGACATAATTATATCCTTTATGGAAATATCTGATGAAAAGATCCATCATACCATTCTAATTTCGTAATTCTTAATCTTGCACTATATGGTGCGCCCCATCCTGTATCCAATGCAAAATAACCATCTTGAAATGTAAACGGAGCTCCTCCCAAACCTACCAATGTCTGTCCAGCAGAGATTGCTCCAAGCGTATCCGATCCACTAGACAAAGGTGGAGAGTGATTTCCATGATCCGCATCTTCCGGAGGACCAAACTTTACATATATACTACCAGAAACACAGTACAAAGTAATTCTTAATCTACCAACACCAAAATTATCTGTTAATTTATTCGCTTTCCATAAAGCATAAGACCAAGACCCGCCACCAGCATCACCGACCTCCCATTCGTTCAGCTCATGCCAGGTAATAATTGGAGCTACTCCCTGATTGCCATAATAACCAACGGCTTCGGGAATCAATCTAGCTGCATACGGATCGGAGGAACTAGCTACGATATAAATGCAGTCTAAATAAATTGTATCATTACCACCTTGATTAGTTTGGAGAACTCTGACTTTTACCTGATTATTAATTGTGTATTGCGACCCTAATGAGATTGTATATGTCTGTAACTCTGCACTAGAAGGTATTGTGTAGAGAGTATCCCAACTAGATCCGTTCCATGCCTGAACATCTATATCTGAGAAACTTTTACGACCCTTTATTTTGATCTTCTTAGCAGTACCTTCAATTTCAAACGTAAATCTAGTTTCTATTCCACTAGCTGTCTCCTCTATTTGCCAGACAGTCTCATTACAAGTATTTAAGACCGAGGAACTTCCATCAATTACCGTTCCTGTAAGGACAAAAGCCTCTGCAGGAGGTATCAATGTTCCCAACTTAGCTGCGAACATTCTCCTACGTCTTATTGACTGCTGGGAATCCAAATTAGAAATCTTGAACAAAGACTTCTCCAAAAAGTTAGGGATAGCGGTTATTCACCGCTATCCCTTATTGAACCTTTTTAGCTATGGACAAAAAGCAGGATCAAAACTTGACTCAGGGAAGAAGCTGCTTTCCCATGGATCTGCAGACAACGGACCTCCAGGAGTAGAGCATTTAACATCCTGAAACCTTACCTGCGCCCAAGGAGCCCACATCAAAAGCCGTGGTTGAAATTCTACTTCCCTGTAAACACAAGTCTTATCCCGCTCAAGCCACGTCATGAGCCTACCTCCATCAGTTACAGTATAACCGGCTTCTGGATAAGCACCTGGAACTCCAGCGAGATTATTATACTGAGCAGAGATAGTCTTGACAGCTCCGACACTTCCGGTCAAAACATAGAGGTCGGAGAGCGTTGGACCTTTGGTCAATTCCCAGTTGTATGCGATCAAGGGAATTTCCAACTGATCCAAAAAGATCTTACCGAACTTGAACATACCACCGTTCAGATTGTTTCTGAAAGTCCTAGCCTCATAAGTATTCAGGTTAGCCTCTCGATATTGCTGTCCAGGGCACACGCTCCAGCAGGTATAAGCATCCAAAAGACACCGAATTAGGTGCGTTGGAGCAACAATAGCAATATCGCCAACATTCATACTCTGAGCAGCAAGCTGAGGAGCTAAAAGAATACGGTCAAGAACTCTTCGAACGGCTGCCAAAAGAACATCGATAAAACTATACGTAGCACCGATAGCATTTCCATTCCAAGTAATTCCTGCGCCTCCATCCATGTCATTGCCATTCCAGTCAATGATCATAGAGTCCATTGAAGTACAGCGATTACCTTTAGAATTTACATAGCCATCCCTGACCAGTCTTTCTAGACCATCAAATTGACCATCAACCGTAGCATTACCAGTTATCAACATTTTCTTAATATCTTGGGTAAGAACCTCAGTAACAAGACGCATATCGTACTCTGCATCATTGGTAATTGGAGTTCCGTCAAGACGATAACGTGGCTGTCGCTCACAAAGTCTTAAGTCAACTTTGGTGGCATCGCGAACTGGACCGTGTCTACGCAGAAGGGCAAAATCTTCGAGAGTAAAATCGCAAGATCCCCAGGAAACACCGTTGGAAGGACCGCAGGGATCAGCAACATATCCAACAGACCGATTACCTGAAATGTTGGCTTCCGGTCTAACCCAGGTGATGAAATCTTTTTTAATCTCGCAGACATCTGTAGCTTCCCAACCAATCCAGTCAAGAAAAGGTTGTGTGCCCTCCATCGACAAAGACATAAGATCTGAATCAGAGCACATATCAAAGTATCCACAACAACCATAGATAGTTGCAAGGCTACTCAGACTGAGCTCTTCTCTGTTTTTAACGTATCCCTTCATGTGTGATTACCTCCTGGAATATAAACTTTTGACTCTAAAAGTTATATTATGACGCAAATTTGCTCAACGTCTCTTGAGCAACATCTTCCAAGGAGGCATCTACTTCATCGCCATTGGAAGGATTTGATTGAGGTTGACTGGGTCTAAAAGTTACCCTGGTTTTTGGAGTATTACGAGCGAGATCTTCTTTCCATACCCGCTGCTTGTCATCATCGGATCGCTCTAACGAGGTTATTTTTTCCTTTACATCTTTTTCGAATTTGATCCGAGAAGCTCTTGACTCCGTAAGATCTCCGGTCAATTGTCCGATCGCAGTAGTAAGACCTGTGATAGAAGTTTCAATTGCTTCCAATCTGGTATTGAACTGTTCTGAAGCAATCACTCTAGAAACAATGGTTTCAAGAAGTTGGTCATCAATTTCGAATTCCAACTCTTGCGTCTCTTCCGTAGAGATCTCTTCTTGAGTTTCTTCCTCGTTGTCAGTTTCTGGGGTTGTCTCGACTTCCTCTTCGGTCTCTGTGCCTTCTGCATTTCGGAAAATTGCATTTGATTCTACAATCTCTCGATTGACTGGGTCAACATTACCTTCGAGCCATTCTTTAGCTCTTTTCTCGTCGTCTCCAAAAAGTTTCACAAATGCGTCCCATTGAGTTTTATTCATCTTTCGATCTACCTCCTCAAATATTGAAGTTGAATTTGTAAAATAAGATGCGGCATGGTCGGCTGGCAAGGTGGAAATTTCTCGGAGGTATCCTTCTTCATATACTTCAACATCTATACCACCGATTGACTCTATGCGTGGAGGCTTAAGAGCACGATATGAAATACTGTCGCTCCAATAATCGGGATCTTTCTCTCTGGCAATTATTTCAGCTTTTGCAATTTCACTATCGTCATATACGCCAGAAGTTATGAGAACATTTCCTTCTCGAGCAACAAAATCGCAAATGCCGACCCTAAACTGCGATCCCTTATGGAAAAACATTCGCAAAGGATCAGGATGTTCAGTAAAGTTTTTGACAATGCTATCCATAAGTTTTGTCGAATCAATTTCACCATCTTTATTTATGACAGATGTATTCGACACGGATACCCAACGATGCTTTCCATCGCTTTGCCGCTGAATTGTAGTTTTTGTTCTTATATTTACGGGTGTAAAATTTTGAACTACTTCCTCCATATTTCCTAAAGTCAAATTTTCGTCTGTATCGAGCTCAAGTATTGATTTGAACAGTTTTCCACGATGCACGAAGACTGCAAACAAATCTCCATTTGCTCCACGGTAAATGTCGATAAAAAATCCGGGAAATTCGTCAAGTTCATCAGCAGCATTGAAAACTTTCTCAACCAGCATGTGCATACTCATATCTCTATGCACATCTTCACCGTACAGGAATTTTTGTGCTTTCTCGAAAAATTCAACGAGCAATTGTCTAGGACTAACAGTCATAGTTTTATCCCTTTTTATAGCTCCATTAGCGTTCGCAAAAGCAAATGCTTCGCAATTTTTAAACTTACCAGGATTTTTAGCAACTTTCTTTAAACCCTTTTTCTTACAAGAAGCAAAGGCAGAATTAAAAACCTCAACCCATTGTGCCTTTTTATCCTTTGGTACGTTCTTAGGAATATCAGGATCATCGGGTCCAGAATATGGCATATCTCTACCTCACTTTACATTATACCTTACATTTAACTTCTTTGCAAGGTCATATTACTTATTTGGATTTATTAACCTCAACCAAGTGTCAACTTTAGTTCTAGGTCTAGAATGTGCAAATGTCACCAATTTCTCTACTTCTATAGGAGCTAATTTATTATTTAGAAGATTTTCGTACGTGACAACATGCACAAACTGCGGAGATATTTTATCCTTAAACTCTTCTATTCTCTGCAAATATAAGATATTTAGATTTTTCCATTCCTCTTCTTGACCTCCGTGCAATTTTGCCAATGAATTTATAATAGCATTTTCATCCCTAATTACATGAATTAATTTTATATCTGGTAGAAATTCCAAAAATAATTCGCCAGTAAGACTTGTCCTTGGATCTTTCCAGCCCCATTTTTGATTATTTTGCATTCGCTTAAAAACTAATTCTTTTATATACTTTTTATTTTTAGAACCACTTATCGAAATTCTTTCCTTAGATGGAGGTTTTCTCCATGTTCCCTCTGCCTGAGTTAATATGGTTTTATTCAGGTTTAAAAATTCTAAATCTTCGAAATATCCTCCAGGATTTCCATTATCTGGTCTTAAGAACTCTTTTCCCATGCTTATTCCACTTAAATGCAAAATACTCGCAATCAACGAAGTACCAGATCTATGCATTCCAAGTACAATAACTTGTGAGCGCATGTTCATCTTGGTTCTGAGACTAAAACGTCAGTAACTTCACAAACCTTACGAGCTGACCGCATCATAGAAGAAACTATTAATTCCTTTTTTGGAAAGCCATTTTTTCCAACGAATAATCCAGCATCATCAACAAGTATGACATGAGACCTTTTGTCGAGAATTATCCAATCTAGCTCTCTTAATACTGGACACAATCCATCTGGTACAGTATATGCTAAATCTCTACTCCAATGTGCATCTAACCATATAAGAGCTGGAGAGGTTGCTAATTTCAAAACTTTGCCTAAAATTGTCCCGCTATCTCCATGGAAAAATCGTATATTGCTTATATTTTTCAATCGTTGCGAAGTAGCTTTATAATAATCCTCGAATAATTCAACAGTCAATACTAACGGAAAATAATTAGCTGCCCATTCACAGGTTTTGCCCATGAATGTCCCTGTCTCTACAAAAACTTTTAATCTGTATTTATCTTTTAAACTCAATGCTAAACTTTGTGGTATTCTTCTATAGATCAAACCCATCTATAACCATCTTTCGCTAGTAATTTTTTCTACGTCCTCATTGGATAATTTTTGCAAGGATAATTCACTTCTGTGTCCTCGATAAACTGGAGTATAGTTTATGACTGCTCTATCGAAAGCCACTATGCTAAAATCCCCATATTTTTTACGCAATCTATCTGTACCATTGATTTCGCATTCTTGTGGAGTTTCTACATCTAGAATATATGGTAACAATAAACTTTTTCGCCATATTCCGGTCTGGAAAGACATTAAATACGGAGCATTTTTGGTGGTCTCAATAATTTTCTTACCTAAAAACCGACCAACCTCTCTGTGAGGTTTGTTGACTCTATCATAAGATAAATCAAACCTAAGAACGTCCTTATTTTCAGAAATATATGTATAGGCTATTCCTAAACCAGCCAAGTCAGCAGGACTGTTACACCAGTAATCCTCAAGCATGATTAAAATTAGTTCATTGGAATCTTTTGCTAGAACCCGCATGAAAAATTCTCCCCATCTAGATTTTGGATACTCTCCTATACTCACAAAAGAAAAATTCTTTGGATAACCAAAAGAAGGTTCTAAATTTCCATAGATTATAGCTTCCGAATCCTCCCCAATGTACTTATTAAAAAGGTAGTAAAACCCTCGTAGTAGCCAGCTATTTTTATCACTTGTTAAAACTGTGAAGGGTATAGGTATTTTAGTCATAGCCAAATTTTGACATGATAAATTTTGACATAACCTTAACTCTTGCGGAATATTTCTTCGGTAAAACTTTGGTGTGCTCTCCAGAAATTCCTTTGCGTAAAAATCTTAGATTAAACTCAGAACCAAGATTAAATTTTGTTGGATTTAGCATTATTTTATTGCGCATATTTACGATAGAATTTTCCTGTATTACGAGCTCCAAGTCTTTATGCATTGGAGTAAAAAGAAAGCCCTCGATAAATCCCAACTCTTTTTTGGGGTCTAGCAATAAATCTTCATATTTAATGAAAGTCTTATTAGAAGTATCAGCATCCAGCCAATTTGAATAATAATCTGACCATGACCCCAAAGCCCTGAAATGACCTTTTCCTTGAATTAAATCTTTATACATATCTTCGAACGTACTGTTCCAGTAATACGTTGCAGAGACCGTTATATCCCTTGGATCTCTAACCATTATGATAATTTTGTCCTCAGCTTCTTCTACTGTTGGAATATTCAACCGCATAACAGAATTTACGGCAGGCTCATTAAAATCAAACGTGGGAATGTAATGACCCTTGCGAATAAGCATGTCTTTATTGGGTCTGTCTTCAATTAATTCTGTAGCAATCTCCTCAGAATCCTTATCGCTGCGCCAGCCTCCGGTAGGACAAGCATAAGCAGACCCTAACAACCTAGTCATCCAAGTTAATCCTGACTTTGGAAATCCTGCAACATAAACTGTCAACATAAGATTTATGCAAGATTAGCTTGCATTATCTCCTTCCATGTATCCCTTTGCATATATCGTCTGGAGGGCATTCCGCAGTATCCATCAAATATACTACCAAAATCAATAATGGTATGTGTAGAACCAATAAGCTCATAAAGATCAACACAAAAGTTCTTAGCGGCAGGACCCATAGAGACAGCAATAGTATCAACGTTAGGAGAGAGATCCAAAGCTGTCTGTAAATATGTTTGCCTTTTCGAGAATGCGTCATAGCGATCAACCTCTACAAAATATTCTGCAAATAGATTTGGTATATTTCGTAAAAAGTTCGGACCGACATACAGGATTTTACGGTCAGACAAAGCCTTGAATACAGGCTTGAAATTTCCTTTTCGATTAGCAGCTACCATGAAAGTACCATCAATCCATGCTATATTTATCTTATTGGTCGATAAATAAAATTCTATTTGCGACCGCATAGATCGCAAAGCGATAGCCAATATGCCCCTGAAGAGCCTTCCTCTTGTATCTGCATAATGCAGACTTTGCAGTAAATCTCTCCTTAGATTTTTACTGTACTGGATATTATCACAATTATTCTTACCTACATCTAAAATGCATTGAAATTCCCCATCTCCGTATCTTACAAAGGTAAATGGATCCCTACTATCAAGTAAATTGATAAACCACTCTAAATCTACTTTTTTTGGTTCTAAAGTTATCATGTGAATACTTCGCACCTTTCTAAAATATACGCTTGGAAATTGCATCAGATCCTTTATTCCAAATAACAATAACTTGCCCCGAAGGATAATCGTATTCAATGATCTCCTCATCAGGAAATGCCCTCACAGCTCGCATTATATTTGGATTTGTCAGAAGTTCTTCTTTATAATCCCTAGCTTTGCGAGTATTAATCTTCATTTCCCCTTCGAAGCTAAACATTCTTTCAGGTTCTACATTTTCTTCGTCAGTCTCTATCTCACTCTTCTCTGGACCTTCCAGCTCTTCATCGTGTTCTTCTTCGGTTAAATCAGTTGTGCCAACAATCTCTGTAGGAACCCATGCTCTGGGAATGACACCAAAATCAGCTAACAATGATAATGCTTGATCTGCCGAGATCAATTGATCCCTGGAAGTACCTCCGGTCTCATAAAGGGTCTTGACAACATCTACCCTAGCTTTCTGTACTTGAGCTTGCATCAGATCACCCTTGTCATCTCGCTGATCGAACTGAAAATCAAGTGTATCTGGGCAAAATTGCTGAAATTGCTCTTGAAATCCAAGCACAAAATCCAGCTTGCCTTTTCCGGTAGCCTTCTCATGCTGAATCTCGGTCTCTGTCCCCCTACCCAAAGCTCCGAACTGTACCGGATAGAATTCCGACGCATCGTATCCGAATGACAGGGCATAGCCGTACATCAACATATCCATCCATTCTCTCAAGTTAAATGATGTTGGTAATGCTGATAAGGCTACCATCTTTGCATCAATAGGAGCTCTAGAGGCGAGAACGGCGACAGCATCGAAGTAATCTAACTCAAGACCTTCTAGCTGTTCGTCGGTATTCTCCATAGCCTTATTCCATTGTTGCTGAGATATACCTTGCAGCAAGAGCAATCCTCTAGGAGCTTTTGCGCCCAATGTCTCTTTATCATATTCGTAAACAGCAACCATGATACGAGCCAGCTCAAGACACCGACTGACAGCACAATATCCAAGACCACGCAGCTCCTCGTCATAACTAGGCATACTGGCTACCCGAATATAGTCTATATCCCTAAATATAGTAGGTTTTTTGACATTAGCCCCATAAGAAATAGGATTTAATGGATCACCAGTCAGCTTGCACTTTTTTGGATCGACTACATACAATTGTCTGATTGGACCATCCATACCATCTCTACCAAATTCAGTGATTGATCCTAAATCTGTATTCCAAAACGATCTTGATGCCATTGATATTGCCGGTCGCCAACCTCTAAGACCAGGGGCGGCGTTGAAATTGTGCAGCATCTCAGTAAATCTCAGCACCTGATTTCTGCCGCCGACCATTTTCCATCCCCTATTTTTATCAATGGCTACAACGTTATTGATAACACCCATCAAGTTAGGCTCGAGAGTGACAACTTTGGTCAACCATTCATCTCTCTTCCTGCTGTCTACTTTGTAGCCTGGATCTTTACTCAGCTCAGTTTCAGTCCACTTGCGTATATTCAAAAAGAAATCAAGCGGATTAGTTCCTTTTTGCGTAGAATATCTGGGCTGTTTGGAGAAATTTTCAAATCTTCTCCTAGCTCTTGATAAAACTTTACCATTATCACCAACTACTTCGATATTCCTCGAGACCATTCTCCGCCTCCGTAGAAATCAATTATATGATTGCAAAGATATCTTGTACAGTCCATCCCGTGATCGTCGACTTTCTTAGGTTGTTCTTTCTTTATCTTGTTATCCCACTCATAGCCCTCAAATTCATCTTCAGTCTTGTAAGGCTTTCCAAAGTCCTTTAAATCATAATCAATTTCAAGCAGCGAATCCCGCATAAAATAAAGACTGCTATTTCCGTCTTCCCTAACTTTTAGATACGACTTTACATTTTCAATTCCAGAGGTAACATCTTTTATTGCTGGCTCTACTTCCAAGCCCAAATGCCTCTCTAAAGTAGCCCTGTCTTCAGCGTCCCAGTCAGCAATGATGACTGCTGGATCAGGTTCGCTGTTCAACCTTTTCCATCTTTTAATAAGAGCACTAGCATCTTCGACGAGCAATTTGGTCTGGTAAATCTCAGCAGTCCTATATAGGATATCCCTGTTTGGATCGTAGACCCAATTCTGCCACACAAAAGGATTTGTAAAACCAAAGTCTACAACCCATATCCTTTGCCAATCAAGAGGAGCTTTAAATCTAGGAATCAAATGAACATCAGGATTCCATTCTTCCTCATAGATCATACCTTCGGCAGAGACCCACAATCCCAAAAATAGACGTTTTCGACGAAGTCCGGTCAGCGAACTTAGTTTTGAAATATATTCCAAGCCAGCTTTTGTCCACTCATTCTTTTCATGATCCCATAATCTAGGATTATCCTCATGATCAGAATGATACTGCTTCATTGTCCCCTCTTCCCAACGAATCTTCACCCAATGTCTTGGAGGACCTGGATTGCAATCTGCCAGCATTTGATTATAAGGCATCACCCCGTATCTACATCTTGTTATTAATGTCTCCCAGTCTTCTTCAGTTATCTCTGTCGCCTCTGGAACATAAATAATGTCATATTCACTGGAAAGGACTTTGCTGGCTTTATCCATACCGCCGACAACCAGCTTGCTACCGTTGGGATACCTGTACTCCTGCTCGCTAGTCCTGAAATGTACTCCACTACTTTCGGTCAGCACAAATTTCTCGTACGTGACCATCGTCGACTGCGTCAACGACTCTCTCGTCTTTCTTACCATCAATGCTCTCATTCCGGGATATTTCTGGGCGCAGAGATGGATTTTCTCCAACCAGGTACGACTTTTGCCAGTTCCAGCAGGACCTTCTAACAGAACCTCAGGACTACGGTCGTACATAGCGTGCTTATTGTCGCCGAATGGCTGAAACGCACAATATCTTGGGTCATTCACGACCGCAGTAGGTGGAGCTTCGGCAATCTTTACAGCAGTAGCCATCTAGATTTTATCGGTATCAACACCAATATAGACTTTGAAGAAGTTAGCCGTAGGACCTTCGATCGCCCTTGCCGGACCGTCAAGATGGGTAGCCACATATTTCACGATAGGTAGCCATTCATCAATTGTGTCAATTTTTAGCACAGTCCCGTCTGCAAAAGCTGATTTTCCCTCGGCTATCAGTTCCCATAGAATGACAGCCAGATATTCCACATAGGGCATTTTCGTTGCACGATGCTCAACGTAAACCTGGCTCTCACCATGAGCTCCTAAAAGCTCGGCAATCCTTCTCCTAAAGCTGGCAGGAGCATCGTTGGGGTCTATAATCTCGGTTCTTTCAATTGGAATTATTTCGTGCATTTTTACTTCCTAAAAGCTATCAAAATTTTTTCTTGACCTGTTGGCTTTTTATCTTTAGCCCATTCGTCAACCGCACGTTTTACAGCCTGTCTAGCATTTTCAACATTCTTTTTTGGATGGATTTTCCCGTTCGTTGGATAATCGTGAAAGAAAATCAATCCTTCCGGTCGAACCAATAGCATCCAATTAGTGATGTCTGCTTTGACGCCCTCGTAGGTATGGTCGCCATCGATGAATAAAATATCAATATACGACACATCTAACTTTACTCTTTGCGAATTAGCTAAGATAAACGTAGCAGATTCTTTGCCTATAAGTCTGGAAAATATTTTACCGGCTTCATAGGAGACATCAATCGCATACAATTTGCAGTCAGGAAGAACTTCTTTGAAAACTACGCAGCTCGTTCCTGGACCAATGCCAATATTGACAATGATAGCGTCGTTAGGAATGTTGGAAGTCGAGATGAGACTTTTGATCAGGGAGATCTCGGCAAGCGATAACATTCCATGAGCGAGCGATATGTCGGTAGAGAGCATTAGGTCAATCCTCTAATGGCATTATACCACAATAGAAGAATCTTTGCTAGGGGCAATTATGTCGGGAGTTGGATTTTGGGATCCAAAATTTTTGGGGAGGGTGTACCTAAACAAAGCTAATTGTTAGTGACTTTTACTACCGCAAAAATTTTTGCACGCATTATGCAAAAAATATTGCCCCGCCAAGCGGGGCAATAAATTTTACTTGTGTTGGGTTTGGTTATAAACAAACGTTGCAATTGCAAAAAACATGGCAAAAAGTACAGGTATTGCCATAATTTGTACCGCAACGCCGTTTGCGTATTGCCAATAGTATGCAATAATATTAGGCATGGTATTTTACCTTTTGGGCAATTAGGGCAAGCATTACTGCTTGCCCTATTAGCCTATTAGTTTAGCCTTGGCTGCTGGCTGCTGTGGTAGGTGCTTTGGCAAAATTGCCGGTTGCAATTGCCTGTAAACCCGCCTGTGTTGCTAACCACGGGTTTACCCACCTGTGCCCGTTGCTAGCGTACACGGGTTTACAAATGGCGTGTGCGGGGGTACTTAGCGCCCTATCCCCGCCTATAACTTTTACCATTTTGGCTATATTTAAGCCTGCAATTTTGGCTTTGTTAGCCTGCACAATTTTGTGCAATTGGGCTAATTTTATATAGCCTGCTGGTATGGTTGTTACCGTTTGCGCCAACCTGTGCTGTGCCAGTTTAGCGGCTGTATAGCCATTAGCTGCTAGCTTACTGCACAAATGCCCTGCTGTAGCTGCTTGGCTGCCTGCTTTGGTTAGGTGCTTGCCGCAGTACTGGCAAACAACCTTAGCAGATGCTTTTGGGGTAGTACGTGCTTTAGCCATGTTATAACCTACCTTTTGTAGTATTAGGGCTGTAACACCTTAGCACGTTTACACGTGCTTGCACTTGGCGTTTTGGGCGCATATTGGGTTATACGCTTTAGGCGCTGTTGCTATGTTAGCTAGCTATGTTACCGCCTGCTGTTGTAAAAGTACTGTGTATAATATAGCATATAAACGTACCTGTGTATATGTATTTTGTGTTAAGGTTTGATTAAGGTTATGTTAAGGTCTTTATAGTACTTTAGTACTAATAGCCGGTCGCAAGCATAGTTAGTCGGCGGGTCGGGTCTGCCAGTCGGTTCCGGTACATCGCACCTTCGTATCGACCATGAATGAGAATGACGTCGCAACGTCAAAATGACGATATTTGCGAATGATCTCGTAACTTCAAAATGACGACGAATGAGAATGACATCATAATTTCGTAACAACGATATTTGAGAATGACTTCGTGTTCTCGAATTGTCGATATTTGCGAATGACGGACAACTTGAAATCAAATCGTATTTGTAATCATAAATAGATTACATTTGGCACTTGCTTTACGACACATTTTATGCTATAATTGGGATGATAGGCAGCAAGCACGACCTACCAAATTCAGAAGAAAGGAGGTAATGACCAATGACCACAACTTCAGTACCCCGCAAGTACAGCATCAGCGAGCCGGTCGTTTTGGGTGTTGACGAAGGTTTTGATGTACCCGAAGACGCCCAGGGCAAACTGGCAATCGTACGTCAATGGGTAGGCAAGACGGAATACCTCGTTTATGTACCCGCAATTAACGACCTTGACGTCTGCGTTGCTGACTACCATATTGCTCGCAAAGCCACAATATCTGACCTGGCTAACCTTGACCTGTGGCGATGATTCGACCTTACAGGGCGGGTCTAGAAAGCCCGCCCTACCGGACCTAAAATAGGAGGCAATCATGAAAGTACCCCCACACCACAAAGAAGATAGAAGGCTAGAATGTATAACAGCCGATGGCGGTGGTGACCATGCAACATATCGTTACCCAAGATACACAAACTGCCTCGTTGAATATACAATGTATGACGAAAATGGCAACTTCAGCGAATACCCCTGGGTAGTATGTCCTGTAGTAAACGGCAGGATGATAAGCGGTATCTTCTACGCATACGCCTGGGCTAAAGACGCTGTTGATGCAATTGAAGACGGAAGTTGGAAGACCTAAAATAGGAGAAACAAAATGAACTACATTTGCCTGATCGCTATAGTCGCATTAGCAATCTCATTATTTTGTATGTGGATTTCCCGATAATAGGAGGTCAAAATGACCGACTTTGTGACCGAATACGAAGTAACCGCTGTAGGTGATCACATAGGCAGCGGGTACGAAGCAGTAACCGTCATGCCAATTTACGAGACCGTACAGCTCAAGAATTCTGAGATTCTACGCTTCATGGATCTGTTCATCCCGAACAGGAGCGTCGCAATAAGGTTCATGGTTCGTGACGAGATCAGAATTCGTTATCCCGAATTACGGAACCTGCGAATTGCCGAAATCCAAATAATAGCACCTTCTAATTTGTAATCATAAAAAGGTTACATTTAGCACTTGCTTTACGAGGATTTATATGGTATAATTAGTAAGATGCAAAAAGCATCATAAACCAAACCCCCAAAAAGGAGATTAAGATGACCACAAACGCAATACAAGAAATAGTTGGCTCGAAAGATCGGGTTGGGCAAGACGGTGGCTACGGGTGGTCACCAGCACCACGCATCGTTATTATAGACCCGCAAAGCGACCCCCCGTACGTGGTCGCAATTGCCGTACACATGCAAGATGCTTACCAGCTAGTACAAGAAGTTTACGGGGTAAGCCCGGAAGACCAGAAACTAGAAACCGTGACCGATCCTGTGAACATGGGAGGCGCAAACGGCGTGGTCTTCGTAAACTATGTAGCTTGGGACGCACCAGGGCACACGGTAGCCTACGCGATGTGGGCACTTCACGACATTGGGTACGACATCGGTAAAATGGTGGACGACTACTTTATGCCGTAAGCTTCCAATCATCAAAAAGCCCCATACCCTAAGAAGTGTGGGGCTTCACACCACAAAAGGAGACTAAGATGTTATGGCGTTTGCAGAGATACTTGTTTGGATGTTTTTGTTGCGGACCATGCCACCACAGGTACGACAGGTTTAACGTCTGGTTTCAGAACACTAACCGTCTGTACCCAGGCGTTCTAACCATCTGGAAATTTTTACACCTGCCTCTTGAACAAGAGCCGTAGAATACTAGAAAAGCCCCACGTTACGAGGAGCGTGGGGCATCTTTTTGCCTAAGATTTTACGACCAAACAGAGGGACGTCGTGTTTTCTTATAAAACCTTACGTCGTGTTCTCGTAGCGAGAGATTACGACGATATATGCGAATGATAGACGTCGTGTTCTCATGAATGACGATGAATGCGAATGACACGAGGTCGCGAATCGCAACATCTTGACGAGAATTGCGAATGACGTCTTAAGGTCGTAAATTCGACGAATCATGCGAATGACGTCGTGACTTCATAAGTACGACTCTACGAAATTAGCGAATGTGCATCTTAAACCTTAACCTAACCTTAACAAAACCTTAACATAACCTTAACCTGATATGACCTTATATGTGCTACAATGATATTAGCGTGGGGGCGGTCAGAAAGGCAACTAGACCAGCCCCGTGAACCTTACC
>Ga0209431_10001157_pt1 | contig 21982 bp, 23 predicted proteins | sample RifCSP13_3_FD_184021 | JGI IMG/M metagenome (GOLD analysis project Ga0209431, IMG submission 184021) | Soil microbial communities from Rifle, Colorado - Rifle CSP2_sed 13_3 (SPAdes) (version 2) | ecosystem: Environmental > Terrestrial > Deep subsurface > Rock core/Sediment | place: Rifle...
CAGTGAGGACCACGTACTGTCCGTCCTCGAACTCATAGCCCCTGACCATTTCGCCCGAGACCTCTTTGCCGGTCACCTTGTTGTATTTCTTGTAGCCGACAGGGGCGAGGTCCTCTTTGTCGAGCAGGTGGAGGTCGAGCTTCTTCTCCTTGCCTTCTGCCGTGAAAAGGCCTATGGGGATATTGACCAGACCGAAACTTATGCTTCCTTTCCAGATCGGACGGGGCATAGTTCTACCTCGTTATTTGGCTGAGAGTGGGAGAGGGAGGGTCTACTTAGATTGTATTGGAAAGAGATGGGTAGTCAAGTCGGCAGGCTGCTGAAAAAGGCCCATCTGCTTTGTTGGCTTCAGAAGCTTGTCAGTGCGGCGTACGGCAAAGAGTACGCCTCCTTCCTCGCTCCCCGATTTAACCGGGGCCTCGCATCTGGACCTTTTTGAGCAGCCTGAAAAGGTTTATATTTCCACTATCTCGCCGTTCCTGGGGCGGCGCGTCGTGAAGCTCGGGTGTTTTTCTTTTATCAGCTCCGAGAAGGACTCTGCCGCGTCGTCCTCGCCGTGCACGATAAATATGGTAGGAGAGTTGTCGAACTCGGACAGCCACTCGATGAGCCCTTCCCTGCCCGCGTGCGCGGAAAAGCCGTTTATCGTGTATATCGACGCCCTTACCACGACCTCTTCACCGAGGACGGTTACCGCCTTCGCGCCGTCGACTATCTTTCTGCCGAGCGTGCCTTTCGCCTGGTAGCCGACGAATATAACGCTGCACTCGGAGCGCCAGAGGTTGTGCTTGAGATGGTGTTTTATGCGCCCGCCCTCGCACATGCCGCTCCCGGCTATGATTATATTGCCGGATTTGAGCCTGTTGAGCTTCATCGACTCTTCCGCGGTCCTCACGAAGTGGAGCCTTATGGAAGTGTCCGACTGCCTGGTGGTGAAGAGCCTCCTGGCCTCGTCGTCAAAGCATTCCGGGTGAGCTACATACACCCTGGTGACCTCTTCGGCGAGAGGGCTGTCCAGGTAGACGTCAATCCTGTAGAGCCTCTCCTGCCTCACGAGGTTGTTGAGTATATAGAGGAGGTCCTGCGCCCTTCCGACGGCGAATGAAGGTATGTATACGTTGCCGCCGCGCCTGAAGGTCGTCTTTATGGCGCTCACCAGCTCGTTGATCGATTCGTTCAGGGGCTTATGCGACCTGTTCCCGTATGTCGACTCCATTACGATGTAGTCCGCTACATCGGGCGCGGATGGGTCCTTGATGATCGGGTTTCCCTTTTTCCCGATGTCCCCTGAGAAGACGATCTTTTTCTCGGAGCTGCTGTCCTGGTACCATATCTCCAGGCTCGCGGAGCCGAGTATGTGCCCGGCGTCAAGGAACCTGTACTTGACCCCTGGGCCCAGGTGGTATATCCGGTCATAGTCTTTCACGTCGAAAAGGGGCAATACCTTCTCGACGTCCTCAGTGGTGTAAAGCGGTTGTACCGGCTCTCTGCCTGTGCGCATGGCCTTCTTTGTCACCCATACGCTGTCGCTCTCCTGTATGCTCGCTGAATCATAGAGCATGGGATCGAGGAGGTCCCTCGTTGCCGCGGTGGAGATGACCTTGCCGGAAAATCCTTCGCGGACTGCCTTTGGGAGAAGGCCCGAGTGGTCGATATGCGAGTGGGTAATGAAGATGAAATCAAGCTCAGCCGGGTTGAACGGGAAGGGGGTCCTGTTGAGCTCGTCAGAGCCGTTGCCCTGGTGCATTCCGCACTCGACAAGGAATTTGAATTTTCCGACCTCGATATAGTAGCAGGAGCCGGTTACAGTGCTGGCGCCGCCGACGAAAGTGAGCTTCATCCGAAACCTCCGCGGAACAGGGATGCAGTATATCATTTCAGGGCGCCTTGTGGAGAGGGAAATATGCCGGGAAAAAAGGCCAGGGGAGTTGACTCGGCGGCAAAAAGCTGTCCTAATTTAGTCAGGTGAGTCTATTGTTAAAGGAAAGTCTGGTGTTTGAACGGAAGATTATCCAGGGAGGAAGAGGGCAGATGCAGATGGAGAAGGTGAGGGAAAGGGCTAAAAAGCTTGGGGTAAAATCCGCGAGGATGAAAAAGGAAGACCTTATAAGGGCCATACAGAAGGCCGAAGGCAACTACCCGTGCTTTGGCACGGCAGTTGATTGTTGCGACCAGTCCGTATGCTGCTGGCGGGACGATTGCCTTAAGGAATGATGATGTAAAGACCCGGCCCGGCATGAGGCCGGTAGCCCGGGATTAAAGCTGCAAAGGAGGTGCGCCATGCCTACCGACCCGGTCTGCAAGATGGAGATAAATGCCGGGGACGCAGAGGCCACGGCTGAGTTCAGGGATAAGACCTTTTATTTCTGCAGCGAGGCCTGCAAGGAGGCCTTTGAGAACAACCCTGAACGATTTATCAAGAAGACGGCCTGAGCCTTAGGGTCAAAAAATAAAGCGCGGCAATTTTTGCCGCGCTTTCTCAATTTCAACAGGCTGCTGAAAAAGTCCATCTGCTTGTCGAGTCGCGGAGGTCGCTGCGACGTACAAAAAGAGTACGACTCGTTCCTCGCTCCTCGACGCCTCGCATATGGAGCTTTTTGAGCAGCCTGAATTAACTTCTTATTTCAGACCGGCTCTACGGATTTTATCTCCGGAGCAGCCTTCCTGACCTGGACCTCTACGCCGGACTTCAGGGTCATGGCAGCCGAAGGGCATCCTCCGCACGCGCCCTTGAGCTTTACCCGTACAACTTTCGCGGCCTCGTCTATCTCGACGAGTTCGACATCGCCGCCGTCAGCCTGTAGATGAGGCCTCACCACGTCAAGGCCGGCAAGGACCTTTCTCCGCAGCTCCTCTCCCGTTGCCTCGGGCATCTTTTTCTTTGTTATCTTCACGACCCATTCGGAAGGCCCGCTGGAAAGATAGTCCCATTCGAATTTATCCATGTACTCTGATTCGAACTGGTAACGGAGCGCCTTGGGGTCGTGGTCGTTGGTAATCTCCATGGCCTCTCCAGCCTCTATCGCCTCCCAGCCGTCGAAAACGCACGGGTGACGCTGGAACATGGGTATGGCCCTGAGATCGAGTTTTTTCGGGCTTGCTGACATGATCCCCTCCTGCTTGCGGTTCCACTACAATATACAATATTTCAGCGGGAGGGTCACATGATAATTATCAAGGGATGTTGCGGGCTCAGGCGGTGAGGTACTGCTGCGCCTGGCCGAGCTCAGAGGACTTTTTCGAACCGATTATCCACCTGTTCGTGTTTTCCTTGAGGTCGGTCTCGACTGGCTTAGGGAACGGCACGCCCTCCCTGTCGTAGATGAGTATCACCCGCGGCTGGAGCGGGTAGGAGTGGTTGATCATCCTTACGATGGCGACCTCGCCGGTGTTGAGCTCCACGAATGTGCCTATCGGGTAGACGCCCGTGCATTTGATGAGCCTCTCTACCATCTCAGGGTCGAAGAACGTCCCGCGCATCTGGTAGAGCCTCTTGAGCGCGTCCTCCGGCGGCATGCCCTTCTGGTAGACCCTGTTGCTTGTCATTGCGTCATATACGTCGGCGACCGCGGCTATGCGCGCGAACGGGTGTATGTAGTCGCCCGACAGACGCCTGAAATAACCGGTCCCGTCGTAGCGCTCATGGTGCTGCAATACGACCTCGAGCGAGGCCTCCTTGATGCAGCTCATCCCGGAGAGCGCCTTTGCGCCGAGCTCTGCGTGCCTTTTCATGAGAGAGAACTCCTCTTCGGTGAGCCGTCCCGGCTTGTTCAGCACCTTCTCGGGCAGGAGCATCTTTCCTATGTCGTGCAGGATCGCGCCAAGGCCGAGCTGGTAGAGGTCTACCTTGGCCAGGCCCATGTGCCTGCCCAGGGCAAGGGAGAGTATGCAGACGTTCACGCAGTGCGCAAAGGTATAGTCGTCAAAGCTCTTCAAGCGGGCGAGGCTCAGGAGCGCGTCCTGGTTCCTTATGACCGAATCGACCATCCTGTCGACGGTATCTTCGACCTTGCCGGAATCTATCCGCCTTCCAAGGCGGGCGTCCTTTAAAAATTCCCTTACAAGCTGCTCGGCATCGTTCCTTACCCCGCCGGCCTCCTCCAGCTCCTCCTCAAAAGTCGTGAAGTCATCCTGGGCCGGCGTATTTTCGGCAAGAATTTCATTGGCCGCGGTTTCGCCCTCCGCGGGCCCGCATTCTTCATCAGATGTGAAGATGATGGTCTCGGCTTCGGTCACTACGGGCTCCGCGGTATTGGTCTCGCCTTCGGTGCCTTCTTTTCCCGCACAAGCCTCTTCATTGCTGATTTGACAGGCTGATATGGATTGAGGTGGAGGAAAGAGCTCCTCTCTCAAAGAGACATATACATGGGAATAGCCTTTTGACGATATTCTTTTCAGGTCTTCCTGCGTCTTTATGAGGATGTCGTTCACAAGGAAGACAGGGGTGCACCTGTTCCTTTCCATGCCGCATATATACATGCCTTCATGGAGCTCGTCTATGCCTATTTTCTTTATCATATGTGCTTTTCCGGGGAATTTTTTTATCCAATCAGGATATCGGAGGGCGTCTGGAAAACTTTAGCCAAATTTGACAAGGTCCTGAACGCGGCTATACTCAAATAATAGAAGATAAACAGGCTATGTAAAATGAAAGGAGGAAGGGAAATGGCCATAACAATGCCTAAGATACTGAGCTGCACTGTCGTTGAATGCGCTTACAATAAGAACAACGAATGCCACACCCCTGGTATCACCGTCGGCGACGGCGGACACGCTACCTGCGACACCTATTACAGGGCCCAGGAAAAGGGCGGTGGAGACCTTGTGGGCGGCGTGGGCGCATGCAGGGCCTATGAGTGCTCCTACAACAAGTCATATGAATGCAGCGCCCCGGGTATAAAGGTAGCCCATCACAGCGAGCATGCCGACTGCAAGACCTTCTCTCCCAGGAAATGACCTTCCATAGCGCTCAGCGAAAATAAAATTCAGGGCCGAAGGACTCGAACCCTTCGGCCTTTTTTTCAGGGCGCATTCATGTTATAGGTTTTCGCTATGCAAAGGATCATCACACTCACCACCGATTTCGGGCTCAGGGACCCTTACCAGGGCGCGATGAAGGGCGCCATCCTCTCGGTAAACCCGGCTGCCGCCATAATCGACATAAGCCATCTCGTGGCGTCCGCGAACGTACTTGAGGGCGCGTTCGTCATGCACTTTGCCTGCCCGTATTTTCCGGATGGCTCTATTCACGTCGGCGTGGTCGACCCGGGAGTCGGCTCTGAGAGGAAGGCCATTCTGGTAGAGACGAAACGATACCTCTTCATAGGCCCGGACAACGGCCTCGTTAGCCTCGCCGCAAAGGATGACGGCATAAAAAGGGTCATCGAGCTTGAAAATGCGCGCTACTTCAGGAAAGAGGTGAGCGATACCTTCCACGGCAGGGACATATTCGGCCCTGTTGCCGCTCATCTGAGCCTCGGTGTCGACCCGGCAGAACTGGGCAGGCCGCTCGATAACATGACCGGGCTCGACCTGCCAGGGACAGAGATAGACGGAAGCGAGATAAAGGGCGAGATCATATATATCGATACATTCGGAAACGCCGTTACCAACATACGGCGCGATGAGATAAGGAACGGGGTAGATTTTGAGATAAGCGTAAAAGGCATCAAGCTCATCGGCGTGAAAAGGACCTACAGCATGGCCGGCAAGGGCTCTCCCGTTGCCCTCATCGGGAGCACCGGCTTCCTTGAAGTAGCTGTAAACAACGGGAGCGCCGCTCAAGCGCTCGGCATCCGCGTGGGCGACAAAGTAACCCTGAGGGCTATTGGCCCGAGGGTTATTGATAGATGAGGGCTGTCGTGCAGAGGGTCTTGTCCGCGGAGGTCAGGGTCGATGGAAAGATAACGGGGAGCATCGGCAGGGGTCTTCTCGTCTATGTCGGCGTTGAGAACTTCGATGTCCAGCCCGACCTCGATTATATAGCGTCAAAGGTAACCGGACTCCGCGTCTTCGAGGATAATGACGGGAAGATGAACCTGAATGTCAGGGAGGCTGGCGGCGCCCTCCTCCTGGTCTCGCAATTCACGCTGCACGGCGACTGCAGAAAGGGCAGGAGGCCGTCGTTTGACAAGGCAGAGGCCCCGCAAAGGGCTGGCGTGCTTTACAATGAGCTTGTAAGGACTCTCAGAGAAACGATAGAGACCGCCGAAGGCGAGTTCCAGGCGCAGATGGAAGTGGAATCGATAAACGACGGGCCGATCACAATCCTGCTGGACAGCAGAAAGCTCTTTTAGCCCTCCTCAATCCTTCTCTCGCATTCTTCGATTATTTCCCCTGGTATGAGCTTCAAGGCCGCTATTACGAGGAGCGGCACTATTACAAGGTCGTCAAGGTGGCCGAGCACCGGTATGAAGTCAGGTATGAGGTCAAAGGGCATGAGCGTGTACGCCACGGCCAAGCCCAGCAGGAGCTTTGGCAAAAGCGGGGTGCGGGGGTGCCTGAGCACGAGCCTGTAAAGGCGGAGCCTCTTTTTTAGCTCTCCGGCTGTATTCCTGAACCGTTCGATAAAGGACATTCAATGATTATATAAAAAAACGGGTAGTTGGTAAAACGGATAAGCGGAGCATTCTGGATTATAAGAAAATACCTGCTCTTCGGGCTCCACTGCAATTTCTGCTCATAGGGATATGGGGCGTGGCCGCCGTCCTGCTGAGGGCTTATTCTCTTGGAGCAGGGACCTATACCGGCATAGAGGCCGTGTCGAACGGGCTCCCCATAATGCGGGAGCCGAAGGTGAGGACCGGAAAACGCACAATGGCCTATATGGCAGTCCCCTTGCCTTTACCGCCGGGGTCCTCCTGATAAGCTATCCCCTCATCGGCATAAGGCCGGTCGAGGGTATGACGCTCAATGCGGTACTGGCTGACGCGCTCTTCGGCGATTGGCCTTTGGGGCAGATCTCTGCATTGATAACTATCTTCTCTGAAGGCGCGCTCCTTCTCATGGCAGCCCAGGCCGGGTTTACGGTAAGGGAGTCGCTCGAAAAATATTGCGACCTCGCGAGGAAGCTCGGCTTCCCGGCCGATTACAGGATGGGCGTAAGCACTGACGTCGTCGAGGGTGTCGAGTCGATAACCAGAGAGATCGCCGGAGAGTTCAAAAGGATCATGGTCTTTACCGGACAGCTGACCTTCAGGCTTGAGAAGTTCTATCACAGGATACTTCACAACGAGACCGCCTTCGCCATCCAGAGGCGGCTTCAATGGAGCGGCATAACCACCATAATACTCCCGATAAGGGTACAGGCCTGACCAGGCTTTCTGAAAGGACGGAAATATCGGGTACCCGGCGGGCTCAGTTGACTTGGACGTGCTTCAGTGCTATTTTTCACCACATGACCTACTCCGCCTATATCGACATACCTACAAGGGGCTTCTCCGACATCATTGACATCACGCCCAGGGTCGAGGCGGCGCTAAGCGAATCAGGCCTCACCGAAGGGCTGCTGTCGGTATTCGTCATAGGCTCCACGGCAACGATTACCACGATAGAGTTTGAGAGCGGCGTGATACAGGACCTCAAGGACGCTATCGAGAGGGTCGCGCCAAGGGACATCCCGTACAGGCATGACGGCCAGTGGGGCGACGGTAACGGGTTCGCCCATGTAAGGGCAGCCCTCCTGAAGCCGGGCATAACCATTCCTTTCACCTCCGGGGCGCTCACCCTTGGCACATGGCAGCAGGTCGTGCTCATCGATTTCGATAACAGGCCGAGACAGCGCAGAATCGCACTGCAGGCAGTGGGTGAAAGATGAAGGCGCTGGGGCTTGGCCAGTGCTCGCTCGATTATGTCGCCCTGGTCGAGGACTACCCGAAGGAGGACACCAAGGAGGAGGTCCTTGATTTTACTGTCCAGGGAGGCGGGCCGGTCGCAACGGCGCTGGTAACATTGAGCAGGCTCGGGGTGAAGGCCGCAATCCTGGGGCGGGTGTCCGATGACAGCGCGGGTCTGGAGATAAGGCGAGGGCTTAAATCCGAGGGCGTGGACGTAAGGGGCCTGCTTGAAAAAGCAGGCGGCGCATCCCAGCAGGCGTTTATCATGGTCAATAAAAAGACCGGCTCCAGGACCATCTGCTGGCAGAGGCCAACGGTCCCGCCCTTGACTGCGCGTGAGGTGGAGCCAACGCGTTTTATAGGCGCGAATTTTTTGATGCTCGACGGCCTCATGACAGAGGCCTCCTGCAGGGCAGCCGCCATTGCGGCAAGGCGGGATATCCCGGTCATGCTCGATGCCGGAAAAATGCGCCCGGGCATGCTCAAGCTCGCCTCCATGTGCGATTACGTAGTCTGCTCAGAGCGTTTTGTCTCGGATTTGAAGCTCAGCATAAAAGATGCGTTCAAGAAGCTCGCCACGGGCAGGACCAGGGCTGTGACAGCGACATTCGGGGACAAGGGCAGCTTTACCTATCACGGCGGGAAGGTCTTTTTGCAGAAGGCATTCAAGGTAAAGACTCTCGATACGACCGGGGCAGGGGATGTCTTTCACGGGGCATACGCGTACGGGGTATTGCAGGGCTGGGATCTGAAGAGGACAGTCGAGTTCGCGTCAGCCGTAGCGGCCATGAAATGCAGAAAGCTTGGGGGGAGGGCTGGGATACCGGGGCTCGCCGAGGTGCAGAAATTCCTTAAAGAGCAAAAGGGGGCCTAAGCCCCCCTCTGTTCTATTTTCTATTATAATACCCGCTACCTTGCCGCGCGCGACATTTTCCCCTCTTTTCTAAAGAGGGGTGAGGGGAGATTATCTTAGAGTTCTTGTTTGTCATTGCGATGAGAGCAGCGACGCGGCAATCTCTGGGATTGCTTCGCCTCCGGCTCGCAATGACGGGACACGGTCATTTCCTCTCCCCCATGGGGGAGAGGAGTAAGGTGAGGGGGGCTTTCAATACCGTCCCCCTCGTCCCAGCCTTCTCCCCGGAGGGGAGAAGGAGAAAGATCAGTGCCTGAACTTCTCATGACAGGCGTTGCAGTTCTTCACAAGCTTGGAGAGATTGATCAGCGCCAGGTCCCTGTCCCCGGCTACTGCTGCCTGTGCAAGCTCATCGGCTGACTTGTGGACCGCCATCCCGAGGCTCAAAAAGTCTTTTTCTCCCGTCAGATCGCTAACCATGCTGCACCTGGCCTCTTCCTCCGGGCTCCAGCCAAGACCTTTGGCAACAGCGGCCGCCTTTGAGAGGTCGTTGTTCGCGATCGCGAGAGTTATCTCGCCCACGGTGTCCAGATGCTGGCGCATCATCCTCTTCTGCATGACCTTCATGGTGTCCGGAAGCTTTAGCTCTATCCTGTCGTCGGGCTTGGGGCCGCCCATTTCCGTCATCTTCTCGTGCATGGCCTTGTGGTCGGCGGCATAGGATATGCCGAAAGTAAAAAGGCCTGCTATTAACGACGCTAAAAATATTCTTTTCATTGCTCTCCTCCTGAGAAGATTTCCTATTCCGGCAAGAGTATCGAGATTATCCCGCGAAGCTCGCCAGTTCTGTATCCGTATGCCTTGTCGTCAGGGTATTTTTCCACTATGAACCGCGGCCTGGCGTCCTTGTCGCCGTGGCAGGCAAGGCAGGCCTTCTCGACAAAGATCGGCCTTGTATACCGCTTGTACGCAATCCCGTCGAGCGTCACAGTGTCCCAGCGCTCGTTTTTCTTTTCATCTTCGAAGAGTTTTATCAGGGCCGCCTCGTCGGGCGTAGCGGCGTTCATCGCGTTTCTATTCTTCAATGAGGCGTGACGGATCTTTACGCCCTCTGATTCGCTTATTTCCTTTACCCTTTTGGCGACCGCGCCGCAGACCTTCCTGAAGGTCTCTTCGGTGACCTCAGAGCCCGGCTCAATGGTCTTTGCCAGCCGCGAGCGCATATCGATTATCTCTTCGGCGTTGGCGGCCGCGTTGTCTTCCCTGTGGGCGGCCGTGATGTCCGTGAGGGCATATGCCTGACCGGCGATGATGATGCTCGAAAGGAGGGCGGCCGCAAATTTTCTTTTGCCCATGGATGCCTCCGGTTACATAATTAAGAAACTCTGAAACTTAATACCACAAAAAAGCCGGGCTGTCTAAGTCTACCTCTAAAAATTGTTATTTTTCCTGATCTCTGTGTCAGGGCAGAAATAAAAATGCTCACATATTGCCATATATGCTGCGCTTTTTATTTCCGCCCTTCCTTGACCTCAGAAAAAATTCCTAATTTTTAGAGGCACCCTAATGGCATAAGTCATGGGACAGCCCGGCAAACAAAATCACTTCGGTCCCGCAGGCCGGGTCAGGCCGTGAGCTTTGAAAGGTCTGCTATCTCGAAATACAGGCCCCGCACGGAGTTGAGCAGCTTCAGGCGGTTCTCTTTTATCGCGGCGTCCTCGGCCATTACCATGACCTTGTCAAAGAACGCGTCTATCCTGTCCTTTATCGCCGCGAGGGCCTCGAAGGCCGCCTCGTAATCGCCCTTTCTCCTCTTCTCTTCCATTACGGGCGCGACTTCATTTCTCGCCTTCCAGAGCTCTGTTTCCTGAGGCTCTTTGAAGAGACCGGCGTCGGGCGCGCCTTGGCCCGGCTCGACGTTCTTCAATATGTTCGAGACGCGCTTGAAGGCCGTGACAAGCCTCGCGCAGTCCGGGTTTGACTTGAACCCTTCGAGGGCCCTTATCCTCTTCACGGCATCAGGCAGTTCGAACCAGGGCGCTGAGAGGACCGCGTCTATCGAATCATGTGAGAGCCCCTGCGAAAGTAGCTGGTTCCTGAGGCGCTCCTTGAAGAACTCTATTACATCAGCGCGGACCTCTTCGGCCTTTCTCGTAAGCTTGGGGCCAACGAGCTTCACGGCTTCGCCGACGAGAATATCAATCGGGAGCTTGAGGTCCTTATCCAAGATTATCGCTATGATGCCGAGCGATTGCCTGCGGAGCGCATACGGGTCCTGCGCTCCTGTGGGGATAAGGCCAACCCCGAAGCAGCCGACGATGGTGTCGGTCTTGTCGGCTATGCTTACTATCGCGCCGGGTATCGAGGCAGGAAGGCTTCCGCCGGATGCTGTCGGCAGATAATGCTCGTAAATGGCAACGCTCACTTCGGGGCGCTCACCATTCTTTTTGGCGTAGACAGAGCCCATCGTGCCCTGGAGTTTCGGGAACTCTCCGACGACTCCGGAAGTGAGATCAGCCTTTGCGAGCATGGCCGCCCTGCCGATTACGAATTTTGAATAGAGGCCGGGGTCTACATTCTTAATATCGTATTTTGCCGGGTTGAAGCTCTCGGTCAGGTAATCCGATGGCCTCTCGTTCGGCTCCGTTGGTCTTGAAAAGCCTGTAATCGCCCCAATCGAGAGCGCGAGGGTGGCGAACCTCTCCACCTTCTCAAACGACGTGCCGAGCTTTGCCTGGAATACGACCCCCTTTAAGGCCTCTACTCTTTCGGCAAGGGGCTTTCTGATATCCTGCTCATAATAGAACTTCGCGTCATTGAGCCGCGCCCGCAGCACGCGCTCATTTCCTTTCCTCACCACGTCCATGTCTTTGGCAAGGGTGTTGGCTATGGTTATGAAGCAGGGCAGGAGCGCCCCGTCAGGATCGACTACGGAGAAATACCTCTGGTGCTCCCTCATGGCGTTAACCACGATATCCCTGGGCAGGTCGAGGAACTCCTCGTCAAACGAGCCGCGGAGCACGACCGGGTACTCGACGAGGAACGCGACCTCTTCGAGGAGACCCTCGTCAGGCACTATCACGCCGCCCGCCTCTTTTGCGGATTTTACGATGCCTTCGGCTATTGTCTTTTTTCTCTCAGCCGGGTCAGGGATGACAAAGGCCTTCCGGAGCGCTTCGACATAAGAAGCCGGGGAGCTGACCTTTATGGGCAACTTGTCAGAGAGGAACCTGTGCCCAAAGGTCACATCCGAGCTCAACAGGTGCCCGTAAGATAGCTCTACAGGCTTGCCGCCGAAGATGAGGAGCAGCCAGTGTATGGGTCTTGAGAAAGAGATGTCGTACGAGCCCCAGCGCATGGACTTTGGCAGGAACTCCTGCGAGAGGGCGTTGGTGATGACCTCCGGGAGGATGCAAGAGGTCTCTTCGCCCTTCACTTCTTTTGTTGCCATCACGTATTCGCCCTTGTCGGTCTTTACGCTCTTGATGGCATTTATATCGATGCCCTGCGATTTTGCAAATCCAAGGAGCGCGCCCGTGGGCTTGCCGGATGCGTCATAGGCTGCCTTCAGTTGGGGCCCCTTGACCTCGACGATTGCATCAGCCTGCTTCTCTTCAAGCCCTTCGACTATGAGGGTGAGACGCCTTGGCGTGCCGAGCGTCTTTATCCCATTGAACGAGAGCTTCCTTGCCTCAAGCCCTTTCCTCAGGAAACCTTCAAGGGCGGCAAGCGCCCTTGGCACTACGGCTGCCGGTATCTCTTCGGTCCCTATTTCAAAAAGGAGGTCTTTAGCCATTTTCCCTCTGCTTCATTTTTGCAACCAATTTATCAAAAATCCGGTTATTTTCAACCCCTTTTAATTCCTGGGTCTATAATAATAATGAGGACAGATGAGAAAGGTACTCATTGCGACAGACGACGACCAGAGGCTCGCTTCCCTCAAGTCTCACCTCGGAAGGTACCTGAGCGTGGAGTGCTCAGGGCTCGATGGGGCTGCAGATGCGTTTGCCGAGACCCGGCCTGAGGCCGTAATAATGGACCTCGACGGCAGGGGCAGGGTCGTACTGGATGGCGTGCGCTCGATAGACCCGGGGGCCAGCATAATAGTCCTCACCTCGAGGCACGAGCTTGAGACTACGGTCGAGGTCATAAGAAAGGGCGCGTTCGACTGCCTCCATAACCCGGTCGACATGAAGGCGCTGGACGAGTGCCTCAAGAGGGTCTTTGACGGGCTGGATCTTACAAAGAGCCTCTCTGACATCCATATGGATGTTTACAGGCCTGATACCCTGGTAGGCAGAAGCCGGGCAATGGAGGAGATATTCAAGACCATCGGCATAGCCTCTCTCTCCAAGGTGACCATATTGATACAGGGGGAGAGCGGCACGGGTAAGGAGCTCATCGCCCGCGCAATACACTCCAGCTCCGAGGAGAGGGCGAAGCCCTTTGTCGCCATAAACTGCTCGGCCCTTGTAGAGACGCTCCTTGAAAGCGAGCTCTTCGGCCATGAGAAGGGGGCCTTCACGGGCGCGCTCTTCAGGAAGGAGGGCAAGTTCGAGGCTGCCGCTGGCGGCACGGTATTCCTCGACGAGATAGGCGAGATGAGCCAGGCCCTTCAGGTCAAGCTCCTCAGGGTGCTCCAGGAGAGGAGCTTTGAGCGCGTGGGCGGCAGCGATACCATAAGGACCGATGTGCGCGTGATCGCAGCGACAAACAGGGAATTGGCAACGCTCACCTCAACCGGTGGCTTCAGGGAGGACCTCTTCTACCGGCTCAAGGTAATAACGATAGACGTACCGCCCTTGCGTGAGCGCAAAGAAGATATCCCGCACCTCGTGGCATACCTGCTGGAGAAGTCGAACCGCGAACTGCACAAAAGGGTAACAAAGGTGCCGGACGATGTCATGGAGAGACTCATCGATTACGATTGGCCAGGCAACGTGAGAGAGCTTGAGAACGTCATAACGCGGGGCGTCTTCCTCGCAAAGGGCGGCGTGCTCATGGATATAAAGACCCTCGAGAGGGCAGGGGATGCGCAGGGATGGTCGCCAGAGTCATTGAGCGCCATCGAGGTGCGCCATATCGCGGCGACGCTCGACCACACTGGCTGGAACAGGTCAAGGGCCGCAAGGCTGCTGGGCATTTCCATTCCGAGGCTTGAGAGGAAGATACTCAGGTATGAACTGAAACCGGGTTAGAGTTTGTCATTGCGAGCGGAGCAAAGCAATCTATCTTGAAAGCAAGTATTGCTAACCGGATAGGGTACTCTCAGTACCTATTGTCATTCTGAGCGAAGCGAAGAATCTGCCTTTTCCATGAAGGCCTTTTGCGCCCTGCCGGGCTTCTTTGGGCATAAGCTCTCCGCCCCATTCCTCCTCGCTCGCCCCTTATGTCGCAAAACCATTAAGGTTTTGCTCCTACAGCCCCGGCTCGCTCGCCCCTCCCCCAACCTTAGGCTCCTTTCGCCTTATGCCCCGCTTGTTTGAATACAAAACAAAACCCCCTCACCAGAGGAGAAAGCCGGAAGGGGAATAGACTCAGTTTCCTTCCTCCCTCGATACGAGCGGAGGGATAAAGGTCTTCCTGTTCTGGAGGACTTTTGACAGGGATGCGGCTGTGACAGGATCGAAGAGTTTGAGCCCTGACGCGGCTTCCAGATCGTTTATCTCGCGCGACCATACTACAAGAGCCCTGCTCTCCACGCTAAGCCATTTTACCGATATGTAGACTGTATCCTCTTGCCTCAACGGCGTCCCCATGTACCTTATCCTTATTCCGTGCTTTGAGATATCCGCGGTCTGAGTAAATGGCCTGGGGACCTCCGAGCCGTCCTCGAACACCTTGCAGTCCTCGGCCCAGCAGAGCCTTCTCTCCATCCGCCTGTTCTCGTCGAGGCCTCTGTACATCGCGAAAAAGGCTGAAAGGTTTGCGCCGGTAAGGGCCTCGACTTTTTTGAGCAGTTCCTTTATGTCGAACGGCTTCAGCAGGTACTTTTCATTGAGCCTTGTTATAACCGACTGGCTCTCGAAATCCGAGCACGAGTCCTCTGTCATGAAAAGGAACTTCTCCTTCATATGTGAGTATATTTTCAAGGTGTCCAGGTAAAGGCCCAGTCCGTCCATGCCCTTGAGCTTTATATCTGTTATCACGAGGTCAAAGGAGGTCTCCTTGAGCTTCCAGTATGCCTCTGTGCCGCTGGAGGCAAGCTCGACGCTGTAACCGGCGCCGGTGAGCACCTCGGAGCAGAAGCTGCGGAGGTCCTCGTCGCTGTCCACGAACAGGATGCGCATTTTCCGCCTCTCCTCCATAAAGGGCCTTTCAGGTCTTGTATTTGCTTTCAGGGGATGATGAATTCCGGCAGGCGCTTGAATAGTCAGGTCTCGGATTATGTTACGGGGCAATTTCCCCCTCAAATAGACTTTAACCCGGGGCTTGTTTTTGTCAAGACTGCCCTTTTATCAGGATAAAGTGGTCTTTGCCGTACTTTTTAATCTGTATTCAGGCCGTATCGTCCAGAAACGCCTTGACAAACAAGAGTTTTATTTCATAAAATAAGTCGATTGAGTCAAGGAACCCCGAAGCGCTATACGCCGCTCTTTTCCTGAAGAGGGCGACCCCGGCTGGTTTCTCCCGCTTACCCCCTTGGGGGCCCATAGCTCAGTTGGAAGAGCCACCGGCTCATAACCGGTCGGTCCCTGGTTCGAGCCCAGGTGGGCCCACCAAAACTTTCAGCCCTGGAGGCATTTTGATAGAGACCTTGAAAGTCCTTGAAGAGATACAGAGGATAGACCTCGAGATCAAGGCAATCGAGGAACAAGAGAAGGAGTTCGTAGCCAACCTGGACCAACTCGGAACCGAACTCAAAGAAGAGAACGCGGCAATAGAGGCGCTTGGAGCAGAAGCTGGCGGCCTCGCCGCCCAGATAAAGGAAGCCGAAGAGCGGATTCGCGAGAGCGGGGAGAGGGTCTCGAAGGACGAAAAGAGGCTCAACTCGGTCAAGAACGACAGGGAACTGAACGCCATTACCAAAGAGATAAACGGCGCGAATAAATCCAGGAAGCAGGGCGAGCAGGAGAAGAACCAGCTCGCCGCCAGGGTCTCTGAAAAAGAGGGCGCGCTCAACGCCAAAAAAGAGTCTGCGGCTCAGAAGCAGGCGGACTTCGACAGGCTCTCAGCCGAGCTCGTAGAGAAGAGAAACGCCTGGAAAGAGGCCGCCCAGTCAAAGCTCAAGTCAAAAGACGATATAAAGTCCAAGATCAGGCCCGATATCCTCAGAAAGTATGAGATGATCCGCTCCAAGAGGGGCGGCCTGGGGCTCGCGCAGGTCAAAAACGAAATATGCCAGGGCTGCTTCACTCACATTCCCCCGCAGGTCTACATAATGCTCAAGAGAGGGACTGAGGAACTTCAGTCCTGCCCCCACTGCCACCGGCTCCTGTACGCAGAGACCCCGCGCGAGTTAGAGGCTGTCTGAGATGTCCCCCAGGGACTCTATCCTGGCTAAGAGATTTCTAAAAGAGCTCGCAAATTCCCTTGATGTCCGCTCCGTTATAAAGAAGCTCGGCATGACGGAGGACGATGCAAGGGCCTTATTAAAGGGCCTTGCCGGCGAACCTGTTCAGGAGGCGCTTTTCAAGGCCGAGAGGCCCGGCCTGTTTGAGATAAGGGTCGACGGCGCATCCAGGGGCAACCCCGGAGAGGCCGGCGCGGGCGCGGTTATAAGAGATGCCCAGGGCAAAATAGTCAGGGAGCTGAGGAAGTATCTCGGGGTCGTTACCAACAACGTCGCCGAGTACCAGGCGCTTGTGATGGCGCTCTCGGAGGCCCGGTCAATGGGCATACGGGATGTCGAGGTCTTTGCCGACTCCGAGCTCATGGTAAAGCAGCTCAATAGAGTCTATAAGGTCAAGAGCGAGGACCTGAGGCCACTTTTCGAGAAGGCCGCGGCGCTTTTAAAGGGCTTCAGGTCGTCTAAAATAGTGCACGTTTACAGGGAAGAGAACGCCGCTGCCGACAAGCTGGCTAACGAGGCCATAGAGCGGCGTGCGTGAAAACTTATTATTTTTAAATCGGAGGGTGCCTGGCGGCCGCTGGGTTAATTACTCAGAGGAAAGTCCGGACACCATAGGGCAGGGAGGTCGCTAACGGCGACCGGGGGCGACCCCAGGGACAGGACCACAGAAAAGATACCGCCGCTGCAAAGCGGTAAGGGTGAAAAGGCGGGGTAAGAGCCCACCAGCCTGCCGGGCGACCGGCAGGGCTTGGCAACCCCCTCCCGGTGCAAGGCCAAATAGGTTCCGTTTCAAGGACGGCCCGTCCTTCATCCCCAAAGGAGGGCGGAACGGGTTGGCCGCTCGAGCCTGCCGGCAACGGCAGGCCTAGACGAATGGCCGCCGCCCGGTTCTACCGGGCACAGGATCCGGCTTACGGCACCCTCCGGTTTTTTTAAAACAACCTGGAATGCGTCCGAATTATTTCGGGCGCACCTCCGCCATGAAGCGGTCCTTTTGAGACCGCTTCGTCCCCTTCAAGAGGGTGCCAGAGATGTAGACCAGTTAAAAAAGGGAGACAGGACGGGCAACTTAAGTCCTATCAGCTGCCCTGTATCCTCCGGCGGTTAGAGTTTTTTAATCAGACCGCCGCCTGTATTTAATCTTCCGGTTTTATGCTCTCCGTCATCAGTCTCCCATTTCCCGCAAAGGCCTTCCGTGACGTCTGTCACGGGTTTTTGCGGGTTATCCTTTTAGAATCGCTTTTTCGTAAATGCCGCCCGGGACCGCCTCTCTCAACCGGCGGTTGGCCTGGGAACTGGAAAACCGAAGCCGCTAACAACTAAAGGGCAGCCGCCTTCAATCCGCTGCCTGAACGGTCCGAGATTCCGCGTGAAAATAGGCATCAAGATAAAGCTGGCCGTCATTCTCTCGACGCTTCTTTTCGCGGCCACCTTTTCCATAGGCGCGATCCTCGTGGTCCACCAGAGGTCGTCCCTTGAGGAGCAGCTCCGCTCCATGGCCGGGACCATAACCCACGAGTTCGCGAGCGATTCGAAGATACCTTTCATGCAGAGGGACAGCCTGGCCATGAACCTCGCCGTCCAGAACATACTCAAGTACCCGGGCATACATGACGCCTACATACTTAACCACAGCATGCAGGTCGAGGCGCATAAGGACCTCGTGGAGGCGGGCACTGAGTTCAAGGGTTTTGACGGAGGCCTGATTGCAAGCAGGCAGGATGCCGCGCCATGGCTCGTCAACGACGGCGGAGAAGGGCTCATAACGTTTGCCGCGCCCATAGTCTTCCGCGGCACGACCGTGGGCTACACGGTCCTCTCTTTTTCGAACAGCTTTATACAGGAGCAGGTCAGGAGCTCGATAAAAAAGGTCGTCCTCATCGGCCTTATAGCAGTGGCCGCGGTTACGTTCATATCCATCCCGCTGGCCTCGGGGCTCCTTCGTCCGGTTTTCAGGCTCTTCCGGGGCACAAGGGAAATAGCGCTCGGCAACTTCGACTACCGGATCCCGGAAGGCGGCAAGGACGAGATGGGGGACCTTGTCAGGTCCTTCAATAAGATGGCCTCAGAGCTCAAGAAAAAAGAGGTCCTGAAGGGCGTCTTCAACCGCTACGTCAGTCAGCACGTAGCTGATGAGATATTCAGGGACCCGGAACGCATAAGGCTCGGCGGCGATAAGAGGGAGGTCACGGTCTTTTTCGCCGATATACGCGGCTTCACCTCGATCTCAAGGAAGATGGCCCCGGAGGACATAGTAGAGCTCCTGAACCGGTATTTTACCGTCGTCACCGATATAGTCTTCCGCTTCGAGGGCACGATAGACAAATTCATAGGCGACGCCGTGATGAGCGTCTTCGGCTCTCCCATCAAAAGCCCGAGCCACCTTGAGAGCGGCGTTAAGGCCGCGATGGCGGTAAAGCTCGCGATCGAGGAGCTCAACCGGCTCCGGGCAGTGCAGAACGAATCTGCCCTTCACATGGGCATCGGTCTTGACGCCGGCGAGGTCATCGTCGGCAACATGGGGTCGAGCGTAAGGATGGAGTATACCGCCGTTGGCGACCCGGTGAACACGGCCTCGCGCCTCACTGACCTTGCAAAGGGAGGAGACATCCTGGTAAGCGAGTTCATCTACAAGGCGGTCGCCGGAAACGTCGTTGCCGAGGAGATACGGGGCGTGTCAATAAAGGGCTTTGATAAGCCGGTAACGCTCTATAACATAAGGGAGCTCTGCGGCGAGTGGAATACCGAGGTGGCCCAGATAGTCCGCCTCGCCTTTATCGAGCTGGGGAGGGAAGGCATTGTCCTTTAGCAGGCTGCTGAAAAAGTCCATCTGCTTTGTTGTCATCGTCGCTCGTCACTGCGGCGTACGGCAAAGAGTACGCCTCATTCCTCGCTCCCTGATTCAACCGGGGCCTCGCATATGGAGCTTTTTGAGCAGCCTGGTATTCATTATGGCCACTGCCGTTCTCATGTCTGGCTGCATGCAGATGTCGTCCCGATACGTGAAGGGGACCGAGTACGACAGGGCGCTCATGATGTATGAGAGCGGCAGGCTTGCCGACGCCAGATACAAGGCGAGGTCCATCCCGAAGGACGACCCAAGCTACAGGGCAGCGAGGAAATTGCTCGAAGACATAAACGCCATTTCAATGCAGCTCTCCAGAAGGCATCTGGAGATGGCAGAGGACTATGAAAGGGCGGGCATCCGCTCGAAGGCCGTATGGGAATACAGCAAGGCCCTCGAATATAATCCATCAAGCATACTCGCGAGGCAGAGGATGGAGGTCCTCACCGACGCGATGCGCGCGGGAGACGCGCCTGAGCCCCAGGAGAAGAAGGCCCAGGCCCCGCCCCCTCCAAAGAAGAGCTGGAAGGAAGAACCAGAGGACCTCGCGAACCTGCATTACCTTAAGGGCAAGGTCTATCTCGAATCAAGGGCCTACGCCAGGGCGATAGAGGAGTTTACGCTCTCAGTCAGGATAGTCCCCTCGTACATGAACGCGAAAGAGCTCCTTGAACGCTCAAAGACAGAGCGCGACAAGGCCGTTGACAAGCACCTCAGAAAGGGGATCGCCCATTTCCAGAACGAAGAGATGGAGCTTGCAATAAAGGAATGGGACACGGTCCTTGAACTCGACCCGTCCAACAGGGTCGCTGCCGATTACAAGAACAGGGCAGAGGTCATAATGGAAAGGCTTCAAAGGATAAGAGAGAACCAGGCCTCAAGCGACAAGTCGTCGCTTTAAATTTCGTAATTCACAGCTTATTCACACCTTGATTTCTATTCCGCACGCGCAAAACCCCACTAATAGTATCCTTCAAAACAGACTATACAATTAGTTGAAAAAGAGGCGATTTTCGCTGCTTTTTTAATGCTTTATCTACTTAAATTCCCCTTGACAAAGAAATCCCGCAGGAATATAGTTGACCCATTAGGTGGTATAAAGTGGTATAAAGTGGTATAAATAGACCCTGAAGTGGAACAAAGGGGCAGTAATTCCCGTAAATTTTCAAGACCGGCGGAGGCCGGAAAACGCGATGTTCAAGGGAAGATTCGAACACTTAATAGACTCAAAGGGCAGGCTGAGCATACCTTCCAAGTTCAGGGAGACCCTGAACGAAAGGTATGACTCCCGTCTTGTCGTGACCACATACGACAGCTGCCTTATCGCCTATCCGCTCGCCGAATGGCTCAAGCTCGAAGAGAAGATCTCCCAGCTGCCGGAGTTCAAGAAGGACACAAAGGCGTTCCTCAGGTTTTTCTATTCGAGCGCAACGGATTGCGCGATAGACAAGCTCGGCAGGATACTCCTGCCGCAGACGCTCCGTGACTACGCGAAGCTCGACAAGGACGTCATCCTCATAGGCGCTTTCAGGCATATGGAGATATGGAGCAAGCCCCTGTGGGATGCCGCGGAGGCCCAGGCCTCGCAGGAGGATATCGTCAACACCCTCGAGCGGCTGGGGCTCTGATAGATGGAGTTCAGCCATCTATCAGTGATGCCTGCGGAGGTTATAGAGTACCTCGGCTGCAGGAAGGCCGGCGTTTACGTCGACGGTACGGCAGGCGGAGGCGGCCACAGCAGGGAGATACTCAAGGCAAACCCTGAGAACAGGCTCATAGGCATCGACAGGGATGAGGACGCCCTCAGGGCGGCCGAAGAAAATCTGAAACCCTTTGCAGGCAGGTTCACCCTCGTAAAGGAGAACTTCAGGAATATAAAGGCAGTGCTCGAATCGTTGAGCGCACCGCCGATCGACGGCATGCTCCTTGACCTGGGCGTGTCGTCATACCAGTTTGAGAGAGCCGAGCGCGGCTTCAGTTTCCGCCAGCTCTCAAGGCTGGACATGAGGATGGACAGGTCAGGGGGGGAGACGGCCTTCGACCTGGTCAACGAACTTGAGGAAGACGAACTCGTACGCATCTTCAGGGACTACGGAGAAGAGCGGCACTCAAAAAGGATAGCCAGGGCCATCATAAAGGCGCGTTCCGCAAAGCCCGTCGAGACGACGACCGAGCTTGCGGAGATAATCCAGCGGGCAGTGCCCGCAAAGGCGCGTTATGGCAAGATACACCCTGCCACGCGCGTCTTTCAGGCCCTGAGAATAGCCGTTAACGATGAGCTCGGAAGCTTGAAAGATGCCCTTGCCGACGGCGTCGAATCGCTGAAATCGGGCGGAAGGTTTGTCGTCATATCCTTCCACTCGCTCGAAGACAGGATAGTGAAGAACGCGTTCAGGGACGCCTCCACAGGCTGCATATGCCCGCCGAGGATACCTCAATGCGTATGCAACAGGGTGCCGCAGGCAAGGCTCGTAACAAGAAAGGCCGTAATACCGGCTGAGGCAGAGATAGACATCAACCCCAGGGCCAGAAGCGCGAAGCTCCGTGCCCTGGAGAAGCTCTGAGGCCGGAGTAACCGGGGGAACCTTTCTGTAGAAAGTTTCCTCCAAAAAAACCCTCACAAGCCTCGCAGCCCCAAGGAGGACCATAATGGCTGAAGTGGTAAGTAAGAAATTGGAATTCCCCGGTGTGCTCATAGGGCAGGATGTGAAGGCGAAGAGGAACCTCAATGACATGAGCTTCCTCTTCGTCTCGGTGCTCGCGGCCGTAGCGGCCGTGCTCATCATATTCGCCTTTCTCTGGAGCAGGCTCATGGTCGTGAACACGGGCTACGAGATATCCAGGGCGAACTCCGCGAGGGCCAGCCTCATCGAGCAGAACAAAAGGCTCAAGCTCCAGTACATGAGACTGAAGAGCCCGGAGAGGATAGAGGGTCT
>Ga0209431_10001162_pt1 | contig 21956 bp, 15 predicted proteins | sample RifCSP13_3_FD_184021 | JGI IMG/M metagenome (GOLD analysis project Ga0209431, IMG submission 184021) | Soil microbial communities from Rifle, Colorado - Rifle CSP2_sed 13_3 (SPAdes) (version 2) | ecosystem: Environmental > Terrestrial > Deep subsurface > Rock core/Sediment | place: Rifle...
CCCCTTTCAGGTACTTATCCAGAAACGCCAATATCTGACCGTATCCGGTTATTTCATTTTCCTTTTTAACAAATCCGTGCCCATCGGGAATTTGCGGAAAGTCAACATTTTCGCCGGTGCTGTTGTCCTTAATCACGAGGGTATTCTTACCATCCTCATTGATTGCGATAACCCGGTATTTTTATTTCGCCAGATGTTTTCTTTTGGAGATGTACAGATAGGTAAAAGCAAGAATTAACACGGCAGGGACGATAGCAACGTAAAGGAGTGTATGAGCCCCTGCGGTGAGTTGTGCCTGTTCCAAAACCGATGCCTCCGTCGATCCGGGCAGGGCAGATTTTAATGCTTCCAGGGTTTGATTAGCAGGTATGGCTATCCTGGTCCGGGCATCAAAAATCGCACCCAGGACCGGCTGTGCAATTGCACCGCCCAGAAAACCTATTCCACCCATAATTGCGAGTCCCAGTGCTCCGCTCTGCGGAATATTTTCAGACACAAAACCCAGCATGGAGGGCCAGAAAAAAGCAACTCCCAGTGCAAAAATCGCAGCAGACGCAAAAACCATTACGCCGCCGGTATGTCCCAACAGGAGCAAACCAATAAATGCCAGTGCCGCAGAGGTGAGTAACACCACGGTGGATTTCATGTTGTGTATCAGTGTACCGCCAAACTGTCGTGTCAGCGCCATGATTCCCGAAATCCAAACCAGCAGGAGTATCGGACTATCGGTAACATTAGACATCAGCGCGGCAATCCATTGATTGGTTCCAAGTTCCGTTGCTGCCGTAAGGATCATACAACAGGCAATAAAAATAAATAACGGACTTACACAGGCTTTCAGCATTTGTTTATAGGTAAATCCCGAAACAACACGTTCGGTCTGGGGAAATTCTTTTTTAAAGAACCACAGGCCATACCAGAGGGTAGGTATCAGCATGGCACCCATGGAATACCTCCAGTCGGCAATGCCCATTTTGGTGAAAAAATACACCATCAAACCGCCAATTACAATCCCTGTCGGGAACCAGGCATGAAAACGGTTCAGCCGTCGCGTCTTTTCATCGGTATACATGCTGGTAATAAGCGGATTACATGCAGCCTCCACGCTACCATTAGCAATACCCACAAACAGGGTTGAAATAAACAGGGTCCAGAATCCTGTGGCAAAAATAGTAAGAACAATACCGGTAACGTGACAAATAAAAGCAATGGTGAGAATACGCCCGATACCAATGATATCTACGAGGGGACCACCAAAAACCATGGCGAGGGTAAAGCCCCAGAACGCAGTTCCAACAATCCATCCCACCTGTGTGTGGGTAAGGTTGAATTCCTTAACCCAAATTTCAACAAAAGAACCTCTTGTAGCAAATGCCAGTGCTGTAACTACCAATGCAACGCAACTTGCATTGAACAAAGCTGTTTTATTTATAGAATTCATGGTGTATGTATTTATTAGGTATGATCTTTTGCTTCATAAAGATATATTTATTATCAATTCCAGGTTAATGCGGCAATATTTTTTTTGATTAAGGATCAATTCTTTATCGCATGCATGAAATGGCATATAATCCAAATGTTAATGCGGTTTTATATACAGCATGTGATGAATTATTTTAAATTTGGAACGACTGTATATTTAAAATCACCGCCATATGGATGAAGTATTGATTGTGCCACCTGAAAGTATCGGAAAAGGTTTCATTCCCCCGGAATACCTACCCAAAGGGAAGGATGAATATTATCAGCGTAACAAACAGGCCAATCACCCTGCGTCGGGTTGGCGTAACCTGCGGTCGGACGAAGTGGAAAGGCTTGTAAAAAACAACAATAATGCGGATAACTGGGATGAAATAATGGTAACCGACGAGTTTGACACCAACCAGATCAAAAACAACAAATTTTTCGGGCTGGTACGAATAGGTCGGGTACGCAATGTAATTCTCCAGCATCACGATTTAAAAGTGCCGGTTGGAATAACCAACAGCCTTATAGTTGCCTGTGATATCGGGGACGATGTTGCAGTTCATGAGGTTCATTACCTGGCGCACTATATCATTGGTGACCGTTGCATTGTTTTCAATGTGCATGAAATGGATACGACCGATCATGCAAAATTCGGCAACGGTATTATCAAAGAAGGGGAATCTGAAAGCGTCAGAACATGGCTTGATCTGATGAATGAGATGGGTTGCCGGCAGGTTCTTCCTTTTGACGGCATGATAACTGCTGATGCCTATTTATGGGCAAAATACAGGGATGACAAAGCCCTTATCGAAAATCTGAAGGAGATCACACAAAAAAGCTTCGACAATCGCCGGGGTTATTATGGAACTACCGGAAGCCAGTGTGTGATCAAAAACTCGCTGATACTGAAGGATGTCAGGATCGGATCACACTGTTATATCAAAGGGGCAAACAAACTAAAAAACCTGACCATCAATTCTTCAGCAAAGGAGCCTACTCAGATCGGAGAGGGTGTGGAACTGGTGAACGGTATTATTGGATATGGCTGTCATATCTTTTATGGCTGCAAAGCCGTGAAGTTTATTCTGGGTAATAATTCAAACCTGAAATATGGTGCAAGGCTGATCAATTCATTCCTGGGGGACAATTCTACGATATCCTGCTGTGAAGTACTGAACAACCTCATCTTTCCCGCACACGAACAGCACCATAATAATTCCTTTTTAATTGCAGCGGTTGTAATGGGGCAAAGTAATATGGCGGCAGGGGCCACCATAGGCTCCAATCATAACAGCCGGGCTAACGACAATGAAATCCAGGCCGGACGGGGATTCTGGCCCGGACTATGCACCAGTGTAAAGCATTCCTGCCGGTTTGCATCCTTTGTATTGCTTTCCAAATCGGATTATCCCGCAGAGCTCGATATCCCGTTGCCATTTTCATTGCTGAACAACAATACGGCAAAAGACAGGCTGGAAATAATGCCCTCTTACTGGTGGCTGTTCAATATGTATGCCCTTGCACGGAATTCCTGGAAATTTGTGAACCGCGATAAACGGGTTAATAAAAATCAGCATATTGAATTTGAGGCCCTTGCGCCCGACACAGTTGAAGAAATTATTCATTCCCGCAGGTTGCTTGAAATCTGGACCGCCAAGGCCAGTCTCCGCAAGCAAGGAGATAATCCGGAAATACAGGATGAGGGCAAACTGGTTAGCTTGGGGCAAAAACTCCTTTCGGGGAATGAAGAAGCCGTGAGCGGACTGGAAGTGCTGGGTGAAGATATGGAAAATACCAGGCGAAAGGTGCTGATTCTGAAAGCACCCAGGGCATATCATGCTTACGGTGAAATGATGGTTTACTATGCAATGATGAATTTGATCGACTACTGGCGGTCAAATCCTGAAACTACTGTCGCTTTGATGTGCAAAACCCTCGGAGGTAAACGTGAAAAGGAATGGGTTAACCTGGGCGGGCAGATCATGCGGCGAAAAGACCTTGACACGTTACGGGCCGACATCGGTACGGGTAAACTTGCTACATGGAAAGACATTCATGTCAGGTATGATAAGCTTTGGGGAAAGTATAAGCTTGATAAGCAGAAGCATGCCTTTGCTGTACTCTGTGAAATAACCGGAAAAGAGACACTTACGAAAACTGATTGGGATCGGGCACTGGACAAGGCAGTCGCAATACAGCAATACGTCTCTGACCAGGTATATTTAACACGGAAAAAGGATTATGATAATCCTTTCCGCAGGTCAACTTTCAGGAACGATGCTGAAATGACAGCAGCAATAGGTACCATAGATGACAACAGCTTTATTGTTCAGGTAAGACGTGAAACAGAGGAATTAAAAGAGTTCATCCGGGACCTGAAGAAGAGAAAATAGCACGGTCCACAGCAGGCGGGACTCACACTTCCCGGCGATATTTTTCCCATCGGCAGGCGAATGATTCCAAAACTATTTCTGGCTGGCCCGGTAGTATTCCATTGCTTTTGGCATAATCCTGTTCAGGTTATTGATCCTGTTTGCCGGATCGGGATGCGTGGACAGGAATTCCGGAGGGCGGGCACCACCGCTTTTCGCGAGCATTCTTTCCCACAAAGCCGGGGCTGCACGGGGATCATACCCGGCCATGGCCATGAAATACAAACCCATTTCATCTGCCTCACTTTCATGGGTCCGGCTGTAAGGAAGTATCACACCGAGTGTGGATCCTACTCCGAAGGCCAGCAGAGCAAGCTGTTGGGTTGTTTCCTTTTGTGATTTAATTGCCTCGGTCAACGCCATGCCTCCCATCTGAATGACAAGCTGCTGCGACATTCTTTCATTGCCATGCCTGGCAATGGCATGTGCGATCTCGTGTCCCATTACTACCGCAACCCCATTATCATCCTGACAGACAGGCATTATGCCTTCATAAAAGGCTATCTGACCACCCGGCATGCACCAGGCATTCAGTTCTTCAGAAACGATCACGTTGTATTGCCATTGATAACCTTCAATGGCTGCCTCCATTTTGTTATTCCTAAGATATTGCCTGACGGCCACGGTAACGTTTTGACCAACATTCCTGACCGATGTATTGTATTTCTGGTTTGTGGACAATTTGGATTCCTTAAGTACCTGGCTGTAGCTGTCGGCACTCAGTGACATCATTTGTTCAAGAGGAATAAAGGCAAATTGTTTTCTGCCGGTGAGAGGAACTATAGCGCATGAAAAACCGAAAACCAACAGCAGGATGATTAGCTTTTTCATGGAGGATAGTTTTTGAGGTTTGGGGTTAAAACCAATTGAAATTTAACGAAATTTACAATTATTTTATGCGTTAAATGCAGGCACAGTATGAAATTTTATCAATCCTTGCATAGGTGACCGGGTAATTGTACCCACATGAAACCCGTTATCATCGGCTGACTCTTGCAGGATCTCCCCGAAATACCATGCAATACTGCCCGTAAAGTTTATGGGTAATTCGCGGGCATGGTGATATTGCCTTATATTCCTGATAAAAAACTTGTTAAAACTCGTTTTCACCAGGTTACGCAGGCTGTATTCCTGGATATTATCTGCAATAAAAGTGGTGAATTGTGCCAGGAACCTGTTTGGGAACGGATTTTTGTAAACATGCTCCTGAATTTGATCGGGGGTGTACGAATACGTTTTAAAAAAGATATCGGATACTGCTGGAGGCAGTTGTTTTTTCAATATATCCGCAATCAGCCTCCTCCCGATATCAGCTCCGCTGCCTTCATCCCCCAGGATATATCCCAGGGCGGGCACATGCTGGACTATTGCTTCACCATTAAAATAACAGGAATTGGATCCTGTACCCATGATACATGCTATGCCGGCTTTACGCTGACATAAGGACCGGGCTGCAGCCATCAGATCGCTTTCGATAACAAGTGATGAGGCATTAAAATAATCCTTCAGCGCACTGCGGACTATTCCCCTGGCTTTATCGCTTCCACATCCGGCTCCATAGAAATAAATGCTCACCGGTGCCTGAAGGACCAGACTGAATTCTTTCTGAAGGATCCGGTAAATTGTTTGCCCGTCCTGATAATAGGGATTAATTCCGCTGGTCTGGCAGGTTTCCAGGGTCCCTGTGTTTTCATTCACCAGACACCATTCTGTCTTGGTGGATCCACTGTCACTTAATAAAATCATTGCCCGGTGCTTATCTTCTACAAATATATAATAAGCAGTTTATGCGGGACCGATAATCTGCAAAACACATGCAACTTTTTTAACTGAAAGTTTCTATTTTTGAACTACCAAAGGAACCCCAAATCTATCCGGCTTAAGTATGAACCGCCCTTCAAGTTTTAATAAAAAAAGATCCGGATATATCCTTACAGGTTTGATTTTGATCGGGATCTCCTGTTGCGGGAATATCAACTCCCAGGATAACGACCGGAAAAACCTGCGTCTGGAAAGAAAGGCCATCAGGCTATTTCAGGATCTTTCCGGATTGTTTGAAGGATGGCAGCATACAGGTGTAATTGGACTTGACAGCATTCGGGTTGATTACCGGGAACATACCGTGGGACTTTATTTCAGTCCCACACTTACACACCTGCCCATCAGAAACGGATGGCTCCTGCAATTGGAGAGTAAGATAGGCAAACAACTGGGGAAACCATTTCAACAGTATGGGATACAGTTATTTGCGCGGGGACGTAAGCTGGAAGAATACATACCCAACTACTTCCGTGATTCTACCCTGCTGCCTGATGAAAGCCGCAATTCAAAGCCATTTGCAGGTCCGGCATGGGTGACAAATACCTCCCGGCCTGTATTTTCCTCGGGACTTTCTGGTAACCACATCGCCCTGTGGCCAAGTCACGGTTATTTTTATGACCAGGCGCAGGATCGCTGGCGATGGCAGCGGGCCCGGCTGTATGGAACGGTGGAGGATATTTTCCCTTTTTCTTTCGTTGTATCCTACCTGGCTCCCATGCTTGAAAATGCGGGTGCAACTGTTATCATACCACGCGAGCGTGACACGCAGGTTCATGAGGTGGTTGTTGACAACGACACAATACAGGGGGCATCCAGGCTGGAAATTGTAAACGGGAAGAATTCCTGGGAGAAATCAGTAAAAGGTGGATTTCTTCCCCGGGATACGATTTTCACCGGTGAGAATCCTTTTGTAATGGGAAGTTACCTGAAGATAGCCTGTATGCCGGACGATACCGCCAAGCTGAAGTACATTCCTGAAATACCGGAATCCGGAGATTATGCCGTTTACGTTTCATGGGGGAGCGAAGAAAATAACCGGGATGATGTTCGCTGTGATGTTAACCATTCAGGCGGTACAAACCGGTTTTTATTGAATCAGACTATGGGAGCTGCCACCTGGGCTTATCTGGGTACATTTCATTTCCACCGGGGGTTGGATCCGGACAAGGGATCGGTCATTGTTTATGGTTCCGGAACCGAAGGATCAATAACGGCCGATGCAGTACGTTTTGGGGGGGGAATGGGCAATATAGCCCGTAAACCCGGGAATGGTTTTCGGTACAGGACAAGCGGAAGGCCCAGGTGGATGGAAGGATCCCGGTATTTTCTTCAGTATGCGGGAATGCCCGACACAATTGTTTATACCCTCAACAAAGGACAGAATGACTACAACGATGATTATATGTCGCGCGGAGAATGGATAAATTATCTGGTGGGGTCTCCTTCGGGGCCTACAAAAAATCCGGGTGAAAAAGGTCTGAACTTACCGGTTGAGCTTGCCCTTGCTTTTCACACCGATGCAGGTGTTACCTGGAATGATTCGGTCATTGGCACACTGGGAATTTACAGCACATTCAAGAACAATGGCATATTTCCTTCCGGAAGGTCTCAAATGGCAAGCCGCGATCTTACCGATATTATACAATCACAGATCGTATCGGATATCGGGGTTTTATTTGATCCGGAATGGACACGCCGTGCCATTTGGGATAAGCAGTACTCCGAGGCCTGGCGGCCCAACGTTCCGGCCATGTTGCTTGAATTGCTCTCTCACCAGAATATAGCTGATATGCAATATGGTCTTGATCCGCGTTTCAAATTTGCAGCGTCAAGGGCTATTTATAAAGGGATGGCCCGCTTTCTTGCAGGCCAGGAAGGCAGGGATGCGATTATACAACCTCTACCCCCGGACCACATGGCAATTGAATCCCTGGAAGGACTTGGGATAAGGATCAGCTGGAGTCCGGTTGCTGATCCGCTTGAACCATCTTCTTTTCCCACAGGATTCATGGTTTACAGGCAGGAGGAAGATAATGGCTTTGCTGATGGTAAGTATACTACGGACACAAGTATGATAATTGCACTTGATAATTGGCAAACTTTATACAGTTTCAGGGTTACAGCCCTTAACAGCGGTGGAGAAAGCTTTCCGGGTGAAGTTGTTTCAGTGGCATTGTTCTCATCACAGGGAAGTCCGGTTCTCATCGTCAATGCTTTTGACAGGATATGCGGACCTGCTGTTTTTGACAAGGGTGATATGGCCGGCATTGCCTGGTGGGAAGACGAAGGGGTCTCCCGGGGTATGGATCACAGTCATACCGGCAAACAATATGATTTCAGCCGGAATTCCGACTGGAAGCACGATGACAGTCAGGGATGGGGCGCAAGTTTTGCCGATCAGGAAGGACAATACCTAGCCGGAAATTCGTTCGATTTTCCGCGGGTACACGGCAGAGCGCTCCGTGATGCCGGTTATTCCTTTGTTTCGGTTAGCGATGAGGTCTTTGAATCCGGATCTTTCCCTGTAAGCCGTTACCGGATGGTAGATTTGATATTTGGTGAGGAACGGGGCACGGCGGATTTTCGCGATACATCCGTTATTCAATATCGCCTCTTTACGCCGGGCATGATGAATTCGCTCATCCGTTTTGCAAAAAGCGGAGGGAATATTTTTATTTCCGGAGCCTATGTGGGCACGGATATGGTTGAAAACCAAGATTCCGCAGCTATCCGGTTCGCGGGTGAAACACTGCATTTCAGCTGGCGTTCAAACCATGCCACCAACCTCGGATATGTTTATGCTACCGGACTTGCAGAAAAATACTTTTGCCCGCAGCTGCGTTTCAATACCGGTAGCAGTCCCGAACTGTACCGGGTTGAGTCACCCGACGCCATTGAGCCGGCCGGGGAAGATGCCTTCTGCATTTATCGCTATACCTACGGCACAAGCAGTGCGGCGACTGCTTATCGGGGCCCCTGGCGGGTTATTGTGCTCGGTTTTCCTTTTGAGACAATCGATTCGCATGAACAACGGGTGACTTTCATGCGTCAGGTCATGGATTTTTTTGAAAAATAACAGGATTATCATGGATAAGAGAATAACAGCGTTTGTGCTCAAGGGAATAAAAATTGAACCTTCTTCAGGCTTCCCTGAAAATATTCCGGTTTTTGAGGTCCCTTCCATGAGATCTTCAGATTCTATCCGTGAGGTCGCATGTAAGGCAAATACCGATTATTCCCTGGTTTGCACAGGCGCCCGGCCGGTACAGCTGGGTGCTTTTGCGCTGGAAAGAATGGTTCAGGCTGCCGACAGCACTGCAGCCGGGATGGTATATGCCGATTATTATGTAATGAAAGAAGGCACCATGGTCCCCAACCCGGTAATTGAATACCAGGATGGCAGCCTGCGGGATGATTTCGATTTTGGTTCCTTGCTCTTGTTCAATACGGGCGCGCTGAAGGAAGCGGCTGCACAGATGCATGCCGGTTACGGATTTGCCGGATTATACGATCTGCGGTTAAGGATCTCACAGCACCACAGGATCGTTCATGTTCCCGAATTTTTATATACCCGGGTTGATCCGGATAGCCGGAAGTCGGGAGAGATACAATTTGATTATGTTGATCCGAAAAATCATGAGATGCAGCTCGAAATGGAACAAGCATGCACAAACCACCTTAAGAACATAAATGCATGGCTTCAACCGGTTTTTAAGCCGATACGTTTTGACCAGGAAGATTTTAAAACGGAGGTTTCGGTGGTTATTCCGGTCAGGAACCGGGTGAAAACCATAGCCGACGCAATGGATTCGGTTTTGAAACAAAAAGCAGGTTTCGCCTTCAACCTGATCGTCGTGGATAATCATTCATCCGATGGGACGACAGATATTATCCGATCTTATGCGGCCCTGGATAAACGAATCATTCATGTGGTACCCAAACGAAAAGATCTGGGTATAGGCGGATGCTGGAATGAGGCTATCATGCATCCCTTATGCGGAAAGTTCTCTGTTCAGCTCGACAGTGATGACCTGTATATTGATGAAACGGTAATTGAACGTATCGCAGGGGCATTTTATGGTCAGCAATGTGCTATGGTTGTTGGTTCTTACCGCATGGTCAATTTTGCCCTGGAGGAAATACCTCCGGGACTGATTGATCATAAGGAATGGACACCCGGCAACGGAAGGAACAATGCGCTGAGAATAAACGGACTTGGTGCACCGCGTGCGTTTTATACCCCCGTGATCCGGAAGATCCTGGTGCCCAATGTGAGTTATGGTGAGGATTATGCAGTAGGGCTTGCCATCAGCCGTTATTACCAGATAGGCCGGATTTTTGAACCGTTGTATTTGTGCAGGAGATGGGAGGAAAATTCGGATGCATCAATTGACATCCATAAACAAAACGCATTTAATTTCTATAAGGACAAGATACGCACCATGGAGTTATGGGCAAGACAGCGATATGTGCAGGAAGGACAGATGGTTTAAAGGATTTGCAAATGGATGATGCACGGAAAATCGATCTTTTATTTGAGAGCCAGCTGAGGGATTGGGAACTGGCTTCGGTGAACTATCATGATCTGAGCAAGGTAAAGATCAAAAGCTTTTTCTTTGAAAATTTTGAGATAACCCTGCAATTTAATCCCAAACGCATGTTGTCCTCGGCAGCAAAAATTGATGCCAGGTCGATTGAAGCCCGGCCTTGTTTCCTTTGTCCCCATAACCGGCCCGTCCATCAACAGGGTATCATTTTCAGGGATGATTACATAATTCTTGTCAATCCCTTTCCAATTTTCACCAAACATCTTACGGTGCCGAGTCTTCTCCACAAAGCCCAGCTTATCCGCGATAATTTTGAGGATATGTTGCACCTGGCGAGGGCTCTGCCCGGTTATGTGGTTTTTTACAATGGACCGTTGTGTGGCGCCTCAGCTCCTGATCATTTTCACTTTCAGGCCGGATTAAAAGGACTTATGCCTGTTGAACGTGATTTTTTTAATCCAGGCCGTTGCGTTTTCATCGACCAGCATAATGGAATTAAGCTTTACAGGTGGCAGCTATATCTGAGGAACCTGCTAACCATGCAGGGGAATGATCTGTCTGCACTTGCCGGCTTTTTCAATAAGCTGTATGCGCAGCTTCAGGTTCTGCATACAGGGAGCGACGAACCCATGATGAACATACTTGCCTGGTTTGAAAAGGATGAATGGATCATTCATGTTTTCCCCAGGAAAATGCACCGTCCTTCCCAGTATTTTGAAGAGGGCAGCAGGAGGATAGTGATCAGTCCGGCCAGTGTTGATCTCGGCGGAGCTTTTATTGTACCGCGCCAGGAGGATTTTGAAAAGATCAGGAGTGAGGACATTGCTGACATTCTCAGCCAGGTATGTTTTGATGATAAGTCATTTCTGGAAATGCTGCATAGCCTTGGGATCAGAAACCGCTAAAAACCAGTTGAATAAAAAGACATTTATTATGGCAGTAACACCGGTAATAAAAGTTGGCATTCTCTCCGGAAAAGAGATAAAATTCAGTCTCAGTGGCAATTTCAGCGATCTGAGGAATGATTTACTCCGCGAAGGTACCTATTTGGCCAGCTGGCAAAAGGGGAAAGTGTTACTGGCTGCACCGGATGTTGAAAAAAGCATTACTCCCGGAACTGTATACCATCCGGTTGATGTAACCCGGGGAACATTTACCCTGCATAATGTTATGATCGGGATCAATTTTCACTGGCAAAAGGAAGAAGATCAGGTATTCAGGGGAAGCCTGCAATTGCTGGCTGAAAATGAAGGGATAACTGCAGTTAACATACTTCCTGTTGAAGATTACCTGAAAAGTGTTATTTCATCGGAGATGAGCGCCACCGCATCTGCAGAAATGCTGAAAGCGCATGCTGTGATCTCACGGAGCTGGTTGCTGGCCCAGATCGATAAGACCAAAAACCTGCATAAGGGAACCCGGGGGTACAAAACGTTGTTTAAAACAGAGGATGAAATCATCCGTTGGTATGACCGTGAAGACCATGCGCATTTTGATGTTTGTGCCGATGACCATTGCCAGCGTTACCAGGGTATTACCAGGTCAACTACGTCACTGGTAGAGCAGGCAGTAAATCAGACCCATGGAGAAATTCTGACCTATGAAGGAGCAATATGTGATGCACGTTATTCAAAATGTTGCGGTGGAGTAACCGAACTGTTTGAAAATACCTGGGAGCCCTTTAACCATCCTTATCTTCAAACGATAATTGACAACCCGGAAGTTCCGGAGGGATACCGTATGCAACTTTCGGACGAAGTAAATGCACGGAACTGGATTTTGGGTCAGCCACCGGCATTCTGCAATACCGATGACAGGAATGTGCTGTTACAGGTGCTGAATGACTATGATCAGACCACCCGTGATTTCTTCAGGTGGAGGGTGACTTATACTGTTGATGAGCTTAGCGATCTGATCAAAACCCGCACGGGTATAGATTTCGGCATGATCCGGGATTTGTTGCCGGTGCAACGCGGTGCTTCCGGACGGCTTATTAAACTGAAGGTGGCAGGCACAAGGAAAACAATGACAATCGGGAAAGAACTTGAGATAAGGAAGGCGTTGTCAACGACACATTTATACAGTTCTGCCTTTGTTGTTGAGAAGACAGGGGAAGGAGCAGATACCCGTTTTACATTGCACGGTGCAGGATGGGGGCACGGGGTGGGGCTTTGCCAGATTGGCGCTGCCGTGATGGGAGTAAAAGGGTATTCGTATAAGGAAATACTGTTGCATTATTTCAGGGGAGCGGCACTTGGAAAAAGGTATTGAAGAAGGAACGGGAGCTAATATTTGTTTGTATTCATACAATTGTTATCTATGAACAATACACCGGGGAGAACCCCACGAAATCCATGGGCCTGGATCCCCACGTTGTACCTCTACCAGGGAATCCCTTACAGTATTGTAATGGTTACTTCCGGATTGATATACAAGACCATGGGAATATCAGTGGCGGCCCTGGCATTCTGGACCAGCCTGCTATACCTGCCATGGGCCATAAAACCGCTGTGGAGTCCTTATGTTGAGGTTATTTCCACCAAAAGGAACTGGATCATCTGGACGCAGCTGCTGCTGGGAATTGGTTTTATCATGGTTGGTACAGCCATGCCATTGACGGTTTTTTTCCCGGTCACCATAGCACTTTTTGCCATCATTGCCGTTTCTTCGGCAAGTCATGATATTGCTGCTGATGGTTTTTACATGCATGCCCTGGATCAACACAAACAGGCTTTTTTTGTAGGTATAAGGAGCACTTTTTACCGCATTGCCATGCTTACGGCAATGGGGATGCTTCCCCTGATAGCGGGATTGATCCAGGAAAAGACGGGCCTCACCCCGCTATCGCTGAACATCTTTGCCCTGCCTGCCGCAGAATGCACGGTTGCCCCTTCCGATACCACACTTACCGGGGTCAGCGGTAAAACACAAATTCTAATTTACCCGCGGGAAGTAAAAGTTCCACTTTATCAGAAAGGAATTTCTGAGATTGATTCTGCTTCGGTCCTTGTTAGCCTGTCCGCACCCCCTGCATCCGGAGAGAAAATCGTGCTCAACCTTACCCACAAATCTGGCAGTAAAGATGTAAGCCTGTCGAAAAAGCAGACCGGGAGATATGAATTTACGGATCAAAACTGGAACAAGCCGGTGAGGTTCACTTTTAAGGTTGATCAGAACCTCGGCAGGAAAACCTCTGCCGTATACCGCATAACTGCCGGCAATATTGCTTTCAGCTGGACAATATCCCTCGGTATTCTTGGAATATTCCTCCTGTTGCTTGGAATTTACCATAAGTTCATGCTCCCTTATCCCGCAGAGGTTAAATCTGCCGAAAAGGTAAACCTGCGCGTTTACGGCGAAGTTTTTATATCCTTTTTCCGTAAACCGGGAATTGTACCTGCACTCATTTTCCTGCTGCTATACCGGTTCGGTGAAGCACAATTGTCAAAAATTGCAACCCCATTCCTGGTTGATTCCCGTACCAGCGGGGGAATTGGACTTACCTCGGCGCAGTATGGCATCATCTACGGCACCCTTGGTATCCTTTCACTAACAATTGGCGGAATACTCGGGGGAATTACTGCTGCGAAATACGGTCTGAAGAGGCTAATATGGCTGATGGCCCTATGTATGAACCTCCCCAACCTTGGATTGTTATACATTGCCTGGGCTCAGCCGTTACCTGGCGATATAAGAATTTACCTGGCCATTATGATGGAACAGTTTGGCTATGGATTTGGTTTTACAGCCTACATGCTTTATTTATTATCTTTTGTAGGTAACAGTAAATTCAAAACTGCCGAATACGCTATCGGAACTTCCCTGATGGCGTTGGGAATGATGCTCCCGGGGATGCTTTCGGGGTTTGTTGAAGAACTCCTTGGTTATCAGAATTTCTTTGTTTACGTAATGGTATGCACCTTGCCCGGTATGGCGGTGATACCGTTCCTGAAAATTGATCCGTTATTTGGTGTCAGGAAAAAGGAGGTATAATGTCAGCGAAGAACCTGATATTGTTATTATCTGCTGTCATAATGACACAGCTGTCAATGGCGCAGAACCATCCCAAACACGAAATGCGCGGCGTGTGGATCGCCACCGTTGACAATATTGACTGGCCTTCATCAAAAGGGTTGGATACCGGGACCCAGAAAAAGGAACTCACCGGCATGTTGGATATAGCTAAACAATACAATCTGAATACGGTAATCCTGCAGATCAGACCTGCAGCAGATGCATTCTACAACTCATCCCTGGAGCCATGGTCGCAATGGCTGACCGGCGAACAGGGCAAGGCCCCCGAACCGTACTATGATCCCCTCGAATTTGCCATTGAAGAATGCCACAGCCGGGGACTTGATATCCATGTCTGGTTGAATCCCTACCGTGCTGTTTTTGATACCGGCATGTTAACAGCCCCGGACCATGTTACCCGCAGGCATCCGGAATGGTTCCTGAGATATGGCAGAACCGTATACTTTGATCCGGGGCTTCCACAAACCCGTGATTATGTGGCAGGTGTGGTGAGCGATGTGGTCAGGCGTTATGATATTGACGCGGTTCATATGGACGATTATTTTTATCCTTACCGTATTGCCAATGTTCCTTTCCCGGATGACAGCTCATTCAGGACTTTCTCAGACCTTCCCGAAAACAGGCGCGATGATTGGAGGAGGAACAATGTGGATTTAATTATCAAACAGCTTCATGACAGTATTAAGTCGATTAAACCCTGGCTGGAATTCGGAATTTCACCGTTCGGTGTCTGGAGGAACAGGGACAGGGATCCGGCAGGATCAGCAACCCATGCCGGACAAACCAATTATGATGATTTGTTTGCGGATATTCTGAAATGGCAGGAAGAAGGTTGGATTGATTATGTGGCACCCCAGCTTTACTGGCATATCGGGATGGAAGCAGCGGATTACGCTGTACTTGCCGACTGGTGGAACCAAAACACCCGGGGCAGGCAATTGTATATCGGACAGGCACCTTATCGCATCGACCGGAAAGCATCTGCCAAATCGTGGAGATCGTCAGGTGAGATCATACGCCAGATAGAACTGAACCGCACGTACGCCAATATTGCCGGTAACATTTTTTTCAGTGCAAAGGTCTTGTTAAGAAATCCACAGCGGCTGAATGAAAAACTTTTGAAGAACCTTTACCGGTTCCCGGCACTGCCACCATCAAATAGCGGCATTTCAGCAGTTATGCCCGATCCTCCCGGAAATCCGGTACTATTGCCACAGGACGGCCAGATCATGCTGCAATGGGAAAAAGGAAAGAACACCAAATACTTTGTCCTGTACAGGCACCGCAAAGAAAAGCAAAACGATTCCCGGGGTCCGCAGGGCATATATTGTGTCACATCTTCATTGTCAATGACTTTCCCCGGGAATTGCCGTTCAAAAGCCTCAAAATATTCCTATAGCATTACATCGGTGAGCCCAACCAATACCGAAAGCAAGCCGGTATATTTTTTGAAATGATATTTTATAAATTGACCGGGAATACACCGTATGTAATACATAAACATCGTACTTTTGAACGGTGTGACGCAAAAGAACTTTAGAATTTAATGCGATCAGGGCTGTATAAATACATAAGAACATTACCCGGAGTGCTTCTGGGAATGATGATGTTGCTGTATGCTTGTCATTCATCCATATACCGCGGCGTGCAGGTGGAAATAAACACGATAGCTGACAGGTGGGTCCCTGACAGGAGGGAAGGCATTTGCGAGGTATGGGTGAAGCAGGGTAAGGATAGATCACTTATCCTGAAGGGGGAAACCATATTTCCCGGGGCAAAGGAGGAGATGCTAACCTCGGCGGGCAGGCATAGATTACAGGTTATTGACAGCATCCTCCTTCTTCCGGATACAGTAAATAATCCTTTCTGGCAGGGACTTATATCCCTGAGTGTGGCAAACTTAAGAAAACAACCGGATCATACCGCGGAAATGGTATCACAGGCCATCCTGGGTACCCCGGTACTGGTCTTAAAGAACAAAGATTCATGGCTGTTGATACAAACTCCTGACAGGTATATTGCCTGGACCGAAGAATCATCGGTTCAGCTTATGAAGCCGGAAGAAATGGACGGATGGAGACAGGCTGACAGGATTATTTACCGGGTAAATGCCGGATGGATGTATGCCTCTCCTGCTAAAACAGGCGTGGTCAGTGATCTTGTCATTGGTTCCATTGTGGTTAAATCGGGTGAGGAAGGTTCATTTTATAAAATTCTCATGCCTGATGACCGTGAAGGTTATATCAATAAAGCCGAAGCGTTGGATTTTGATGATTGGGCCGGCAGGATAGCCGGAACCGGAGAGAGTATCTGTACCACAGCTGAAACCTATATGGGCATTCCTTATTTATGGGGGGGCACATCTTCCCGTGCGGTTGACTGCAGCGGATTTGTCCAGGGAGTATTTTTTATTAACGGGATGGTCCTTCCCCGGGATGCTTCCTTACAATGTAATTATGGTTCACCTGTTGATCTTTCAACCGGTACGGATCAGCTGAACAAAGGTGACCTGTTGTTTTTCGGCAGAAAGGAAGGTTCATCCGGGAGGATAACCCATGTAGCTGTCTACATGGGCAATTCCGAATACATCCATGCTTCGGGAAGGGTTATGATCAACAGCCTCGATTCCACCCGGTTGAATTATGATTCCTACCGGAGAAAATCACTTATTATGGCCAGGAGGATGATCGGGGGAGCCGGTGAGGGAGGAATTGCCGGCTTAAAATCGCATACCTGGTATTTAAACCAACCATCACCATGAACAGTCGCAGGAAATTTCTTACTTATTGCGGACTCATTGCCGGAGGAGCCGGCTTCTCTTATGCATCGCTGGGTTCTTCGGCACGCGTTGGTGCTGGTAAAAGGAAAGGGACTGGCATGTCCATGAAGTTCAAACCCTATGTACTTCAACTAAAACATGTGTTTACGCTGGCCTCCGGATCGAGGAACACGACGCCGGTCATGCTTACTGAAATAACCTATGACGGGGTTACCGGATACGGGGAGGCCTCGATGCCGCCCTATCTAGGCGAAAACCGTGCCACCGTACAGGCGTTCCTGTCAAAGGTCGATCTGTCGAAATTTGACAGCCCTTTCCTGTTGGATGATATTTTGACCTACGTGGAACAAATAGCTCCCGGTAACTATGCAGCAAAGGCTTCGGTGGATATCGCCCTGCATGACCTGGCAGGCAGGCTGATGGATCAGCCCTGGTACAGGATCTGGGGATTGAACCCGGAACGTACGCCCTATACATCATTTACAATAGGTATTGATTTACCGGAGGTTGTCAGGGAAAAAACAAGAGAAGCTGCCCCCTATAAGATACTTAAAGTGAAGCTGGGCCAGGGCAATGACAAGGAAATGATACTGGCAGTGCGGAGTGTGACGGATAAGCCCCTTTGCGTAGATGTTAACCAGGGATGGACTGACAGAGGAAAAGCCCTTGAAATGATCCACTGGTTAAAAGAGCAGGGCGTGGCTTTTGTTGAGCAGCCAATGATAAAGACAGCAGTTGATGATCTGGCCTGGCTTACACAGAACAGTCCATTGCCGGTAATTGCAGATGAAGCATTGCAAACAGTTTCTGATATGCACAAGATGCAGGGGGTGTATAGCGGCATCAATATCAAACTGATGAAATGCGGGGGACTCAGGGCTGCATTCACTATGGCAAACATGGCCAGGTCAATGGGCATGAAGGTGATGATCGGTTGTATGATCGAAACTTCCTGCGCTGTCACCGCTGCGGCACAGCTCTCCCCAATGGCCGACTGGGCTGATCTCGACGGTAACCTGCTGATCGATAATGATGTTTTTACAGGGATAAAGATCCTGGAAGGGAAGGTCATATTGCCTGATAAACCGGGAATTGGAATCCTCCCTTTAGCGGATTGAAACAGGAATAATCAGTTTCAGGCTGAAGTTTCTACCCATATTGTATACACCCCGGCGTTGCGTCGAATAATTTAATTCGCTGTATTTAAGCCGGCTAAGGTGGCTTTGGTAAGCAACATCGGCCAGATTATTCATGGTGATATATAACGAACAAAGGTTTTTTTCATTCCGCCAAAAATCTGTTCCCAGGCCCAGATTCAACAATACATAACCCGGCGTTCCGGTTTCGGTGTTAAAAGCTGCGTAATAATTTCCCTGTTTGAAGTATTTTTCCACCGTAAGCTGCAGGTAGGCGTTCCGAATCGTTTTGGACAGACTCTTTATATCGATCCTCACTGAGGATTGCCATTTTGGAGCAGGTATAGAGGGCAGATGCCGGGAGGAATCAGGCTGGGTTTTTTGTATTGCCGTTACAAACGAAAATGAATTTTCAACATGGATCCAATCGTATGGATGCGGATGAATGTCAATTCTCACTTCACCACCAGAAAGGCGTGCGTTGCCCGCGACATACCTGAAAGTACTTACGTCCCCGGAAATGGAATCACCTCCGGCGGCACCGCTTAATTTCCGTAAGTAGATGTAGTTATTAATGGTGCTGTTAAAAATATCGAGTTCGGCTGCAATATGCTCGGAATTAATTCCGAGGACATAGTCAAGTTGAAGGCTGTGTTCCGCACTAAGCCCGGGATCTCCAATTTCATACCGAAGGGTTCCTTCATGTATTCCATTTACGCCCAATTCGCCTATGTTAGGAGCACGAAATCCTCTTGATATATTGAATTTTGTGAAAACGGATTTTGTAATTTGCCATGTTGCTCCCAGGCTTCCCGAAATGCCGTTAAATCCTGAGTTAAATCCCGGGAACTTCAGCACCGACCCCACGGCAGGAGCCATGATCCTATTGTCAAGGCTGTCCAGGTACAATTTCCGGGATTGTTCCAAACGGGTATCAAAGCGAATTCCACCACTGATATCTACATTTCCAAGGTTTTTCTTAAACAGGATAAAGAAACCGGCATCAAACAAGGAATATTCCGGCACAAGGTATTCGTCGCCCCTGTTTTTTGAATTCTGCCGCATACCATTCAGTCCGAATGAAAGGGACATTGTGCTAAATTCAGGCATTAGATATCGGAGATCATAGGTGAACGTGTTCAACAGGAAATAAAGATCGTAATTGCCGGCATTCAGCACATTTCCAAATTCCTTCCGGTGATTCTGCTGAAAGCCAAAAGTTGTTTTCAGGCTTCCGTTGCGGAAAATGAAGTTGCTGTTCCAAACTACCTTATAATGGTGAATTTTCTGGTAAGGAGTAAACGGGGTATATGACAACAGATCATCATCCGTAACGATTATGCTTTCTGAGATGGTATCGCCAACAGGGAAGGACCTGGTAAAAGCCCCGGTTGTACTGTCGCGTTCACCTTCAACAATACCCGGTGTGAGGTTATAAATACTGAAATTTACATGAGAGTAACCCCATGGTTTTATAAATCCCGCCAATAAATTTGCACCGTTTTCCCGCCATCCCGAATTGAATACATAACCGTCGTAGGCATTTTTGTATGCATGGGAAATTTTGTTGCTGAAGCGTGCATCCCAGATAAAACCTCTGATATTACCGGCCATATTGGCGGACATTCCCGCAAGGCCGTTGTTGGTCTGATAGTTTGCCGCAACTGTGCCATTGATCCTTCCTTCATCAGGCGAAGGTGCAGCCATCATATTTATTACCCCTGCCATTGCATCTGATCCAAAAGCCAGACTGGCGGGACCTTTTACGATCTCCACCCGGTTTACCGCATATTCATCAATTTCGATACCGTGCTCATCTCCCCATTGCTGACCCTCCTGACGAATGCCATCATTAATGACAACTACACGGTTATAGCCCAGACCACGGATCACCGGTTTCGAAATAGCTGAACCGGTTGTAATTTGGGAAATGCCGGGTTGTGAGGCGACAGCATCTATGATATTGGATGATGCATTCTGCAACAAAACCAATCTTGGTATTACTGTGATCGGTGTGGGTGTCCGTTTCTGTTCGGCCGATTTTGACAATCCCGTGATAACAACCTCATTCAGCTCGGTAGCGGTGTATTCCATTTCGAAATCCATAACAGAAACGGTTCTAAGATCAATGGTCACGATCAATGACCGGTAACTGATATAACTTAGCTGAATAAGTACGGTGACTCGGGGAAGTTTGGTTATTTTGTAACGGCCTTCCTGATCCGAAACTGCCCCTGTTTTCAGATCGGGGAAATAAACAATTACACCGGCCAGTGCTTCACCTGTTTTTTTATCCGTGATCCTGCCGGAAAGGGAAGCTTCCGGTGGAGGTGTTCCTGAAGGGATGACCGGGGACGGGATCATCAGCAACAGGGCAACTATCATGAAATTTAAATTCTTCATCACATTCATTATTAATAATAAAATGAGGCTAATGGGTAATGTTGCCGGATACTGATTCAGTAACTGCGGCAGGTAAAAAAATAACGGAATTTAATTCAGAAACGGAGGTGCCCGAAGCAGGAAATAAGCGAAGGGATTTCTGAATACCGGCTCAAGCGGGTGGATCAGGTACAATTTACTGACCTGGTGAACAACAGCATATTTGTGGTATTCGCGGGTTAAACCGGGAACAAGCTCAAAACTGCAAATCAGGCAGAGTTTTTCAGCCTGGGTAAGGTTCTGCCCGTTATCCGGAAAGGAAATAGTTCTATGGTCAGGCCTGTGGTAATGTCCTGTTTTGATGGTAAGGAGAGCGACAAATACCAGCAAATGAAAAAAGGCCAGAATGATTATATTTGCTTTTCGGCTCATCAATTTAATCTGTTGTAAAATTAATCGCTTTTTGAGTTGTCATCCCGGATTTCATTTAATTAAAACATAGTATGATCAGAATTGTTTCCTTCATCGTGGTGAATTTGTTTATTCCGCTTTCAAATTCTCAGGTTATTCAGAAAATACCTGAAATGTTTGCCCGCGGGGCGACACCCGAAAAAGCCGGGGAAGGATATGCGTTTACCGAAGGATGTTCCGTTTCTGCTGACGGAAGGGTATTCTTCACCGATCAGCCCAATGATAAGATCTATGTTTGGGATGAAAGCACGGGGATCAGTCTCTTTAAATCGGATTGTGAAAGATCGAACGGAACTTTTTTTGACAGGGAAGGGAATTTGGTTGCCTGTGCCGACAGGTACAACAAGCTGGTAAAGTTCACACCTGCCGGGGAAATGCTGGAAGTATACACGAATGGATTTAACGGGCAACATCTTAACGGGCCCAATGACCTGTGGATTGACGGCAGGGGCGGGATCTATTTCACTGACCCTTACTACCGCCGCGATTATTGGGAAACTGGCCATACTAAGGAGCTGGAAGTACAGGGTGTTTATTACCTGGGACCGTCCGGTGAACTGGTCCGGGTGATCAGTGACCTGGTGCAACCAAATGGTATTGTTGGTACGCCCGATGGGAATACCTTGTATGTTGCTGACATTGGTGCACGGACTACATGGAAATATACAATTAATCCCGACGGGTCGCTCAGCAATAAAACGAATTTTGCACCTGCCGGTTCCGATGGCATGACGGTTGACAGCAAGGGCAATGTTTACCTCACGTTTGGAAAGGTACTGATATATACAAAAAGCGGTGAGAAAGCCGGTGAAATGGAGCTGCCGGAAAGCCCTTCCAACATATGTTTTGGCGGCAGAGACAGGAAAACACTGTTCATCACGGCAAG